>Ga0105046_10002234_pt1 | contig 30508 bp, 20 predicted proteins | sample MAT03_FD_78385 | JGI IMG/M metagenome (GOLD analysis project Ga0105046, IMG submission 78385) | Freshwater microbial communities from Lake Fryxell liftoff mats and glacier meltwater in Antarctica - MAT-03 (megahit assembly) | ecosystem: Environmental > Aquatic > Freshwater > Ice > Liftoff...
AGGCGGACGGGGTCGGGGCTGTCGGGCGGGTACACGTCGAGGATGCCGCCGCGGCGGCCGAACTCGCCGGGGTACTCGACCGCCTCGACGCGCTTGTAGCCGTTCGCCACCAGCCACGCGACCAGCTCGTCGGGGTCGATCACCTCGCCGGCGGCGAGCTTCTTCCCGCGCGCCGCCAGGTCGGCCCGCGGCGGCACCGGTTGCAGGAGCGCGGCGACGGTGCAGACCACCAGCCGCGGGGGTGCGAGGGCGAGCTGTTGCAGCAGCCGCAGCCGCGACGTGGTGGCCGGGGCGAGCTTCCCCTTGTGGGTCGGCGGCGGCCACGCCTCCCAGGCCTCGAACACGGCCGGGCGGGCGCCGCCGAACGACGCCAGGTCTTCGGTCCACCCGTCGAGGTCGGCGGGGGAGGCGACCACCGCGAGGACGGTGGACGCGGAGTCGGCCGCGAGCGCCGCGACGGCGAGGGCGGCGGCGGAGCCCCAGGCGCCGTCGATGGTGCCGCTGCGGCCGGCGGCCAGCGCGGCGCGCAGGTTCGCCCAGCCGTCCGCGCCGTGGAGCGTCCGGGGGAGCTGCGCCAGTCCGTCCGTCGCCGCCGGCCCGGCGGCCTCGTTCGCCATCTCGGGAATTCTACGCCTCAGGCTCGCGGAAGCGCTGCCCGTCCCCACTCTCGTCCGTGACCCACGGGTCGCCGCGCATGTGGTAGCCGCCGTGCTCGGGGCTCTCCCAGAACCCGGGCCGGTCGTCCGTCATGAACTCGACGCCGCGCACCCACTTCGCGCTCTTCCAGGCGTACAGCCGCGGGATCACCAGCCGCACCGGGTAGCCGTGGTCCGGCGTCAGGTCGGCGCCGTCGTGCCGCAGCGCGAACAGGGCGTCGTCCGCGAAGAAGTCCTCGACCGGCAGGTTCGTGCTGAACCCGTACTCGCCGTGAACCATCACGAACTTCGCCGCCGGGCTCACCGTCACGTGCTTCAGCAGCTCCGTCGTGGCGACCCCTTCCCACAGGTTGTTCAGTTTCGACCAGCGGGTGACGCAGTGCATGTCGGCGAAGACCGCGACGCGCGGCAGCGCCGCGAACTCGGCCCAGCCGAAGCGGCGAATCTTGTCCACGAGCGGGATCGGGAAGACGGTGAGGTCCCACGTCGCGGGGTCGAACGGCGGCACCGGGCCGGCGTGGAGCACCGGCCACTTGTGGGTGAGCACCTGCCGCGGCGGCAGCCGCTCCTCGCGGCGGGTGTCGGGGGAGATGATCGGATCCATTGGCAGAAGAGGACAGAGGACAGAGGACAGAGGACAGAGGACAGACCGAAGCCAGCTGTCCTCTGGCTTCTGTCCTCTGTCCTCTTCTTAGTAGTGCGCCCCGGACCGCCGCACGTGCGTGGCCGGGCGGGCGTCGTTGTGGACCTGACCGCCGACCACGTCGCCGATCACCAGCACGTGATCGCCGGCGTCGAACCGGGCCGCGACGCGGCAGGCGACGTGGGCGTGCGCCGCGGTCAGCACGGGGGCGCCGTCGGCGGTGCGGGTGATGTCCAGGCCGGTGAACGCGGGCGCGTCGGCGGCGAAGCCCTTCCCGAAGTGGGCGACCAGCTTCTTCTCGCCTTCCGGCAGCACGTTCACGGCGAACGCCGCGCCTTCGGTCAGCAGTGGGAGTACCCAGCGCTCCTTCGCCACCGCCACGGACACCCGCGGGGGCGTGAACGAGCACTGCTGCACCCAGCTCGCCAGCATCCCCGTTTCCGCCCCGCCCGCCGACGCCGTCAGCACGAACAGCCCGCTCGGAACGCGGCCCAGCGCCGCCAGCATCGCGTCGGTCATCGCCCCCCCCCGGCCGCCCACGCCGGCGCCACCACCTGCCCGTGCGCCGCCAGCGCCCGCGCCGACACCTGGAGGACGCGCAGGAAGCCCTCGCTGTCGGCGTGGTCGAGCTTGCCGACCGCCTCCATGCTGGCGTCCTCCTCGGAGTACATCTGGTGCGGCACGTCGGCCGCGGCGTCGAACTCGGCCCGCCCCTTGTACAGCTTCATGCGGATCGTGCCGGTCGCCAGCCGGTTGATCGGGGCGAGCGCCCCGCGGGCCATGTGCGTCCCCAGGTCGAAGCCGTAGCCCTGGTAGATTTGCTTCGACACGTACCCGGACAGGTGGTCGAACAGCTCCCGGCTGCGGCGGTCGAGCACGAGTTGCAGCAGGTAGGCGTAGGCGGTGCCGAGCACCTCCATGCCGGGCGCCTCGTACACGCCGCGGCTCTTGATGCCGACGAAGCGGTTCTCGACGAGGTGGGTGCAGATGCCCACCGCGTTCCGACCGCCGATCGCGTTCGCCTGCTGGATCGCCTGGAACGCCGTCGTCTTCTGGCCGTTCAGGGCGACGGGCCGGCCCTCCTCGAAGCGCACGGTCACGACCTCGGGCTTGTCGGGGGCGTCCTCCGGCAGCACGCCCATGCCGGGGGGGTTGACGAACCACGGCGGGCAGTCGAGGTGTTCGAGCTTGCCGGCCTCGTGCGTCAGCCCGAGGAGGTTGGCGTCGGTGCTGTACGGCTTCTCCCGGCTCGCGGTGATGGGGAGCTTGTGCTTCTCGCAGTAGTCGATCATCGCGGCCCGGCCGCGGAACAGGGCCAGTAAGGTCGGGTCGCGCCACGGGGCGTACACGGCCACGTCCGGGGCGAGCATGTTGGTGCAGAGCTGGAACCGCACCTGGTCGTTGCCGCGGCCGGTCGATCCGTGGCCGAGGACGGTGATCTTGCGCTTCCGCAGTTCCGGCAGCAGCCCCGCGATGATGACGTGCCGGGCGATGCCGGTGGTGTTCCAGTACGCGCCCTCGTACCGGGCCTGGAACTGGATCACTTCCACGCCGCTCTCGGCGATCATGTCGTGGAGGGGTACGGCGACGGTGTCGGCGGCGCCGCAGGCGCGCATGCGGCGCTCGACGGCGCCGAAGTCGGTCTCGTCCGGCTGGGCGATGTCCGCGGTCAGGCAGACGACGTTGACGCCCTGTTCGGCGAGCCAGTGGGTGATGGTGCAGGAGTCGAGGCCGCCGGAGGCGGCGAAGGCGACGGTCTTGTCCTTCAGGTCGGCGACGGTGGTCATCGCGGTGCGTCCTCGGTGCGCGGCAGAGTTGACTTTAGCGTATGAATCACGACCCCGAGCGGGATCGCGTCAGCGCCCCGTGCGACCCCGCGCCCTTAAGCACCGGGTTCGCACGGGGCGCTGACGCGACCCCGCTCGGGAGGTTGTTCCGACCACGCTTACGGCGCCAGCGCCGCTCGGCGCCACGCCTGGTCCAGCCCGGCAGGGCCGTCCAGGTCGTACTGCCGGCGCAGCGCTTGCGCCGTGCCGTAGCGCTGGGTGTCGCGCAGGAACATCAGGAAGTGCTGCTCGCCCTTCAGCTTCACCAGGTAGTCCACGAGCGTGACGCTGGCACAGAGGTATCCGGTCACCTTCTCCGCCGGCGGGAAGTCGGTCAGATCCAGGAGCGCCGCCGTCGGCAGCAGCTCGCCGCCGCGGGCGCAGCGGCTCAGCGTGCGGACGTAGCGGCTCACCTCGTCCGGCGCCCCGGCCAGCACGGCCATCCCCTCCTCGGCCCACTTCGGCGGCGGCGTGTTCGGGAACAGGTCGGCCAGCACGACGTGCGTCAGCTCGCGCGGCAGCGCGTTCGGGATCAGGTCCGCGTCGTCGGCGCGGAGGTCGAGGCGTCGCCCGGTGGGTCGTCCGCCGGCGAGCTTCACGGTGGCGTGCCCGGTGCCCGCGGCCGGCCGGCCGGTCATGGCGGCGTAGCACGCGGCGGTCGGGTGAAGGACGATCTCGCACTTCGCCGCCCACGCCCCGCCCGGCGGGCCGCTCCATCGCGTGAACGTCTCGGTCCGCTTCGCCTCGGCCGCGGCCGCAACGGCTTCCGCGACGGCCTTGTTCCCCTTGTGCCGGACGCGGAAGCTCGGCGTCTCCACCGTCTCCCAGTCGGCCGGAACCGACGGCGCCGGCGCGCTGCGGTTGCCGGCGCGGGCGCGGGCGACGGCCTGCACCTGCCGGCCGACGCGCTCCAGGTCGGCGTTCCCGGGGGCGAGCTTCAGCGCCTCGGCCACGTCCTGCTCGGCGGCGGCCGCGGCGGCGGGGTCGCACGCCGGCGGGTTCACGGCGTCGGCCGCGGCGCGGATGCGGCAGTAGGCCCACGCGGCGGCTTCGTCCTGCGTCAGCGGCGCGGCCCCGCGGGCGGCCACGAACTTCGCCGCGGCTTCCGCGTACTTCCCCTGGTTGAACAGCGCCCGCGCGTCGGCCGTGTCCGGCGCGGCAGCCGCGGGCGCCTCGGGAAGCGCGACCGCGACGGGGGTCGTGGGTTCGGCGCCGAGCAGCGCCAGCCGGCGGGCGAGCGCGGCGGCGCGCTCGGCGTTCGGGGTGCGTTCGAGCTGCTTCAGCTCGGCCGCGTAGGCCCGGCGGAGGGCGTCGAGGAACGGGGCGCGGCCGTCGGCGTTCGGCAGTTGCGCTTCGAGAACGACGACGGCTTCCGCGGCGCGGTCGGCGACCAGGTGCGCGTCCGCGGCGGCGAGCGCCTGCTGAACGCCGAGCGCGCGCTCGACCGGGTCTTGCCCCGACGCGGCGGCGGTGAGCGCGAGTACGAGCGCGAGGGGAGCGAGCGAGCGGGACATGCGGCGGCCCTGCCGGGGAAGGCGGGGCCGTCCTGGCCCGCCCGCGTGGACGGGAGGGTATAAGCAGGTGGGGCGGACGACACAAGGCGGGTTTACGCGGCGAATCGTGGCGAGCCGACCGCCGTGAGGCGGCGGGTGAGTCGTGCGTCACCCGCCGCCTCACGGCGGTCGGCTCGCCTGGCTCACTTGTGTGTGATACGATCGGCACCGCCCACCCACCGGAGCCGCCCCATGCGCCCGCTGTCCGCCGCGCTCCTCCTCACCGCCTTCGCGTCGCCGGCCGTTGTCGCCGACCCGCCGCGCGCCGAGTTCACTCGCCTCATCGCCCACTGGGACGCCTACGGCGACGACGACTACCTCGCGTTCGTCGCCGAGGCCCGGCCGGAGGTGTGCCAGCTCGGGTTCTACGGCGGCCACTTCTACAGCCTCGTCCACACCCCCGACTACAAGGGCTACCCCGCCCACTTCCCGGTCCGCGGCGTCGCCGAGTGCGGCAAGTGGTTCGAGGAGCGGAACGCCGCCGTCCACAAGCTCGGGGCGAAGGTGGTGGGGCACTTCAACGTCACGTTCCTGGTCGGCGAGCCGGACGGCAAGGACGGCCCGAAGGGGTTCTTCAAGTTCTACCGCGACCTCTGGGACGAGAAGGAATTCGGCCCGAAGCCGGTCGCCGACCCGCTGCTGCTGATGGCCCGCAACGCGGACGGCTCGCCAATGGCGTCGAAGCAGTACAGCATCGGCGGGATGCGCGAGTTCACCGCGTGCCTGAACAACCCGCACTGGCGAACCGTGCTGAAGGCGTGGGCGAAGCGCGCGGCCGAGCGCGGCGTGGACGGCCTGATCGCCAACTACTTCTACCGCCACAACTGCCACTGTGAGCACTGTCAGACCGGCTTCCGCGGCTACCTCGCGGAGCAACACACGCCCGCCGCGCTCAAGGGGTTCGGCATCGACGACGTGAAGACGCACCGCTTCCCCGAGATCGTCGGCTGGCACGACCCGAAGGAGAGCACGCCGCTGCGGCTCGAGATGCTGCGCTGGAGCCAGATCAGTCAGAAGGCGGCGTTCGACGACGTGTTCGTGAAGTACGCGAAGTCGCTGAAGCCGGGGTTCCTGGTGGCGCAGTGGAATCACCTGGGCGACTTCGGCCAGATCAGCGGCGACGAGCGCTGCCTGCTGCCGAATGAGCTGTGGGGCAAGGACGAGGACTACCTGTGGTACAGCACCGGCGGCGCGGCCAACTTCACCGACCTGGCGGCGGGCGTGCTGGGTGAAGCGACGTTGCAGGCCCGCTACATCCGCGGCGCCTTCGACGACAAGCCGTTCACCCTCGGCAAGTACGAGAGCACGCGCACCCGGGTGGCGATCGCCGAACTCGCCGCGAACGGCGGCGCCCCGATGGGCTTCTACGCCCGCCACAAGGACCCCGAGGCGCGGCAGGAGCTGGTGCGCTACTACCGCTTCCTGGCGGCGAACGACGCGGCGTTCAAGGCGAACCGGCCGCACGCCGAGGTGGCGCTGCTGTTCCCGCGGTCGAAGGTCCACAAGGGCGACGTGGCGAGCGTCGAGGCGTTCAAAAAGGCCGGCCGCGACCTGCTCGACAAGCACGTCCTGTTCGACGTGATCCCCGACGACATCGCAACGCCCGAGCGGGTACAGGGGTACAGCAACGTCTACGACCCGACCCGGCCGCGGCCGATCGAGCTCGCGGAGGGGCACAGCAAGTTCGCCGCGCCGAAGACCGTACGCGTGTCGGCGAGCGTGCCCGCGGCCGGCGGCGAATTGACGTTTCACTTCGTGAACTACGACCGCGACGAGCCGAAGGAGAAGCGGAGCCCCGGCGGCGGCATCAAGGACGAGAAGCCGCGGGCCGTCGAGGGCGTGAAGGCCGACGTGAGGCTACCCGCCGGGGCTCGGGTGACCGCGGTGCGCGTGGTGACGCCCGAGGGTGAGCCGGCGGCGGTGCCGTTCGAGGTGCGCGACGGGCGGCTGCGGTTCGCGGTGCCGCGGTTCCTGGTCTACGCCGTGGCGCGGGTGGAACTGGCGAAGTGAAGTCGGAGTTTAGACAGGATAACAGGATGAACGGGATGCCGAACCGGGCTTTCCGCCTTGGTTCGGCATCCCGTTCATCCTGTTATCCTGTCTAAAAATGCTTCTGTTTATTGCCGCGGCGCCAGGATCGCCCCCAACCGATCCGGCTCCGCCTGCGTGCGTTCGAGCTTCGGGTAGCGGAGCCCACCGTTGTAGGACACCGTCGCGGTGCTGAACCAGTCGCCGTTCTCCACGAGCAGTTCCAGCTTGCCGCCGCCCCGCGTCGCGGCGACGGCCGACTTCAGCAGCTCGGGCGTGAACTTCCGCTGGTTCACCGCCACCACTTTCGCGCCGGGGGCGAGCTTCGCCTTCGCCGCGGGGCTGTCCGGCACCACGTCGCCGATCACGCCGTCGGCCGACACCTTCACCCCCACCGACGCCGTCAGGTCCATCCCCTTCGACACGATCTCGCCCGCCTTGTGCGTGTCGTGCGGCTTGTCCGCGTAGCCGAGCGACCAGCCGCCGAGGAGGAGGCCGTCGAGCGGGGCGTCGGCCGACGGCAGCGTCACGCGGCGGGTCAGGTGAGTCTTCCAGTCGTAGGGGCAGACGGCGTTCAGCCCCGACACGATGTCGTCGAACGTGTACCCCTTCACGGCGGGTCGGCCGGGCGGGCAGGCGAAGAAGGCGCGGCAAAAATCGTCGAGCGACTTCGCGCCGTTCGTCTCCTTGCGGATGATCGCGTCGGCTTCGAGCCACAGCAGCGTCCCCTCGTCGTAGTAGTCGTGGGAGCGCCGCCACGCCCCCCACGCCCCGCGCGAGCCGGCGAGGACGTGGCTGCTGGTGCCGGTGTCTTCGAGCGGCCGCCAGCTGCGGCCGCGGGCGTTCTTCATCCGCTCCGCGGTGCCGGCCAGGTCGTCGCGCGCCGCCTCCGCGCTGATGAGACCGCTGCGGGCGGTGAGCACCCACCCGAGGTAGTTGGTGAGCCCCTCGTAGGCCCACAGCATCCGCGTGTCGGGCGCGGCCTGGAAGTCCGGCACGATCATCCCCGCGGGCCGGCGGAACTTCCCGCACCACGCGTGAACGAACTCGTGCGGGAACAGCCCGGCCGAGTAGAGCCGCAGGTGCGGCGTCTGGAGCGTCAGCTCGGGAAGGCGGTTGTCGCTGGATTCGTGATGTTCCAGACCGCGGAAGCGAATCTTGTCCGAAAGCGCCAGCAGAAACGTGTACGAACCGTACGGCCGCGAACCGAACATCTTGTCGGCCTGTTCGACGAGCTTGTCCCAGCCGGCCTTCACGTCCGCGGGCACGTCCAGCCCGGCCTCGCTGTCGCACGCCAGGAAGACGCGGTGCTTGCCGTCCGCGCCGAGGGCCACGGTCTTGGTGTGAAGGCCGCACAGGAGCGGTGAATCGATCAGTGTTTCGAGCGAGCACGGGGCGAAGCTGGTGAACTTATTCCCCTGCTCCGCCTCCTCCAAGGCGCTGCCGTGCGTCCAGCCGTCGGGCACCTTGAGGCTGAGCTGGAACGGCGTGTCCATCGCCTTCGCGGCCTTCGGGTAGACGAGCAGGTCGCAGAAGTTGACGACGGCGAGGCGGCCGGACGCGACCGTGTTCTGCCGCGCCGGCGGCTCGTTCAGCCCCGGCAGGAGCAGGTCGAACGTGACTTCGACGGCGTTCGCGCCGGCCGGCACGGTGACGGTCACCGCGTAGGGGTCGGCCGGGTCGCGCGTCCACGGCACGTCGGCGCCTTTGGCCTTCACGCGGAACCCGGCCACGTCGGCGAGCGGGGTAGTGGGGCCGTGTGTGCCGGGAATCCACTTCGGGTACAGGAGCGTGAGCGGGCCGGGCGCCGCGGGGATTTCGAGCCGCGAGTGGATGATGCGGCCGCTCACGTCGGACAGGTCGACGGCGAGCTGGACGGCGTCTTGTGCGCGGGCGGGGACGGCGGTGGCGCCGAGGAGCGCGAGCGCGACGAGCGAACGGGGCACGGCGGCCTCCGGGGTGTGCGGCTGGGGCGCCGCGGGCAAAGCCCGGGGACGGCCGTCCCCGCGCTTTCAGGGTTAACGGTACAGCTTCGCCACCGGCACGCCCGTCACCACGCGCTGCGGGCGGTTCGTGAGGTCGTCGTAGTGCGTGTCCGCCGGCACGCCGAGGGCGTGGAACAGCGTCGCCGCCAGGTCGCCGGGCGTCGTCGGGTCGGCGCCGGGGTACGCGGCGATGCGGTCCGACCGACCCACGATCGCCCCCGGCGTCACGCCGGCGCCGGCGAGCACGACGGAGTAGCAGCCGCCCCAGTGCTTGCGGCCCGGCGTGCTGCCGGCGAAGTTCTTCTCGAGCGCCACCAGCGGCGCCCGGCCGAACTCGCCCATGACGCACACCAGCGTCGAACCCAGGAGCCCGCGCTGGTGCAAATCTTCCAGGAACGCCGAGACCGAATGGTCGAACCGCGGCAGGAGGTGATCCTCGAGCGACTCAAAGATGTCGTTGTGGGTGTCCCAGCCGTAGGCGTCGGTGTCGTCGGGGGCGTCGTCCTGGCCGCGGATGCCGTGGTTGAAGAACACCGTCGTCCACGGCACGCCGGCTTCGACCAGCCGCCGGGCCGTCAGGCACGCCTGCCCGGAGCGGTGCATCCCGTACCGCTCGCGCACCGCCACGGGTTCGCGCGACAGGTCGAACGCCGCCCGCACCTGGGGGGCGCGGATCAGCTCGAACGCCTGCCGGGCCAGCGTCACGCGGTCGGCGGCGGCCGGGAGGCGCACGTCGGCCCGCGCCGCGGCTTCGAGGCCGTTCGCCAGCGCCTCGCGGCCGCCGAGTCGCTCGGCGTTCACTTCCGCGGGCAGGTCCAGCCCTTCGAGGAAGCGGTCGGCTTCGAGCGCGTTGCCGAGCTCGAACGGCTCGAACCCGCGGCCGAGGAACCCGCCGTACTGGCCGGGCGCCTCCTCCTTCGGGGCCAGCAGCGGGCCGTTCACGTGGACCGCGGTGTGCGGGAAGTGCCGCGCCGGCCGGACGCGCTTCAGCACCGCCCCGAGCGCCGGGAAGTCGGTCGGCCGCGGCGGCGGGTTGGACGACTTCCGCGGGTGGTGCTGCCCGGTGAGCGCCAGGTAGCACGCCGAGCCGTGGTCGAGGTCGTCGTGCGTCATCGACTTCAACACGGCGTAGCGGTGGCTCAGCGCCGCCAGCCGCGGCAGGTGCTCGCACACCCGCAGGCCCGGGGTGCGCGTGCCGATCGTGCGGAACACGCCGCGGATTTCCTCGGGGGCGTCCGGCTTCGGGTCCCAGGTGTCGAGCTGGCTCTGCCCGCCGCTCGTGAAGACGACGACGACCGACTTCGCGCGGCCGAACCCCGCCGCTTGCGGCGTTGCACGAGCCGCCCCGGCGAGGAGCGCGGGCGCGGCGAGGCGCAGCACCTCGCGGCGGCTGGGCGGGCGGCCGGTTGAACCGAGTTGCGCGAACACGCCGGTCATGGGGTCGATTATCGCGGATGTGTGGTTCTGGTGCCAGCGGCAGCTGCGGGGCGCGAATTGCCCGGCGAGCCGAGCCCCGTAAGGGGCCGGGTGACGCCCGCACTTCCGAACACGTCCGACGTGACCGCGGTGGGAACGTCACCCGGCCCCTTACGGGGCTCGGCTCGCCGGCCGTCATACAATTCCCCGCATGCGGTTTGAGCAGATCACGATTGTGGGCGTCGGCCTGATCGGCGGGTCGGTCGGCCTCGCCGCGAAGGCGAAGGGCGTGGCCGGCCGGGTGGTCGGCGTCGGCCGCGACCGCGCGAAACTCGACGCCGCCGTGAGGCAGGGCGCCATCGACGCCGGCACCACGTCGCTCGCCGAGGGCGTGGCCGGGTCCGACCTAATCGTCGTCTGCACGCCGGTCGATCGCATCGGCCCCACGATCGCCGAAGCGGCCCCGCACGCGCCGGCCGACGCGCTCTTCACCGACGCCGGCAGCACCAAGCGGAATCTTCACGCCGCGGCACGGGCGGCGCTGAAGCCGGGGCAGTCGTTCGTGCCCGCCCACCCGCTCGCCGGGTCCGAGAAGACCGGCTGCGAGCACGGTCGGGCCGACCTGTTCGAGAACCGCGTCTGCATTCTGACGCCCGAGCCCGAGGACGCCGCCGCGGTCGATCGTGTCATGGCCTTCTGGTCTGCGCTCGGCGCGCAAATCCAACTGACGGATGCCGACGCACACGACACGGTGCTGGCGACGACGAGTCATCTGGCGCACGCGGTCGCGGCCGGGCTGGCGAGTTCCACCCCGGTCGAATACCTGCCGTTCACGGCCGGCGGTTGGCGCGACACCACCCGCATCGCCGGCGGCGACCCCGGCATGTGGGTTCCGATCTTCCTCGCCAACCGCGACGCGGTACTGTCCGCAACGGACCGATTCACGACACGACTGGCCGAGTTCCGGCGGCTGCTGGAGGCAGGCGACGGGGCCGGCCTCGGGCGGTGGCTGGCCGAGGCCAAGCAGGTGCGCGATGCTCTGGGAAGTTGAGATTCGGCCGCTCGGCCGTGACGGCGAGCGCGAGCGGGTGTGCGACGAGTTCGACCTGCTGACGCACGCCCAGCGCGGCGGCGACCTCGTCACCGCCAGCGCCCGCGGCGTGCTCCTCGAAGGCGAGCTGACCGAGGCCGACGCCCTCCGCCTCGCCGCCGAGGTACTGGTCGATCCGCTCATCGAAACCGGCTTGGTGCGTGCCGCCGGCGGACGCTGTGAATTGGCGTACACCGTGCTGCTCAAGCCCGGCGTCATGGACCCGGTGGCGCAGACCGTCCTCGACGTGTGCCGGATGCTGAAGCTCCCGGTCCAGGCGGTGCGCACCTTCCGCCGCTACTTCGGCCCGCCGGAACTCTCGTCCCCCGACCGCGACGTGCTGTTCCGCAAGGTGCTGGCCAACGACGCCATCGAGCAGATCGTCGTCGGCCCCGTCCGCGCCGACCACCTCGGTCTGGGCTCGGCCTACACGTTCCGTCGCGTCACCGTCCCGCTCCGCGATCTGGACGACGCCGGACTGACGAAGCTGAGCAAGGACGGAATGCTGGCGCTGACGCTCGACGAGATGACGGTCGTGCGGCGCCACTTCCGCGACCTCGGCCGCGAGCCGACGGACGTGGAGCTGGAGACGATCGCGCAGACGTGGTCCGAGCACTGCTCGCACAAGACGCTGAAGGGCACGATCACCCTGACCGACCACACGACCGGCGAGACGCGGACGTACCAGAACCTGCTGAAGGAAACGGTGTTCGCCGCGACGCAGACCATCCGCGCGAAGCTCGGGGCGGACGACTGGTGCGTCAGCGTCTTCGCCGACAACGCCGGCGTGGTGAAGTTCGACGACGCGAACCACCTGTGCTTCAAGGTCGAGACGCACAACCACCCGTCGGCGATCGAGCCCTACGGCGGCGCGAACACCGGCCTCGGCGGCGTCATCCGCGACCTCCTCGGCACCGGTATGGGCGCCCGCCCGATCTGCAACACCGACGTGTTCTGCTTCGCCCCGCCGGACCTGTCGCCGGACCGGCTGCCGCAGGGCGTGCTCCACCCGCGGCGGGTCATGAACGGCGTCGTGGCCGGGGTGCGCGACTACGGCAACCGCATGGGCATTCCCACCGTGAACGGAGCCGTGCTGTTCGACGAGCGCTACCTCGCCAACCCGCTCGTGTTCTGTGGTACCGTCGGCATCATCCCCGCGGACAAGGCGTTCAAGCGGGTGGACCCGGGCGACCTAGTCGTGGCCGTCGGCGGGCGCACCGGCCGCGACGGCATCCACGGCGCCACGTTCTCCTCGCTCGAACTGACCCACGAGTCCGAGACGGTGAGCGGGGGTGCGGTTCAGATCGGCAACGCGATCACCGAGAAGAAGGTCGCCGACGTGATCCTCCAGGCCCGCGACCGCGGGTTGTTCAGCGCCATCACCGACTGCGGGGCCGGCGGGTTCAGTTCCGCGGTGGGCGAGATGGGGGCCGAGCTCGGGGCCGCGGTCGATCTCGACGCCGCGCCGCTGAAGTACGACGGCCTCAGCTACACGGAAATCTGGATCAGCGAGAGCCAGGAGCGGATGGTGCTGTCGGTGCCGCCGGCGAAGTGGGCCGAGCTGAAGGCGCTGTGCGACGCCGAGGACGTGGAGGCGGCCGTGCTCGGCACCTTCGAGGCGACCGGCCGGCTGAAGCTGCGCTTCCAGGGGAACGAGGTCGCCGACCTCGACATGCACTTCCTGCACGAGGGCCGCCCGACACAGGTGCGGAGCGCGGAGTGGGCGCCCGCCGAAGCCCGGGGACGGCCGTCCCCGGGCTTTCCAGCGGCGAGCCCACAAGAGTCCGTCCTCAAGATTCTCGCGCACCCCTCGGTCTGCTCGAAGGAGTGGATCATCCGCCAGTACGACCACGAGGTGCAGGGCGGCAGCGTCGTCAAGCCGCTGGTGGGGGTCATGAACGACGGCCCGTCGGACGCCGCGGTCGTGATGCCGGTGCTGGGCAGTTGGACCGGCGCGGCGGTCGGCTGCGGGGTGAACCCGCGCTACGCCGACCTCGACCCGTACCACATGGCCGCGGCCGCGATCGACGAGGCCGTGCGCAACGTCGTCGCCGTCGGCGCCGACCCGACGCGCACGGCCATCCTCGACAACTTCTGCTGGGGCAACGTCAATGACCCGAAGGTGCTGGGGGCGCTGGTCCGCACCGCGGAGGCGTGCCGCGACGTGGCGGTGGCGTTCGGCACGCCGTTCATCAGCGGCAAGGACAGTTTGAACAACACCTACGCCGGCAAGCACGGCGAGCGACTCGACATCCCGCACACGCTGCTGGTGTCGGCCCTCGGCCGCGTCCCGGACGTGCGAATGTGCGTGACGATGGACCTGAAGGAGCCCGGCAACGACCTGTACGTCGTCGGTGTCACCCGCGACGAACTCGGCGGCTCGCACCTGTACCTGGTCACGGGGCGCGAGGGCGGCGCGGTGCCGACGGTCGATCTGGAGGTAGCCCCGCGGGTGTTCGCGGCGGTTCACCGCGCCATCACCGACGGGCTGGTGCGGGCGTGCCACGACCTCAGTGAGGGCGGGCTGGCGGTGGCGCTGGCCGAGATGGCGTTCGCCGGCGGCGTCGGGGCCGATGTCACCGGGCTGTCACAGCTCCCGGGCGCCGACGGGCTGACCGACGAGGCGCGGTTGTTCAGCGAGTCGCCGACGCGGTTCGTGATCGAGGCGAAGCCGGACGCCGCGGCCGGGTTGGCAGCGGTATTCGAGGGTCTGCCGCTGGCGAAGGTGGGCGTGACGCTGACCGAGCCGCGGTTGCGGATCGCCGGCGGCGGCGGCGAGTGGCTGGTGTGGGCGAAGCTGAGCGAGCTGAAAGAGGCGTGGCAGAAGCCGCTGCGGTGGTGAGGCCGCCGGCGAGCCGACTGCCGTCAGGCGGCGGGTAACGTTCCCATCACCCGCCGCCTGACGGCGGTCGGCTCGCCCGGGTTACTGCTCACACGTTCGCCGTCGCGTTCTCCGCCGCCCCCGCCTCCCGCTTCCCGCGCGCCCACGCCGCCAGCGCCGCGGCCAATCCCTTCGCCGACGCCAGCCGCGCGTCCGGCCAGCGCAGCGCCTTCGCGCACCAGCGCATCGCCGCAAGCGGCTCCGCGTTGCGGATTACATACCCGAGCGTGCGGCACGTCGAAGCGTAACCCGCCGCGATCACGCCCGCGGGCACCTCGTCGCCCACGCCGTACCGCGTCTCCGCCCGGTGCATGATCGACAGCGCCGTCGCCACGCGGTCCGCCAGCTTCTTGGAAAGATTGCCGTGTCCCGTGCGGTACGCGACCAGCTCCTCGTCCACGAAGTCGAAGCCGAACCGCGCCGCGACCCGCAGCCACAGGTCGTAGTCGATCGCCAAATCCCATTCGGGGTCGAACGCCCCGACGGCGCTGAACACCTCGCGGCGCACGACCACCGACGAGAAGCACACGAAATTCTGCACGAACATCGGCGTCAGCACGCGCCCCGTCGGCGGGGCCGGCGTCGGCTTCTGCGGCAGTGCCCTCCCCTCCTCGTCCATCAGCGAGCGGCGGCAGAACACGACCCCCACGTCGGCCGTGAAGCGCGGCAGTTGCTTCTCCAGCTTGGTCGGCTGCCAGGCGTCGTCGGCGTCGAGGAAGGCCACGAACCGGCCGCGGGACAGGCCGATACCGAGGTTCTTGGCGCGCGACTGACCGAGGCGGTCGGAGCGCACGTACCGGACGCGCGCGTCCGTGAGGTACGGCCGGGCGGCGGCGGGGGTGGCGTCCGTGGAGCCGTCGTCGACGATCAGCAGCTCCCAGTCGGGGAGCGTCTGCGCGACCACCGACTCGACCGCGGCCGGGAGGAAGCGGGCATAGTTCTTCGCGGCCATCACCACGGAGACGAGGGGGACGACGGCAGGGTTTCGTTCCGAGCTTGCCGGCGTGCGGATGTGGTCAACCCCTCCCCCGGCCCCTCCCCCAGAGGGGGAGGGGTGTTCGCTCCGCGTAACCTCCTGTGACACCTCTTCCGTGGAACAAGCGCCCGGCCAGTCGGTCGGTGCGTCCCCCCCCTTCCCTCTTCGGGAAGGGGGGCCGGGGGGGTTAGGTGCGTCCGCACGTCCTCCAGCTTGACCGAGCGCGGACGGGGCAACCCCTCCCCCGGCCCCTCCCCCGGGGGGGGAGGGGTGATTGATCCCCGCGGCATCCGGTGACACCGCTTCGGCTGAGGATGCGCCCGGCGTTTTCATGCGCTGAGCGCCTGGAGGTGGTCCCGGGCGACCTTCGAGATGCAGAACCGATACTTGCCGCTCGGCTCCTGCGGGATCGCGTCCACCAGCTCCACGGCGAACCGCACCGCCGGGCCGAACGTGTCGCGGACCAGTTTCTCGATCTGCACGTGACTGGCGGGGCCGAACCCGTCGCCGGCGACGAGACGGATGCGCAAATCGTACACGGATTCCTGCACGATCTGCACCTGGGCGGTGCCGTCGATCAGCAGCGCGAAGTTCTCCGTCAGCGAGATGCCGCTGACGAGCGTGCCGGCGGGCGTGACCACGTAGTCGGCCTCGCGGCCCTCGATGCGGTCGAGCAGCGGCAGCCCCCGGCCGCACGAACAGGCGCGACCGGCGCCGACGGCCACGTCGCCGATGGCGTAGCGGATCAGCGGCATGGCGCGGTTCACCAGGTCGGTCACAAGTAAGGGGCGAGCGGCCGGCGTAAGCCGGCTGTTCTCGTCGCCGCTCGGCGCGCAAGAAACAGCGGACTCACGTCCGCCGCTCGCCTGCTCCACATACACGTTGTCGGCGTTGACGTGGAGGCCGGCGTGTTCCTCGCATTCCGACGCGATCAGGCTGACCTCCTCGCACCCGTAGCGGTTCGTGACCCGCGTGCCGAACACCTCCGCGATCACCTTCCGCTGGTAGTCGTGGAGCACCATCGCCGTCGAGATGATGCCGTTCGGACGGATGTCGAGCACGCCCGCCTTCTTGAGGTGGCAGGCGACGAGGTACAGCGAGTGGGCGTGGCCGAAGACCAATCCGGGGCGGTGCCGGCGCAGCTCGGCGGCGAAATCGGCGACTTTTAGGTCGGTGAGGTGAATGGTGTCGAGGTAGACGGCGCGGTCGAGGACGCGGTTGCGGAGCCGGCCGCGCCAGCCGTGGTGCAGGTACTCGGGGTTGCCCCACACCTTCGCCACCCGCTGGCCCAGGCGGTATCCGCTCCACTGGTCGGAGCGGATCGTGCAGGCGTGCTTCCACTGCATCGCCGGCTCGTCCACGCGGATCGATAGTGGAACGCCGGTCGAGCCCGACGTGCGCTTCAGCCGCAGCTTCGCGCCGCGGTACGGCCCGGACAACAGCTCGGCCTCGTGGGCGCGGATGTCGGCCTTGGTCAGCACCGGGAAGGCGGTCAGGTCGGCGAGCGCCTTCACGTCCGCGGGGTGAACGCCGGCCGCGTCCCACACCCGGCGGTAGTAGGGGACGGTGGCGTAGGCGTGGTGCAACTGCACCTTCAGCGCGGCGAGCTGGCGGGCGGCGACGACCGCGGGCGGGTCGAACTGCGTCTGCTCCAGCAGCTTCAGGAAGTGGAGGTGCCGGCTCCGCGCCCGGCGGGCGAAGTACGGCTGCGCGACGTGGCGGTTCAGGAAGGTGAGCATCCGTGCCCTCAACGATGACGGTCGCGGCTCGGGGTTTGTAGCCCGGGAGGGCGCCTTCGCTAGCCCGGGGCGGAAGCCCCGGGCGGCTCGGCGGTGTCACAACCGCGTCACTCCCACGGACCACGCCGTAGCCCGCCCGGGGCTTCCGCCCCGGGCTAGCGAAGGCGCCCTCCCGGGCTACAAACCCCGAGCCCGGCGCCGCCTCAGCCCAGCGTCCGCTGCCACTCCACCTGGCGCGCCAGCCCGTCGTCGAGCGGCGTCGTCGGCTTCCAGCCGAGGTGGCGGTACAGCTTCGTCACGTCGGCCCCGGTGGCGAGCTGGTCGCCGGGGCGGCTGGCGGCGCGCTCGACGATTGCGGGCTTACCGATGATCCGCTCCAGCCGGCGGAACACCTCCAGCACCGTCACCAGCTCGCCGCCGCCGAGGTTGAACACCTCGCCCGGCATCGCCCCGGTCGCGCGCACCGTCGCCTCCACGCAGTCGTCGATGTACGTGTTGCCGCGGACCTGCAACCCGTCGCCGGTCAGCTTGATCGGGGTGCCGCGGAGGATGGCGTTGATGAACAGGTGGTAGCCCATCTCGGGGCGCTGCCGCGGGCCGTACACGCTGAAGTAGCGCAGCACCACCGCCGGCAGCGCGTACTCGTCGTGGTACACGCGGCACAGCTGCTCGGCGGCCAGCTTCGTGATGCCGTAGGGCGAACCCGGCCGCGTCGGCAGCGCCTCGTCGCCGCTGGCGTAGCGGCCGTACACGCTCGACGTGCTGGCGTACACCAGCCGCTTCAGCGTGGGCGAGCCCTTCAGCGCTTCGAGCAGCCGGTGCGTGGCGGTGAGGTTGTGGCGGGTGTACAGGTCGAAGTCGGTCCAGCTGCGGGTGAGGCCGGCCATCGCGGCCAGGTGGAACACCCACTGGGCGCCGTTGACGATCGTCGCAGGGACCGCCGCGGACAGATCGACCTCGTGGAAGGTGAACCGCGAGTCGGTGCGGAACCCGGCCAGGTTGCGGGTCTTCACCGCGCGCGGGTAGTAGTCGGTGAAGCAGTCCACGCCGGTGACGGTGTGGCCGTCGGCCAGCAGTCGCTCGCACAGGTGGGAGCCGATGAACCCGGCCGCGCCGGTGACCACACAGTTCATGTCGCGTCCCAGAGGGTCGGGGATGCTACTGCGCCGCGGGCGGGGGCCGCAACCCCGAGTCTGGTTCGTCCGAGCCCGGAGCGTGAGCGACGGGGTAGCTGCCCCGTCGCTCACGCTCCGGGCTCGGACGGAGTGCATTCGCCGTGTCTATACTTTAGGATACGCCCGTCCCGAGACCGCGCTCATGGCCCGCCTCGTCGCTCTCGTTCTCGCCGTCGCCGCAACCCCGGCCGTCGCCGCCGAGCCGACGGCCGCCGAGCGCGGCCGCAAGGCGCTCACGACGACGGCGTTCATCCCCGCGTTCTGGACGCCGCGGGCCGTCGAGAACGCCTGGAAGCAGTGGGACGCCTCCGCGAAGCCGGCCGACTACGACGCCGCGCTGCGCGAGCGCTACGGCCTGCACCCGGCGCCGTACCCGAACGACGGCCTGCCGATGGGCCTCCGCAAGGCCCGCCACCTCATCGGCACCGGCGTCGGCCTCGACTGCATGCTGTGCCACGCGGGATCGGTGCTCGGCACCAGCCACGTCGGGCTGGGGAACGCGAGCCTCGACGTCCAGGCGCTGTTCGAGGACTTCGCCCGCGCCGACGGCCTCGCCAGGAAGCTGCCGTTCACGTTCTCGCAGGTCCGCGGCACGAACGAGGCCGACGGGTTCGGCGTCTACCTCCTCGGCTTCCGCAACCCCGACCTCAGCCTGAAGGCCGCGTGGACCGACCTGGGGCTGCGCGACGACACCTGCGCCGACGTGCCCGCGTGGTGGCTGCTGCGGAAGAAGCGGACGATGTACGCCACCGGCGCGACCGACAGCCGCTCGGTGCGGTCGCTGATGCAGTTCATGATGCACCCGCTCAACGGCCCGGACGCCTTCACGAAGCACGAGCCGGCGTTCCGCGACGTGCAGGCGTACCTCCTGAGCCTCCGGCCGCCGAAGTACCCGTTCCCGATCGACGCCGCGACGGCCGACGCGGGGCGGGTGCTGTTCAACGAGAACTGCGCCCGCTGCCACGGCACCTACGGCGCGTCGTGGACGTACCCGAACCGCGTCGTGCCGTTGGCGGAGGTCGGCACCGACCCGGTGCGGCACCGCTCGGTGAGCGAGGCGTACGGCGCGGCCTACGCGGCGTCGTGGTTCGGGAAGGAGCCGGGTGGGTGGTTCGTGGACGGCAAGCTGCTGAGCTGGACGCCCGGCTACCAGGCGCCGCCGCTCGACGGCGTGTGGGCGACGGCGCCGTACCTCCACAACGGCTCGGTGCCGACGCTGGCGGGTGTGCTGAACTCGAAGGCACGACCGAAGTTGTTCACGCGCAGCTATCGCACGGGGGCCGAGGACTACGACCGCGACCGCGTCGGCTGGAAGGTGACGGAGTTGGCCGCGCCGCCGGGTGCAGACGTACCCGCGATCGAGCGTCGGAAGGTGTACGACACGACGCGCAGCGGTCGCAGCAACGCCGGTCACACTTTCGGCGACGACCTGACGGATGCAGAGCGGCGGGCGGTGATCGAGTACCTCAAGACGCTGTGAGCCTGCTGGTTTTCGTAGGTCGGGCCGAGTCGGCGAGGCCCGACGCGGGGCGCGAGGGGGCGAACCGGGGATCCCACTCACATCATTGCTGCCGGGTCTTCATGTCGCGCCCCTGGCGCCCCGCGTCGGGCCTCGCCGACTCGGCCCGACCTACAAGCACGTCACCGCCCGAACAGCGTCACCCGGCCGTAGCCCTGCATCACCCCGAAGCGGATGCCGTCGGCGCGGCAGCGGCGGATCATCGGGTCCCAGCCGTCGGCCGGGTCGAACTGCGGCTCCAGCTGCTCGGTCAGCGGCTTCATGAAGTTGTCCCAGTGGATCGGCACGACGAGCTTCGGCCGCACCGCCCCGATCGTCTCCTTGTAGAACGCCGCCTGGAACGCCCCCGGCTGGGCGGACAACACCGCCGTCGTCAGAAACACCACGTCCGCCTTCAGCCCGTCGCGGGCGCCTTCGAGGTAGCTGCCGCCGGCGTTCACCAGGATCGCATTCGGGCCGTGGCGGATCAGGAAGTCGAACGCGCCGCCCTCCTTGAAGTCCTTGAAGTTCGCCGGCTGCTTCAGCGGCCGCTCGATCTTCTGGCCCAGGTCGTCGTTGAGGAAGCGAATGACCGGCGAGTGCCGCGAGTTCAGGACGTTGACCGTGAACCGGCCGAAGCGGTACTCCGCGCCGTGGTCGAACTCGACCATCTGTTGCGCCGGCACGTCGCCGCCGCGGCCGACGTTGATCGTCGAGGACGAGCCGTGGAGGACGGCGCCGGTCTTGCGCGCCACGTAGGCGCAGTCGAGGGCGTGGTCGTAGTGCGAGTGGGCGACGAAGAGGGCGGCGAGTTTCTTGACGCCGACCTTCGCGAGCGCGGCGTCCACGACCTTCGGTTCGGTCTCGATGGTGCCGAGCACCTTCCGCAGCGACGGGCGGGTGAGGAACCCGTCGGTCATGAGCTGGGTCTCGCCGTCGTCGAACAGGAGGGTGGCGGTGCCGAGCCAGGTGACGCGGACGGCGCCGCCCTTCGGCTCCGGGGCGGGGTCGGTGAGGAGGTAGTTGCGGTAGCGCTCGATCTCCGGCGGCTGCCGTAGCGGCTGGGCGGCGGCGGGTACGAGTGCGAGAAGGAGCGCGAGGGCGGCAAAAAGGATTCGCTGGCTTGAACGGGGGTTCGCGTGGTCAACCCCTCCCCCGGCCCCTCCCCCAGAGGGGGAGGGGTGTTCGCGCTGCGAAACCTCCTGCGACGCCGTGGAGGCCGAGGCGTGGCGCGAGCCGGTCGGTCGGTGCGTCCCCCCCCTTCCCTCCCAGGGAAGGGGGGCCGGGGGGGTTAGGTTACCCCGCACGAGCTGCGGCAAGCCGCCATCCATCACTGACTCCCCGCATAGAAACTCACCACCGCCCGAACCGCCTTCTGCCACGCGGCCCGGCGCACCTCGCGCTCGCCGGCCGGCAGCGCCGGATCGAACCGCTTACCCGCCGCGGAGCGCGCCCGCAGCGCCGACTCGTCCGTCAGGCCGGCGCCGACCGCGGCCAGCATCGCGGCCCCGAGTGCCGTCGATTCGGCTTCCGCGGCGCGGACGACCGGACGCCCCAGGAAGTCGGCCTGCGTGCGGAGGAAGCGGTCGTTGCGGGCCATGCCGCCGTCCACCTTCAGCGGCGCCCCGCCCGACGCCCCCAGGTCGTTGTCGGCGGCGTCGATCAGGTCGGCAACCTGGAATGCGACGCCTTCCAGCGCCGCCCGCGCCAGGTCGGCGGCCGTGGTCGCGCGGGTGAGGCCGAACATCACGCCGCGGGCCTCGGGAACCCAGTGCGGGGCGCCGAGCCCGACCAGGCCCGGCACGAACACCACCGGTTCGGCCGGGTTCGACCGCGCGGCCAGTTCCTCAGACTCGGCCGCGCGGGCGAACAGGTGCAACCCGTCGCGCAGCCACTGGATCGCCGCACCCGCGACGAACACGGCGCCTTCGAGGGCGTACTTCGGCTTCCCGTCGGTGCTCGCGGCCGCGGTCGTCAGCAGGCGGTGCTGCGACGCCACCGGGGTGTCGCCGGTGTGGAGAAGCAGGAAGGCGCCGGTGCCGTAGGTACACTTCGCCTCGCCGGGGCCGAAGCACGCCTGGCCGAACAGCGCCGCCTGCTGGTCGCCGGCCACGCCGCGGATCGGCACGCCGTCCGGCAGGAAATCCAACCCCTTCGTGACGCCGAAGTCCGCGGCGCTCGGCTTCACCGTCGGCAGCAGCGGCCGCGGCACGGCGAAGAAGTTCAACAGCTCGTCGTCCCACTGCATCGTGTGGATGTCGAACAGGAGCGTGCGGCTGGCGTTGGTCGCGTCGGTGACGTGTGCGGCGCCGCCGGTGAGGCGCCACATCAGGAACGTGTCGATGGTGCCGGCGGCGAGGTCGCCGCGCTCGGCGGCGGGGCGCAGGTTCGGCTGGTGTTCGAGGAGCCAGCGGAGCTTCGTGCCGGAGAAGTACGGGTCGAGCACGAGGCCGGTCTTGCCGGTGAGCCACGGGCCGTCGGCGGCGCGGGCGCGGCAGAAGTCGGTGGTGCGGCGGTCCTGCCAGACGATGGCGCGGTGGACGGGCCGGCCGGTGGCGCGGTCCCACACCACGACCGTCTCGCGCTGGTTGGTGATGCCGACGGCGGCCACGTCGGCGGGGGCGCGGCCGGCGGCGGCGAGCGCCTCGCGGACGGTACGGGCGACGGAGTACCAGATGTCCTCGGGTTCGTGCTCGACCCAGCCGTCGCGCGGGTAGTGCTGCTCGATTTCTTGCTGCGCGACGCCGAGCGGCGCGAACGTGGTCGGGTCGTAGACGACGGCCCGGGAGCTGGTGGTGCCCTGGTCGATGGCGAGGACGACGGGTGGCATGCGGGAGAGGGGGTTGAGGGAAAGTGGTTTGGTTCCGTTGCCGCTTGCGGCTTCGCGCCGGGCAGCGCGAAGCCGCAAGCGGCAACGGAACTACACTTCTTACTCCGCCGCCGGCGGGATGGCCGGCATCGGCGCCGCGGGCGCCGCGCGTGGCATCGGCGCCACCGCCGGCGGCACCGTCGCTGGTACGCTCCCGGTCGGCGTGCCGCGGGTCCGCTTCCACGCCACCACGTCGTCGGTCAGCACGGTCACCGCACGCGTCAGCTGCGTGTCCACGCCGCGGAAAAAATCGCTCGGCTCGACCTCCACCGCCACGTCGGGGATCACGCCCTCCTTCTCCATGTTTACCCCCTTCACGGTGAACACGCCGGTCCGCGGCAGTCGCAGCGTCGAGCCGTCGATGAGGCGCGTGCTCGTCGTGCCGATCACGAACCCGCCGGTCGCCTGGCCCACCACCTTGCCGAGGCCCAGAGTGCGGAAGGCGTGCGGGAAGATTTCGGCGTCGGAGTACGAGCGGTTGTTGGTCATCACCGCGACCGGCCGCGTGAACTTGCGGTCGTAGTTGCGCAGCACCAGCCCCACGCCGCCGTCGCGCTGGCGGAACTCCGTGTGCTCCTTGCCGCTCAGGTAGTTCAGCACCTGGTCGTGCGTGTAGCCGCCGCCGTTGTACCGCACGTCCACGACGATGCCGTCCTTGTCGAAGTTGTCGGAGTAGAGCGCCCGCATGAACTTCTCCAGGCCCGGCTCGTCCATCCCCGGGATGTGGATGTAGCCGAGCTTGCCGCCGCTCTGCTTCGCCACCGCCGCCGCGTTCGCGTCCACCCAGCGGTCGTACATCAACTCGCTCGCCTTGTCGCGGGCCACCGGGAACAGTTCGACGCGCCGCCGCGTCTTCTTGTCGGCCGGGTCGGTCGCCACGTCGATCAGCAGCCCCTCGCCAGCCTTGTTGTTCAGGAGCTGGCTCACATTTACCTTCGCCGTCAGCTCGGTGCGGTCGATGCCGACGACCACGTCGCCGGCCTTGATGCCGAGGCCGCGGCGGTCGGCCGGGCCGCGCTTCAGCACCTCGGCCACTTTCAGGCCGGGGCCGCGGTACGCCGGGTCGAACAGCAGCCCCAGGTCGGCGGTCGGCTCCTGCGCCGTCGGGAGCGTGCCGCTGATGCCGAGGTGCGAGGCGTTCAGCTCGCCGAGCATCAGGCTCACCAGCGCGTACAGGTCCTCCTTCATCACGACGTGCGGCACCAGCGCCTGGTACTTCGCGCGCACGGCGGTCCAGTCGGCGTCATGGAACTTCGCGTCGTAGAAGTTGTCCGACAGGCCGCGCCAGCTCTGGGCGAACATCTCGGCGAACTCCTCGTCGCGCTTCACGGTCAGCCGCGCCTGGAAGTTCACCCGCGGCGGGTCGGCGCTGTTCGTCGTCGCCGGCGGGAACAGGCTGCCGTGGCGGACGTACCGCAACTCGCCGCCGCCGGTCAGGAAGTAGATGAGGCCGGAACTCTTCTTCGCCCAGCGGATCTGCTTCGGGGCCAGGTTGCCGGTCGTCAGCCGCGTCTGGCTGCCGCCGTTGGCCGCGGCCACCCACAGGTCGTCGCCGTTGCCGCCGCCGCTGTGCCGGAACGCCACCTGAAGGCCGGTCGGGGCGATGCTCACGCTGTCGGCCGCGATGCCCGCGACCTTCTCGCCGCGAAGGTGGATGTCGTCCCAGTCGATGTCGCCGGGGGCGGTCTTGGGCGCGCCCGGAGCCGCCGGCTTCTGCAGGCTGATGACGTGGGGGATGTAGGTGCCGCGGCGCTGGCCGATGAACGCGATCTTGCCGCCGGCGGTGCTCCAGCTCACGTCGCCGTTGTAGGTGGCGTAGCGGGTCACGTTCCGCGCCTCGCCGCCGTCGGTGGGGGACACGTACACCTCGCTGGCGAACGAGCCGTCCATCCTGGCGAACACGACGTGCTTGCCGTCCGGGCTCCACTCGAAGTCGAACACCTGCGGGGTGTCGATCATCACCTTCTGGTCGGAGCCGTCGGGCTTCATCGCCCACAGCTTGCCGGAGCGGAGGAAGCCGACGCGGTCGCCCTTCGGGGTGAACCGCGCGCCCGACTCGGCCTCCGGCGTCTTCGTCAGCTGCGTCACCTTGAACGTGTGCGCCTTGTTCAGCTCGGGGTGCTCGGGGTCGTCCGGCTCCAGGAGGAACAGGTCTTCGACGCCGCTGCGGTCGGACGCGAACAGGATGCTCTTGCCGTCCGGGCTGAAGGTGGCGCCGTGGTCGTAGGCGGGGTGGTCGGTCAGCCGCGTGGCCTTGTTGCCGTCGGGGAGGCGCGTCAGGAACAGCTCGCCGTGAACGACCACGACGGCGGAATCTTCTTCGGGCGAGAGCGCGAATTCGGTGGCGTCGCGGGTGTAGGTGACGGCGCGTTCCGTGTTCGCCTTGTCGTCGGCGTTCACCTCGATCGCCAGCTTGCGGGGCGGGCCGCCGCGGCTCGGCACGACGCACAGGTCGGCGCCGAGCTCGTAGACGATCCACTCGCCGTTGCCGGAAATGCGGGCGCGGCGCACGGTGTCGTCGGCGTGGGTGGTGAGCCGCGTCGGGGGGGTGGAAGCGACCGGGGCGACCGCATATCCCGGTGTCGCGCGGACGTGGTCAACCCCTCCCCCGGCCCCTCCCCCAAGGGGGGACGGGTGCCCGTACCGCGTACCCTCCCGTGACACCGTGAGGCTCAGAATCGGGGCCAGCCAGTCGGTCGGTGCGACCCCCCCCTTCCCTCGTAGGGAAGGGGGGCCGGGGGGGTTAGGTGCGTCCGCACGCCGGCCAGCTTGAACCAGCGCGGACGTGGCAACCCCTCCCCCGGCCCCTCCCCCAAGGGGGGACGGGTGCCCGTACCGCGTACCCTCCTGTGACACCGTGAGGCTCAGAACGGGTGCCAGCCAGTCGGTCGGTGCGACCCCCCCCTTCCCTCCTAGGGAAGGGGGGCCGGGGGGGTTAGGTGCGTCCGCACGCCGGCCAGCTTGAACGAGCGCGGACGTGGCTACCCCTCCCCCCAGCCCCCTCCCCCAGGGGGGGAGGGGGTGCCCACCCAACAGTGCCTCCCGCGACACCGGTAAGCCCGAAACGGATGTCGGCTCGGGGCCGTCCACCCGCCGCATTACCACGTTGGCGCAGCCGCGGGTGCTCCCCTCCTCACTGACGTAGTACAGCGTCGTCCCGTCCGGGCTCCACATCGGCGAGCCGTCCTGGCCGTCGAACGTGGTGAACCGCCGCGGGCCGGAACCGTCGGCGTTCGCCACCCACAACTCGTCGTTGCTGGAGCCGCGATAGCCGCGGCGGTACCACAGCCCCGGGCCGCGCACGAACGCCACCTTGTCGCCGGCCGGCGACAGGTGGGCTTCCTTCCCCTCGAACAGCGTCAGCTTCCGCTCCGCGCCGCCGTCGGCGGGCACGACGTAGCACTCGGCGTGGAACGGGTACGCGGTCGAGCGGGTGGAGGCGAACACCACGCCCTTCCCGTCCGGGGTCCAGCCGGTGACGGTGTCGTGGCCGCTGTCGAAGGTGAGCCGCCGCGGCCGACCGCCGACCGCGGGCGAGACGAACACGTCGTAGCTGCCGTGGCGGTTGGAGCTGAACGCGAGGGACTTGCCGTCCGGGCTGAACACGGGGTTGAGGTCGTGCGCCTCGTGCATCGTCACCGGCCGGGCCACGCCGCCGACGGACGGCACCGTCCAGATGTCGCCGAGGTAGCTGAACGCGACGGTCTTGCCGTCGGGCGAGATGTCGGGGGTGCGGGCGAAGCGGATCGGTTCCTGGGCGGCGGCCGCGGCCGGGAGGAGCATAGCCGCGCACAGGGCGAAGAAGGGACGCACGGGAGTTCCTCCGAGGTGCGGTCGCGGGGGGATTAACTGTTCAACTTACCGGATCGGCGCCGCCGGGGCAAAGCGGAAGGGCGACGCAGTTCCCGCAACTTCCCGCTCCCACAGGCACAACCGCTGCCGCCGCTTGCGGCGGTGCGAGCCGCCGCGGTTCTGAGACGCCCATGAGATCAGCGCCGATTCGGCGTGACTCGGCGGGGCCGGGAGATTAGTATCGTGATTGGAGTAGTCCGTGCGGGAGGGTCGGCCATGCGAGCGCGGATCAGCGTCGGGTTCTTCGTCGTCGGCCTGCTGCTTCTGACGATGGACCCGCTCGCCGGCCAGCCCGGAGGCGGCAAGGACGGCAAGCGCAGTTTCCAGTTCCAGCCCCCCGGTGGTAGTGGGTACGGCCAGCCCGGCAGCACCCCGATGGCGCCCGGCGCCCCCCCCCAACAGGGCGAGCGCACCCGAACCTTCCAGTTCCAACCCGGCGGCGGTCAGCCCGGCGGCTTCCAGCCCGGCGGTGGCGGCGGGTTCGGTCGCGGCGGCGGCGGCATGGACCCCGATACGCAGTGGCAGATGATGGTGCGGATGACCGGCGGCACCGACAGCGTCGATTGGAGCCGCGTCCCGCCCGAGACGCGGGTGATGCTGAAGGGGATGTCGGAGCGAATGGGCACCCAACCGATTCCCGATTCCGGGGTGTGGAACAAGGCGCAGTTCGTGGACTTCGCCACCCGCAACCAGGAGCTGGCGCGGGCGAAGATGGCCGGCGCCCAGCCCGGCGCCGCTCCCGGCGGGTTCACGCCGCCCGGCGGTCAGCCCACCTACGGCCAGCCCGGCTTCGGCCAGATGCAGCCCGGTCAGTTCGGCGGCCCGGGCACGGGCGGGCCGGGCGGCGGCGGCAAGGGGTTGAGCGACGAGGACGCCATGCGGTCGTTCCGCGAGCGCGACCGGGACCAGGACGGCCGACTCACGAAGGAGGAGGCGTCGGACCGCACCCGGCAGAACTGGGAGTCGATCGACACCAACCGCGACAACGTCATCGACTTCGAGGAGTACCGCGTCTACATCGCCGTGCGGTTCGGCCCCAACGCCCAGCAGAACCAGCCGCAGTTCGGGACGCAGCCGGGGTTCGGCCAGCCGCAGTTCGGCACCGACTACCGCGGCACCGGCGAGGGCGGCGGGTTCGGCGGCCCCGGGTCCGGCCGCCGCGAGGAGAAGAAGGACGACTTCACGAACGTCGCCATCCGCTTCGGCAAGCTCCCGCCCGGCCTGCCCGACTGGTTCGCCGAGTACGACACCGACAAGGACGGCCAAATCAACATGTTCGAGTGGCGGTCCGTCGGCGGGAAGTCGATCGCCGAGTTCCGCGAGAAGGACGCCAACGACGACGGGTTCATCGCCCCGCTCGAGCTGATCCGCGTCGAGTCCACGAATGCCGAGTTCGACCGGCTGATGGTCATTCAGGCCGGCGAGACGCCGCCCGCCGCCGGCAGCCGGGGCAAGGGCGGGTCGATGTCCGGCGCCGGCGGGAAGGGCGGCTTCCCCAGCCTCGGAGGCGGGGCCCCGACGACGGGCAAGGGCGGCGCGCCGTCCGACCCCCGTTCCGCGCGGGAAGAGAAGCGCGACGAACGGGTCGGCGAGAAGATGGACCGCGGCAAGAACAACCCGTTCGCCAACGGCGGCAAGAAGTAACCACTCCCGCCGAAGCCCACCCGCACCCCGGGTGGGCTTTTCGCTTCCCCGGCGCCCGGTTCACGGCCGGAGAACTCCCCATGACCTCCACCCACCGCTACCGCGGCGCCCTGCTCGGCCTCGCCGCCGGCGACGCCCTCGGCACCACGCTGGAGTTCAAGTCCCGCGGCAGCTTCGTCCCGCTGACCGACATGGTCGGCGGCGGCCCGTTCAACCTCATGCCGGGCGAGTGGACCGACGACACGAGCATGGCCCTGTGCCTGGCCGAGAGCCTCGTCGAGACTCAGGGCTTCGACCCGATCGACCAGCTGACCCGCTACGTGCGCTGGTATCAAGACGGGCACTTCAGCGTGAAGGGGCGTTGCTTCGACATTGGCATTTCGACTGCCGGGGCGCTGCGCCGCTTCATGCAGAACGGCCGGGCCGACAGCGGCTCGACCGACCCCGGCGCCGCCGGCAACGGCAGCCTGATGCGGCTGGCGCCGGCGCCGCTGGCGTTCGCCGCCGACCCCGCCACGGCCGTGCGCCGCGCCGGCGACAGCTCGCGCACCACGCACGGCTCCGCCGAGTGCGTGGACGCCTGCCGCTACTTCGGCGGCCTCCTCGTCGGTGCGGTTCAGGGCCGGTCGAAGGACGAGTTGTTGGCGCCGGGTTTCGCGCCGGTGGCGGGCCTGTGGGAGGCGGAGCCGTTGGCCCCGAAGGTGGCGGCGGTGGCGGCCGGGTCGTTCCTCGCGAAGTCCGAGGCGGCGGTGAGCGGCAGCGGCTACGTGGTTCACACGTTGGAGGCGGCGTTGTGGGCGTTCGCGGCGACGGACACGTTCCGCGCCGGCGCCCTGAAGGTGGTGAACCTCGGCGACGACGCCGACACGACGGGTGCGGTGTACGGCCAGATCGCGGGTGCGTACTACGGCGTCGAGGCGATCCCGGCCGAGTGGCGGGCGAAGCTGGCGATGCGCGAGCAGATCGAGGCGCTGGCCGACGGCGTGTTGAAGCTGGCGGGGGTGTGATGCGGCGATCAGCTCAGGTCATTCGTAGATCGGGCCGAGTCTTCGAGGGCCAACACGGGGGGTGAGTCGCAGACTGTGGAAGATGAACACGCGCTCCCAGGTTGCTGAGGCTTTGCGGGCCGCTCCGTTAGCCGACCGTGCCCCGGCAGGCCTATCTGCCGCGGCGGTAGGCCGCCAGCGAGGCGACCATCAGTAGTGGCAGCCAGTAGATGATCCACGGCCCGAAAATCGTATCTTCCGGGCGTGGAAAGACGGCAAGGTAACAGGCCGAAACCAACAGGTGAAGAACTAGCAGTGCAACGGCATACAGCGCCAGATTCTTAACGCTCATGGCAGTGGGCGGCTATCGACGCCCGCGAGGTCCACGCTGTTCTTCCTGGATGATGTCGAACTTCGACAGCAGTGGGATTTCCGGCGGTGCTGGCGGTGGTGGAGTTACCGGTCGCATGATAACATCATGCTTCGACGGGATCGGGATGAAGGGCGGTGGAGCCAGTTCAATTATGGGTGGTAGTGACATGAATTCGAACTTGTCCATGACGCGGGGAGGCTCGGGCGGCGTCATGCCATCGTACATGTGCCTGAGTGCGAAATGATTACAGTTACTGATGATGGCATGGAACCAGTCTTGGCCGTCTGGGTAAGTTCGGCGAAGCCCTTCGATCAGTGCGATGTCCTGTTCAGGTGTTGACGCGATGACGAATGTGTACCGCCCGCCATCGGGCATTTCTTGAACGGATTCGAACTTCACCGGCACCATGCCACCCGGCCCGATGATGCAGAAACTCGACAGGATCCCCAAGTTATTGATTAGACCCTGGTCGGCCGCCCCGTGCTGAATCACCACATATCCGTCCTGAACGTATGTACCGTCCGGTCGCCGTACCCAGTTATCGACAATGAGCGTGGAGTGTATGAACGCGACGAACGGATTCTTGGATCCCCCGGCGACGGCACCGGCAGACCCAGTCGCATACCGGTTCGTCCCCGTCGGGTCTACGTAGCCGGTCGGGCTGTTTCCAACGTACCCGTACAGGTTCTCGTCCCCTGCGTCGAAGCCGACGGGGTCGGTGGAGATGAACCGGCCGAGGGTGGGGCTGTACATCGTCGCGCTCCTCACGGGTTCCGAAGTAGGGCGTCGTAGTTCACGGTGATGCTCGTCGGCACCTCGCGCAGCGGCAGCCGGTTCTCGCGGAGCGGCCGCCACCACCATTCTTCGTGTCTCGGGTCGGTCAGGCACGATTCGCACGCGTGCAGCGCCCGGAACTCACGCTCGACCTCCCACGGCATCCACGGCCACCGCGCCTCCGACGGCTTGGAGTCGATGTTGATCCGTCGCGGGAACTGCGGCGGGTAGAGGGTCTGGAGGTGCGCTTTCCACTCGGCCAGCATTCCCAGGATGCTGCGCGGGTATGCCGCGTTTTCCGGTTCGAGCGGGGCGGCGACGGCGAACGTCTCCACCGCCTCGCGGAACCGGTGGTGGTCCCGCAACGTGAACGCCCGGCTGCTGATGAACGTCGCCAACTCCCGACGGGGCGTAAACGACTCTAAGTAGCCGAATGCCCGCTCCTCCTCCGGGTTCGAGATCGGCCGCGGCCACGCCCGGTAGTGGTCGTCCGGCAAGTCCGCGAACCCTTCGCCGGCGCACTCAATGTTGAACCGCTCGCCGG
>Ga0105046_10002235_pt1 | contig 30505 bp, 23 predicted proteins | sample MAT03_FD_78385 | JGI IMG/M metagenome (GOLD analysis project Ga0105046, IMG submission 78385) | Freshwater microbial communities from Lake Fryxell liftoff mats and glacier meltwater in Antarctica - MAT-03 (megahit assembly) | ecosystem: Environmental > Aquatic > Freshwater > Ice > Liftoff...
AGGTTGATGGCACAAAGTATGTCCTGAGTCCGCACGGGCGCATTGTTGTCTGGAGCGATTCCGAACAGTCCGTCAACGTGCCGCTACCCGTCGGGCCAGTTGCGATTCGCACCGTGAATGCAGATGGTAACGCAGGCTCCGTGCAACCGCTCGTCATCGGAATTCAGGCGGGCGAGATTCAGAATTTTTCTGGCCAACAGATCCCGCAGCAACAGCAGATCGCCAACCTCAACGCCGTGAGGCCAACCACGGAAGGCCCGGCCTACGCCGTGCAGGTCACAGGCAAAGGGGCTCATGTTGTCGATATGTCGTTTGATATTACCGCACTTGTCGAAGGCGAACTTGGCCGAGCCGACCTGCCGCTGCGGGATGCTGCGGCGGGAACGCTGGAGTGGATTCTGCCTGCTGACGGACTTGATGCCAAAGTCAACGGACGCACAAATGTGTATCGTCGCGAAGGCCGCACAATTATTCTGCCGATCGCGCAGTTATCGACCGTTCGATTGCAATGGCTGCCCACGATTCAAAAAGTCGCCGGCGATGTGGTGTTTCATGCAACCGTCAGTTCTGCGATGTCCGTACAGGATTCCGGAATCGTGATCCGCACCACAGTTGCCGTGAATTGTCGCCAGGGTGAAATCTCCGAACTGGACATCACCATTCCAGACGGCTACTCCGTGCAGTCTGTGTCCGGCGAAGACGTCGCTGGCTGGACGGCTCAAAGCACGGATGCGATTCGTTCAGTCAATCTGCAACTGCGACGCGCTGTCAACGATGCTACAAAAGTGACGCTCCAGTTGTACGCTTCAGCTCCCACTGCGGAAGCAATGGCATCCCTTACGGTGCCGATCTCGATGGTCAAAGGTGCCAGTCGAGATCCGGGCACTGTGATCCTGAAGATTGGTTCGCAGTTTCAGGTGCGCTCTGATTCGCTGTCCGCGGTGACGCAGATCAACCCCCACGAAGCTCCGACTCCGGAAGGCGATGATTTGGCCGGTCGACCGATGCTGGCATGGCGTTACACGCGACATCCGGCAGCTGTCACAGTCAAGGTGACACCAACCGCCGATGAATTGATCGTAGATGCCATGCACGCCGTGCGTCTGGAAGAACAACGGCAACTCTGGAGCAGCCGGATGACGCTGCAAGTCACCGGAGCACCTCGCTCTCGCATCGACATTGCTGTTCCGAAGGGATTTCTGGCATTGGATGTCACCGCGACCGGACTCAAAGACTGGTATCTCTCCGATGCCGTGGATGGTGACAACGTCAACGCCGATATCCGCACACTCAGCATCCAGTTGATGGATGCCAGCGCCGGGCAGATGCAGGTCGCTGTTCAGGGGCAGATGAATCGCGATGCTGATCGAGCGCTGCTGAAACTTCAGCCGCCTGTTGTCATGAACGCGACAAAGTCAGATTCGGAACTGGCCGTGTGGCTCGACGCCGCTTCCGAGAGCGCCGGGCTGGAAAACGACAGCGACTGGGCCGCTAAGTCCGCAGCGACCGTGAATCCGACCTTCCGCGAAATTGCTCCGTCCCCACCATCGCTGGCATTTCAGAGCAACGCCATTCGACCAGGCTCCTTGTCCGTGAAACTGCGCGAAGCCATTTCGACGCTGATTGGTGAATCCGTGACGGTGACCAACGTTACCGAGACCGCTGTTGAGATCACGCTCGCACTGAACTGGCAGATCGCCCGAGCGGCCGCAGATCACTTTGCCGTCGAATTGCCCACCAGTGTTACGTCAGTCATGACGTTCGATGTGCCCGGCCAGCGTCGGGTGACACGCGAAGATCTCGGCGACGGCAGAACACGCGTCGTTATGCAACTTCAACAGCCAGTGACCGATCGTCTGTTTGTGCTCGGCACAGCCAGTCTGCCGTTGCCGGCAGATCGCGTCATCCGCAGTGAAGTGCCGAGTATTGTCGTTCCTGCGGGAGCTCCATCGACATTGTCGGGACAGGCACATTTCTGGGTTCTGGTGAATCAATCCAACGGTCTGCTTCAGCCGAGTGCCGAACAGCCCGAAGACAAAGTCAGCCCGGAACAGATTACGACTCAGATCCCGCCTCTGCTGCTGCAACAGGCCGTGGCCGTGCTAAAGCTGCGTCCCGAGACAGCCGCATGGAATCTTGTGTATCCGGAACAATTCCAGGTCGCGCCGGCCGTTGTCACGCTGGCGACTCACACGACGGTGATTTCCGACGATGGCAGCTGGAGAAGCCGACATCAGTTGCAGGTGACCAACGAATCAAGACAATTTCTGCCTGTGGTTCTGCCGCAGGGTAGCCGCCTGTTGTACTGCCTTGTGCAAGGTCGGCCAAGTCGTGTCGTCATCCGTGGTGAAGGCGACGCTGCGCGGCATTTGATTCCGATTCCTCAATCCGGTGCGCTGGCGTCGGGGTTTGAGGTCGATTTTGCCCTGGCAGGTCGCTTTGACGACTCTGCCGCGTCGATTCGCAACGAATGGAAGAGCAGCCGATTGACGATTCCCGTGCCGACATTTCCTGAATTCCGCGATGATCCGGAGTTTGGCATTTCTGTGTCTCGTAATCGCTGGACCGTCTACGTGCCGGAATCCTGGCGGGCGACACCGGTGGATGATCCGGAAGCGACGAACGTCATCCGCGCCGCATCGGCTGAATTGCAGGACGCATACCTGCTGTCCGATGTGGAGCAGGCTGCAAACTTGCTGAAGAACGTGAAGTCCGCGAAGGGCAATTACGCTCGAAGTAAAGCCATGTCGGAGCTGCAGTCGGCGACGGACAAGCTACAACGCAATTCCGGCAACGATTCGGGCGTGGAACGGCAGCGAGGAGAAGTGCTCAGCAAGCTCAGCGAGATCAACAATGAATTGAGTGCCAATCAGGCACCGCAGGAACTAGCAGGGCAGGTGATCACCGGCAACGGATTTTTGTACGAGCAGGATCTTGGACGGAACCGGGACAACTACAGTAACAGCGTCTCATTCTTTGAGAACAACGGCGGCTTTCAGTCGGGTTCCGGCGGTGGTCAGCAAGGCGGGCAACGAGGCGGCCAGCAAGGATCACCGGACGGCGAGTTTCGTTTTGGAATCACGATTCAGGATTTGGAGGAGTCGGAAGAAACCAAATCGTTGAAAGAGGCAGGCAAGAAGCCCGGCGACGAAAAGTCCGGGGAAGAGAAGGCAGGCGCTGAAAAACCGCAAGCCAGCGCCGAACCAGCACAGCTCGACATGAAGCGTGAGGCGGTGGAAGAAAGCCTCAGCGGCAGGGACGGTGTTTATATTGAAGGAAAATCCAGTCGATCACAATTGATGCAGCGTCGTGCGGGACGAATGGAGCCTGGAACGCAATTAGCTCCGCAGGATCAAACGATGTCTTTCAATGCATTCGACGAACCTGAAACGGCGCAGCAAGCCATACCGCAACCGATGAATGACGTTCTCAGTCTGGACATCCGGCAGACAGCGACAATCGAAGGTCGCCAGGCAACACCCACCGGCCTGCTGTCCCTCAAATTCGACATTCCCACCGACGGCCAGCAAATCGACTTCCTGCGAGTCGGCGGAAATCCGACGCTGTCCCTCGATGTCCGATCTTCCGACTCAGTCACGAAAGGCACAGGTCTGATCTGGCTGGTCCTGTGTCTCATCGGCATCCTGCTGCTCATTGGCCCTGGCCGCAACGGCAAGCCACTGATCTTCTGCCAACGCCTCTTCCTGATCCTCGCAATCGCCGGCCTGGCAGGATGGATGCTGACGACCGGCGACCTGAGAGCATTCAGCCTGATGATGTGCATCGGCGGAGCAATCGGACTCGCAGCAACCGTCGTAATCGCCCAGTTGGGAAATCAAAGTCGCGGAGCGACGTTACCGATAGGGGTAGGGAAGGCTGCTTCTGAAACTCCCCTCCCTCCGAACCGGACTGGCGGATCTCCCGCATCCGGCTCTCCAGTCGATTGTTACTTGCACCAGGATTGACATTCACAAGCATGGGCCATCGTCAGACTGAATAACCCTTGTCCCGCGAAAAAGGCATTCGGACAGCCGGTAATGTCCAAACCGTAACCCGGTCCCCGGCGGCCCGTGCGCTTGCGGAGGATGCTGCGAAGACGCATCCGGATCCATCCGTCAAGTTCCGGGAACGTCGTACGCCCGCTGTGTTTGAAATATTTATACCAGCCGCGTAATGTCCGGTTCACGTTCGCGATGATCGCCTGCAGACTGTGGCCGTTGGTCCGTTTCGTCTTGCTGCGAATCGTTTCCTTGAATTTCGCCAGACTTTTCTGCCGGAGAAACCGGCGATGTATGATAAAGCGGTAGCCAGGGAACTCGAAGCCGTCTATGTCCACATGGACAATCTTCGTCTTGGTCGGATGCAAGGTGAGACCACGTTCGGTGGTCCACACGCGCACCATTTCCAAGGCCGCTGCGGCTTCTTCCGCAGTGCGACACTGAATCACAAACATAACGACGATGGAACTGCAGGACTACCGGTCGGCTGACACCGGCCGCTCGCCAAACACATCAGAGTTCTCCTCGCCATGTGGCGGGCATGGTGGCTTCGAGGTCGAAGTCGGGCCAGTTTTTTTCGATGCACGCGGCAGCGTCGTGGATGGTATGGAAGCGGCGAGGAGGTGGTTCGGGTTTGGGTTGCGGTACAGAGGACTCGGCGGAGATGGCGAGTGATTCGGATTCCGGATCGATCAGGAACACATGCCGCCCATCGTGGAAGTTGAGTTCCTCGAAACGCTGCAGCAGGTATTCACGCGGTTCATTGCAGCAGCCAGGTTGCTGCAGGAGTGCCGCCACCATCCGGCGATCCACCATCCCCAGCGTCGGTTCATGGAAAATTTCAAAGTGTGTAAATCCGTCAAAATCCTTATGGAGGCGATCGCTTGTCGCATACAGATCGAGCAGCGATGCAATGATGCTGCGGCAGCAACGATCCAGAGCGGACGGATCCGGGTAGCGCGCGATCTCCACGAGCGATTTCAGGCTCAACTTCGGGTCATAGATTCGATCAAGGGCTGTAATCATCTGTTCGATCGCCACAACCCGTTGCTCGGCTGTGAGTTTCGAAGCCAACTTCGCCAGCGCGTTCCGCGCCGCTTCGCGAGCATTGCAATTCGTCGTCTCTCCGAACACCTCGATCAGCTTGTCCCCGGCGCGGGTGATCTGCTCGTTAGAAAGTGATGGAACGTGAGAGGCGAAGTCCGAAATGCACTCGGAGCAAAACGGATGAGGTTCCGTCTTGTTCAGGCTGGGGTGTGCCATCCATGTCAGGCATTCTTCGAGGGCCAGCGTATCGCTGGAACCGAATTCCAAAGCCAGCCAGCAGGCGGCGACGCGGGTTCTTGAGTTGGCGTTGAGGTCGCGTTGTTGGTTGGCAAAAAGTTTCAAGGCAGCCGTGCGGCGTCTGGGGCTGAGGGTCATGCAGGCTTGCATGGCGCGGTCGGAGCGGCTGGCAACTCGGAGAACAGTGTCGGAGTCTTCGAAGGCGGGTTCGAGGACTCTCAATTTCAGACGGTTGTCGGGCAGAGCGGCCCAATCGACGAAAGCAAGGAGTTCGGCGGAGTTGGGTTCATCGCCGTGCCCGATCGGTCGCAGTACGCCTTCACACATGCGGCGTTCGACTTGCTCTCGCTGTGCGGCTTCGGCGGTGAGGGCTGCGGATTTTTCGTCAAGTGTGATGTTCTTTGCGCAGAGCGACAAGAACATCCAGTCGGCTGTTATCATCGTGCGGCATTGCATTGGGCATGGTTGTGACTTCCGAATGGATGCGTGTTGAATTCCACAATGTGCTTTGTCTCTCCGAGCCGACGCACAATTCCCGGCGAGCGGGATGCGTCAGTTTCCCGGTATTGTGTTTGATGGAGAGGATTGTCATCGGGGGAAGCACTCATGAATTCGTGCCAGTGTGGTGTCTCATCGTGTGGATGAGACGACTTCCCTGACGGAATCGACCGCGAGATTTTTCCAAAAATCCATTTTCCAGCCACGTAGAACGTACGGCTTTGAACGCCGGGATGGCTTCCTTGCAGTACGACGCGATGAGTTCCGGGATCTCATGCCTGGGCATGGGCGGCTCCCAAGGCGGCAGGTTGAGTTTGACTGTCCCAGATTCACGACAGCAGGCTATCGGTCCCTGTGTATTTCTTCACCACATCGGGATCGAGTTTCAGGCCGAGGCCGGGTGCATCGGGAATGGCCAGCATTCCGTCTGCATCCAGTTTCCAGCCGCCAACCGTGATTTCGTCGATGAAGGTGGAACCCGTGAGGTATTCGACCAGATCGGTACCCGGAAACGCAGATGCCAGTTGCAGGTCGGCGGCCAGTCCCACCGCTGTGTTCCAGCCGTGAGGGATGAATCGCACGCCGTGTTCCTGAGCCATCCAGCCGATGCGACGTTCTTCGCTGATGCCGCCGACCTTCGTGACGTCCGGCTGCACGATGTCAAATGCCCGGGCCTCCAGCCATGGCTGAAACGCCTGACGTCGCGTCAGTACTTCTCCTCCGGCGATCGGCACGGGCGAATGTTCGCGAAGTTTGACGTAGTCTTCCAGGGCATCCGGATTCAGCGCTTCTTCAAACCAGTGAACATCATAGTCTGCCAGCATTTTTGAAGTGTTGAGCGCCCATTTGTAGCCGTTGGTCCAATGCGCATCACTGCCACCGGCATCGACCATCAGTCGGGATTCAGTGCCAACGGCTTCGCGCGCCACTTTGACGATCGCTTCATCGGTCGCGGCATTACGCCGACCAAACGGTCCCCAGCCGATCTTGAACGCTCGAAATCCCTGCGCTTTCACCGCCAGCAGATGAGCCCGCATTTTGTCTGGTTCATCCATCAGCAGCGACGCATATGGCTGGACGCGTTCCCGATATCGACCGCCCAAAAGTCGCCCGACCGGTTGCCCGGTGGCTTTTCCGAGCAGATCCCACAGAGCGATGTCGATGCCACTGATCGTGTGCGTGATGGAACCGCCACGTCCGAGCCAGAACATGTTCTGATGCAGTTTTTCACTCACGCGCTCCGGCTCAAGTGCATTCTCACCCCGATACAGCGGCTCCAGCATCGCCAGCGAAGCGCGGACGAGCGCGTCGCTGGTAAAGACGCTGCCTAGTCCAACGGCACCTTCGTCCGTATGCACAGCGATCAGGGTGTGCACGCAGTCGTCGGGACGCAGCTCGTTACTCCAGCCACCTGCAGGAGTCGCCCCACGCAAACCGGCACAGCGAATTTCACGGATCTTCATGACATGTCGTCCGAAACAGAATCATTGACAAAAACCGAAACTTGCAACATTGATTCAGAGCGGCGGTTTATACCGCACACAGCATCAAATGTTTAGCCTCCACGATATGGATTCAGCGTGGCAAAGAAATCGCAGAAGAACGCGCAGACATTGGAACACTCATCAGGACTCATCGACGCTGATGACGTTTTCTGTGACATGAGTCTGCACTGCGAATCACACGGCGTTGTTTTCGGTGCGTGCGTTGACAAGAATGCGAGTCACGGAGTGACGTCGCCTACGTAAGCACCCATTGGTAAGTTTTGGGGCATAACAATCGATTGTGCAAACAGTATCCGGAGAGTGACGTCTCGCGGCTCGCCGATTTCCAGGCGAGCGGGGGACGTTAGTCCCCTGATTGTGATTCCTGCGATTATGCCATTTAACTTAAGCATGGGTGCTTAGCTCAGTCGCTCCGCCGACTGTGATTCTTTGAGGCCAACTGCTGTATGTTCAGCTGCCGGCTCGAGATTCCTGTTCAAACATCGTTAAAAGGACTTGTGTCGTGGCAAACGCCGATTCCGGAGACTCCCTTTCTTGTGTCACTCAGGCAGACGCTTCGAAGCTGGCTGAATTCCGATCGAATTTGCACGTGCTGCAAGTCCGACCGCGAAGTCCGCCATTCATCGGAGGTTGCCCGGACGGCATCCCGGGAGTACCAGCCCCGAGGAAGCGAAAGTTTCCTGCTTCCTTTCTGCGTGGCTCACGTCTCGGTAGCATACGGTCTCCCCACGAAAATCCGGCAGATTTTGTACACCACACGGCTGGTCTGTAAACAGCAATACGATAAGGATATTTTCCATGGTTCGATGTTCAGTCGTGGCACTTCTGTTGTCTGTTGTCGTCAATACGGCCCGTGCGGATGAAGATCCGGCGTTTGTGCGTGCCGTCGAAGGGATTGTGGAACTTAAACTTGCGAACGGGATGCAGGTATTGTTGTTTCCTGATGTCTCGCGGCCAACCGTCACGGTGAATCTGACGCTCTTCGTCGGCTCCCGGCACGAAGGCTACGGCGAGGCGGGTATGGCACATCTGCTCGAACATATGGTTTTCAAAGGCACGCCATCGCGGCCCGCGATCCCGGCGGAACTCACGAAACGCGGCGCACAGTTTAACGGAACGACATGGCTGGATCGCACGAACTACTACGAAACTCTCTCAGCCAGCGATGAAAACCTGGAATTTGCAATCTCGATGGAAGCCGATCGCATGATCAACAGTTTGATCAAAGCGGAAGATCTGGCTTCAGAAATGACGGTCGTACGCAACGAATTTGAACGCGGAGAAAACAGTCCGCAGCGTGTCCTGATGCAGCGAGTTTTTTCGACGGCCTACGAATGGCACAACTATGGCAAATCGACGATCGGCAATCGTGCGGACATTGAACGAGTTCCTGTCGAAAACCTCCGCCGTTTTTACAAACGCTTTTATCAGCCCGACAATGCGATGCTGATCGTTGCCGGAAAGTTTGATCCCAAAAAGGCCGTGGAACTCATTCAGCAACACTTCGGTGCGATTCCGAAGCCGGAACGTGAACTGGATAAGACATACACCGAAGAACCAGCGCAGGATGGCGACCGCATGGTCACCGTGCGACGTGTCGGCGAAGTCGCTGTTGCGGCTCTGGCATATCATATTCCCGCCGGTGGCCATCCGGATTTTGCCACGATCGACGTGATGACTAACATCATGGCCAGCGAGCCGTCAGGAAGACTCTACGATTCGTTGGTTAAACGTCGTCTTGCAGCCGGAGTCTTCGGAAGCAGCTTTGCCCTGCACGATCCGGGCATCATCCTGTTTGGCGCCCAGGCCGCTCCGGGAACTGAAGGGACCACCATGTTGCAGAACCTGATCGAAACTGTTGAAAGTTCCGTCGATAAGCCATTCACTGCCGAAGAAGTCGATCGAGCGCGGCAGGAAATGCTGCGGCAGCGGGAAATCCAGGTTGCCGATTCTCAGGGACTCGCCATTCAATTGAGCGACTGGGCGGCGCAGGGCGACTGGCGGCTGTTTTTCATCTACCGCGACCAACTGGAAAAAGTTACGGCCGAAGAGGTGAACCGCGTCGCAGCAGCGTATATGGTGCGCAGTAATCGCACCGCGGGATTATTCGAACCCACAAAGGAAGCCGAACGAGCTTCGGTGCCTTCGACGCCGGACCTGGCCGAGATGATCGGCGACTACGCGGGGCGCTCGGATGTCGTACAGGGCGAAGAATTTGACGCATCGCCGGAAGGCATCGAATCCCGTCTGCAACGAGCGGAGCTCTCATCAGGAATCAAAGTGACGCTGCTGCCACGCAAGACACGAGGTTCTTCCGTCACGCTCAAGCTCAATCTGCGTTACGCAAATCTCAAGGACCTGAAGGGGCTGTCCGTCGCCGCAAAATTGCTCCCAGGGCTGCTCGATCGCGGCACTGAAAACCTGACTCGCCAGCAGATCAGCGATGAACTCAATAACTATCGAGCCGAAATGAACGTGTCGGGCGACGCAGGCAATCTGTCTGTCACCGTGCAGACAAATCGTGAAAATCTTGTACCCGTGCTGCGTATCATTGAGGAAGTCCTCCGACGTCCAGAACTGCCGGCGGAAGAGCTGGAACTGATTCGCGAAGAGATGTTGTCAAATGCGGCGGAACGTGTCAACGATCCGGTCGCCCTCGCTATGAATATGGTGACCCGAAAGATGGCACCGTATGAGGTCGATGACCCGCGCTACATCGCAGAACTCAAAGAAGACATGCAGCGTACCAAGGCCGTCACGATCGAACAGATACAGGATGTGTTTAAAAGATTGGTCGGGGCGTCCGTGGGCGAACTGACGATCATCGGTGACTTTGACAAAGATCTTGTGGTTCCGGCAGTCGATGAATTTACGAAGGGTTGGGCGTCGAACGTGGGGTTTGAACGCATTCCCCGAATCTCCGTCAATAACTTAACCGGGGACTTCGAGCAGATCAACACGCCGGACAAGGCTAATGCCGCGTACTTTGCGGCCATGACGTTGCCCATGAAGGACAGTCATCCCGACTATCCTGCACTGGCCATCGGAAACTTTGTGCTTGGTGCCGGTGGGCTGTCGTCGCGTCTTGCCGATCGTGTGCGTCAGCAAGATGGACTGTCCTATACCGTACAATCCAATCTGCAGGCATCCGCCGTTGATGAGCGCACGTCGTTTTACATCTTCGCCATTTCCAATCCCGCCAATTCCGCAAAACTGCACGAAGCCATTCAGGAAGAACTCAAGCGACTGATGGCCGACGGAATTACACAGGAAGAACTCGACCAGGCCAAAGAGGGCTACCTTCAGTCACAGCAGGTTTCCCGCACCGATGAAAACTCTTTAATTCCAATGCTCGAAGCGTATGCATTCATCGGACGCGACATGAAGTATGTCGCCGACTTCGAATCGAAAATCCGCATGCTGACCGTGGAAAATGTCAACGCGGCGCTCAGGAAGCACCTGAAACCAGAACGCCTCTTCATTGTCTCCGCTGGCGACTTTGAATCACTGCCTGCAAAGTAGCGAGGTTCGACTGTAGGATGGACATTCATGTCCGTCGCATGTCCATGACACATATTCGAAGCGAACGCTGCTGCGCCTTGACAGCCGTGCGACAACGCGACGGTGATTGGCAAAAACCTCGGACATGAATGTCCAAGCTACGGGAATCGAAGCTTCTGCTCATGAAGACGCTGTCGATCTAGATCACAAAAATTTCGGACGTCTTCACCCGCGCCGCGCCGCTGGAGTGTAGACCGCAGCGAAACCGATGTCGGTGTTCAGGGCGCGTGACGCTTCCGATCGGCGCGCTTCAATGCGGATGCCATACGGCTGGCGGACCGCGACTTTGCAACGTACGGAATCGTCACTGACGGCTTCGCACTCCACTTCCGGCAACCCGGCCAGCGGCGGAGAAAACGGAACGTGCAGATGAGCGCGTTTCTGGCCCACTTCAAAGAAGACGCGAATCGTGCCCTCAATCATTTCTCCGCCGAGATCGTCTTTCAGCCGTTCCATTTTCACATCGCCGAGCGGCGTGGTGTGCGTCGTTGATGACGTCGCTGACTGCATGACCGTGTTGCCAGCGAAATTCGCGTCCTGTTCGTCATCCGCTTCCAGTTCCTTGATCCGGCGATCCAGTTCACGCAGATCTGTTTCCGCAGACCGCAAAGGCTGCTCGATTGTTGTCGGCAGTTCCCGAAACACGGAAGGTGGTGATGCAGTGATGGGCCGCGAGGACATGGGCGTCTGGAATCCAACGGATGGCGTGATTCGCGTGCCAGGTTCCGTCAAGGGTCGGCGGGCGGCAGTCATGGAAGCCGAATTTGCTGAAGCTTGAACTGCCTCGGGAACTCCGCTCCCCGGTGTACTCGTCAACGGCGCTGCGGATGGTGGCTGATAGTTGGGCGCTCTGGATTCGCGCGGAGCGAAGGCAGAACGAGCAATCATTGGGGGCCGCGACAAACCTGAATTCGTCGGAATCGCAGGATCGGATGGAATTGCAGGTGGCATCGGCGGCACGCTGGTTCGTGGCACCGGATATCCAAGACCAGTTGTTCGCAGCGTTTCACGAGGTTGGCGCAGCGACCGATCACGATCGTCTTCCTGTGTCCGGTCGCGGCTTTCTGTGTCGCGAAATCGTTCTTCGCGGTACGCTGCATCACGAGTCGATTCTTGCACATCAGTTTCGCGCAGCGGTGCCGACTCCGATCGTAGATCAGGAGTACGAGATCGGCTTTCTGAATACGACGTGCGTCGCGCGGAACCAACTTCTTTCATCGCACGCCCTGTCCCATAAAATGGATCCGTCCACGGATCGCGCGCACTACTGCCGGGCGTGGTCGGTGATCGTGCGACGTCTGGCGTGGTGAGCGCGTAATAGGAACGCGGTACCAGGCTTTGAAGGTCAAGTTGCGGTTCTGCGACATCAATGACAGAGAGGTAACTATCGGTGAGCGGTTGCAGGTACGACTTTCGATCGCGTGGAACTGCGAACACTTCGGTCGGCAGCGGACTCAGGATCGCGAACAGCCCGAACACAAACACACCCAGTGTGAGCCAGGCTCGGAGTGGCGACGATGGAGGCATCAGGTGATAAGCGATAAAGCAAGGTGGTATGAGTGTCAACATCCCTGAGAAAAAGAGCGCGGGCGATTCTTCCGCTGATTTTCTCGCCGGGGCAAACAGCAGCCAGCCAAAGATTGCCAGAAATGCCGAGTATGCAGACAACAGCAACGCGGCTGGTTCCCATGCCTGAATTCGGATGATATCTTCTTCCTGTCCGTACCAGAGCAGCCCGGCAATGATCACCAGCGACACCCACGCCATGATGGCCAGCGCGCGGCGACCCTGGATTCTGCGCCCGTGTGAAGTTGTCATTGGAAACGGCCTCCTGCCCTTTGTTGTTTATGCCCGCTGTGATGCTTTGCCAGAACCAGCAAACCACCCGAATTCACGAAATCTAACGCAAACCCCCTGAATCCGGCAAGCCTTCGATGGAAGTTGTGCCGCGTAGGCGATGTCGCTCCGCTGACTCGCACTCCGGACAGCGCATCCTCGAAAGCACTGCCCCGTAGCGTATGGAACAGAATTTTTATTTCATAACTCGGCGATTTCTTTGCCTTGCGATGCTTTTCGCAATATTCATGGTTAATTTTTTGTTCTTCCGCGAAGAAAAGTAGCCGTCACGCTCCGCCGTGACGAGCATTAAACTGGGCCACATGAATGAAACACCCACTCGGGTTGTCCCTCACCCCTATGCAGCGGGGCTCCTCGTGGAACTCTGTCTCGGCTGATGCATGTCGATTGACAAATGCTCATCACCGCGGAGCGTGATGGCCACGTTTGAATCGCGGGTTTTGATGCCGGAAGTACCAGACACGTTTTTCAACCCAGACACGTTTTTCAACCAATCTGTGACAGTCGATCTGATCCCTGCGGGGAACATTTTCGCCACAGATTCATCGCATTGGCGTTTCCCTCACACCTGTGCGCGAACGCCGTAGCGGACGGATTTGGTTTGCACCTCGACGTCTTCATCATCAATTGATTCGTCGTCAGCCATGAATTCGCGGCGATGGTACGCCACCTGCTCGTTTGGCGAATTGCCGCGCATTTCGTCGTCGTTGAGTTGATAGGTACCTTGATCGTCGCCGACGAAGAACATGCGGAACCACAGCATCTGCTCAACATTCTTCTGCGGGTCATATAAGCGGACTCTCAGGCCCTGCTCATACCATTCAAACATCATCCCGAAAAAACCGCTCGGAATATACTTCACCGACGAAAGATCGACACCGATTGCTCGGAATCCATCGTGTTCGATAAGTTTCGTGAGTGCTTCGCGGATGAGTGCCAGGTCTGCACCATCCCAGATTTCCATATCTTCAAGCGCAACAATCGCAAAATCTTCCTCGGTGCGAACGGTCAGACGCTGCTTTTTTCGTGAACTCATCGCTGCCTTCTTCCAATTCTGGGTGCCCACGGTACATCGTGCTTGGAGGAGACTCGAAGAACGTTGCAAAGGGTGAACCGAACGAAGACGAATTGCCAATCATCGACCTAACAGCGACGTAAGTGACTCTGAATAATCAACTTGCGCAAACTGGATTTATGACATTGGCCGGACAGCCGATCAAAGGAATGTTGTGATTCCGCCACAATACCTTGTTTGAAATGATGCAGTTCCAAAACATCTGCATTCCAGAATTGGAGCGTGACCGAGCTGTCTCACTTTCAGGCATTAATGGCATTGTTAATTGCCAAATATAGACTGCCGTCTATCATCGTGCGGAGTCGAGAATTGCATTACACGCCCTCGGTACTGCGCCACAAGCGTGTTTCAGTCGATTTTCCGGAGTTTTTTGAGATGTCTTCACCACTTGATGCACGAGATCGCGAGATTCTTGAGCACCTGCATCAGGAGGCAAGCGGAGATGTACAAACGCTCTGCGAATTACTGGGGGTTACTCGAAACGCGATTCGGCAGCGGATCGGGCGGCTGGAGTCAGCTGGGTTTGTGTCGTCTGAGCTAAAGGGTCAATTAAGGGGAAGGCCTCGGCATCTGTATCGTGTCACATCAGAAGGACTTCACGAATTGGGTGAAAATTACCGCGAGTTGGCGGTAGTCCTGTGGGAGGCAATTGCAGGTTACGAAGATTCCACTGTCCGTGCATCATTGATTGGCCGTGTTGAGAATGCGTTGGCGGAACGTTTCCGCAAACAATTGAGCGGTTGTGAGTCAATGGATGATCGGCTCGACCAATTGGCGGATGAAATGAAGTCGAGTGGCTTCAATGTGGAAAGTGATCATTCCGGCGGGTTGCGGATTCTTCGTGAAACGTCGTGTCCGTTTCCGATGCTGGCAGACGTGGACGAAGCAATCTGTCAGGTGGAGCGGCGGGTTTTGGAGCAAGTATTAGGGGCTCCGGTGCAGTTTCGGTCGCGTTGTCGCGATGGGCATAGCTGCTGCGAATTTCAGGTTTTGGAATTGCCGGTGGCGGCTGGTCAGAGTTTGGAAAGTTCCGGGGGCGATTGAAAGACAAAGTCACGCTGATAAAGTGCGGGCTGCACTTCCTGCGACGTGGTAATTGCCGGGTTGAGTCAGTGCTTTCCCCGAGTGTAATAGCGTTTTTTAAGAAAAGGTTGCGCGACATGACATGGATTGAAGGTCGATTCGAAGAAAACATGATCACGACCACGATGGAGCAGGCCTTGAATTGGGGCCAGCAGTCGAGCATCTGGCCGATGACATTCGGTCTCGCATGTTGCGCTATTGAAATGATGGCCGCAGGTGCCAGCAAGTATGATCTCGACCGTTTTGGTGCAGGAGCGTTCCGCGCGACGCCTCGTCAGGCTGACCTGATGATCGTGGCGGGCACTGTGACCTTCAAGATGGCAAGTCGTGTGCGACGCCTGTATGAACAAATGCCGGATCCAAAGTATGTCATCGCAATGGGTGCCTGCACGGTGGGCGGTGGCCCGTACTTCAAACACGGTTATCACGTTGTGAAAGGCGTGGACCTGGTCGTTCCCGTGGATGTTTACGTTCCCGGATGCCCTCCGCGACCGGAGGCCCTGCTGGAAGGCCTGATGAGAGTTCAGGACAAGATCAAAGCTCGCAAAGTAACTCGGGGCGAAACCGCACTACCAGTGCCGCATCATTCGGGTTATTCGGCTCTGAATGTCTGAGGAAACACCGGCATTGCCACTGCTGGTTTGAAGAGTTGAATCGACTCTGACTGAATCCCGTTGAATGTTTTTCACAAGCGCTGCGGTTTCAGAATAAGCCCGGCGTTTGGTGTCTGTGAGGAAGTGCGAACGCAATGAACAGTGTATTGAAGATCTCTGACCTTCATGTCTCGGTTGGTGAGACGCCCATCCTGAATGGTGTCAATATGGAGATCCGTCAGGGAGAAATTCACGCTCTGATGGGCCCGAACGGTTCAGGGAAAAGCACGCTGGCCTACGCATTGGCGGGCCATCCCAACTACAACGTAACAGAAGGCAGCATCGAAATCGATGGCGTGAACGTCACCGACATGGGAGCTGACGAACGGGCGCGCCTTGGGATGTTCCTTGCGTTCCAGTATCCTGTTGTGATTCCCGGTGTGAAAGTTGCCGACTTCCTGCGACATGCTGTGTCCAATGTTCGCAATCCTGATCGCAAAGAAGGTGAAGGACTGATCGGAATGCGGGAATTCCGCAAGGAGATTCGCGAACGCATGACCGAATTGGGTATGGATCATGAGTTCGCTCGCCGATATCTGAACGATGGTTTCTCCGGTGGCGAAAAGAAGCGTATGGAAATCCTGCAGTTGGCTATGCTTCAACCTCGCTTCGCAATCCTCGACGAAACAGACAGTGGGCTCGACAGCGATGCGGTAAGGGTCGTCAGCGAGGGACTTGCGAAACTTGCCGGGCCACAAATGGGTGTGCTGATTATTACGCACCACGAACGATTGCTCGAATTCAATCCGCCTCAGTTTACACATGTGATGCTCGGTGGTCGCATCGTCGAAATCGGCGACGCAGCGCTTGCGCATGATCTGCATGCCAACGGCTATGCCACCGTGCGGGCTCGGCATCCCGAAGCAGAAGCGGAAAATGCAAAAGCGGAAGCGGCAGGGGTTTCGTGATCATCGACCACCTGTAAGGCCGGAAGCCTGCCGCGTTAGCAGTCAGATTCTGAAGTCAGCGATGTCGTTATAAGTGAGTCAGTCATGTCAACAGATGCTCCTGTAAAGCCTGATGTGAAGAGGTCAGACGTTGAGTTTGGTTCGTACAAATACGGATTCCATGACTCGACGGACAGCTATGCATTCAAGAGCCGCAAAGGGCTGGACCCCCAGATTGTCCGCCAGATTTCGGAAATGAAGGGTGAACCGGAGTGGATGACCAACTTCCGCCTGGATTCACTCGCCATTTTCGGATCACGCCCGATGCCAAATTGGGGCGGCGACATGAGCGACCTGAATTTTCAGGACATTTTCTACTACATGAAGGCTGCGAACGAGCAGGAAACCTCGTGGGACGATGTTCCGGAAGACATTCGTCGAACATACGATCGCCTTGGAATTCCGGAAGCAGAAAAGAAGTACCTGTCCGGAGTCAAAGCTCAATATGATTCTGAAGTCGTCTATGGCAGTCTGCAGGAAGACCTCTCAAAGCAGGGTGTCATCTTCACAGACACCGACTCAGCGCTGCGGGATTATCCTGAATTGTTCCGTGAGTATTTCGCGACGATCATTCCTCCTGGCGACAACAAGTTCGCGGCGTTGAACTCTGCTGTATGGTCGGGCGGTTCGTTTATCTACATTCCTAAGGGTGTAAAGATTGAATTCCCGCTGCAGGCATATTTTCGGATCAACAGCCAGAACATGGGACAGTTTGAACGCACACTCATCATCGTAGATGAGGGCGCGTCTGTTCATTATGTCGAAGGCTGCACTGCCCCGACCTACAGTAGCAACAGCCTGCATTCAGCCGTGGTAGAAATTGTCGTCAAGCGTGGCGCGCGGTGTCGTTACACCACGATCCAGAATTGGTCGAGCAACGTCTATAATCTGGTGACGAAGCGAGCCATGGCTTACGGCGATTCATTGATGGAATGGATCGACGGGAATCTCGGTTCTAAACTGACAATGAAATATCCTGCAATCTGGCTGATGGAGCCCGGAGCTCGTGGCGAAACACTGTCGATTGCATTTGCGGGGCCAGGGCAGCATCAGGACGCAGGTGCCAAAATGGTTCACTGTGCTCCAAACACATCCAGCCGCATTATCAGCAAGAGCATTTCCCGAGGCGGTGGGCGTTCAAGCTATCGTGGTCTGGTCAAGATTCATAAAGGCGCGAAGAACTGCCGGTCAAACGTTGTCTGCGATGCCTTGATCCTGGACCCTGCCAGCCGCAGCGATACCTATCCATACATTGAAGTCGAAGAACAAGACGTAGCGATCGAGCACGAAGCCAGCGTTTCGAAGATTGGCGAAGAACAGTTGTTTTACCTGATGAGCCGCGGTCTGACCGAAGCCGAAGCATCCGCCATGATCGTGACGGGCTTCATCGAGCCTCTCGTCAAAGAGCTGCCGATGGAATACGCAGTGGAAATGAATCGCCTGATCGAACTGCAGATGGAAGGATCGGTTGGGTAATATTTCCTGCGAGTTGCAGGACGTCAGTCCTTCGATTGATTCGTAATGCAAGGAGTCAGAATCGCGATGGTAAAACTAAGCGTAGAAGTTGCCCAGGCGTTGATAAAATGCCACGGGGAACCGCTTTCAGTCGAAGTGCCGGGGTCAGACCAACGTTTTATCCTCGTCGAACAATCCACGTACGATGAAGCGATGGCGGCGCTGCAATACCAACGTAATGTTGCCGCGATTCGCGTGGGAGTTCAGCAGATGGAGGCCGGCATGGGAAGGCCACTTGATGAAGCCATGGACGATATTCGCGAGAAGCTGATTCAGAGGGTGGTGGATGTTGCTCAGCATTAGGCTGCAGCCGGAAGCCGAAGAAGATATCCTTCGGAACTTACTCTGGTGGGCCGGGCATCATTCGACAGACGAAGCACTCGAATGGCAGAGGGTTGTTCAGAAGCAGATCACGCAGATTTCGTTGAACCCCGATAGTTATCCCCTGTCGATTGAGAATGATGCCTTTCCGTATGAGATCCGAGATGCTCTGATTGGAAAAGGAAAACGCGGTAGTTACCGGGCAGTTTTTACTGTCACCGACGATACGGTTGTTGTTCTCCGTGTGTTGGGAGCATCGCAAGGCCAACTTGGACCTGTAGACGTTCGTCATCCATAGAATTCAGTATGTTGGCTCATTCAGATATGTTATCCACAATCATCGGTGTTTCTCGTATCGGCTTCAGTACCGAAGTTTTCGAACAGTTCCTTGCAACACGCAGCGAACCGTCATGGATCACCGACGCGCGCCGAGTGGCGTTTGAGATTTACCAAAACTTACTTCAGGAAGATCTTGATCCTGAGGAATTCAAACGCGTGGATCTGCGAGTCTTCAATGCAGGCAAATTTCGTCCGACTGCCGAGGCAGTTGATTCAACGGCGATCTCAACACTGCTCAGTGACAAGACGGAATTTGGTGGCTCAATTGCCCATGTAAACGGCCAGTCGACTTATTCTCAGGTGTCGGATGAAATCAAAGGGCAGGGAGTGCTGTTCGGAGAATTGCAGACGTTGCTGACCAGCCATCGCGAGTTGCTCGAACCATATTTCATGACGAAGGCGGTGCGACCTGATTCTGACAGGTTCTCGGCATGGCACGCCGCGTTCTGGACTGGCGGGACACTCCTGTTTGTTCCACGTAACGTTGAAGTGGAACTGCCGCTGCATAGCTTGATCGCTCACAGTCGCGACGGCGTAGCCGAATTCAGCCACACACTGATCATTCTGGAAGACGGTGCCCGCGCGACGCTGCTGGAAGAAACGTCTTCCGCTTCAGCAAGCATCGCCGGTCTGCATGTCGGTTGTGTCGAGTTGATCGTCGGGAAGAATGCGAATCTGCGATACGTGCAGTTGCAGAACTGGAATCAGAATTCCTGGCATTTTGCGCATCAGGCCGGCGTTGTCGGCAGCAATGCGTCGCTGCAATGGACCGTTGTCGGTCTGGGCAGCAAACTGTCCCACATTCATCAGGACATCAATCTGAACGGTCGCGCTGCCACTGCCGAAGTGAACGGCGTAACGTTTGCCAGTGATCGCCAGAAGATCAGCTACTACACTCAGCAGCATCATCGAGCGCAGGGAACGCACAGTGATCTGCTGTACAAAGAAGTCCTACGGGATGAAGCTCGTGTCATCTGGCGAGGCATGATCAAAGTCGATCCCGCAGCGCAGCAGACAGACGGTTATCAGCGCAGTGATGCATTGATGCTGAGTGATCAAGCCCGCTGCGATTCCATACCCGGTCTTGAAATCGAAGCCGACGACGTGCGATGCACGCACGGGGCAACAATGGGCCGAGTCGATCAGGATCAGATCTTCTACTGCATGAGTCGCGGAATTTCCCGAAAAGAAGCCATGCACATGATCGTGGAGGGTTTCTTCCAACAGATCTATGATCGGATCCCGGTCGAAGTCGTCCGCGAGACGCTCAGTCGCACCGTTCAGAGTAAACTCGGAATCGAAGCGATATCACTCTGAATGAATGTGGCCGGGCCGTTGGCCAGGCCGGGGGCGATTGCTACAATCTCGCGAGATTGTCAATGGGCGGTCCATCAAGTCATCCTGTCGCAGCGCCTTCGTAAGGCTGAAGATTCATGTCGATGTCTCCCGTTTCCGGATCATTACCACGGTCTGGCAGTGATGCGCCGATCAGTGCAGTCCCGGACGCACGCGGTCGGTTTGGCGAGTATGGACGCAGGTACGTTCCTGAAACGCTCATGTACGCGCTGGATCAGCTCACGGCAGCCTACGAGGATGCACAACTGGATCCGGAATTTGATCGGCAGTTGCGGGATCTGCTGAAACATTTCGTCGGGCGTCCGAATCCGCTCTATTTTGCGGAACGGCTCACGGAAAAATGCGGTGGCGCGCAGATCTATTTTAAGCGAGAAGATCTCAACCACACCGGTGCGCACAAAATCAACAATACGCTGGGACAAGTCCTGCTGACTCAGCGGATGGGCAAGACCCGCGTCATTGCGGAGACCGGGGCTGGTCAGCATGGCGTGGCTGCGGCGACCGCGTGTGCCAGATTTGGACTGCCCTGCGTCGTCTATATGGGCGAAGAAGACGTGCGGCGGCAGAAGCTGAATGTTTTTATCATGCGTACGATGGGCGCTGAAGTGCGTCCCGTGACAACGGGGTCACGCACGCTGCGTGATGCAATCAATGAGGCAATGCGTGACTGGATGGCGTCGGTACGAGACACGCACTACATCATTGGAAGTGTCGTGGGGCCGCATCCGTTTCCGATGATGGTTCGTGATTTTCAGTCGATCATCGGACGTGAAGCAAGGGAGCAGTGTCTGGATCAGGTCGGGCGACTTCCTGATGAAGTGATTGCCTGTGTCGGTGGTGGTTCCAATTCCGCGGGAATGTTCTATCCGTTTGTTGATGATGCGAGTGTCGCGTTGACGGGTGTGGAAGCTGGCGGCCGCGGTTCGAATCCGGGAGACCACGCGAGTACGCTGACTCACGGCCAGCCGGGAATTCTGCACGGTAGCTACAGCTATGTCTTACAGAATGATGACGGTCAGACGTCCGATGTGCATTCAATTTCTGCCGGACTTGATTATCCGGGTGTCGGCCCGGAACACAGCTATTGGAAAGACACAGGCCGCGTGAATTACGTCAATATTCTGGATGACGAGGCACTCCGTGCATTCAGCACGATGGCCAAAACAGAAGGAATTCTCCCTGCAATTGAGACGTCTCATGCAATCGCTTATGCGATGAAGTCTGCTGCTCAGCGCAGTGCTAAAGACGTGATCGTAGTGTGTCTGTCTGGTCGCGGTGACAAAGATGTCAACGAAGTGGCGAGGTTGACCGGGCAGGAAATGTGACCGAGGCGGCTGTTATCTGATTCTCGTCCACGAAACGCAGGATGTTGAAGAATCATGGGCGGAAAGATTCCGAAGCCGCGAACTCGCCGTTCGCTGACGCCAGCAACCAAGGCCATGTTGATCGTTGTGGTGCTGGCCGTCGTGCGCATCGCTGTGTTCAGACCGCAACTGGCGAGCGACGGAAAACCACGCACGAAAGCGTTCGTGCAGCACGTCATTGACGGAGATACGTTTGCTCTGGATGACGGACGGCGTGTTCGAATGCTGGGGATTGATGCACCGGAAGCAGGTTTCGGCGATAAGCCACGGGAAAATCACTCTGCCGAAGCCACGGATTGGTTGCGAGAGCGCATCGAAGGCCGAGAAGTGGCATTGCGGATCGACTATCCCAAAACTGACCACTACGGACGCACGCTGGCATGGGTCTTTGTGCCCGACGGCACGCTGGTGAATCAACAGATGCTGTCGGCAGGCCGCGTGAAGCTGCTGCCCGACTTTGGGCTACCGGCCGATCTGGAACCGAAGCTCCGCCAGGCAGAAAGCGAAGCCCGAATCCGCAAAATCGGATTGTGGGCACCGAAGCGGAAGTGAATGGGGGGCTGTGCAGAAGACGAATATCGAAGTGGAAATCTGATCCGTCGGTTAGTTGGACATCGCCACTTTTTCCGAAATAGTAACCCGAAGCGTAAGCGAGGGAACGAGTTAAGTACAATCCCTCGCTCACGCTTCGGGTTACAAAATTGCTCGGTTTCTGCCAAAACTGGCGCTGTCCAATTAGTAAAAGTCTCAGCTTTCACTTGTCACTGAGCAGAGTCAGTAAACTGCACCTTGTCGTACACGTGCCGCAGGGCAAGCTGCTTGTTCAGGCTTGCGAGTTGCAATGTCTGGTCAATACCGACAACTTCACGGAGCAGCCACAATCCGTCTGCGGTGCGAGTGTGCTGTTCGGCACGAGGCTCGTCCTGCCACAGCACCAGATACTCCTGCAGAGAAGGAATCTGCCGGTAGTGACCAAACTTTCCGCCTCGGTCGAAGTCAGCGGTCGAAGGCGACAGCACTTCCACGACCAGAACCGGATTTGAAATCTCATCGTCCTCGTCACCTTCGATCGGTGGACAGACGACAGAGACATCCGGATACGCATGATAGCCAGTTGCTTCAATATGGACTCGCATGTCGCTGCCGTGTGCCTGACAGTCGTGGCCTTGCAGTAAATTCCCAATCGCCCTCGCTGTGTTAGTGCCAACCAGACTGTGTCGTCGAGTCCCACCCGCCTGAGAAAAGACCTCGCCCCGCCAGTATTCATGGCGTTCCGGTTGCTGCCGTTCCCACGCGATATACTCAGCCTCAGTCATCTGTAATAACGGTCGAACGGCAGAATTCATGATTGCCTCCTGAAGAATTGAACAACTTGTCGCGGGCTTCGCTGGCAACCCAAAGTGACTCGGTGACTGGCAAATCGCAAAGTAGCCGTCACGCTCCGCCGTGACGAGCCGGGAACTGGGCCACATGAATGGAGCCCTCACGCTGAATGTCCTGTAGCCCATGCAAGGCCTGATCTTGGAACACTGTCCTGGTGGAACACTGTCCTGGTGGAACACTGTCCTAGTTGATGAATGTCGATTGACAAATGCTCATCACGGCGGAGCGTGATGGCTACTTTGGGCTACAGATTCACGATTACTCTCCGATTCCGCCTTCGCCGCCCTGCAGACCCTCAAGTCGTTTAAGCACATCCTTGTACTCATAATCAACGGCCAGAATTTCTCCGTAGTGATGCTCTGCCTGATCGTTCTTTTTCGCCTTTTCGTATATGCGCCCCAGGTAATAGTGCGCCGACTTAAACGGGTCTGGCTTGTCAGTGCCACTCAGGCCGTCGAGGGCTTTTTCAAACTGTCGTCGTCCAAGATCCAGTTTTCCATCCTTTACGAAACACTCTCCCAACAGCACCAGCGATTCGACTTTGATACGCGGATCTGACACAGCCTGTTGTAACAACGGAATCGCCCTGGCAGTCTCCTTGATGCTCATCATTCGCTGAGCCAGTTCGTATTTCTTCCGCATGTCGCTCGGATGCAGTTCCACGCTGTGCGTCAGGAACTCAACTTCTTTGGCAAGTAGTTCTGCCTTCAATGTTTTTGCTTTTTCGATCAGGCGTTCTTTGCCAGGATTGCTGCGCGCCCGTTCCGCCGCTTCACTGACGTCATTGCGAAGCATGATCAACTGCACTTCATGCAGCTTCTCGCGAATATCTGCGTTGCCTTTGGAGATTTCGAGTGCCTTGTTGTACTGATCCTGAGCCTTTCCAAATTGCCGATCTTTGATGTACACGTCGGCCAGCTTGAGATACAGATTCAGATTTTTCGGATCTTTGCGAATCGCGTGCAGCAGATCGGCTTCGTCGGATTCGCCCGGAGCATCTGCCGCTTTGGGTGAACCCTTGAAAGCCTGACGTTCGGCTTCATAGGCATTCACCGGAGCGACTGGTTGTTCCACTTTGACATCTCGCGTGTTTTCCGCATTGTCGTAGCCGCCACGATCCATGGTCGCTTCTGCATCAATGCGACTCATCATACTGCGTGCATCGCCGTCGTTTGGATCGAGCTTATAAATGCGTTCAAAGCAGGCCCGCGCGGGTTTGTAATCGCGCCGTTCGATCAGCAAGTGTCCCAGACGTCGATTGTATTCGATGTTGTTTTTGTCGTATTCCACCGCGCGTTCCAGAGCGTACCGCGCAATGGTGAGGTTCTGCTGATTTTCGGAAGCGTCGCCGAGGTCAAACATCAACTGAGCGTCCCACGGATTGACCAGCAGTCCTTCTTCGACAGCCGTTTCAATCCCCTTCCAGTCCTTCTGCATCCGACATTTTTTGATACGACCGCGCACACCCATCAGTCGCATTCCGGCCATCTTCGCGCCCGAGCCGTTGTCGTTGAAGCTTTTGCGAATACAGCCGTGCTTTGACTGACGATACAGCAGCATCTCAGGCATCAGCGTGACGCAACTGCCGAAGGCTTTGATCGCATAATCCCAGTTTTTGTGGTTCATGGCCTCAGTGCCTTTCTTGAACCATTCCTGAGCCCCTTTTTCACGTTCGTTCATCGAAACGATGCTTTCATGGAAACTGTGAATGTTTCGACCTATACCCCACAATCTAACAAAGGACAACGGCAGTCGCCACACCATTCAGTTGTTCCGTCTGTGATAATTCGCCCGACAGGCGTTCGCCTCGTGTCCTGCTTCGGTTACAGTGTGGCCTATGGCACTGCTCAGTCTGAACAATTTGACGTTTACGTATTCCCGGCCTAACCTGCTGGACGGCATCACGCTGCATATTGAACGCGGCGAAAGAATTGGCCTTGTCGGCCGCAACGGGGCTGGAAAATCGACCCTGATGAAGCTCATTGCGGGGCTGCTCAAACCGGACGACGGTACGGTTGATCTGCAATCCGAAGCGATCGTCGCACGTCTGGATCAGGAAGTCCCCTCGGGAGGCGACAAAACGGCGTTTGAAATGGCAGCAGAAGGTTTTGGACCCCTCTGTAGTGCCGTCAGCGACTATCGCAACCTTGGCCACAAGCTGCACGAGGGCCTCGAACTGACAGAAAAAGAACTCAAGGCGTACGAAGATGCGAGCCACGCGATCGCGGACGCAGACGAATGGTCGGCCGCTGACCGCCTCGACGCGCTGCTGGAAGAAATGCAGCTTCCCGCCGACATCAGGTATTCCTCACTTTCCGCCGGGATGAAGCGTCGTGTCCTCCTGGCCGCTGCCATGATTCGTGAACCCGACGTGCTGTTGCTGGACGAACCGACCAACCATCTGGACATCACTTCGATCGTCTGGCTTCAGGGATTTCTGAAACGCTTCAGCGGCACGCTCATCTTTGTCACGCACGACCGTGTTTTCCTGCAGGATATTGCCGACCGAATTGTGGAAGTCGATCGAGGACGATTGTTCGACTGGACCTGCGACTATCAGACATTCCTGACTCGTCGCGATCAGTTGCTCGCTGCAGAATCGGTCGAGCAGGCTCAATTTGACAAGAAGCTCGCCGAAGAAGAGCGCTGGATTCGTCAAGGCGTTAAAGCCCGCCGCACGCGCAACGAAGGCCGCGTCCGCGCACTGAAGGACATGCGCGAAGAACGCCGACAGCGTCGTCAGAAAGTCGGCACGGCAAAAATGTTTCTGCAGGAAGCCGAACGTTCCGGACAGATTGTCGCACGACTGGAAAACGTCACGCATTCCTTCGACGGGGGAGAACCCGTCATTCGCGATTTCACGACAACCGTGTTTCGTAATGATCGCATCGGCATCATCGGACCCAACGGTGCCGAAAATCGACGTTATTACGAATCCTGCTGGGACAGCTTGTGCCGACCAAAGGCAAAGTACGCCAGGGGACGAATCTGGCCGTCGGTTATTTTGATCAGCTGCGAAATCAGTTGGAAGAGGACAAGTCCGCTCGCGAAAACATCAGCGATGGCACAGACTTTCTGATGATCAACGATCAGAAACGGCACATCATGGGCTTCCTGCAGGACTTCCTGTTTTCGCCGGAACGAGCTCACACGCTGGTGAAATTCCTGAGCGGGGGCGAACGAAATCGCCTTCTGCTGGCGAAAATGATGTCCAGGCCCGCCAACATACTTGTGCTTGACGAACCGACGAACGACCTCGACGCTGAGACCCTGGAACTCCTCGAAGAAATGTTGCCGACTTTCAGCGGCACGGTGCTGCTGGTGAGCCACGATCGAGCATTCCTCAATAACGTCGTGTCCAGCACGATCGTGTTCGAAGGCAACGGCGAAATCGGTGAATACGACGGCGGTTACGATGACTGGCTCAGAACAAGAGACCAGCGTGTCACGCTCGCGCGTCAAGCCGCTGCGCTCGTGAAGCCGATGGCAAGTGTTTCGTCGAATGCAGGTTCCTCTTCCGCCTCAACGACCGTCAGTGTGAAATCCAGAAAACTCAGTTTCAAGGCTCAGCGAGAACTGGATGAACTTCCGGAACGCATCGCCTCGCTGGAGAGACGCCAAAAGCAATTGCACGCAGAAATGGCCGCCCCGGGGTTTTATCAATCCGGCGGTGACCGCATCGCCAAAGCCGCCACGGAACTGGCTCAAATCGACGAAGACCTTGCCGATTGCTTTCAACGCTGGGAAGCGCTTGACGAAACGTAGGCGACGTCGCTCCGCCGAGTCGCACTTGGAAAATGGGTCAGGAACCGATAGCCAAATGGCCCGAAGGGTGCTGCGCACTATTGGTTCCTGACCCCTTTTCCAAGCCGTGACCCCTTTTCCAAGCCGGCGGAGCGACTGAGCGACGGGTTTTCTTCGCAATTGCGAGAAGCGCCAACTTCTGGACAATCCCAGGCCTGTTTCAATTCGTTATCATTCGCAGCCCATTCTGTCCTCTTTCCGCTTGAAAATATCCGAGCCCGCCCATGAGCAATACCAATCCATTCGGTGCCGAAGCCACTCTTACTACGTCCGGTGGAAGCGTCAGGTATTTCAGTCTGCCGAAGTTGATTAAGGACGGCATCGGAGACATCAACACGCTGCCGTTTTCGATCCGCGTTCTCCTTGAAGCCTGCCTGCGGAACGTTGACAATTTCATCGTCACCGCTGACGACGTCAATAACCTTGCCAATTGGAATGCTGCGAAGCCTGCGCAGGTAGAAGTGCCGTTTAAGCCTGGCCGCGTCGTCCTGCAGGACTTTACTGGTGTGCCCGCAATCGTTGACCTGGCAGCACTCCGCAGCGCCATGGTGCGAATGGGTGGTGATCCGAAGAAAATCAATCCGTTGGTACCTTGCGACCTTGTCGTCGATCACAGCGTGCAGGTTGATGAATTCGGGTCGAAGTTCGCGTTAAAGCGCAATGTCGAAATCGAATTCGAACGCAATATGGAACGCTATCAGTTCCTGCGGTGGGGACAGAAAGCGTTGAACAATTTTCGCGTCATCCCGCCCGCCACGGGCATCGTGCATCAGGTGAATCTCGAATACCTGGCCACCGTTGTAATGACCACAAATGGTGTCGCTTATCCGGACAGCCTCGTGGGGACCGACAGCCATACCACCATGATCAACGGCCTCGGCGTTGTCGGCTGGGGTGTCGGCGGGATCGAAGCTGAAGCAGTGATGCTCGGCCAGCCTGTCTACATGCTGACACCGGAAGTTGTCGGCTTCCGGGTGTCGGGCAAGTTGCCGGAAGGTGCGACGGCGACCGACCTGGTACTCACCGTGACTCAGATGCTGCGAGCCCACAAAGTCGTTGGTAAGTTCGTCGAATTCTTCGGCCCGGGTCTGGATGCCCTGAGTCTCGCTGACCGAGCGACTTTGGCCAACATGGCGCCGGAATACGGAGCGACGATGGGCTTCTTCCCCGTCGATGCGGAAACGCTGCGATATCTTGAACGCACGGGGCGACCAAAACAATTGATCGAACTCGTCGAACGTTATTACAAAGAGCAGGGTCTGTTTCGCACGGCCAGCTCTCCAGAACCACGCTTCACGAGCAAGCTGGAACTTGATCTCGCGGACGTCGTGCCTTCGTTGGCTGGACCGAAACGTCCCCAGGACCGAATTCTGCTGAAAGACATGCTCCCCGAGTGGAAGAAGTCGCTCAGCGGCACATTCGGCAAAGCGCATGCGACTGCCGCCGTGAAGGTTGAAGTCAACGGAAGTTCTTCCAGTATCACTGACGGAGCTGTCGTGATCGCTGCCATCACCAGCTGCACGAACACCAGCAATCCGAGCGTCATGATCGGGGCCGGATTGTTGGCTCGCAACGCCGTCGCCAAAGGCCTGGAACGCAAGCCGTGGGTCAAGACCAGCCTTGCTCCCGGAAGCCGCGTCGTGACCGAGTACCTCAATAAGTCGGGACTCGATGCGTCACTGGATGCACTGGGATTTCAGACTGTCGGCTATGGTTGCACGACCTGCATCGGCAACAGCGGCCCCTTGCCGGAACCTGTCGCGAATGCGGTGACGGAGGGTGATCTTGTGGCTGCTGCGGTACTTTCAGGGAATCGAAACTTTGAAGGTCGAATCAATCCGCTGGTGAAGGCAAATTACCTCGCCAGTCCTCCGCTGGTTGTCGCGTACGCAATCGCGGGCACTGTTGATATCGATCTGAATCATGAGGCACTGGGCAAGGACAAGCAGGGCAAGGACGTCTTTCTGAAAGACATCTGGCCGACTCAGAAAGAGATCGCAGACACCATCGCCTCGTCAATGACTCCGGAAATGTTCACCGAACAATACGGCCATGCGACGCTGGGCCCTGAAGAATGGCAGAAGATCCAGAGCAGCGATGCCGATCTGTTCGAGTGGGATGAACACAGCACCTACGTTCAGGAACCTCCGTTCTTCGTCGATATGCCTGTGACACCTGGTCCCATTGAATCGATCGCAGGAGCGCGCTGCCTTGTCTCTGTCGGCGATTCCACAACGACCGACCACATCAGCCCCGCAGGCGCGATCAAAGCCAGCAGTCCGGCAGGCAGGTATCTGCAGGCGCAAGGCGTTACGCCGAATGATTTCAACAGTTACGGGGCTCGTCGAGGCAACGACCGCGTAATGACGCGCGGAACGTTTGCAAACATCCGCCTGAAAAACCTGATCGCCCCCGGCACCGAAGGCAGCGTCGCGATTCATTTTCCCAGCGGCGAACAGACTTCGATCTACGACGCGGCAATGATGTACAAGGAAGAGGGCACGCCGCTGGTTGTCCTGGCCGGAGCCGAATACGGCACCGGTTCCAGCCGCGACTGGGCCGCCAAGGGAACGTACCTGCTCGGCATCCGCGCCGTCATCGCGACCAGCTTCGAACGCATCCACCGCTCGAACCTCGTCGGCATGGGAGTGCTTCCGCTGCAATTCCGCGACGGCGAAAGCCGAGAGTCGCTGGAACTCGACGGCACCGAAACCTTCGACATCCGCCTCGATGACAAACTGAAACCTCAACAGGCTGTCGAAGTCACTGCCAAAAAGCCGAACGGCGACCAGATTCACTTCGTGGCGACGTGCCGGATTGATACGCCGGTCGAGGTTGTTTACTACCGCAATGGAGGAATTCTGCATACGGTGCTGAGGCAGTTGGCGAAGGGGTGAGTTATGGATAACACCATTCAACCTGACGAGCTTGAAGAAGCAAGACAGCCAAGTGGATACACTATTGCTGAACTCTGTCGCGACCTCCAAATAATTGAACACGAAGATGACCGACTTGCTAAACACTCAGTGGATTCGGGTTTTGGTATCCGCGCCGTCGGTCCAAACTCTCCAGATGCTGCCGCAATGTTGAATCGCATGCTATATCGGGACATAAATAACCGACTTAGCCAGGAGACGTTTGCAAAACCAGGTGTTGACGACGTGCAAGTCGCTGCAGAGGGTGAATGGGGAGATCGTCTGCAATCACGACACGTTCGGATCCTGCGTGCCCGAATGTGCGACGAAATGAATTTGACATGAGAAGTGGCGAATGCAAAATCTGTCATAGATTTCGGCATTTGGCTAAAGAATTCCCGCAACAAGTCAGTGAAATCTCATGCACAGTTCTCGCCGCCGGTTCAAATTCACGACAGTTTATCACGATTTCGGACCGATTATCCTGATCCCTCGAATGTCGTGTTTTTGATTATGCAGTTCGGTGAGACAAAGGCTCATCTTGCGACAGTGAAAGCAATCAGAGCCAGCTTTGCAGAGCATGGATTGACTGTGCTTCGTGCCGACGACAAAGAATACCATGAACAACTTTTCTCCAATGTTCAGACCTACATGCACGGCTGTGGAGCAGGTGTTGCATTGTTCGAGCGGATTGAATCAGACAATTTTAATCCCAACGTCTCACTGGAAGTTGGATACATGATTGCACAAGGCAAACCAGTGTGCCTCCTCAAAGACAAGACTCTGAAATCGCTCCCGACAGACTTGGTGGGTACTCTCTACAAAGATTTCAGCACGCAAGATCCAGGGAAAACCATTCAAAGCGGCATTACTCAATGGGTAAATGACCGCAGCCTTTCGAAGAGATAAACTTGCTTCTTCAATGTAGGGTGTGACCAGCGAGCGGATGCGAGCGCAGGCACACCGATGGGCGGACGCACGCGAAACACCGCCATGTGGCCACGGGCTTGCACTGCGAGTGGGCTGCGTGAAATGATCTACGGGAAG
>Ga0105046_10002240_pt1 | contig 30482 bp, 17 predicted proteins | sample MAT03_FD_78385 | JGI IMG/M metagenome (GOLD analysis project Ga0105046, IMG submission 78385) | Freshwater microbial communities from Lake Fryxell liftoff mats and glacier meltwater in Antarctica - MAT-03 (megahit assembly) | ecosystem: Environmental > Aquatic > Freshwater > Ice > Liftoff...
ACAGCTCCCGTCCAACGATTCCGAAATGGAGAAATACATTGAAAAACGTAACTCGCCCACTCACCGCTTTGGCCGTACTCGCTGTTGCCGCTACCGGCGTATTCGCAACCGGCTGTGGTAATTCCAACGACGACGTCAATGACCAGATCGAAGAAATTACTAAGACCACGAACGACGCTGTAGACAAGCAGCTCGACCTGGCTCAGGAGCAGACCGACAAGGTTCAGGCCGATGTTCAGCAACAGCTCGACGAGGCCCAGCAGAACGGTGATACCACTGCCGGCACCGACGATGTGATCAATGACGTGAACAAGCAGGTCGATGCCGCGCAGAAGCAGGCCAATCAGCAGCTCGAAGATGCGAACAAGCAGATCGACGAAGCGATGAAGCAAGTTCCCTGATCGAAATCCTCTGACTCAATGCCCGGAAGGCCCGCCCCGCGAATACCGGGGGCGGGCCTTCTGCGGTTTGTGGCGTCAGATGATCTTCCCGCGGAACCTTGAATCGGGTTCGCGGAAGTCTCAGCGCGCCACAATCGTCGTGTTCATGCCAGCCGCGTCGTGTGCCCCGTTGTAAAGCGAGCAGTAGAAGCGGTAGATCCCGGGGGCGAGATCAACCTCGAGCGTGGTCTCCGCACCCGGGGTGAGGTAGACCTGTGCGATCTGCTCACCATCGCGCGAGACCGTGAGGTCATGGTCGTCCATGCCGTAGTTCTTGGGGTACAGCCAGACCTTCCCCGCCGCCAGCTGGGCATACGGCGTGCTCAGAATGAGAGCGTCGTTGCGGTCATTCAGGAGCACCGAGGTGTGATCCGGCAGGACCGGAGGATCGGGAACGACTGGGGTGGTCACCGGAGGCGTGCCCTGTATCGGAGGGGTAGTGGGGGCGCTCGGTGGGGTCGTGGGGGCGCTAGGTGGGGTAGCGGGAACGCTCGGCTTCATGCGTGACGGCGGCCTTTGCACGCTCAGTGTCCTGCATACAGGGCGCGCGACAATACGGTGAGTGCCGACCCGCGATGCCCTTCTGACCGCACAGGTGTGTTTCGCGAAACGCGCGACCCTGTGCACCGACGTGGCCTGCTGCGCATGCGAAGAGACCGCGACGGCAGCACCGGGCAACGCTGAAGCGAGACCCATTGCCACCGTCGCGGCGAGTATCGCTGCCCCCCGGCTCACCGGAACAGCGAACCCGCGAAGCCGCCCGGGGGGGGCGACTGGCTGTCTCCTCGCTGGAGGGAAGCCGGATTGGTGCCGAGGATTTCTGACGCGTCGGTGTTCACGCCCAACCATTGCTCGAGCACCGCCGAATATACCGAGCGGTAGTCGGTCGCAACCTGGAGGTTGTCGGCAGTGGACCCGGTCGTCAGGTCGGACTGCGTGCAGCCCGGCCAGGTGGCGGCAATGCCACCCCGAACGGGAGTGCCCGCCATCATCATGAGGCCGCCGACGCCGTGGTCGGTTCCCTGGGATCCATTCTCGGTCATGCGACGACCGAACTCCGAGAAGACCATCGTCGACACATTATTGTCCTTGCCGCGCGCCTCGAGGTCTGCCTGGAAGCCAGCTAGCGCCCGCGAGAGCTCCTTGAGCTGACTGTCCTGACTCAGCACCTGCCCCCCGTGTGTGTCGAACCCACCCCAGTGGATGGTAATCACCCGGGTCCCCACGTCGGCGTCCACCAGTGTGGCGGCCAGTCGCAGCTTCCCGGAGAGGGAGCTCCCGAGGGTGTCTGGATAGAACGAGGAAGCCGGCACGTTGAGGCCGCCCGCCTGGGCCGCCACCGCGTTGGTTACCGCGTACGTCTTGCGGACGCGGTCGAGCGCGGCGTTGCCCGCAGGCACGCCGCTGAGACCGGACATCTGCTGATCGACGGGTCCGGGCACGCCGCCAGGCGAGCCGGTGCCGCCGTCATTGGCGGTCGTGAACCCGAGCGACGACAGAGACGGGATCGCACAGACCGGGTTGACCTGGGTGCGGATCGCCTTCGACAGTGACGAATCGATCGACACGCCCTGCAGGGGGTTGGTCGGCGAGCCGTACTTGTCAATCCAGCGCCCGAGCCAGCCCGTGGAGGTCGCGCCGATGCCGCCGCCGAACCAGGTGTCCACGTTGTCGAAGTGCGACAGCGAGAAGTTTGTCTGGACGTCGACGGCAGGCATGAGTGCCAGCTTGGAGTTGCCGGTGCCGGACCCGTCGCCGTACAGCGTGTCGAAGCCTCCGGTCGTGCCACCGTTGTTCGCGTTGCCCGACACCAGAGGCTTGGCAAAGGCAAACGAGGGACCGCCCATGGTGGGTACCGCAACGGAGCCGACGTGACCCGCCGTCGACACTCCCGGGATGTCGCGGAAGATCGTCGGCCTCGACTGCTGGTACCACGCGTAGTCAGCTGCAGCAGTGGGCACGAGGGCGTTGAGGCCATCGTTGCCACCAGGCAGATAGAGCATCACCAACGTGCGCGTGTTCCCGGCAGCTTCGGCGACCGCGGACTCCCAGATCTCCTCGAAGCCCAAAAGCCTCGTCCCGTAAACGGTGGCCAGGCCGGCCATGCCGCCCTGCAGCAGGCGACGGCGCGTGAGATTGCCGGGAGACCGTCCGTTGGGAAGGCCCTTCATGACCTCGTTGGGCACCGGCAGCACCTGACTCGGCTTCTGATCTCGCACGCGGGCGAGTTCCATTTCTTCACATTCAAAGCAGCTCATTCACATCACCTGTCCGTCGGGTCCGCCAAGCATCAGTGCCTGGAGGTTGTAGAAACGCTGTCTGCGCTCGTTGACACTCGTCGCGGGCGCGGAATTCACCCATTGCAACAACACGTTCCGGGACCCGGCCGACATCCACGGATTGTTTGACGCGGCGTAGGCCCGGTCGAACACCTGTTGTGCGGTCTCGCCCGGGATATCCGCGGGGAGCGTGCTACCCGGATATCCGATGTACTTGAGGTATTGCAGCATCACGATAAGGTCGAACCGGGCCTGGGCGGTGTTGGAGTTCAGCCAGGACAGTCCGCCTTCCCATCCCGCCACGTTCGGCGGGTGATAAGGCTTCTGCTCCATCCCGTCCAGCAAGTCCGTCACGTACCGCCCGAGCATCGGTGCATTCATCTGACGCAGGCAGCCAACGGTGTACACCGTTGGCTGCTTGATCATGTTCGGCTCGTCAATCGACGCGAAGATCTGCGGGTCGGTGAGTATCCCCCGCATGAGCGGCTTGAGCTTCAGCGCATTGTCCGCCGTGTAGGTCGACACCAGCGCGTCAAGCGTAGACTGGGTGATCGGGCCCCCGACGAACTCGGTCCACAGCTTCCGGATGAGGAACTGTGCGTGGCTGGGGTGGGCGAGCACCTTGTCGACGCCCTGGACCGCCGTAGTGAAGGGCGCGCCGCCAAACAGGACCTTGTCCGTACCGGGATCGAAGCGATCCTGCTGAAAATACACGTCGCCGTTGGCGTCAACACGCCACCCGGTGAAGGCGCGAGCGAGCTGCTGGACATCGGTCTGCGAGTAGTTGTTTGTCATCCCGTCGACTCCCTTGATGCCGAGACAGAACAGCTCCATGAACTCGCGGGCGTAGTTCTCGTTCGGCGCCCCCTGCTCGTTCGAGGCGATGTCGAGGAAGACATTCATCGCATTGTCCGCGGTGGTCATCTCGACCGCGAGATCCCGGAAGCTCGCACCGGGATTGCTCCCGAACGTGGCGTACTTCCGCAGCCGATTCCGGTACTCGATCATGTACTCAGACGCAATCCCGATGTCAGCACTGACCGCGAAGTGCCGGTGCAAAAAGAGCGTCAGGCGGTCCGGGAACGGGTTGTCGGCGCGCTGCATCGTGTCGAGCCATTCCATGACGGCGTCCTCGGGGCCGTCACCGACGGGATCGATCGCGTTGCCCACGATGTTGAGCGGGAGCGTGGAGGTCGGAGCCAGCGTCGGCACCGTTTCGAGCATCCAGTCAACGAGCTCGTAGACCGACTTACCGGCCCACTTGTCCTTCTCGGCTGGCAGAGGACCGAATCCGGCCCGCCAGTAGAGACGCTCGACCATAGCCGCGCTCATCGGTCGATCCACGCCGGTCGTGCCCGGACCGGGCACGACCGGGGCGATCGGCGGCGTGATGGTGGGCGGTCCCGGCGGGGGGATGACCGCGGCCTTCGGGACCTTGATCTTCACCGGCTGGGCCAGCTTGCCGCGCTTGCGATGCGGGCCGATGCCGCGGACCGAATAGCGGTAGGTCTTCCCACCCTTGACGGTGTGGTCGGTGTACGAACGATGCTTCGTCGTAGCAATCTGCTTGCCGTCACGGACGATCGCGTAGCTCTTTGGTTTTGTCTTGCCCTTGGGCGCGCTCCACACGATGGTCACGCTCGACGAAGTGACCTTCGACTTCTTGAGCGATCGAGGTGCAGAGAGCTGCCGGGCGATGGTTGCAGTAAGCACGTTCCCATAATCTCTTCCGGCAGACGATTCATCATCGGGGTTACACCCTGAACGACAAAACACCACCCTGATCGAGACCGCATCCTTGATCTGTCCCTGGCCTGCGTGAGCACGCTTTCCTGCCCTTGGCCGCCGGATCCTTAACGACCTTCGGGAACGCCTGCTTGAAACTTCAAGCAGGCGTTCCCAAAGGTAATTCGAGTGGCGTTTACCGGGTTTCGCTATCTAGAGCGCGGTACGAACCCGGTACCTGTGGTAGACGGTGGTCTTCTTATTGCGCTTGTACTTCTTCGCGCTGACCACCAGCTTCACGTTCAGCGACTTCTTCGTCGGCTGCTTGGCCATGGTCGCGATCTTGCCGATGTAAGCAGGCTTGACCTGGAGCTTGACTATCTTCCACTTCTTCGCTTTCTGGGCAGCGCTGCCACGTGAGGTCATTGCCTTCGGCTTCTTGACTCGCTTGACCTTGCCGTGCTTCTTGACCTTCTTCTTCGGTTTCTTGGTCATCGCCTGCGCGTAGCCCTTGCAACCCGGCTTGTACTTGGCACCACACTTCAGACGGATGTAGATGAACTTGCCGTCGAATACCGCTGTTGTTGCGGTCGGCTCCAGCGTGAAGTTGGCGGTCACGCTCCTGGCTTCGTCCATGGTCACTTGACAAGTAACCGCAGCCGCGGCCGCCGCGCACGCTCCAGACCAACCGATGAACATCGAACCCTTCGCTGGCACCGCCGTCAAAGTAACGCTGGTGTCCTTCGCGTACGGCTCCTCACAATCAATGCCGCAACTGATGCCGGCTGGTGACGACGTCACAGTTCCGGAACCTTGCCCGACGAGAGCCACCGTCAACAGACGCGTTGAGAGCGGGATCGTTTTATCGACATCGAAACTGGCGATCGCGAAACGAGCTTCACTCATCGTCACTTCGCAACTGAGGCTCTTGCCGGCCGGGGCACAAACCCCGTCCCAGCCAGCGAACACAGAGCCGGCAGAGGCCTCGGCCACAAGCAGCACCTTCGTGCCAGCCGTGAACCCTTCCTCGCAATCATCACCGCAGGAAATACCCTGCGGGGTCGAGCCAACCTTGCCTTGTCCCAACCCACGCTTCTCAACGCTCAGCGGAAAGAACGGGGTTGACCCAACCAGGTTCATCGTGAAACTCGCCTGCCGGGCTCGATCCATCGTGACGGTACAAGTCGGATTTGACATCTGGCTGGCGCAGGAACCGCCCCACCCACCAAACGTCGAACCAGAAGCCGGCTCGGCCGTCAAAACAACAACCTGGCCATCGCCGAACGTGGTGTCACAAACGCTGCCGCAATCAATGCCCGCAGGAGACGACTTGACCTTTCCGATACCAAAACCCTGACCCGACTTTTCAATTGTGAGCGAATACTGCGGCGCAGCACCATTCACATTGAAATTGGCGGTCGCCTGCCTGGCCCGGTCCATGGTGATGACACATGTCGGGCTGTTACCTGAAGCCCAGCATGTGCCGCCCCAGCCGCTGAATACGGACCCATTACCAGGCTTTGCAGTCAAGGTGACAGCCAAACCGGTACCGAAAGTGGTGGTGCATTCTCCAGCACAATCTGCAATTCCAACGGGATCCGAGCTAACCGTGCCTCCGCCGGGACCCCCGATGTTTGTGGTGAGAGAGAACTGTGTATCCACTCCAACCAGGTTGAAGATTGCAGCGACCTCACGATAGCGATCGATAGTCACGGAACAGACAGAGTTTTGTCCGACCTGCTCAATCAGTTCACACGGGCCGTCCCAACCAGCGAAAGTCGAACCCGTGTTCTCTTTAGCTGTCAGCTGCACCACGCTGCCAGTGTTGAAAATGCCTTCACAGACCTGTCCACAATCGATGCCCTGGGGGCTGGATCCGACATGGCCCTGGCCAGCACCTTGCTTCTTGACAGCCAGAATGAACTCGGACGCTTGAGTGGATGCGAACTGCAACGGCGCGCCTATGTCATCAACCCACACGGCGGTTGCCCGTCCGTCCTTGCCGATCGCTACTCGCGGGAAAGTCGGAACACCTTTGTCCTCGGAGAGGTTGGCGGCTTGCCCCGGACTCGGAAATTGGCCGGTCGGTTGCCTGGTCAATGCCTTGGTGCGACTTCCAACAGGGTCGTCACCCGGTAGCGCTCCAGGAATACCACTCACCCAGACGACAGTGGCGGTGCCGTCGGGCGCCACCGCCAAAGACGCTGAACCGGGAATCTCCTGTCCCGTCGTGAGAGTCGTTGCCTGACCGGCCGGCGTAAAGTTGCCAGCCGCGGTCTTTGTCGAAGCGAACAACCCGTTCTCACCCTGCCAGATCACGGTCACGCGACTGCTTGAGTCCACGCCAATGTCCCAAACTAGACCGAAGCCGAGGCCTGGACCAGAGAGATCTACTGGAGCCGAAAAGCTTCCGCCAGACGGACGCGTAGTCGCCTCAACAAGTATCCCGCCAATCGCATTCCGATGCCAGGCCACAGTCACGGAACCGTTGGGCGCGGCTTCAATAGATGGACGGTTGGCGCCGGCAGCCGAAAGAAGGCTGGCTTGAGCCGAGGAGGTAAAGACTCCGCCTGGGGGCCGTGTGACCGCCTCAATGCCCTTGATACTCTGCCATACGACAGTCGCCGTATCCGCCGATGGGGATCCGGCTGGACTGATCGCAAGATCAACTTCGGTTACGGAATCTGCGATATTCGAGATAGCAACCGAAGCACCGAAGGGCTGGCCTTTAGGTTTGTCGATTACCTCAATGAAAGCGCCTGCATTGGGGACGCTGTGCCGCCAGACGACGGTAAGATTGTTTTGCGAATCGAAAGCCACGATCGGGTAGGTGGCGGTGCTAACGACCTGCGAGATCTCGTCGGCCGGACCGAACGTGCCGTTCGGTGGACGTACCGACGCCTGGACGACAAAGGTGGATGCCGCAAAGTTCTTCACCCAGGCCACAGCCGTGGTCCCATCCGGGGCGACGGCGATTGAAGCATTTCCGGAATAGTTTTGGTCTCCCGAGAGGGAAACCGGCAACCCGAACGAGCCGTGCGGAGCCCTGGTTGAGACTTTAATCACCGAAACGCTGTTGGTTTCCTCTGCCCAAACGGCGGTGGTGGTGCCATCGGGGGCCACAACCACATCACCCCCTGCGGCGGCGGCGAAACCTTGCGGAACCACAGGTGCCGAGGGAAGCACCCACGGACCCTGCGCAGCGGAGGCAATGTTCGAGCCGAAGGCAAACATCACCAGAACCATCAGCGGAATCAGTGCAATCAACGAGAATTTGTCGAGAAACCTGGGGCTCCCCCTAAACTTTTGGATAGTAAGTATCTTGTGCATGCCTCCAAAGTCGCAGGGGGGCAGTCTTCCGACATCAGGGGGTACCCCTGATTGTCCGGTATGTACACCCTGAACCCGCCTTCACTCATCCAGGGTGACCCGTGGGAGCCGCTTTCCCCGGAAAGCTACCTCGAAGGCGTCTATCTCCTCAGGAGGGCGTCACATCCTGGTCGATAGTTCTGGCAACTTCGACTCTTGAAGAGACACCGAGCTTGCGAAATATGTTTCGCATGTGCGTTTCTATCGTCTTCTGACTTAGAAACATCGCTGAAGCGATTTCGCGATTGGTCAGCCGTTCCTGCACCAATTTTGCAACTTCCCGCTCGCGTTGGGTGAGCGCATCGAGTCCGTATTCTGACGTTCCAGGCGGAGTACGGTGATGAATGTGCTGGCCTAGTTTCCGGAGACGTTGTTCGGCGCGCTTCAGATACAGTTTTGCTCCAAATTCAGAGAACGTCTTCGCCGCACTTTCAAGCACTTCTATGGCTTCGGATTGTTGCCCGTTGGCAACCAGGGCTTCGGCAAGGTCCAGCTGGCTCCGGCCGACCTCAATCGGTGCGCTGGCGAACTTGAGGTCCTCGATAGCCTCTCTCCCCGAACGGACAGCCTGGTCGAATTCACCAATTGCAATCGCGACTATGGACTTCGCGCGATTCGCGCAGGCATTGGCAAATGGTTTGTCGAACTCCAGCGCGTTTTCCTCCACGTAGCCGCAGACCCGCGACGCATCCTCGATCCGGTCGAGCGCCAGCAAAGTTCTTACTTCCTGGGTCAGATAGTTGGCCCTTACGCTTCCGGGCATCAGTTCGAGTTTTTCGCCTCCGCCTGCCCTGAGCAACTCATCCAGGGAGTTCTGGTATTCACCCGACAGAAGAAGAATCGACGAGAGAGCACCTCTGGCCAGGGCTCCAACCAGGCCCTGAGTTTCTGCTTCAACCAGGTCTATGCTCTCGGCAGCATCACGATGCGCGCTTTTCAGATCACCCTCAGTCATCGACAGGAGGCTGCGGTTTGAAAGGCTCCAGGCCAGTGACTGGCTGTTTTGGGACAGGCGGGAAAAATCGATCGCATCGTCCAATACGTTGCGGGCCTGTTCGAAGTCACCTGTGAAGACCGATGCTGTGGCAACGATCGGGAAAAGGAACGGGAAGTTTTGGCCCTGGCCAGTCTGCCGCGAAAGTTCGTCTGCCAGCTGTCCATGACGAAGTGCGTCGGCAAATCGATCCAGACTCAGTTCGGCCCCGGCCAGCCGCACTAATCCCTGAACGTTCGCCAAAGCTTCTTTTGTGTCCAGTGCGTCGAAAATTCCGGCAGCTTCGTCGGCACAGGATTTGGCCACTTCGACTGGTCCCATAAAGGCCGCGCACAGAGCACGTGTCGCGGTTGCTACAGCTACGAGCTGCCGGTCGGATCCATGTTGCTCACGCGTCGCTTCCAGAGCCGCGACCGACCATTTCACCATTGCTTCGCTGTCGTTTTGAAGGAACGCGCCGTTAGCGAGCATCAGTTTCAGCTCCACTTCCTGGCGTGAGTTCGGGCTAGCCTGGTGGAGGCACGACTTCAGGCGCGAGACGGATCCGGAATAGTTTCCGGACAATCCTTCGAGCATTGCGCAGGCGGCCGCAATGGTGATCCGTCCATCCAGATTCTCACTCGGCAGGAGATCGATGCTTTCGCTCAGCGCTGACGTTGCCAGCTCGAACTTGCTCATCGCTGTTGCGGCCGCAGCCAGACCTCCGAGCATGGAGAGTTTGAACATGTTGTCGCCCGCCGGGTTCAGCTTTAGAGCGGTTTCATACCAACGCAACGCCTGGGTCGGTGCATGAGGAAGAATCTTGTTTGCTGCTTCACCGACGATTTGCGCTGCCTGGACGTCACCAGGTGTCGCGGCGATTTCCAGGTGCCGAGCCTGGTCAACTACGCTCACATCGGGACCACTCAGGGCACTGGCCGCACGCGAGTGGAACTCCATTCGCGCTCCGGGCAGCATCGACTCATAGATTCCGGCACGGACCAGTGGGTGGCGAAATGAGAAAGAACGAGCGGTATCCGTCTCGGCGACGATCGTCGCCGTCACCAGTTCATCAATCGCTGACCGGGCTTCAGAGTCGCTTCGGCTGGCGACTTGTGCTGCCAGATCAAGGTTAAAAGGGTCCCCGACCACAGCCGCGCTTTCGGCAAATGAACGCGCATCAAAAGAAAGCCTGCGTAATTCGGAGGCGACTGCGGCGTTGACAGATTCAGGCACCCGCCCCGAACCAGCACCGAAGCCCTCAGGCAAGCCGCCTGACGGTGAAACTTTCCGCATTTCGAGGGCAAAGAACGGATTGCCTCGAGTGGCATTGAAAAGCACCTTCGAGGCCCTGGTGGATTTGATACCGATGAGCCTTGCAGTTTCGTCCTGGTCGAGCGAGTCGACATGTACTTGCTTCAATAAGCCGCCATTGACTCCGGCCGTGGCTATCGTGCCCTCCAGGAGTGGATCCAGTCGGCCGGTGCGATACGTGAAGACGACCAGAAGAGCCTTCTGCGCCGGACGGTGAAGCAAATGACCGAGAAACTCGATCGTGGCCTGATCGGCCCAATGCATGTCGTCCAGCGCGAGAAGAATTGGTTTCCGCGAAGAAAACGTGTCAAGCATTTCCCGGAGCGCCCGATGCACGCGGTACCGCTCCCCGATGATCCTCGGAGATCGATCTCTGTCAAGGCGCGAGGCAAACGCGGGAAACGCTTCCGCCAACTCCGAGATCACGTTGTGACCGAGGCGATTCACGACGGAGGGATCAAGGCTCTTCAAATAGGGATCAAGGGCATCGATCAGCGCGCCGAAGGGCGCTTCCGATTCAAATTCAGTCGCCATCCCTCGTCTGACCAGCCATCCTCGTTCCTTCGAGAGAAAAGCCAGTTCTTCAAGCATTCTGGTTTTCCCGATCCCGGGTTCACCTTCAATCGCCGCGATTCGCACAGTGCCTGCTTCGCAACCATCCAGCGCCGAAACCAGAGACGCCATTTCATCCGCCCTACCAACAAGCGTCGCATTTGTTGACTCGTAATCGCTAATTCTTGACCTCTGACTTGAAACAGTTAGCGGCGGCTTCCATATCCTGCAAATTAAGCGTGGGACAACCATACTCGCCGTATCCTCCGCCCCGTCACCCGAACCGCAGCCGGGCAGGCCTCACTTGGTATCGCGCGCCACCCGCCGCCTTGCGGCTCTGCCAAATAGACTGCGCGACATATGTTCTCCAAGATTCTGATCGCCAACCGTGGCGAGATCGCTATCCGTGTCGCCCGCGCCTGCAAGGAAATGGACATCACGTCCGTGGCCGTGTATTCAGACATCGACCGAGATGCACCACACGTGCATGCCTGCGATGAGGCATTCCTGATCGGTCCGGCCGTTGCCGCCGAGAGCTACCTTTCGATCGAGAAGATCATCCAGGCCTGCAAGGACTCCGGTGCTGACGCCGTGCATCCCGGTTATGGCTTCCTTGCCGAGAATGCCGATTTCGCCCGTGCCCTCGATGAAGCTGGCATCACTTTCATCGGCCCGCCCGCCTCGGCGATCGACGCGATGGGTTCAAAGACCCAGGCTCGCGAAATCATGGAGAAGGCCGGTGTGCCGATCGTCCCCGGAGCCACCGTGCCCGCGAAGGACATCGAAGAAGCCCGCGCCCAGGCCGACGCCGCTGGCTACCCGGTGGCCTGCAAGGCCGTCGGTGGTGGTGGTGGCAAAGGCTTCCGTGTCGCCCTGACCCCGGATGACCTCGAAGAGGCCTATGAAGGCTCCGGACGTGAAGGCATGAAGTTTTTCTCCGATGACCGTGTCTACGTCGAGCGCTACCTCGAAGACCCACGCCACGTCGAAGTCCAGGTTCTGGCCGACAAGCACGGCAACGTGATTCACCTGGGCGAGCGTGACTGCTCGATCCAGCGGCGCCACCAGAAAGTCATCGAAGAGGCCCCCGGCCCGCACGTAGACGAAGAGATGCGTGAGCGCATCGGCAAGATCGCGACCGACGCGGCCAGGGCGGTTGGGTACTTCTCCGCCGGAACGATCGAAGGCATGCAGCACGGCGACGAATACTTCTTCCTCGAGATGAACACCCGGGTCCAGGTGGAGCATTGCGTTACCGAAATGATCACCGGAGTCGACATCGTGCGGGAACAGATCAAGATCGCGGCCGGCGCCGAGCTCTCCCTCAAACAGGAAGACGTCCGGATCGACGGCTGGGCGATCGAGTGCCGCATCAACGCCGAGAAGGCCGACAAGAACTTCTCGCCGGCCCCGGGCAAGATCACCAGCTACAAGGAGCCATCAGGACCGGGCATCCGCATCGACACCGGGGTCCAGGCCGGCTCCGAAGTGACCCCGATGTACGACCCGATGATCGGCAAGCTGATCGTCTGGGACAACGACCGTGCGGCCGCAACCAAGCGCATGCTGCGGGCCCTCGACGAATACGAAATCGGTGGACTTTCCACCCTGATTCCCTTCCACAAGGCGATCCTCCGGACCGAACAGTGGGACCGGGGCGAGACCTGCCGCGACCTGATGGAAGACAAGAAGTGGCTGAAGACGACCGCGCCGCCGAAGGTCGACCTGCCCGAGCCGGAAGAGGACGAAGCCGAGAAGGTCGCCCGCGATTACCTGGTGGAAGTCTCCGGAAAGCGCTTCGACGTCAAGGTGATCGGGGAAGCCACCGGTTTCGCCGCCGCCGGCGCAGCCGCAGGCCCCAAGCCGAAAAAGCGTGAACGCAAAGCTGGCGGAGGCAGCGGATCCAACGTCGCCCGCCTCGACTCGCCGCTTCAGGGATCGATCTTTAAGGTCAACGTAGAGAAGGGCGCCGAAGTCGAAGAAGGCGACCTGATCTGCGTGATCGAGGCCATGAAGATGGAGAACGAAATCACCGCTCACCGCAAGGGAAAGGTCACCGAACTGCCGATCTCGGTAGGCGACGCCGTTGCGAGCGGCGACCCTCTGGTAACTATCGAGTAACATTTCGCGGTCTACTGTCGCCCTCACGGGTGGCTACAGAGAGGAACTCGAAACCATTATGGAACTATTCGCATACTTGGATCCGGGCAGTGCCAGTGCTCTGCTCGCCGCCGTGCTCGCCGGAATCGCCGGTGCAGGAGCGGCCATCCGCACTTACGGAGCAAAAATCAAGGAAAAGCTTTTCTTCTGGAAGAAGGACGAGCCGGCTGCCGCCACGCCCGCCGCTTCCGCAGCTGCGCCTTCAGATTCATCCGACGACAAGCCGGCTGAGAAGTAAAACCTGTGGCAAACGCAGAACCCGGTTCCTTCAGGGACCGAGACAGTCGTGTCGTAATAACCGACGACGCCATCCTCCGGGCGCTCAGCCCCGAAGGTGCCGGTGACTGGGATGCCCTGGCAGCGAGTCCGCTGCTGGAGGATCTGGTCAACCGGGGCGATCTGATCCCGACCAAGGAAGTCGACCTCGCGGTTCTCAACGGCTCGACCGACCTCCTGCCGAGCGGGGTCACCCGGGTTCTGGAGCACCAGCGTGTGCCTTTCATCTCGTACCCGTACGAATGGACCTTCAGCATGCTGCAGGACGCAGCACTGCTCCAGCTCGATCTCGGCATCGCCGCGGTCGACCAGGGTCTGATGCTGAAGGACGCAACGCCCTACAACGTGCAGTACCAGGGCGCCAACCCGATCTTCATCGACGTCGGCTCTTTCGAGACGATTCCCGAAGGTCTCCCCTGGGTCGGCTACCGTCAGTTCTGCATGCTTTACCTGTACCCGCTGCTCTTCCAGGCCCACAAAGACATTCCGTTCCACCCCTGGATGCGCGGTTCGATCGACGGCATCCAGCCGATCGACGCAATCAAGGTCTTCTCCCTGCGTGACCGTCTGCGAAGGGGCGTCTTCCTGCACACCTCGCTCCACGCGAGGCTCGACCGCCGGGCCAACAAGTCCGGACCCGGTGACGCTGATGCCCCGAAGAAGGAGCGCACGGTCAAGCCGGAAGCAGTCAAGGCCCACATGGCCAGCATGCGCCGCCTGGTCGCCAAGCTGAAGTGGAAGACCGGCGAGACCTCGTGGAGCGGATACCGCGCCCACAACACTTACAGCGACGATGACGACAAAGCGAAGCAGAAGTTCGTCGCTGAAGTCTGCGCCGCCGACAAGCCGGCCCTGACCTGGGACATGGGCTGCAACGACGGCGCCTACTCGCGCCTCGCCGCCGAGAACTCCGAAAAGGTCGTGGCTTTCGACTTCGACCACGCCACGGTCGAGTCGCTCTACCGCTCACTCAAGGCCGAAGGCAACACCCAGATCCTGCCGCTGGTCGGCAACCTGGCCGACCCTTCACCTGGCCTCGGCTGGCGTGGGCTCGAGCGCCGCACGCTTTCCGATCGCGGCACCCCGGACCTGATGATGGCCCTGGCTCTGATCCACCACGTTTCGATCTCGGCCAACATCCCGATCGCTGAATTCCTCGATTGGGTTCAGGACCTTGGTTCCAACCTGCTGATCGAGTTCCCGAAGCGCACCGACCCGATGGTCAGGGCGCTGCTGGCGAACAAGCAGGAAGGCGCCAACGCCGACTTTGACCTCGACAACTTCGAGGCCGAACTGAAGAAACGTTTCAACATTGAAAAGCGTGAGGAATTGCCTTCAGGGGACCGTGTTCTCTACCTGGCCCGCCCTCTGTCTTGAATCTGGACTGGGCGAGGACACCCCCCACCAGAAAGCAGTTCCTCTTAGGTGGAGGTCACCTGGCAGCGATCTGGGCGATCACTTTCGTCCAGCCGCTGCTCGACGTGCTCGGCAAGAATCCTGATTTCTTCATAGCCCGCAGCAATACGCCGGGCGACATCCTGATCCTCGCGATCGGCTTCACCTTCGGACCACCCCTGGCGCTGCTGGCGATCGAATGGCTCGCCAAGCTGATCGGGTCGAAGATCTACTACGCGGTCCATTTCCTCTTCTTCTGGGGAATTTCGACATTCCTCTTCATCCAGGTCCTCTCCAACTTCTTTGAGAAACCGACGATCCTGCTGGTGCTGATGGCATTCATCATCGGCGGACTGCTCACCTACTGGGTCTTCACGGTGACTTTCGTGAAGAACCTGATGGACATCCTGATCATCGCCCCCGTGGTGATCCTGCTGCTCTTCATCTTCGCCAGCAAGAGCACCGAAGCGATCTTCCCGAAGGAAGAATCAGTCGACATCGGGGCCAGGGTCAACTCGACAACCCCGGTCGTGATGGTCATCTTCGACGAGCTCGGCACTTCGACCCTGATGACGAAGGACGAAAGCCTCGACGGCCAGCGTTTTCCGAACTTCAAAGAACTGAGCAAAGAAGCCGCCTGGTACAAGAACCAGTCGACCACGTCCTACTTTACCCCGACTGCCGTGCCCGGAATCCTGACCGGCAACCGGCCGGACCCCGAGCAGCTGGCGACCGCGGCCGACCAGCCGGACAACATCTTCTCCCTGCTTTCCGGTTCCTACAAATTCCATGTGGAAGAACCGATCACCCAGATCTGCGCGGCGACCCTCTGCCCGGAAACGGAAACGCTCAACCAGAAGGGGCGCCTGAAGTCCCTCTACGAGGATCTGAAGTACGTCGAAGGTCGCCTGGTCCTGCCGCCGCGCATCGCGGCCACCCTGCCTGATGTCGGAACCAACTTCGGTGACTTCGGTGAAGGAGGTGACAAGGAGAAGAAAGGCTCGATCGAAGACCAGTTCGTGAAAGGCCGCGGTGGCGCTGAAACTCCCGCTTTCTACACCAGCTTCATCAAACAGATCCCGACCGGGGATTCGAACTTCACCATGCTTCACCTGAAGCAGCCCCACCAGCCGTGGAAGTACGACCTCGACGGGGTTGAATACAACTCTTCGCCGATCGAACAGCTCTCTGACGCGACCAACCTCTGGTACACGGACGAGAACGGGGTCGCTTCGGCCCAGCAGCGCCAGATCGTCCAGACCGGTTACGCCGACAACCTGCTCGGCCAGGTCATGGACCGCCTGAAGCAGGCCGGCACATGGGACAAAACGATGGTTGTCGTGATGGCCGACCACGGAGTCGATTTCCAAGGTGGCGACATCCCCCAGCGCATGGCCGGCACGGAAAGCATGGGCGAGGTCGCGAACCCGCCGCTCTTCATCAAGTACCCGGGTCAGAAGAAGGGCAAGGTCGAAGCGATCCACAGCATGACGCTGGACGTCGTGCCAACCATCGCCGAGGAACTGAACATCGATGGCATGTACGAAACCGACGGCGTGCCGCTCCAGAGCGACTCTGTCCCGGTCCGCGAGGTGACCGTCAAGGACGTGAAGAACAACGAATTCACCCTGCCGATCGAAGACGTGATCAAGCAGCGCACGGCCGCGATCGCCGAAAGGGACCGCCGCTTCGGCACCGGCCCGTTCTACACACTCGGCCCGGTTCCCGCATTGATCGGCAAGCCAGCACCCCCGATAGTTTCGGGTTCGGCGACGGAAGCGACGCTCGACCGGCCGGAAATGTGGGAGGACTACGTTCCCGGCAAGGGCCTGATCCCGATCTTCGTCAACGGAACCCTGGACGGCCCTGACCCCGGCACGACCATTGCGGTCGGGGTAAACGGCAAGATCCAGGGGACCACCAAGTCGTTCGACTTCGAAGACCAGCAGCGCTTCGGCACCCTGGTTGACCCGAAGTCACTGGTGCCAGGCCGCAACGAGATCACGGTCTACTCGGTCGGCCCGGGCAACAAGCTCAGTCCGCTCGGTTCCAACTGAGCCGACCGGCCTGAGTTTCGCAGCCGGATCCGGGCCGCCGGGTCAGGTGGGGTTCAGAGCGGCGGCTGGTAGGGCGGCGTCGGCCACTTTGCCGCCGGCGCCCGGCAGGACGATCCCTTACAGGCGCGCAGCTTGGTCAGCTCGGTGTCGAGGTATTCCAGAACCTTGTTGTATCGCGGTTTGCCGAAGCGGTTCTTCAGCTCGGCCGGATCCTGGGTCAGGACGTAAAGCTCACTCTCGCCCTCTTCGTACTCGACGTACTTGTAAGGGCCGACCCGAATACCTACGTAGTTCTGGTTGGCCGCCTTGGCCGAGATCTGCGCACCGACGTTGTCCGGGGTGACCACGGGAGGCTCGTTCGGATAGTCACCCGGGATCAGCGTGGTTGCCTGCTGGTAGCTCGAAAGCAGGATCGGCCGCCGCGAAAGGGTCTTGGGGTTCTTCCAGAACTTGATCATCGGGCGGCCGTCGATCTTGCTGCTGGCCGTGGCTCCGGTCAGGTGGAGGATGGTCGGCGCGATGTCCTGATTGGCGACCAGTTCACGACTGGTCGACTTTGGCTTGATGCCGGGTCCGCGCATGATGAACGGGACCTTCAGGGCCGGCTCGTAAGGCAGCAGTTTGCCGCGATGGATGCGGTGTTGGCCGAGGAAGAATCCGTTGTCGGAGGTGAAGATGATGTAGGTGTCGTTGAGCTTCCCGGTCTCGGTGAGCGTGTCGATGATCTCCTTGATCCCGCGGTCAACCGACTGGAGCGCTTCAATCGACTTGCGGTACTCGAGGGTCAACTGAGTGACCTCGTTTGACGTCAGGCGTGATTGCGAGCGGATGAACGACGGCTTGTCGGACACGTCCGCTTCGTTGTAGCCGGGGGCTTTGGGAGTCGGTGTCTTGATCGCCGTGTCGTAGTCCTGGATGGCGGGCTCCGGCCCGATCGGCGGGCGTGAATCGCCGTGGGGTGTGTGGTAATCGATCTGCAGATAGATCGGCTGGCTCCCGGCGTTTCGAATCTCGTCAGCTGCCTGCTCCGACATCGAATCCGAGTGGTAGTTGCAGACGGCGAGCCCGAGGTCGGGACAGCCGATCGGATCCTTGCCACCGAGCATGTCGTAATCGGGCAGGCCGAGACGCGGTGTCACTTCGCCATCGATGTTCTGCTGGTAGCCGTAAAACTCCCTGGTCGAGTTGTCGGTCGCATCGGTCACCCAGCGGTTCCAGCCCGGCGGAACCGTGGTGGCGGGATCGTCATCGACCCCCCCGTAGTTATTGATGAACTTGCCGAAATGCGAGGTGCGATAGCCAGTGCGCTGGAGCCAGACCGGCAGGTTTTCAGTGTTGATCCGGTTGCGACGGTAGCCTTCCCAGCCGCCACGCTCGCCGCCGATGCGGATCACGCCGTGGTTCTGGGCGTACTGACCGCTCAGCAGCGAAGCCCGTGATGGTGCGCAGAGCGGGAACGGCGTCATGTAGTTGGGAAATGAGACGCCCTGGTTACGGATCAGGCGCATCGTGTTCGGCATGATCGCCCGGTCACGGTTGAAGAGGTCCCGCCAGCGGTTCTGGAATTCCTCGATCGGCTGGTCATCGGTCTGGATCAGGACAACGTTCGGCCGGGTGGCAGCCGTTGCCGCCGAAACCGCATGAAAAGCCATAACCACGCAGGTGGCTGCCAGACAGCTGGAAACTGTCCTGAGAGTTCTCATCCTGGTCCCCGATGGGGGTTGAAGCTGATCATGGGCTCCCGGTGGCTGTGTCCGTAAAAGGGAAGACGCTAACTGAACAAACACATAACATGGCGATAGGTGCGGCTTGGAACCATTCTTTCGGCGACAGAGGATATCCGGGCCGCAACTTTCACCGCCGACCGGGATTGCTACACCTACTGGCCAAACCCGGATTCTCAAAAGGAAACTTGAAAAGACTTTCGACAGCCGTTGCCACGGCCATGATGTTCCTGCTCGCTGCAACTCTGACAGCTTCTCCGGCTGCCGCAAAGACAGCAAAAGCGACGGTGAACCCCGGGCCCACCGCCCGGCACGCCTCGATGTACTCGGAGATCAGCTTCCGGGGCGTCACCCGTGGCAAAGCAGGAAAGATCACTGTAAGCGGCAGTCGGACTGGCAATCACTCCTACTCCCGCCGGCGCCACTCCGACAATCGTGGGTTCAGCCTGGTGATGAAGCGTCCTTTTGCCGTGTCGGAAAGCGTCAAGGTCCAGACGGCTCTTTCCATTCCGGGTGCCAGGCAGGGCAACTACCGCTTCAAGGTGGAAAACCTGGGTGGACCCCGGTTCAAGAAGTACAACGACGAGAAGCTGTCGGATGGCGGTCCGGTCCAGTTCAGGTCGAATCCCGGCCTCCTGCCGCCGCCGCTCGACGTGCGCAAGAACCTGCCGGGCGCCGGCACTGATCCGCTGCTCGTTGGAGCCAAATCAAGGGGATCGGCGATCTACCAGAATGACGGCAGTCCGATCTGGTTCCGTGCGGGCCGTTCTACCGACTTCCGGGCAGGCGTGTACCACGGCAGGCCGGTTCTGACCTGGTTCGAAGCACCAACACCGAACTCCGGAATAGATCGGGCCTCCTACACGGTCGCCAATCAGGCGTACAAAGTGATTGAAAGGTTCGCCCCGGGCAACGGATACGCCGCCGATTCTCACGAGTTCCGCCTGACCGACCGCAATACGGCCTTCATCACCAGTTACCGCACGGTCCGAGCCGACCTGCGTTACCTCGGCCTCAAGAAGAACGGCCGGGTCAGCGACTCGATCGCCCAGGAGATCGACCTGAAGACCGGACGCGTGATCTGGGAATGGCACAGTCTCGATCACGTGCCGATCAAACAGAGCTACGCCAAAGGACCTAAATCACCCGGCAGTCCATACGACTATTTCCACATCAATTCGATCATCGACACGCCCGATGGCAACGTCATGATATCCGGCCGCAGTACCAATACCGTTTACAAGGTGAGCCGCAGTACCGGTCGCATCATCTGGGCCCTCGGCGGAAAACGCAGCGACTACGAGCTCGGGCCGGGAGCGGAGTTCTCCTGGCAGCACGATTCCGAGCCGCTCAGCGGCAACCGGGTTTCGCTCTTCGACAATTCGGATTCGCCGGTCGCCAAGGCGCCCTGGGCTGACCAGTCCCGCGGCATGGTGCTGAAGCTGAACAACAAGACGAAGACGGCCACCCTCGAAGCCGAGTTCAAGCATCCGTCGATGCCCCTGGCACCGACCCAGGCCAACGTCGAAGCCCTGCCTTCCGGCAACTTCCTGGTCGGTTTCGGACAGATCCCGATCATCACCGAGTTCGATCCGGCCGGCAACATTGTCTACGACGCTTCGGTAAAGACCGCAGGCGGCTTCTACCGCGCTTACCGCCAGCCGTGGGTCGGACGCCCCGATACACCGGTCGACATCGCCGAAGAAGCTTCCGGGCCGTCCAGTGCCAAAGTCTGGGTGAGCTGGAACGGCGACACCGAAGTCCGGAACTGGAGAATCTCGAGCGGTCCGTCAGGTGACGGCCTCACCGTGCTGGAGACCGTCCCCCGCCAGGGCTTCGAAACCACGATCGACGTAGTTACGCCGGATGCCTTTGTAAAGGTTGACGGCCTTGATGCCAGTGGTGCCGTGATCGGCAGCACTGCGATCACCAGGATTCGTTAGGCAGGTTTCAGTCACCACGGTCGGGCCACGGCGGCAGGTCCGCCCGGCACTCCGCGCCGCGACAGTCAGTGACTTTCGGCAGGTTATCCTCCATGTACTGCTGGACTGCCGCGTAGTTCGCTTTGTCGATCTTGTTGCGCAGCTCGAACGGGTCACGGCTGAGGTCGTACAGTTCGTCCTCGCCGAGTTCGTAGTCGATGAACTTGTACGGGCCGACGCGTAAACCGTCGTAGTTCAGGACGGGAGCCTTCGCCGAAGTGGTGGCCCCTGACGCCTTCGCCCGCACCTGAAGTGAAATCTCCACTCCCCGCCTGGAACGCAGGCCGGAGTCCTTCCAGTAGGGCTTGAGCGAACGACCGTCCGGGTCGTAGGGTGGGTTTGCCCCGGCGAGAGCCATGGTCGTCGCACCGATGTCGATGTTTCCAGTGACTTCGGGCGAGACTTTGCCTTTCTTCACGCCGGGCCCGCGAACTGCCATCGCAACCTTGGCCGAAGCGTCGTACGGCATGAACTTGGCGAAGTCGAAGCGGTGCTCCCCGAGGAAGAAACCGTGGTCGGAGAGGTAGAACACGTAGGTGTTGTCAAGCTGGCCGGTCTTTCGCAGGGTGTCGAAGATAGCGCCGACCCCGTCATCGACTGATCGAAGGGATTCGAGGTAAAGGCGGTACGACTTGCTCAGCCGCTTGATGTCAGTTCGGGAGAGCCGATTCTTTGCGACTTTCCGGATCTGGACAGGTTTGTCGGAGATATCGGCTTCGTTGAAGTCCTTGGGGCGAGGCAGTGGGGTCCGGCTGGCCGAGCCCATATGGCGGGTTGCGGGCTGCGGTCCTTCAGGAGCTTTCACGTCTCCATGTGGAGCCTGATAGTCAACCTGCAGGTAGAACGGCGAACCGGCTGCCCGCTTGATCTCCTTGACTGCCTGGCGGGTCATCACGTCCGGCAGGTAGTTGCATGTGATCCCCGCGGGGGGATTAAGCAGGCGTTTCGTCGAACACTTCTTCGAGTCGATGCCCGGGCCGTTTGATTTGTAGTTCGGATTGCCGAAAGGTCCTGCGGCGGTTCCGTTGTCGCTGACTTCATAGCCGTAGTATTTGGTGCCCGGCAGAAAGGCAGTGGTGAACCAGCGGTCCCAGCCCGGTGGGACCGTGGTGTCGACCCGGTCGTTGACCTCGTCGTAATAGCCGTTCATGAACTTGCCGACGTGGAGTGTCCGGTAGCCGGCAGCGGAGAGCGAAACCGGCACGTTTTCGCTGTAGGTGCTCTGCGCCTGGAATCCTTTCCAGCCACCACGCTGGCCTTCGTTGCCGAAGAGCTTGTTGGTGTGTGGGTACTGGCCGGTCAGCAGTGATGCCCTCGAAGGCGAACAGACCGGTGCGGTGGCGTAGTAGTTGCTGAACTCGGTGCCGCCGTTGAAGATCTCCCTCACGGTATTCGGCATCGTCAGGTGGTTCCTGCCGTTATCGCCGCGGTACTGGGACCGGACGGTGCTCCCGTTCTGGTCGTCGGTCTGGATGATGATGATGTTCGGCCGGGCGGCATGGACCATGCCGGGCAGCCCGAGAATCGCTGCGACACCGAGGGTGCCTGCTGCGAGGAACTTCCTGAGGTTCGGGTTAAGCATTTGCGCCTCCACTTCCACTGTCCTTCTGTTGTCCCCTGGAGGGCTTGCCCTTCCGGGGCTTAGGCTTGGGATTGGGCAGCCCGGTCACGCCTCCGCGGCAGGCCGCCCCGGCGCAGAACTGGCGGCGGTCAAGTTCTGCGTCCATTCGAGCGACCACTTTGCGGTAGCGCCCGGACTTCACTTTGTTACTCAATTCGTATGGATCTTCACGCAGGTCATAAAGCTCGCGGCCGCCGGTTTCGTACTTTACGTACTTGTAACGACCAGCCCTGAGTGCCGTGTAATTGACGTAAGGCACGGTTCCCGACACCTGTGCCCCGCTGGGCTCGCCGGAAGCCTGCTTGCCAGTCGCGGTCAGGTGCTCGTACAGCGGTTCGGACTGGAGCATGTAGGACTCCAGCACAACCGACCGGTGTCCGATCTTCTTGGGCCGGCTGAGGATCGAAGCGAAAGACCGTCCGTCGGGCTCCAGACCCAGTTTCGCGTTGGCCAGGTCGGCGATGGTCGGGGCCAAATCGACGTTGCCGACGATCGCTTTGGACACCTTGTTTTTGTCGGCCTTGGGTCCACGAACGATCAGCGGCACGTTCGATGACGGTTCGTGGGCAAGGAACTTCGACTTGCCGAAACGGTGCTCACCCAGGAAATAACCGTTGTCAGAGACGAAGAAGATGTAAGTCTTGGAAAGGCGTTTGGTTTTCTTCAGCATCCTCACGATGCGGCCGACCCCGTCATCGACCGCGCGCAGCGACTCGATCTGGCGCCGATACCGGGTCTGGATGCCTTTGATCTCCTTTTTGTCCAGGCGGGTGTTGCCGACCCGCAGGATCCTCGGCTTGTCGCTGATGTCCTTTTCGTTGAATCCCGGCAGTTCGGGCAGCGGGGTGCGGTTGGCCGAGCCGATGTGACGACGGGCCGGCTCGGTGTCAGTGGTTCCCGAAGGGCCGTCGTGCGGCGCCTGGTAGTCAATCTGGACGTAGATCGGGCCCGGCCGCGAACGTTTGATCTCCCGCACTGCTCTGGTCGTCATCTGGTCCGTGTGGTAGTTGCAGGTGAGCTTCACACTCGGACAGCCGACCGGATCCTTGTAGCGATAGCGGCTGTAGCGCGCCTTTCCGAACGGACCCTCGATCCTGCCGTTGACGTTGAGCCTGTAGCCGTAGAAACGCCGGACCGCGCCCGGGGTCCAGTCCGAAGCCCAGGTATCCCACCCTGGCGGTACCGCGGTCTCCTGGTAACCCTCGGGTCCACCGTAGTGGTTGCTGAAACGTCCGAAATGCGCCGTGTGGTAGCCGGCACGCTGCAGCGCCACGGCCAGGTTCTCTTCGAAGATCGGGCTCTCACTGAGCGCTCCGGAACCACCGAGCTTTCCGCTGTTCCGCGGCAAACCGTTCGTGTGGGCGTACTGACCCGAAAGCAGGGTGGCCCGGGAAGGCGAGCAGACCGGAATTGAGGTGTAGTAATTGCTGAACTCGACACCCTGATTGCCGATCAGGTCAAGCGTGTTCGGCATGACTTTCTTTTTCTTGCCGTTCTTGGTGACGTAAGTGGCATGAAGGGTTGAAGCGGTCTGATCGTCAGTCTGGATCAGGACGATGTTCGGGCGCTTGGCCGAAGCCATGCCCGGCGCCCGGCTCATTGCGACAGCGAAGAGAATCCCCGTCAGGACGGTGAAAATTGCTGCTGCGTATATGTGTCGAAGGAGCCTGTCTGTGTGCATCTGGAGACGCTTAAAAAGAGAGTGTCCACTCTGGAACCGCATCCCCGACCCTTTGTTGCGCCCTGGCTGGAGGTCGGGGTTGTATCCCGGAACAATAGGATCGCCGACGGTGTCTGACCGGTCGGAAACAATCAAGCCCCGGAAATCACTGTCGATTCTAGTGGGCGGTGGGCACCTGGCTGCCCTGTGGGCACTGGCCGTGGTCCAACCCCTGCTCAGCCTGCTTGGTTCGAATCCGGACTTCTTCGTGGCCCGGGACAACACCGGCGGGCAGATCGTCGTCTTCGTTCTGCTGCTCACCTTCCTGCCGCCGTTGGTCGCAACGGTGATCGAGGCCCTGGTCAACCTGGTCAGTAAAGAGGCACGCTGGGCCCTGCACCTTGGCCTGGTCGCGATCCTGTTCGCGGTCATTGTCCTGCAGTTCCTGAAGCAGTTCATGGACGGACCGGGCTGGCCGATGATCATCATCTCGGCCCTGGCCGGCGCCGGCCTGGCGTGGGCCTACGGCTACCGCGCCTTCCTGCGTTCCCTCGCGGACATCCTGATCCCGGCACCGGTCATCATCCTCATCGTCTTCCTGTTCTTCAGCGGAGCCTCTGAACTGGCTACCGGAAACAAAGAAGTCGTGGCAATCTCGACATCGATCGGCAGCCCGGCACCGGTTGTGATGATGGTCTTCGACGAATTTCCTGCCGGCTCCCTGATTACCCCCACGGGCGACGTCAATGCGAAACGTTTCCCCAACTTCGCCGAACTGGAGAGCCAGTCGAACTGGTACCGGAACACGGTCACCAACGCGTCCTACACGGCGATCGCAGTTCCGGCCATCCAGTCAGGGATCGCCGCCGACCGGGATCGCCTGCCGACCGCGGCCGACCACCCCCAGAACATCTTCACTCTGCTCGGCGGGCAATACGACGTGCACGCGATCGAGCCGATCACCCAGCTCTGTCCTCCCGCGATCTGCGAGAACCAGGATGAAGGCATCAGCATGAACGACGCTCTTTCGGCTTTCGTGAACGACCTGAAATACGTGTCGGCCCACCTGACCCTGCCCGAGTCGATGGGATCCAGCCTCCCTGACATATCCCAGAGCTTCTCCGGGTTCGGCAAAACCGCATCCGAGCAGATCGAGCGGGGTCGGGCGCGCCAGTTCGTCCGCGACCGGCTTAATGAATCCGGACCATCGCTCGATGGCGAAGGTGACGTGACTGATTTCCTCGCGGCAATGGACCCGACAGAGCAGAAAAGCTTCGACTTCGTGCACGTGACCGAGCCGCACTATCCCTGGACGCATTACCCGGACGGCCACAGCTACAGCCAGGCGACCGAGGACTTCCGGGCGTGGATCACCGACACCGACTGGCTGGCCGGGCCCTACCTGACCGACCGGGCACGCCAGGCGCATCTGCTTGAGGTCGGTTTTGCCGATCACCTGCTCGGTCGGACGATCGACCATCTGAAGGAGGACGGTCGCTGGAAGGACTCGCTGTTCGTAGTGGTGGCCGACCATGGCGGCGCGATGACCAAGGACAGCAACCGCCGTGAGGCCGAGCCAGACACGATCGGCGAGATCGCGACCGTGCCGCTTTTCATCAAGGCCCCCGGGCAGACAAAAGGCCGGATCATCAACCAGCCGACCTGCCTGACCGAGGTTCTGTTCAAGATGGCAGCCCGGATCGACGCGGCGGTTCCGTGGGACCCTGCGAGATGCGACCGGACCGAAGTTGCGATCGACAACGGCACCGGACCGCTGGTCCGCAGTCCGATGGCAACCGTGCTGAAGGGACGCCAGCAATACGTCGACACCCTTGCTTCGCTGTTCGGTGGCAACACCGGCTTTGATCAGGTGATGAAACTGGGGCCCAACCAGGACCTGCTCGGAGCGCGCCTTGACCAACTCCCGGTGTCGCCTCAAAGCGCTGGCCTGAGCGCCAGCCCGGACAACTCCGGAGCCTCCGGGATCACCTGGAACCCGCAGTCTCCGTACACACCGGTCCTGCGACAGCGCGGATCTCTGCGCGGGGTTCCGGCTGGCACTGCGCTGGCCGTTTCGGTCAACGGTGTGATCAGTGCCGTGGGCGAAAGCTACGAAGAAAGCTCGCGCGTTCTGTACACGATGTTGCTCCCCCAGACCTCTCTCCGGATCGGCAGCAACGAGATCGCCGTTTTCAAAGTCACGGGTTCCGGCCAACCGGCAAGTCTGGCTCAACTTTGGTCCAGCACCGATCAATAGACTCGCACTTTCGTGAGTGAGTCGACGACTAATGAGGACGTGCGACCGGCGCGCCCTTCGCTGATTCTGGGAGCCGCGCATCTGGCCGCCCTGTGGGCCCTTGCTTTTCTCCAGCCGATGCTTTCGCTGCTCGGCGATAACCCCGAGTTCTTCGTCGCCCGCGGCAACACTTCCAGTCAGATCATCATTTACACCGTGGTCCTGGCTTTCGGTCCACCACTGGTTGCCCTGGCGGTCGAAGCGATCGCCCAGCTGATCAGCAAGAACCTGCGCTGGGGCATCCACCTGTTCCTGATGACCGTGGTCGGCGCCTGCTTCCTGCTGACCCTGCTCAAGGGGATATTCGAATGGCCGGCCGGAATCCTGATCGGTGTCTCCGTGCTGCTGGCCGCCGGGGGAGTTTTCGCTTACACCCGCTGGCGGTTCCCGCGGACCTTCATGGACATCCTCACACCGGCGCCGATCGTGATCATCGTGATCTTCTTTGTCTTCACCAGCACTTCGCGCCTGATCCTTCCGCGGGAGCAGCCCGATCCGGTTGACGTGGCGATTGAGAACCCCGCCCCGGTCGTGATGGTTATCTTCGACGAGTTTCCGGTGGCTTCTCTGATGGACAGCAAGGACCAGATCGACGCAACCAGGTTCCCGGCATTCGCCGACCTCGCTTCGACTTCCACCTGGTACAAAAACTCGACCGGATCAGCCGCTTACACGCCGATGGCGGTGCCGTCGATCCTCAGCGGCACGACTCCCAACAACGAAGACCTGCCGATCGCCGCGGATTACCCACACAGCGTCTTCACCCTGCTCGGCAAGACCTATGACCTGCGGGTGTCGGAAGCCGCGACCCAGATCTGCCCGCCGGACCTGTGCCCGGATTCGGCCATCGGCGGGGGCGAAGCGAAGCTGGGCGACCTCTTCTCTGATCTGGACGTCGTCTCCCAGCACCTGTTGCTGCCGGACTCGATGCGCAAAAACCTGCCGGACGTCTCCAAGTCGTTCAGCGAATTCAGCAACGAGTCGGAGAGCGCAACCGTGGATCCGGCAACCGGAACCACGGGATCGACCGGGACCACCGGGCCGACCGCAGAGAACACAGTGGAACCCGTGGAAAGGACCGGCCAGGGTGCCGCACGGAAGCTGGGCCGCCTTTTCGCGCTTCGTTCTTCGGAAGACGAAATCACCCGGATCAACGATTTCACCGGCAACTTCGAGAAGGGGCAGACCTCGACCCTCGACATGATCCACGTCGAAAAGCCGCACTACCCGTGGCGACACCTGCCGGACGGGCGGCGCTACAGCAACCTGACCGGCGAGTGGAACGGCCTGCTGCCGAACGACGGCCCCTGGATGGCGCCGCCAAAGATCGTCGACATCGGCCTCCAGCGCCACCTGCTGGAAACCGGTTACGTCGACACCCTGCTCGGCCTGATCACCGATGAGCTGAAAACGAAGGGCCTCTGGGACGAAGCGACCGTAGTGGTCACCGCCGACCATGGCGCGGCCTTCCAGAGCCGGATCCCACGAAGGGCTGCGGTCCATAAGAACATGGGTGAGATCGCTTCGGTCCCGCTTTTCTTCAAGGCCCCTGGCCAGACCAGGCCGGAGGTCGTGACCGAGCATCACTGCGCCACCGACATCCTGCCCCAGATCTCCGATGAGCTCGGTATCGACTACCCGTGGGACAAGGTGGATTGCCCGGCCGACAAGGTGACCGTGCTGAACTCGCCACGAGGCGAAGGCACCGCGACTCTCGCCCAGATGGAGGCCCAGCGCCAGCGCCTGATCAACCGCATCCAGCGGGTGTTCGGCACCGACGTCGGCTGGCAGCCGACCTATCAGTTCGGTCCACGCAAGGACCTGATCGGCAAGCAGATCTCGCAGCTCGACGTGAACACCGACATCGCCAGCCACAAGCAGCGGGCCGAACCGGAGCGCCGCAATCCGGTCAAGTTCTTTCAGCCGAAATCGCCCTCGGTCCTCGGAGTGCTCCAGCGTGGATACCTGAAGAATGTCGACCAGAACCGGGTGCTCGCCGTCGCCGTGAACGACCGCATCGAGGCGGTCGGCTGGACCTTCAAGGATGGCTTCGGTTTCGGGCCGGGCTATTCGATCCTGCTGCCGCCTGATTCCCTGAAGAAGGGCTTCAACAAAGTCGACATCTACCTGGTTGAAGGTGGTGGCAAGAAGCTGACCATCATCTACGACGGCTCGAAGAAACCAGCCGGGAAGATCTGATGGGACCGGAAACACCGCTGCGCATCGCCGGGCCGTCCGACCTGGCCGCCACCGTCCGCCTGATTGGCGGCTTCCGTGACTTCCTCGGTTCAACCGGCCCGAACAACGCCGAACTTGAGGTCTCCGTCTCTGAACTGCTCGGTGACCGGTCGACCGAGTTCCTGCTGGTTGGCAGTCCCGAAGTGGGTTACGCCCAGGTGCGGTTCCGTCTTTCGGTCTGGACCGGAACCGAAGACGCCTGGCTGGAAGACGTTTTCGTCGAACCTGAAGCGCGCGGCGGCGGCCACGGCCGCACCCTGGTTGAAGCCGCGGTCCAGCGCGCCCGGGCCCGGGGCTGTCGGAGAATCCAGCTGGACGCAAACCAGGACAACACTGAAGCGGTGAAGCTCTACGAATCAATCGGATTCGTGCCAGTTCACAACCCCGCCAAGTGGGGCGACTCGCCGGACCTTTTTTACAACCTTAATCTCTAGAGGTTCCACGCAGCCATTCCGCACGAATGCGGAATCTTGCTGCTGGACTCTCTTCCTTTAGCTCAGGGGCAGAAGGTGCGTTAGTTCTTTGGCTGAGATCTGGGTGTTTCCGGTCAGCAGTCTCAGTCTCTCTGCCGCTCCCGGGTCTTCGAACATCCGGTGAAGCTCGGCGAAATCGACCATCTGCGGGACATCAGGCCTGATCCTGACCACGTTCACGTGATTCTCGGCCAGATATTCAGCGCCGGCCGGAACCAGCGCTGACCGCAGCTCGCCTTTACCGACCGAACCGACGACCCGGTTGACCAGCACCGCGGGCCCGGTCTCGACTTCGCCCGGCGGATAGATGTACTGCGGTTTATCCGGCTTGTTGCCGAACTCGATCTCGCCACCCTTCAGGTTGTGCGACCAGATCAGCGGCACGACCTCATCCGAAGGATGCTTCGTCAGCGCGCTGCGATGCTGGTTCCAGACGATCGTGCCGGTGAAGGCTTCAAAGCCCAGTTCCCAGAGAGTGCGGCGGCCTTCGAAGCAGCCGGCCAGCTTTTCCGGCTCGGCGGTGAAGATCACCCGGCGGAAGTCGGAATCAGGGCTTTCGCGTTGATAAGTGAACCCAACACCGGTCGAACCTTTGCGCAGGACCAGCAGTTGGACCGCCGTGTTCGCATCCTCGAAGAGGTCGGTCCCTTCGAGCACGGCGAGGCTCTCCACCGAGCTGATCGAAGTGATGTGCTCCCGCAGGGCTTCGAAATAGGCGCCGCTATTGAGCGATGGCGGAACGATGAAAGCCAGCTGGCCACCCGGCTTCAATACTTCCAGTCCGGCCTGAAAGAAGAAAGCGAAGATGTTGGCGCGGCCGGAAATCACCCCTGCATAACGCTCCTTCAGCGCCGGTCCCGGCCGGAACTGAAAGTAGGGCGGGTTACCGATGACCAGGTCGAACTGCTCCCCATCCCACGCATCAAGGGCCGATCTTTTCTCCAACAACGCTTCGGGCATGTGGGCCGCGGCAGCAGCCAGCACTTGTTTATTGCTGTCCCAGCCGAACAGTTCCAGCCCGTCCTGCTTCCGGGCGGCGGCGGCAAGCAGCTCGCCAGTGCCAACCCCGGGATCCAGCACGCGCATGCCGGGTTTCAGCACAACCCGTTCGATCAGGGCGTCAGCCACCGGCCGCGGGGTCATGTACTGGCCGGACTTCTTGCGCTTCTCTGCCGGGGTAGCGGCCAGCCACTCCCGGGTGGCAGGAGAAAGGTTTTCTTCGACTTCGGACGGCGGCGTCACGGGCGCGACGCGCGGCTCAGCCGCCGGCGCCGAGCTTCTTGACAGCGTCGCGGAAGGACTTGACTTCCAGCGCCGGCTTCTTGCGACCGGCCAGCTTCTCGCCGTGGCGGTTCACCCAGATGACCGGGATCTTCAGCTTCAGGCAGGGCGCGATGTCGGTGTCGTAGTCGCAGCCGATATGGAGCAGGCCTTTTTTGCCACCGATGCGGCGGGCGCACTCCTTGAAGTGGACTTCGTCCGGCTTGTAGCTGCGGACCTGCTGCGCGGTCACGACCAGGTCGAGCTCGGTGCGCAGGTGACGGCGACTGATGCCAAGCATCTTGTCGTCGATGTTGGAGACGATGCCGATGTTGTATTTCTTGCCGAGACGGTCCATGGCGGCATTCGATTCGCGGAAAGGAAGCCAGTAAGCGACGCTGTCCGGGAGGAACTGGGCCCGTGAAGGTTCGACTTCCCAGCCGATCTCTCCGGCGACCTTGATGATCGTCCGGCGGAGCACTTCGGCGTAAAGCTCGTAGGAGCCGGACATGATCTCTGCCTGGACCTCGAAGAAACGGGCGAGGAAAGGTTCGTTGTCGAAGCTGAACCCATCCTTTTCGGCTTCCTTGGCGCAAGCTTCTGCGATGCCCTTCTCCCAATCGATCAGAGTGCCGTAGCAATCCGTGGTGACCCATTCAATGTTCTTTAAGCTCGGTAGGGGCATGCG
>Ga0105046_10002242_pt1 | contig 30471 bp, 30 predicted proteins | sample MAT03_FD_78385 | JGI IMG/M metagenome (GOLD analysis project Ga0105046, IMG submission 78385) | Freshwater microbial communities from Lake Fryxell liftoff mats and glacier meltwater in Antarctica - MAT-03 (megahit assembly) | ecosystem: Environmental > Aquatic > Freshwater > Ice > Liftoff...
GACACTTAAACATCCCAGGGCGAACCGCCGTCTCTGCCGCGGCTTCGGATTTCCGTCCATTCGGTTCCGCCCCGCCGCTACCAATGCCGACGGATGGTACGATGCGGTTCAGCTTGCCGTGAGAGGACCGAATCGCCATGAAGAAGATCACCGTGGAACTCCCCCTGATAACAGCGCTCTTGTCTACGGGATGCTCCGTGCTGGTGTCCGAAGGAAACGGCGCGCCAATTGGAGATTCAACCCGCGCCGGAAACTATATCGCTACACTGCTCCATACCCGGGAACCGCGCCTCCCCACACTCAGCGGCGATCCCGAAAACGATCGCTTCCGTATCAGTCTTTTGCTCCATTCTGTCGACGGTGGCTCCCGGCGAAACATACCCATCGCCAACGGCCTTCGCTTTAACGACTTCAGCCACAATGCCCGGTTCCTCGGCTACGACGGCCGTCTCCTTTGGTTTCACGCCCACAAAGTCGCGGCTTACGACTTCCAGTCCGGCAACTTGCTCACCGGGTCCAATCTCCCTAAGACGGGAGAACCTCACCGGCCTCGCCTCTTCGATGATTCGGCCCCCGCCAAATTCCAGTCACGCGCCAAGCGCTTCGACGCGGATTATCCGCAGGCGTCCATCGTCCTCAAAGCCGCCTCATCCGAACCCCTCCGCCTGTCCGCACCGGATAGCGTCCTCATCACCCACCGCTCCACCCCAGGGTACCCCTGGACGTACACCCTCTCCCGGGTACTCGAAAGCGGTAAAGCCATCTGGACGGTCGACACGGGCCTGGAGCATCTGGAGCAAATCCTGCCAGACCCGCGGGTCATCGCCTTCATCGGCAAGAACCGTCCGAAGGACCCTCTAAAACCGGAAGGCCCCATGCTGGTCCTCATCAACAACGAATCGGGCGCCAGCTCCAGGCACTCGCTCTGGGTTGGGCGCTAGACGAAACTACCGCAGCAGCGCATCGCCCACTAACTCCTGCAACAAAGGCGACACCGGATACGGATGGTACTTGTACTGGCGGAAACCCTCCGCGTACTTAACGCCGTATGATTGCCCGCGATGATGGGTCCACTCCTCCATCGTCCGCAAATAATCGTCCATCCCGTGCTGCCGCATCAGCCAGTTCCGTTGGCTCGCATGCGCCGCCAGCATGTCCCGTTTCAACGCGAAATGCGGCTCCACATTCACGCCAAAATCCGGATGCACCGCCCTTCCATCCCGGTCCGTGCCCTCCACGGAGTCCATGAAATACAAGTGCGGAATCGCCTCCATCGGCGCCGCCACACCCGTCTTATAATTTGGCGCTGACACCGCGAAACAGGCATCCCGCACCAGCACGCTCGTCGCCTCATGGTCGGAGTGATAGTCGATCGGCGACGAAGTCAGGATGACATCCGGACGAATCGACCGGACCAACTCCACCACGCGCCGCCGTGAAATATCGTCATTGAAGATCGCCAGATCGCGGAACTCCGCGCATTGATACGACGCCCCGATCAGCGCCGCCCCGTCCGCCGCCTCCTGCCGCCGCATCGCGGCTATCTCCTCCGGTCCATACTCGGCGGAGCCGCAGTCGCCCGGTGTCATCGTTACCACCGTGATGCGGTGCCCATGCGCCGCCAAAATGGCCAATGTCCCGCCAGCCAGAATCTCCATGTCATCCGGATGCGCGTGAATCGAAAGTATGTGTCGAGTCATATATGTTTCTGTCGTTCTATTTCCGCCAGCAAAACGTCCGTGCGTTTTCCCGCATGGATCGTCGCCGTCTCAATCGCCGAAATCAACATGGATCGCAGGCCATGCCGTTCCAATTCATGTATCGCCGCAATCGTCGTCCCGCCCGGTGTAATCACCTGATCCCGCAATATCGCCGGATGAAGTCCCGACTCCCTCGCATGTTTCGCCGCACCCAGCACCGTCTGCTCCGACAGCCGCAACGACACCTCCCGCGACAACCCCATCTTAACCCCTGCCGCCATCATCGCCTCAATCACCATGTAAATGTAAGCCGGTCCCGAGCCCGACAGCGCGGTCACCGCGTCCATCTGCTCCTCTTCCACAAACGCCGTTACCCCCACCGCCCGGAAAATGCTCTCCACTTGCGCCCGGTGCGCCGCCGAAGCCAGCGCGTTATGACAAATGCCGATCGCCCCCTCTTCCACCACCACCGGGATATTCGGCATCGCCCGGAATACCGGCATCCGGCACTGCGCCGCATCCTCAATCGCCCGAATCGGCAGTGCCGCCGCCAGCGAGATCAATATCTGCCGCTCACTCAACCCATCGCGAATCTCTTTCACAACCTTCGGAACCGTCCCCGGTTTCACCGCCAAAACGACAATATCTACTCCCTCTGCCGCCGCCGCATTTCCTCCCGCCGTCGCCAGAATCCCCAACCGCTCCCGCAACTCCGCCGCCCGTCCCTCACTCAAAGTGGTCGCCCGCACTTCGCCCACTGTCACCACGCCGGCTTTCAAAATTCCACCCAGCAAAGCCGACCCCATGTTCCCCGCGCCCAATACTGCGATTTTCATAATCTTCCATAATCACACGCGAACGATACAATGGAAGCCTCGTATGCCACTCCGAAGCTACACCATCACCCAGGGCCGTGACCGCGCTCCCGCCCGTTCCATGTTGAAAGCCATCGGCTTCACTGACGCCGACTTGAAGAAACCGATCATCGGCATCGCCAATACCTGGATTGAAACGATGCCCTGCAACTACAACCTCCGCGCCCTCGCCGCCCATGTTAAGGAAGGCATCCGCGCCGCCGGCGGCACGCCCATGGAGTTCAACACCATCGCCATCAGTGACGGCATCACCATGGGCACCGAAGGCATGAAGGCGTCCCTCGTCTCCCGCGACCTCATCGCCGATTCCATTGAACTCACTGCGCGCGGCTACATGTTCGACGGCATTGTCGCCATGGTCGCCTGCGATAAGACCATTCCCGGCGCCGCCATGGCCCTGCTCCGCTTGAACGTTCCCGGCCTCATCCTCTACGGCGGCTCCATCCTTCCCGGCAAGCTGGGCGACCGCGAACTCTCCATCCAGGACGTGTTCGAAGCCGTTGGCGCCAACGCCGCCGGCAAAATTACCGACGCGGAACTCCTCGCCATTGAGGACCACGCCTGCCCCGGCGCCGGCGCCTGCGGCGGACAATTCACTGCGAATACGATGGCAACCGTCATGGAGGCCATCGGCATCGCGCCCATGTTCACCGCCAGCGTCCCCCAAGTCGATCCCCGCAAAGCCGACGTCTCCCGCCGTTGCGGCGAACTGATCCTGGAAGCCGTGAAGCAGGATATCAAGCCCCGCGACATCTGTACCCGCCAGGCGTTTGACAACGCCATCGCCTCCGTCGCCGCCAGCGGCGGCTCCACCAACGCCGTGCTGCACCTCCTCGCCATGGCCGCCGACGCCGGCGTTGAATTGAGCATTGACGACATCCACGACATAAGCCAGCGCACGCCGCTTCTCGTCGACATCAAACCCGCCGGCAAGTACTTCGCGGTGGATGTCGATAAAGCCGGCGGCATCCCCGTTATCATCAAACGCCTCGTCGACGGCGGTTTTGCCGACGGCGCCGCCATGACCGTCACCGGCAAAACGCTCGCTGAAGAGATCCTCGCCGTGAAGGAGACGCCCGGCCAGCAGGTCATCCATCAGCTCGATAATCCCCTCAAATCCTCCGGCGGCCTCGTCATCCTCAAGGGATCGTTGGCCCCCGAAGGCTGCGTTATCAAAGTAACCGGCATCGCCCGCAAGGAACAGCGCGGCCCGGCACGCGTCTTCGGCCGCGAAGAAGACGCCATGACCGCCGTCACCGAAGGCAAAATTCAAGCCGGTGACGTCGTTGTCATCCGTTATGAAGGCCCCAAAGGTGGCCCCGGCATGCGCGAAATGCTCGGCGTCACCGGCGCCATCATGGGCCGCGGCCTTGGCGACGATGTGGCCCTGCTCACCGACGGCCGATTTAGCGGAGCAACCCGCGGTTTCATGATCGGACACGTCGCGCCAGAGGCCGCCGATGGCGGTCCGATCGCGGCCGTTGAAGACGGCGATATCATCCACATCGACCTTCAGAAGTTCACAATCAACCTTGAGGTCCCGGCTGATGTTATCGCCGCTCGACTCGCGAAATGGACGAAGCCCGCTCCGAAATACAAGAGCGGCGTTTTTTCCAAGTACATCAAACTGGTCGGCTCCGCCTCACAAGGCGCGACGACGGATAACTAACGTCGCGAATCCGGCACGAATGCCGTGCTCGTATCTCTCTCGAGCCGACATTCGTGCCGTCGTGACGTAAAATATTGCGAATTACTGGATCCGCGACCCCGAGCCGCGCGCTTTGGCAAGCGTTTTCAACTGAATTCGATTCGGACGCTATATACAGTTCGATTGCACCAAGCAGAGGACCAGCTAATCGGTACTACCGCCGAAAAGTAATGGTAGCCTTCCCCGCCGCACCCGCATACGTTAGTTCAACCAATTGAATGGATTGATCCTTCCCTCGATAAGGAAAGAAAATCAACCCCGCCACCGGCATCGGTCGTTCCCCTTCCGGTAACGCTGACTTCTGCGCCTTCTGCTCCATCGCTCGCCGCAAAGCAAACGGCATCTTCGGCGGAGACGGCTTCGGATCGCTGCCTCCCCCTCCACCGCCACCGGTCGAGATCCCGCCTTTTGACTTGCTTTCCTCAACCACCGGCGGTATCCACTCCGGGTCCGAGAGCGATTTCATCACCAGCCCATACTGCTGGCTGGGAATCACGCTCTTCTTCCCGTTGATCTTCATCGAGAAATCTTCAAAGGAAATCTTCACCTTGGTGTCCGGCGCTCCCAGAAAAGCCACCTCCACCACCACAAAGTCTTCGGAGGAAAGCGGCCCCTGCAGGGTTGGCACGGCATGGCCGACAAAATCGGCCGCCAGCGTGAGTTTGCCTAGCTTCTCCTGGTTCTGATAATCGGACGCTCCCGCTCGGACCGGCAGCCCCTGAAGCTCGGCGGACGGCTGGGCAAAAAGGCCCACGCTGGCCAACAAAATGGAAAAGCAAGAAATTCGTGAGTAAAGCATTCCTGGTGACAAGTTAGCATACGGAGGACGCGAGTGTCTTCCGGAGGTCTACAACGCCGGAACACGCCATCCTACCGCGCCGCGATCCGCGTCGACTGATGCGCGGCCATCTGCCAATTCCACCCGCTATCCGTATAAACCTGCACCGTCCGCACACGGAACACGCTCTGTCCGATCATCTTCGCGTCCACGAACCCCGTCAACACCGCCGCCTTGCCGTTGGGCATCCGCTTTCACCGGGGAAGCATCCCCTTCCGCGGAGTCCTCCGGCTGAGCACGCCGTCCTCGTCCACCCGAACGCCGCACCATCTGTTTCAGCCCCTCCGCTTGCGCCAGCAGCGGAAAGCTGCGCGTACTGGTCTGCACATCGAACAAACTGCCAAGCTGGATCTCTTTCTCCATCGAGCCCTCGAAGATCGCCGCCAACCGGTAGTAGTCGCGATGCGGAATCGGATCAAACTTATGATCGTGGCGCCGGGCGCAACCCACTGTCAGCCCCAGGAATGCCGCCCCCAAGGTGTCCACGGCGTCGCTCTGCCCTTCCGCCCGGTACTGATCGCCATGGTAGCTGTACTCAATCGGGAACGATCCGGTCGTGAACAGTCCCGTCGCAATTCGCCGGTTCTGATTCTCCGCCTTCTCCGCCGGAAACTTCGAGGCGCCTTCCAGGTCGATATTCTGCGGCCAGATCTCATCCGCGGCGATCTGTTCTTTAACGAACACGTCATACGGCTTGTCCGTATTGAAAGCGCGAATCACATAGTCCCGATAGCGCCAGACGTTGACAAAAAAGTGATCGGTCTCAAAACCGGAAGTATCCGCATACCGGACCAGATCGACCCAATACCGGCCCCACCGCGCTCCGTAACGAAGCGAAGCCAGCAGACGGTCAATCAGCTTTTCGTAAGCATCGGGGGGCGTGTCGTTCAAAAACCTCTCCACCTCCTCGGGCGCCGGCGGAACGCCGTGGAGATCGAAAAGGGCGCGGCGAACGAGAGTTGCCTTATCCGCCGATGGAGCCCGCCTGAGACCCTAGGCTTCGATCTTCGCGAGGACGAAGGCGTCGATGGGACTAACCGCGACTTTCATCGCCGGAGCAGGCGGACGGTCTTAATCAGCGCGACCTCCGCCCGGTGTAGAGAGGCGCCCTTGCCGGCGGCATCTGAAGTTCGCCGCTGCGCTGGACGGCTTTGTACAGCAGTCTGTCTTCCGCATTGCCGGGGACCACGGCCGGCCCCCGCTTGCCGCCCTTCGCCAGTCCCGCGGCGTCGCGCATATCCAGTTCGGACATTTTGGCCTCGCCGTGACAAACAAGGCACTTGGATTCGAGCAGCATCAGCACCGCCCGGTCAGTTGGCGTTTGCGCTGCCGCGGCCATCGCCAGTATGCAGGTTGGCCATAGCGGCTGCTTAATCATGTCGCGGCTTCAGCCTATCGCAAACCACAAATGTCCAGGCATTGATCGCCGCGTTACCCGTCGCAACGGCGTCACCGCGGCCGCCCTCGAAATCGAGCGAAATGTTGCGCTGCATTTAAGGCAAGGCGATAGCTTCGACAATTTTGAGCAGTAAGGCCGCTCCATCCCGGAGGGTGGTTTCGCGGATGCGCTCGTCGTTGCCGTGGGCGCGGCCCGGTTTGTCGTCGCGCATGAAGACGGGCACCCCGTAAACGGCCATTCCTTTCGCGCGCAGGAAAGCTCCGTCGGTGGCGCCGCGGGACATGTAGGGGATGACCGCGGCCTTGGGGTTTTGTTTTCGGACGGTGGTTTCGATGGCCTTGTAGAGATCCGTGGTGAGAGAACTGGGTTCGGTGGCGGGCATCTCCTGGCCAGGTTCGGGGAGGACTTCGATAGCCGGGTCATTGATGATCTTGCGAAACCGCGCGTATACTTCTTCCTTTGTTTCACCGGGCAATCGGCGGACATCGAGTTGGGCTTCGGCCTGGTTGGGGATCACATTGACCTTCATACCCGCGCGAAGCATGGTGGGGGAGACGGTGGTCCGGAGTTGTGCGTCGAGTTCAGAATCGCGGTCGCCGATTTCGTTGGCGTTTGCTTCGAGTTTCGGCAGCAACGGTTGCAGCCATTTGTACTCGCCGAGCTTGGAGAGTTCGGTGAAGTAACGGCGAGTAGTGGTGTTGAGTTGCACCGGCATGTAGGCTTTGGTCAGCTTGCTGATGGCGTCCGATAGGTGCGCCACAGCGTTATCCTTGCGGGGAAGTGAGCCGTGACCGGCGCTGCCTCGGGCGACCAGAATCACCCGCGTTGGCGCCTTTTCGGAAGTTTGGATCTGGAAGACTTCGGTTCCGTCATCGGTCATGGCGCGGGCGCCGGCTTCGTTGAGGCAGAATTCGGCGTCGATTTTGTTCCAGGCGTTCCGGATTAGCCATTGAATCCCGGTGGAGCCGGCTTCTTCGTCAGCCTCGCTCAGGAAGATGATGTCGCGGTTGAGTTTGGCGTTCTTGAGTTCGACTACAATCGCCATTTCGGCGGCCAGGAGGGCTTTGGTATCGACGGCGCCGCGGCCATAGATGAAGCCCTCCTTCTGCACGGCTTCGAAGGCGGGGACGCTCCAGAGCCTGGGCTCGACGGGGACGACATCGCTGTGGGCCATAAGCAGTAGCGGCCGGTTCGGGCCTTGCCCTTTCAGCCGGGCCACAATATTGAGCCGATTGGGATCGCCGCCCAGGAGTTCGCTGACGATGCCTTCCTTGTTCAATTCGGCGTGGATATATTTGGCGACGAGTGTCTCGTTGCCCGGGGCATTGGAGGTATCGAGTTTGAGGAGATCGATGAAGTAGCGATGCGTTCGGTCGGACAGGGACTCGGCCACAGCGGAAATTGCGAAGAGGGCGAAGAGAATGATTCTCATGCGCTTGAGTCTAGCGCGGCAGGGCGGATTGCTACATTGGTTAGAACCCATGTTCTCTCGTTTATTGTTTGCGGCTCTGCTTGCCGCGTTGCCCGTGATAGCGGAAGAAGAACCGTTGAAGAAAAAGGAAACGGTGATCGTCACTGGCGTGTATGAGCCCGTTCCATTGGAAGAGGCGGATCGCGCGGTGCGGGCGATTCCCGCCCGTGAGCTGGCGCCGTTGACAGGGACGATTTCGGATCTTTTGAACTTGGACGCCTCGCTAGACTTGCGGGAACGCGCGCCGGGGGCGATCCAGAGCGGGTTGTCGATTCGGGGCGGGTCGTTTGGCCAGACGCTGGTGCTGTGGAACGGAATGCGGTTGAACAGCGTGCAGTCGGCGAATCTGAATATGGACGTTCCGGTGCCGGTCGATGCGCTAGCGCAGGTGGAGGTATTGAAGGGATCAGGTTCAACGTTGTATGGGTCGGATGCCACGGCGGGAGTGGTGAACTTTTTGACGCGGCCGCCGGAGCATTCCGAGCTTCGCTTGCGGGCTGGTATCGGGAACTGGGGGACGCAGCAGCAGCGGGCTTCACTGGCGTACGTGCGAGGGGTATTGGGGCAGCAGTTGACGATGTCGCGGGATTTTTCGACGGGATTTGCGACGAACCGTGATTACCGGAACTTGTCGGTAGCATCGACGACTTCGTGGAAGCGGACCGAGATCAGTATGGCTCACAATGACCGCCCGTTTGGGGCGGAGCAGTTTTACGGGAATTTCAATTCGTGGGAGCGGACAAAAAACTGGTTTGCGGGCATTCGGCAGGGAATTGGGGAGAAAACGGAGGCAGCGTTTGCGTATCGCCGGCATTCGGATTTGTTTGTTTTGTACCGGGACAGGCCGGAGGCGTTTACGAATCGGCACGTGGCTGAGGGGTATCAGGGGCAGTTGCGGCGGCGAGAGGATTTGCCGAAGGCAAGCCGTTTGCACTACGGAGTGGAGTTCCTGCACGACTCCATTGTGAGCAACAATTTGGGCGTACATTCGCGGAGCCGGGGGGCGGCCTATGCGGCGTGGGATATACGGGCTTTGAACCGGTTTTCGTTTACGATTGGCGCGCGCGAGGAAGTTTACAGGAACCTGCAGCGACAGTTCAATCCGAGCGTGGGAGCCGGCCTCTGGCTGCATTCAAAAGTGAAATTGCGCGCGAGCGCCTCGCGGGCGTTTCGACTGCCGAGTTATACGGATCTTTATTATCGGGATCCAGGGAATGTGGGAAATCCCTTGCTGCGTCCCGAGAGCGCGTGGAGTTATGAGGGCGGCGTCGATTTGAATTCAGGCGGTGTTTGGCGGGCGGGGCTGACGGTTTTTCAGCGGCGCGAGCGGGACGGAATTGACTACGTGCGATCGTCGCCGACAGCGATTTGGCAGGCCACGAATTTTCAGAGTTTGCAATTTACGGGTGTGGAGGCGACCGTGGCGGGTATCGTACAGCGGCGTCACCGGTTGGAGTTTTCGTATACGGGATTGAATGGTGCGCAGAGCGTATTGGGCGCGTTGCAATCGAAGTATGTGTTCAATTACCCGCGGCACGCGGGGCTGGCGACATGGCAGGCCTCGTTAGGGAAGGGATTTGTAGCTCGGAGCCGTGTGGGGGCGCTCGAACGCTTAGGCCGGTCTCCGTATGCGATTTGGGATGTGTTTGCGAGTTGGCAGAAGGGGCGGGTGCAGCCGTATTTGCAGCTTTCGAATTTGACCGCCGCCAACTATCAGGAAGTGATTGGGGTGCGGATGCCGGGCAGGGGAATTGTGGGCGGAGTGGAGTTGGTTTTGAAAAAGCGTTGAGGCCCGGCACGTTGGCCTCAACGCAGGGACGCCTCTTAAGCAGTCTCCACGGCGCCAGCTGAATCCGCGTCGCGGCAGGAGCGACTCGCCTCATCCCATTTGGCCTGCATAAAACACACCCGCCGATCTCACTTCCTCTTACGTACGCACCCCGGATACAACTTTTTCAACTTCTCCACCTTCGGATCCGAGACATTCACAACATACGGATTGCTGCGATTGCGGCCCGAATAATCCTGATGGTAGGTTTCGGCGGTATAGAACTTCTCCAGCGGAACTATCTGCGTGACGATCGGCCTGGCTAGCACGCGCGCTTCGTTCAACTGCTTAATGTACGCCTCGGCAACGGCCTTCTGCTCATCGCCCACGTAGAAAATCGCGCTGCGATACTGCGGCCCCACATCGGCCCCCTGGCGATTCAGGGTGGTGGGATCATGAGCGACGTTGAAGAATATCTTCAACAACTGCCCATACGAAATCTTCGCGGGATCGAACGTGATCAGGATGGCCTCAGCGTGCTTGGTTCGTCCCGCTGAAACGATGTCGTACTTCGCCGTCTCCTTGGTGTCTCCCGAATAGCCGGAGATGACGTTGTCGACACCCTCGATGATCTCGAACACCGCCTCCGTACACCAGAAGCAGCCACCCGCCAAAACAACCGTCTGTTTTCCTGTGGCCGGTTTGGCGTCGAGAGTGGGATCGGGAAACTCAGCCGCCAGCGCGGTCACCGCGCCGAACAAAACCAAAGCCCGGGTAAAACGCGCTGCCAATTCTCGAAGGAACATCGCAGGCCTCCATTTCCAATATCTCATTCAACTCTCTCCAGAATGGCAGAGCGCCACGTGCAATGGGTAGTTCCGGATTCGATACACTGAGTTCCGCTGCAAAGCGCAAAGGTCCACGCATGTTCCTCAGGATCAGATCCATCATCCTTCCGGCGGTCACCGGGCTCATTTGTACTCCGCAAAACGCGTCCTATCCGAAGACCTGGACCACCGCCGAGGACCATCGGAACATGCTGGACCAACTGGGCATCAAGGCGCTTCGCCCCGGCCCCAGCGGCAATGAAGCGGCTCCCAATAACGCCAACTACGACGAGTCTATCGCCAATCCGTTTCCCGATTACCCTGACATCCTCAAACGAAAGGATGGGCGACCGGTCAACACGCCGAACCTGTGGTGGAGCAAACGCCGTCCTGAAATCGTCGAGGATTTCGAGCGCGAAGTGTTGGGCCGGGTGCCGCCGAATACACCTAAAATCATCTGGTCGGTGGTGGAGTCGCCAGCGACGGGCGAACCGGGCGCGCGACGCTTATTGGTAGCCTCGGCAACCTGAACAATTGAGCCTGGGAGAGGTAGAGATCATCGTGTACTGCACGAAATCAGGCGCCGGCGGTTACGCCGGACAATAGCAACAATTCCTCAACCCCAGGCGCAAACCGCCATAGACACGGTCAAGCGATTCTACTTACTTCCGGCTCCGTAACGCCACTTGTCCCTTGCGCGAACTGTCCACCGATTGACCCAATATCCGCATCGACTCCTGCGGTGCGTGGAATCCCGTCGAGTTCTCGGCCTCCGCAAAATCGAGGAAAAATTGTGCCCGGCGTTGATGCCCCCACGTTGCCTTTAGATCGGCGTCCGTGGCCCCGGCCTTCCGCGCCGCCGCCGTGTCGTCGATCAACTCCATCAGCGCGTCCATCGCCGTGTTTCTCATTTCGAAGAAGCGCGTCTGGATGATCTCCACGCGATCCTTCATCTCCTCCTCACTGAAATGATGGCAACTCAGGCAGGCCCGGTCGACATTCAACATGGGACTCTGCACATGGTGGTCGCTGATCTTCATCGCCCCCACTCGCTTATAGGGCATGTGGCAATCCGCGCACGAAACGCCCGACTTCGCATGCACGCCCTGGTTATACATCTCGAATTCCGGATGCTGGGCCTTCAAAACGGGCGCCCCACTCTCCGCATGGACAAAGTCCTTGTGGCCCACCTCGTCGTAGTAGGCCAGCATGTTGTCCACCTTGAGCCCCTTCTGCCAAGGGAACGTCAACCGCTTCTCGGGGCCTTTGAAGTAATACTCCACATGGCACTGCCCGCACACATAACTCCGCATCTCCTGCGGCGTCGCCATGGTGTTCACGTCGTAGTCCGGCACGCCCTGGGATGCCTTCAACACCTTCATCCCTTCCATAAACGCCGGCCTTGTGATGCGTAACTTCATCGTCGCGGGATTGTGGCAGTCAATACAAGCCACCGGATGCGACGCCTGCTTGGTGGCTTCCGCGTACGTCATTTGGTTGATCTTTTCAAAACCGGCCGTCAAGTCGCCATTGCCTAACCGGCGAAAAGCCACCGCCAGCGACGCATGGCAATTCAAACAGGTCCCCGGCTGCTTAAAGTTCAACACCCGTTCCGTACTCCGCTGGTCCACCAGCATGAATGCGTGCCCCCGCTCTTCCCGGAAATCGACCGAAAATGCGTATCCCGCCCACAACTTCTTCAGCCGCGGGTCCTCTTCCAACTTGCTCTGTGAGACCACCGAACGCGGGTCCGCTTTGGTCGGCGAATGGGACATCGCCTCGCTCCCTCCATACCGTGTCCGCGTCTGGTCGGCGGTCAACTTGTAATCGGCATAGTGCTGCGGAAAATTGCGTCCCCAAACCTCCGGGTCATCCGTCTCCTCGGTCAATTCCGCAACCCGGAAGAACGGCGACTTCGCTTCCTGCTTCCGCTCAAAGATATTCACCAGCAGCCCCGCGCCCACCGCCGTTCCCAGCGCCGCCATCCCCACCCAGAACCAGATTGATTTCCCCATTTACCCCATCTCCTAGTGGTGTCCCACTTCGCGATGACACGCCAGGCACGATTCACTCGCCTGGTGTCCCTGGATCGCCCGAATCGACGACGTAATCTCCGCGTGGCAATACAGGCACGCCTCTTCCGTAATTCGGCGATTCCGCGGGTTGATCCGAATATTTTCCGGAAACCGGCCTGTCGTAAACGCCCACGAATGATTCCATCCGTTCAAAGCCTTAGTAAAGTATTTGCCAGCCAAATCGTGCGGCGCGTGGCAATCGTTACAGACGGCCGCTCTGCGGTGGCTCGCCTTCATCCAGCCGGCATATTGTGATTGCATGATGTGGCAATTCGCACATGCGGCAGGATCGTTTGTAAGGTAAGACCCGCCGCGAGCATAGGTAAATGTAAAGATTCCCAGTCCCAAGGCGGCGCCCCCTAAAATGGCTATGATTCGAAGCCAGTTCATTGGTTAGTCAAAGGCTACTAGAATCGGCGTCCGTTGTCACAAGTATTTCAACCCGAGACCCGGCCCGAAACACTCACACCATTTTTGACAATGAACTCCTCCGCCAATGCGGCATTGAAATCCTCCCCATTGCTACATCGCTCCCGATAACCCCTGCCGAAGTGTTTCCCGCCATCGCCGCCGCGGTTCTATTTCTGCTGGCAATCGCCTGTCCCAACATCGCCAATCTCTCCTTAGCCCGCGGCCGGGACCGCCTTCACGAGCTCAAAATCCGCGCTTCCCTTGGCGCCGGTCCGGCTCACTCCTAACCGGCCAGCCCCGCTTAGATCAACTCACCGCAAACAATTCGGTGCCCATCGGGAGTACTCAATCCAAACTCTCTTAGGCCCCAGGGTTTGTTCGTCGGATGAGACGTAATGAGCGCTCCTTTCGTCATGAACTCCAAAAACAGCTCATCCACACCCTCGACATTCCAGTAGGCGAAGTAGGAGTGATTTCCCAATTCGCCCGCCGGTCGCTCATCTGAACACTCACCCAGCATCACGCGGAACGTGTCCCGCGTCAGAAAGCTCCATCCCGCCGCGCTGATCGGATCTCTTTGAAATCCCAGCACGTCCAGGTAATAGCGCGTCGAAACCGCAAGGTCGCGAACGGCCAACACGCAACGGGAATTAACAATCTCAGCCATGAATTGAACCCGTTCAGTGCGGCGCGTCGCAGTTCACCATCCACTTGATGCCAAACTTGTCGGTCAACATCCCAAACGCTTCCGCCCAGAAGGTCTTTTCCAGCGGCATGATCACGGAACCGCCCACGGAAAGATTAGCAAAGAACTGCTGAGCCCGCGCCGGATCGTTCAGCCCGATTGCCAGGCTGATGTTGCCGCCCATTGCGGAACCATCGGGGTTCGGGTCGTCGCACATCATGATCGGCGAATCTCCCACTTTGATCGTGCAGTGCATGATGTTTTCGGCCGGCCCCATATCCGCCATCGGCGAGTCGCCCATCGTCTGCATGAACACCACTTCGGCATCCAGCGCGCTCTTGTAAAACGCAATCGCCTCCCGGCAATTCCCCTTAAATGCGATGTACGGATTGACCCCCAGCATCTATTTGTCTCCTTTGGCTCCCGGTCTAATGGACCGCCTCGGTGGACCGATCCGAAAATACGATTATAGTCCCTGCACCCAAGGCGTTTTAACATGGATAGCAGGCAGATGCGCACCTTAATCCTTTCGTTGATCGCGTTTCGTCTCCTTGGCGCCGGCTGGCCTCAGCTTCGCGGTCCGGACGGCTCCGGACTCTGCCCTTCCTGCGGACATCTGCCAACGGAGTTCGGGCCGCAAAAAAACGTCCTTTGGAAGACGGAACTGCCGGAGGGAAAATCCTCCCCCATCCTCGCCGGAGATCGCATCTTTGTCACCGCCTCCGACGGGGATGATCTGATTACGATCTGCCTCAGCCGCATCACCGGCAAGGTGCAGTGGCGGCAGTCGGTCCGCGCCGCCAAACGCGAAGCTCAGCACACCCTCAATCACCGCGCCGCGCCCACGCCCGTGACCGACGGCAAGCGCGTCTTTGCCTTCTTCGCCGATTTCGGTCTTGTCGCCTATGACCTCGACGGGAAACCGCGTTGGCAATTGCCGCTCGGCCCGTTCAACAGCCAGCACGGCTTGGTAGCATCGCCCGTCTATGCCGACGGAAAAGTGATTCTCGTCGCCGATCAGGACACGGGCGCGTACATAATCGGGGTGGATGCGGCGAGCGGCAAAATTGCTTGGAAAACGCCGCGGGACGTCATCAATGGCTACTCCACGCCGCTGATATACCGGCCAGCCCGAGGCCCCGCCCAAGTCATTGCGCCCGGCTCCTACCAGCTCACCGCGTACTCCATCGTGGACGGCGAAGCGCTGTGGTTCGTCCGAGGCCTTACCTGCCAGCCCAAGTCCGCGCCGGTCATCTCGGGCGATACACTCTACTTCAGCGGCTGGACACCCGGGAATGACGCAGGACAGCAGGTCGACCTTCCCGGCTTCGCCGAGGTCGCCGCGGCGGCCGATGCCAATCACGATCGGAAGCTCGCACCGAATGAACTCCCGCAACCCTGGCAACCGACAGGAACCTGGCGCGCCATCGATTTGGACCGGGATGGTTTTCTAAACGAGCGGGAATGGACATTTTTCCGAACGCGCCGCGCCTCGCGAAACGGAGTAATGGCCATTAAGCTCGGGGGCAGCGGCGACGTGACCAACACACACGTAAAGTGGCGGTTTGAAAAATCACTCCCCGACGTACCGGCGCCTCTGGTCTACAACGACTTGGTGTTCCTCGTCCGAAACGGCGGAATCGCAACAACTCTCGACGCGAAGACCGGAAGGGTTCTCAAACAGGCGCGTTTGACGGGCGCGCTCGAAGACTACTACTCCTCGCCTATCGGCGCCGGCGGAAAAATCTACATCGCCAGCGAACACGGCAAAGTAGTCGTACTGAGCGCCGCCGGAGACTGGGAAATACTCGCGATCAATGATTTCGACTCTGATATCTTCGCGACGCCGGCGATTAGCGATCGCAGAATGTACGTTCGAACGCGGAATGCAATGTATGCCATTGGGGCTCTACCAGACAAGAATTGATCGTTTCGCGCCCCGCCATACACTGAAGAACCGCGAAGTGCCAGTGTCGGGCAACTCGTCGTTCACGGGCGACACGGACGAAGGTACAAGACGGTCTCGGACCAAATCAAGAAGGCAACCGGCAATGTCCCTCGCGACCGCCTCGGCGTTGACCCGCATCCTCCGCGTGCCTGCCCGGCGGCGTCATCACGTCTTCGTGAATTGCCCCTTCGATGAGAGGTCCAGTCCTGCTTTTGACAGTATCGTGTTCGCCGGTTTCGAGAAGACTTTCCGATTCTCTGAACGGCGGCTCGGCTGGTACCGCAAGTTGGCTTCGGCTAAACCGCCAGAAAGTCTGTGGACGAACCAACACTCGACCGGTCCATCGGGCACCGTGCCAACATCAATTATTCCGGAAATTAGCCGCCTTCGCATCCCACTGCCCATAGAAAAGCCGTAGTTTGGGACGCGCCGCGCGAAGCACAGCCAAGCCCTTTTCCGTCACCCCGGTCCCCTTCAGATCAAGCTCTTCCAGGCTCGGATAAGTGGCAAGCGTTGCCACGGCGCTATCGTCGATCCGGTCACAACCTTGAAGTTTCAATCGCTTCAGCTCCTTAAGCGATTTCATCTTCTCAATCCACCTCGGCGTAATACCCATCATGCTTACCGTGGCGAATCGGGCGCCTTCAATACCCACGCCGATCGAGGTACACCCGAAGCGAAGTTCCTGCAGCTTCGAAAGAGTCAAGACCGCTTCCAGCCCGATATCCGACATGGAGATCGTCCACACATTCGAATCCGTGCCCTGCCGGCCGCTCAAGTCGAGATAGGTAAGGCCGGGCATTTGGCGCAGCGCTTGTAAGCCCGCATCACCCAGCTCATTTCCTCCGATCGTCAACGCCTTCAAATTGGGCAATACCGTGAGCCGTTCCAGGGCGACATCGGTCAGCATGACGGAGCCGAGGTCGAGCACTTCTATCGTGCCGATGCCCGCAATGTGTTCAAGCGCCGTATCGCTCACCTTCGTTCCATGCAGGACCAGGCGCTTCAGCTTCTTCCAGTTCTTGATCGCGGAAAGTCCTTCGTCGGTGACGTACTCGGCAAAGCGGAGGTTGAGCTCTTCGACGCTGGAAAGGTTCTTTAGCTCCTGCATGCCCTGGTCGGTAACGCGCGTTAGCGAGAGGTCGAGGGCTCTCAGCGCCGGAAGTTTTGCCAGGCGCCGGAGATCGGCGTCGGTAATCCAGCTCGCGCGAAAGTTGATGGCGGTGATCTGCCCGGCGGCATTAACAGTAAAAGTTCCGCCGGCGTTTTCGATCCATCCCGTTTCATCAATGGCGGCAGCGGACAGGCTCAGGGCCAACACAAATAGAAACTTCACTTAACGGGTCCTCCGGTTCGGAAGCGCGGAATCGCGGTCGAAAACAATCTTGCAGGCCGGAATCGCGGCCCGCAGTTCGGTGTAGCCCTTTTCGGAGATCAGCGTGTGATACAGGTTGAGCGATTGGAGCGTTCCAAGAGCCCCCAGCGACGCAATGGCCGCGTCAGTGACGTTAGTATTATCGATGCTCAGTTCGATCAGGTTGGGGAGCGTCTTGAGCAGCGCCAGACCCTTATCGTCGACAGCCGTATAATCGAGCCTGACGGACTTGAGGGACTTGAGCGAAGCCAGTGTTTCCGCGGAGGCATTGCCCGCGCGAGTGCGGAACATTTCAATCTTTTCGAGCTTGGCCAGCGGTTTCAATGCCGCCAGACCCGCATCGCTAAAACGGCACTGGTTAAGATTGATCTCCCGGAGATTCGCGAATTTGGCGATCAACGAAAGAGAATCGTCGCCGATATCGGTACCCGCAAAGTGTAAAACTTCAAGCTTGCCAAGTGGAGCGAGGTGCTTAGTAGCCGCGTCGCCGATTTCGGTATAGCTCAAACGGAGGTTGGTGAGCCCCGTCAGTCTGCCGACAGGCGCGATGCCGCGGTCGTCGATACGGGTATTGCCGAGGTCGAGTTCCCTCAATTTGGTCAACGCCGCTAACTGGTCGAGCCCCGGCCCTTCCACCAGCGTCCCGGCGATCTTCAACGTTTCGAGATTCGCCAACTTCGCAACGTTGGCCAAGCCCGCGTCGGAGAGCGTCGTGTTGCTGAGGTCGAGCGTTTTGAGCTTGCCCAAGCCCATAAGGGCCGCCGCGCCAAGATCGCCAATCTGCGTAGCCTGAAGATTAAGGTGTTCCAGCTCGCCGAGCTTTGCCAGAAATTCTAATTGAGCATCGCTGACCGGCGTCGCGGAAAGGTCGATGCGGTTGAGATGGCCGTCGCGCATCTCGGCTTTGCCGCCGATCGCCTTTACCCAAACCGCGATGCCAGCGTCCGTATCCGCCGCCGGCCTTGCGGCCCCGGCATTCTTCGGGCGGATCGCCGCGGCGCCGGCATACTGCACCTTGGCTTTGGGCAGCGCGGTACGCAGCGCATCCACTCCGTTGGCCGTCACGCGGCTGTACCGAAGGTCGATATCATTCAGGTTCTTCAGCGGCCCAAGGCGGCTGACTCCGGCATTCGTGATCTTGGTCCGGTAAAGATCGATGTTGGTCAACTGCGTCATCCCGGCGAAGATGTCCAGGCTCGCGTCCGTGATCTGTGCGCTGCGGAGGCTCAGTGAGCGCATCGCGGTGAGATTTCGCAGGGACTCGACACCTTTGTCCGTAAGGCGCGCGCCGGATAGGTCGAGTTCCTCAAGCTGGGTCAGCCCAGCGAGATGCCGCATGCCTTCGTCGGTGATCATGCTGTCGCGAAGCAGCAGGCGGCGCAGGCCCTTAAGATTGGCCAGATTCGCCAGACCCGCGTCCGTAAAGCCCGTGCTACCGAGATCGAGACTTTGCAGCTTGGTGAAGCTGGAGAGATCGGTCTTGCTCAGATTGCACTGTGAGCAGCGGAAGTCGCGCATTTCAGTCAGGCCGCGCAACGCTTCTATGCCGTTATCGCGAATGTTGATCTTCGTTGCGAAGTGCCAGCCGACATAGAGCCTCTGCAGGCCCTTTAACGTGCCCAGCGCCTTAAACACGTCGTTCGCGTTTTCGTTCCCGCCGCCGGGATTCCACACCGGGCCCGGCAGGAAGAGGTCCTTCAAATGGGTGAGGCCCGCAAGCTTGGTAAGTTCGCCGGGGGGCATCACGGATCCGGTCAGGTCGATACCGGTGATCTGTAGTTCGCCCGGCGGGAGGTCGGATACGCTACCGATAGGCTGGGCCACACCGGCGACCGTGACCAGTCCCTCCCAACGGATCACCCACTCGGCGAGATCGCGTTCGGCGGCGAACGCGATCGCCGAGAAGAGACACAGCAGTACGGCTCGCTTCATTTTGCAGCTATGCAATCAGGTCGGCGATGCGCCGCGTGGCCGTCGGGAACTTGCCGATACCGGCGCCCACGATTTCGTCGGCGACCGTCGCGTAAACATCGCCCACCGTGCCGGTGACGCGCGTATGACGGCCCTTGGCGATCTTGCCTACGCCGCCCGCCACCAGCATCGCAAGACCGCTGTTCTTGTGCGGATTGGCTTCGGCGTGTTCGTGAACGTAGATAAGCGCGGTCCGGTCGAACACCGTGCCATCACCCTCGGGGATCGACTTCAATTTAGCAACCAGGTAGGCGAACTCTTCGACGTGCCACTTGCAGATGTCGCGAAGAACGCGCTGGCCTTCCGCCCCATCGGCCCCCGCCACTTTGCCTTCCGCATGGGTGTAATCGTGATGCCGGCCCGCGGTATAGCCAAGCCAGGGGAAGCGCGAAATGCTCTGGCACTTGGTCAGCATGTAGGAGGCAACGCGCGTCTGGCGCGTGGCGAGCGCCTGCACCAGCAGGTCGCTCTGCAGCTTCGCGATCCGCGGCCAGTCCTTCATGTCGCCGTCGAAATCGGGCGGGGACACGTGCCGGTATTCCTCGGGCAGCGCCGCGATGGCGCGCTCCAGATCGCGTATGCCGGATAGGTGTTCGTCCAGCCGGTTTTGATCGTCCGTCGGGAGGTTCGCCTTCAGTGCCGAGGCGTCTTTCGAAATCGCGTCCAGAATCGAGCGCTTGCGGTTCACCCAGCCCTCTTCCCGTTCGCCGAACAAACGGTCAAACAGCCGGTGCGGAATCATCTCCGGCGGCAGCGCCCGTTCATACCCGGACCAGCTCATGTTACGCTGCATGCTCTCGCCGAAGGACTCCTGGGCCACCCCGATCTGCAGCGAGCGGAAACGGGAATCGCCCCCAATTTTCGCCGCGATCACCTGATCGATCGACGGCCCGGCCGGGCCGCGCCCCGTGAACCCCGTCCCCGTCATCAGGCCGGACATAGAGTTGGTGTGGCCATTCCCCTGGCCGTTGGCCGCGGCGTTATCCACGCCGCTCAAAATATGAAAATCGCGGCGGTACGCGGCCAGCGGCGAAAGGCAGGGCGTCATCCGGTAGTCGGCGCCCTCTTCAACGGGAATCCAGTAGCGTTCCGGAATGCCGTTGCCGTTAAACCACAGCACGAAGCGCGTCTCAATCAGCTTCGGCGCCGCTGCGGCGGCATAGGCCGTGCCGGTGGAATTGAACATCGACACCAGCGGCGGCAGGCCGACCAGGATCGGAGCTCCCGCGGCCGTGATGCCTTTCAGAATCGAACGGCGAGAGGTTCTAGTGCGCTTGGTGATTACGGACGACATTGACGGGGCCTCCTGAGTTTTCGCGAGCGAGCATCAACGACAATATTAATTCTTTGAAGCGGAATTGGGAGCGCCGGAAGTCGTCGGTCATCTTCCGGATAACGGGGCGGTCAGCGGCGGTCTCCGCGCGCCCGGCGATGTAGCGGAAATACTGTTTGGCCACGCATTCCTGGCACTGCGTGCTCTGGCCCAGGACCGCGCCGAGTTGAGCTGGAGATGAGAATTTCGAGTTCGCGACGCCCGCAACAAAGCCGTTGGGGTCAATCTCAAGTTCCCAGGCGGTGGTCTTCTTGTCGCGGTCCTCGCGGTTTCGGCCGGTGGCGACAAGAGTGAACTTATCGCGGCGCGCGCCGACGGCATCGAACTTTTCGAAGCCGAATCCGATCGGGTCGATCAGGCTGTGGCACGACGCGCATCCGGGGTTGGTGACATGCTCGGAGAGGCGGTCGCGATTGGTCTGGGGCTTGCCGGGGGAGAACGGCGGCAGGTTGGTATTAACGCCCGCCGGCGGGTCGGGGACATGCTGGCAAAGGAACTGTTCGCGAATAAATAGTCCGCGTGCCGTCGGCGCTGACTCATCGGGTTTGGCCGTGGCGGCCAGGAACAGCGCCTGGCCCAGAATTCCGGCCCGTTCGGAAGTCGCCGGGAAGCTCACGCGCCCGAACTCCTGCGCTGGTGTTGGCACTTGGTAGATCCCGGCCAACTCGCTATTCACGTACCCATACGGAGCGGTAAAAAGCTCCATGAAATTCTTCTCGTTCCAGACCAGGTCGCTGACAAAGAGCCGCGCCTCCTCGGTCATCGCGACCGCCGTCTCGCGGGTGAACTGCGGGTACCGCCGGCGATCCTTCGAGGACGTCAGGATGCGGTCAAAGCGCAGCCACTGGCTGACAAACTCGCTCAACGACTGCCGCGCCCGCGGATGGTCGAGCATTCGCCGAACCTGCAGTTTGACGCCGTTGGGCGTGTTCAACTGGCCGTTCTTCGCGGCATCGAAGAGCGGGGCGTCCGGCATCGTGTCCCACAGCGCATAGGAGAGGCGGCTGGCCGTGGCGTAGGGCTTCCACTTGGCCTCGGCGGTGTCTTCAAGCCGAAAGAGAAAATTGGACGACTGAAGCATCGCCTCGATGACGAGTTGTGCGCCCTTAAGGAAATCCTTCTCGACCGTAAAGAGAGCCTCGTAGCGTTTCTGCTCGCCTTGGTTGAGCGGGCGGCGAAAGGCGCGAAGGCCGAAATCGCGGACGAAGTTGGCCCGGCAGGCGGGCGAAGGACCGCAGCCGATCAAGCCCCGTGTGTCACCGCCGCGAAGAGCAGCCTGGGCGATTTTCTCCGCGGCCTGGCTGTAAGACTCGATCAGGAGCGGAGAGAGGCCCTGGGCCTGTATCTGGTTGCGGAAGCCATTTACGAAGTCTTCGGGCGGAAAGCGGTCGGCCGCGCGGGAGTTATCGCCGAGAAGGTCGCGGACAGTATTGTTGTATTGCGAATGCGTGAGCCGTCGCAGTTCAATCCGCGTGGGTTTACGGCCGCCGCCGCCTTCTTCCTCCTCGCGATACTGGAGGGCGCTAGCAAGAGCGTCACCCGTCAACTTGGAAAGTTCGCCGATCCACGCCCGAAGCGCCGCTTCTTCAGGACTGTCCTTTTTGATTCGCTCACCGCCCGCGTGCGACGTGCGCAGGGTGGGCTTTTCCAGCAGAGGGGATTTCTCGACATTGACGCGGTCGATCAGCACCACGAGAGAACGGCCGAAAGCTTCGATCTTCGCCGGCGGGACGATTCCTTCGGGGAAAAGGAGTTTAGTGCCGGCCGCGACGCCATCGGAGTTGTGGCAGCCGGAGCAGCCGGCCTTTTCGAGGACCGGATAAAGGGATTTCTCGAAGGAGGGCGCCGCCCGTTGCGCCCAGGCGAGCGACGTGAGCAGAATCGCGATGGTGAGCCGGATCGGCAAACTCGCCTCCTTAAGGAATATGCATAATTCTATCGCGATACGTTGCGACGGCGCCAGCGCGATTATCCTGGAATTGCATGATCAATTGGACATCAATGGCTGCGGGCCTCTTGGCGTTGGCGGTAATTCTGGGCGCCTTCGGCGCGCACGGATTGCGGGATCGGCTGGACGCATACTCGATGGGCGTCTACGAAAAGGCGGTTTTTTATCACTTTGTGCATGCAATGGGGATGCTCGTCGTCTCCCTGATGCCGCGGACTTCCGGACTGGTGTGTTGGCTGCTGCTGGTGGGAATTGTCTTGTTTTCGGGATCGCTTTACGTCCTTGCCGGGACGGGTATCCGCATCTTAGGGGCAGTCACGCCCTTCGGCGGCGTGGCGTTTATCGCGGCGTGGCTCCTGCTGGCATACTCCGCCGTGCGCGAGGGGCGGTAGCGTTAGCTGCTTGGCAGGTTGCGCACTGGACCGGAAAAACTAGACGCGGGCGCCGAGAGCGCGCTCATAAATCTGCACCAATTGCTTGCGCCCGGCCGCTAACGAATAGCGCTCCTCATAGCGGCTTCGGGCTCTGAGTCCCATTCGCTGGCAAGCGTCTGGAAAGGCCTGGGCAAATCGGACCTGCTCTGCCAGGGCATCGGCGGAACCCAGGCGAGAACTCTGTTCGATGAGGAGTTCGGCGTGTTTCGCGGACAATGCGAACGGCTTTTCGATGAAGACATGCTTGCCGGCCGAGAGGGCGTCCCAAGCCATTGAGAAGTGTTGATTGGAGGGAGAAGCGATGACGATGCCGTCAACGGGTTGCGCGAGGAATGCGTGCCAATCCGCGGTCACGTGGGCGTTGGGAAAAGTGGTTTCGCCGGCCGCGAGACGACCCGGGGGACGGGTCGCAGATAGACGCAGGTGCACTCAGAATTTTCGCGATGTTCCGCGCGAGATTGGATCCCCATTGCCCATATCCAACCAGCCCAAGACGGCACATAAGCTTTCAGACTTCGAACGTTCAGTGCTCTTGGTCAAAACTTCAAAGAGTCGAATTCGTCACGCTTCGCCGAATTACTCTGAAAGAATGACCGCCAGCCGAAACCAGCGCGTCCGCGCTGCCAGACGGCGCAAACGCCGCATGGATCGCGTCGAACACGACCTCAGCGATGGGCAATGGACCGCGCTGAAGGAGGCCTGGGGTGGGTGCGCGTACTGCGGAGCCATGGACCGGCCGCTACAGCGAGACTGCGTGCTGGCGTTGTCCCGCGGCGGTCGCTACACCTTGGAGAACATCGTGCCGGCCTGCGGCTCCTGCAACACCAGCAAATGCAATGACGAAGTCACCGGCTGGCTGCGGCGAAAACGCCTGAATGAAAGCTCATTCCTGCTTCGCTATTCCCGGATTAAGACGGCGCTCACGGGCCACTTTTCCTCCGGGAGCGGCGGTCCGGCGAACGGCCTGTAATGAATCTCCTTGTAAACCTGCAACTTTCCTTGGCCATCCTGGCGAAGTGCGCAGCCGATGGAATCGCCATGTTGCCATTCGGCTCCGCGATTCGGCCGCGTGTGTCCGTGTCCTATGCTCATGTGAAATCACGTTGGATCCACCGCCGCCGTGAAGGCATGGCCCCCTTGCTCGCGTCCGCCGTGCCGGTTACCCGCAATCTGGCGTATGGTAGAACCGCTTGGGTTCGAAGGTTACCAAGGGCTCGCCTAGTCTTGTCAATTATTTGCAGCTATCAACGCATGTAGTACTCGGTCAGATTTCATCCAGATCGCGTTTGGGAAGCCCGGACACCTCGGCGCTCACCAAAACTTGACCACTTGTGCTCCGATAGAGTTGCCCACCCCCGGAACCGAGTCCGCGCCGACAAACCATTGATGGGCAAGGTATTATCATCCCCGGCCCCGCCGGGCCGGTGGGTCACTCTCCGTGAGCATACCCGGGTCATTTCTCGCGAGTGCCGAAGCCCGGACAACCGGGAAGGAGACTACATACCTCCGCCAATGGCGGTGATCACTTTTCTTCCAATACGGACCGTGATAGCAGGAGTTGAACAATTGTGAGCATTCTCGCGCTTCCGCGAAACCAGCCAGTTGCTCCAAGTTCTACGTTTGCGCCATTTACCGTGCTGAGTTTTACGCCATCTCCTTTTCCAACGTGGCGAACCGTTTGAACCAGGTTATTTTACACGGCGTGCCTTCATCCGTCATTTGGGATCACCTTACGATGACAAGATATACGGCCATTCCCACTCCGGCAAAGCAGAGGAGGATCGCCAAGGCAACACCGAGCGCCGACACCCGGCCTGTCACATCGCGCCCTTCGTTCAGATCCCGGATGATGCGGACGTATTGCACAGCAGAAGCCCCGTTCACCAGCACCCCGATTAGAACCAAAGCGGTGCCTGTCCAAAGCGAGAATCCCGAGGAACGACCCGGAATATCCGCTGCCGCAGATCCGATTTCTCGCAAAAATAATCCAAAGCGGGCCACAACGAATCCAAACCCCATCAAAGCAAGTCCGGTTCGGATCCACGCAAGTAACGTGCGTTCCGCCGCAAAATAGATCCGTGGGTCTCTCTCCGGCTGTATCATCCGCGATGGTCGCTATCCCTAGTCAAACTCATCACATCATCCCATGTCTCAACTGTCACGATAACGGGCGCCTTACTGCGTCGGTGCCGCCGGCGGAGACAATCCAGACTTTAGAGGATTGGAATTCCAATCAGACCGTCTCACCAATCTTCGCCAGCGCGCCAAGGTAATGGTGACGCGCCATTTGCTCTTGGTACCGCGCTTCCTCACTCGGTTCGACCGGGCGGACCCGGATTTCCATCAGTGATTTGCCTGTGAATCCCGACAATTCCATCCCAAGATTTACACCAGCAATCCTTGGCTTTGTCCAGCATGTAAGACTAAACCGTTGAATCTACGTGGATCTCAGTGAAGAGCAAATTCACCCTGCGCGCCGGGCTTTTCGGTTTGCCCATCATCGATTAGTTTTTTGAAGCGGAAGATGGGTTTCCGGGCGTTCCGCGCGCAATCATCTTCCGTCCAATCGTCGCTGCAGCTTCTGAATACGCCTTGCCCACTTCAAGCTCCACGGCTGTTAGAGATTCTATAAGTATCTGCTGAGAGGCTGCCATTCGGTCTAACTCCGCCTCGGTAGGCAACTCGACAGCTAATAGCTCAAGTAGCTTATCAATCCGGACAGGTCGGCCGTTGGCTATTCGCTCAAGGGCCGTCCTTATCAATTCTCTATTGGGCGTCATTGGCCTAAGTCCACCAACCCGGCCAACACGACCGCACACCACTACCGACAGCTTCGGGTATTTACATTGCAAATCAACGGCTTCCTGGAGAACTCTTTTTCCTTAGCGGCCTTTTTTGCCAACTTGTCCGGCCTCACCAGCCGCGAAGGGATGGTTGGATGGGTGTCGAATGCCGATGGGGAGTGGCGGAATTAGGGAGTGAGTGCCTGGAAAAGGTAGAAGGCGGCGAGGGTGAGGGTGAGAGCGATTCCCTTACGGCGCTGCGGCCGGAAGGAGGTTCTCTCGAGGACCCCGATGGCGAAGCCGCCGACCATGGCGATCAACTGGTGGCCGGTGAAGGCGCAAGCGAGCATGAGAGGCCAGCAACTGGCGCAGCATGCGGCGCCTATGGCGTAGCCATAGCGGAGGCAGTCCCTATCGGCGCGCCATCCATCGGGGGCGAGGGGGAGGCGGCTATGGCAGCGGATAAGGCCGCGCCGGTGGAAGGGGGTTGCGATCCAGAGGGCGGCGGCGGCGAAGGCGAGAGGCGGGGCGAGAGGGGAGTGAGCCCAAGGAAAGCCGCGGACGGCGGCGGCGGCCAGGCCGAGGGCGAACCAGGGGAAGAAGAAGCCGGTAAGCGCCAAGGCGATGGTGCGATGGCGGCGGGACCAGAAACTGAGCGCGGAAGCGATGCGGAGCATGGGGAGGACAAGGGGAAGCATCATGGCGGCGACCATGAGAATCCAGTTGGACAGCTCGCGCGAAAACGGCGTAGACCCGTGGGCGCCGTGGGCGCCGTGAGACCAGGCGCCGGAGAGAATAAGCGACCAGGACAGGGCGGCGAGCGCCCCGCACCACCAATCCGGGTACAGCCGGAAAAAGCGTCGCGCGGCTTCCAGTGTCTGGCGGGGGAACGGGAGCGGTGAAGATGGCTGGGCGGAGATCATTGCACGAAGAAGCCGACGCGGCCGACCTTCACCTGGAGAGGCCGATCCCAGTCGCGGGGAGCGAAAGTGACGCGGAGCTTGGCGGGATCCCAATCCTTCCGTTTGGCGAGCTTGAGGAAGAGGCTGGTGACATCGAAGGAATCGGAAAGCCCGTTGGACGGGTGATTTTCGGTTTCGACGCTGGATTCGACGAGGCCAAAGGTGGTTAGCGTGCCGGCCAGGAAAAACTCCGCGGGTTCCGGATCTTCTCCGGCGGGCAAATTGAGGTAGACGAGGAAGTTAGGGGCATCCTGTTCAGAAATCACGTTTTCGACAGTAAGGAAGACCTTGCGCTGGAGCCCGGCGGATCGCGAGCTTGCGGGTCCGGTGGGGGGGCGGAGGGAGATAGTGACCTGGGCCGGGGATGAGGAGAGAGTGAGCGGAGTGCTGGTAGCGCCAACGAGTTCGGGGGCGTGAGCAGGGGCGGGGGCGGGCTTTTTATCGCCGCCGGGACTTGGAGGGGATTGCATAGCTACCTCTTTTGGGGGACCGGGTTGGGAAACGAGACATGCTTGCGAGAAGAGCGCCAGGATGAACGCGCCCACGGGGAGAAGTGCATCATGGTTCATCTTCATAGATATAGTCCAGGGAGGCGGAACGGGTGTTGAGGACCTGCGAGCAAGTCATCGTGACAGGGGTGCCTGAAGCATCGTGAAGACGGAACGAAGTGCCCGTGTGCCAAGCGGTGACGGTGGCATCGGGATTGGTCCGTCCGGCTTGGCGGAGCCAGACTTTCCAAAGGCGGTCGATGTTACAATGATGGCTCCAAAAGATGGGATCGAGAGGGGCCTTGGTGAAGTTGCGCATGAAGCCTCCCGGTCCGGAGACGGCCACATGCATGGAGCCGTGCGGCGTGGATTCGAGTTTGCCCCGGCCATTGCCGCCGGAGTGATTGAAACCGGTGGGGCCACCGCCGAAGCTCGTGGCGGGGAATGTGGCGGAGAACAAAGTTTCGGCGAGGGCGTCCGCGGCCGAGGTTTCAGCCGGGGCGGTGAAGGAGCCGCCGGTGTTGGCGTTGGGGTGGCGCTCCGCGTCAGCGATCCGCAAGGGATTGGCGGAGCCGTCGGCGAGCGAGGCGGCGCGGAAAGCGGGAGGGAGAGCGGCATCGGCGGGAGACGCGCCGTAGTCCCAATACGGCAAGGCCCAGTCCGGGGGTCCGCCCAAGGCGCGCACATGGCCGAGGATCATTTGCTCAAAGTGGTGCAGATACATTCTGTGCCAGGGAAGGAAGAACCAGGTATTGTGCTGGCATCGATTCCAGAATTCGGCTTGGACCGCCGCCGAGGGGAGGACATCGGTACTTGATGCGTTGGGGTCCGAGGCGGAATTGTATTGATGGATGCCAGCTTGAAAGCGCCAACTGGTGGGGTCGGCGATGAGCTTGGCCTGCATGGCGCGGATGGCCTTGGCGTAGAAGTCCATGATGGGATTGTCGATTTGGAGGTTCTTGGCGTTGCGGCGAACGCGGACGGGCGGGGGAGCCGCCGGCCTGGCTACGACGACACCGCCGCCCATTACTCATCCTCCTTGAAGAAAATAGTGGAGTCGGTGGGCGCTTTTGGGGTGGGATCAACGGCGTCGTGAACGGCTTTGAGCGCGGCCAGGGTGGGGGCGTTCAGAGTCCCGTCGGCTACGATATCGGGGAACCGCGATTTGTAGTGGAACTGGAAGCAGCGGATATTGAGCTGATCCGTGGATTCCCTGACGTAGCCGAGATTTCTCAGGCGGTCCATGGCGGTAGATTCTTCGCCGGGGCCGGGCATTTCCACTGTAACGTCGAGTTCAAATTCAAAGGTATCGCCAGCGGCGGGAGGCGGGGAGCCGGCGCCATCGGAGGACTTGGGACGGCTCCATTTTACGTTGATCTTGGAGGGCACTGTGGGGTGGCGAATGGCGATGATGGCGCTATCGGCGGCGGATCCTCCGGTGGCGCGCATGGGGCGGGGGGGCTTGCCCTCCTCGGTAACGAGGCATGGGGCGAAGGGAAGCGGGCGGGCGAAGCGGTCAAACAGGCGGATGCGGACGACGCATTCGGTGGGGTTGATGACTTCGCAAGGGGAATCCACGGTAAGGCGGTGGTAGAAGCGGCAGGCGAAGGTATCTTTTGTGGTCTCAAACTCCCTGCGCATCTGTTGAGGGGAGCGGCGTTTTTCTCCGTCGGACCAGAAGCGCTTCCTGCAGGCGGCAGTGCCTTCGCTGGTTCTGGGGCAAGGCCATTTTTGCGGCGGGACGGAGGAGCCGGGGCGGAACAGGAGGACCATGACGCGGCGGTTGACTTCGTTGTCAGCGTCGCGGGCGGCTTTGTTTTCGGGTTTCTTGAAGTTTTCGTTTTCGGCGATAGAAAAAGACCGGATGGGGTTGAACTCGCTGCATCCTTGGACGTCGCCTTTTCCGCCCGGGTCGGCGCCTTGGGCGAGGAAGCCGGCCTTGGTGAGCCTGTCTGGGAACAGGAAGGCCATGTAGACTTCAAAGAGTTTGGCTCGGGTGTTCTTGCCGGGGTCGCCGTCGACCTTGAGACCGTTTTCTCTCTGAAAGTTTTCGACGGCCTGTTTGGTGGCCGGGTTCATGGACCCGGTGGCGGGGCCGGGATTGAAGCCAAGGGCTTCGAGCATTTGCTGGATGGATTTGAGGCCCCAGCCTTCGGCGGTTCCGCCTGCGGCGTAAAGGCGCTCCCAGCGTTCGGGATCGCGGATGATGACGGCGTAGACGGAGTCGGCGCGGCGGCCGCTGAGGACTTTGTTGAAGTCGTCGTCGCCAACGGGGTCGGCGTGCCCGAAGACAGATAGGGGCGCCGCGGGATGGTCTTTGATGAGCTTGGAGAGTTCGACGAATTCGTCCCTGGTTTCAGGCAGAAGGAAGGAGGATGCGAAGGCGAAGCGGAGGTCGTTCAGTTTCCAGCACGCGATAGGGATCAACTCCATGCGGATAGTGTTCTTCTCCTTGCCTGTGATGGTGGGGGCGAGGAGGAGGGGAAGCTGATCCTGAGGATCGTGATTGGCGGAGACGCCGCCCAACGTTTTGTCAGAAGAATTGCCGGACATAGGCTCCCGGTTGCGATTCCCATTTCGAAGACGCGGTTTCTTCGCAAGGGATTTTATGGGCGATTAGTGGCTCGGGCGAAACTCGAGATGCGGCCTCTCGGTATCCAGCTCGAATAGTATCAGAAAGAGCTTTGCAACAACTTGAATGGTGAATGTTTTAATCCGTGAAAGCGATGGCGCCTCTCCAAGCAATTCGCAAAGGCTGCTTCCCAAGTCAGCTCTTCTAGTTCTTGACCCGATTGAACAGTACCCTTCGCGATTCGGCTTCTTCGTTCATTCCGGCCAGGAACAAGCTTGTCCCGCGTGTGGCCAACGATCCCGGTCCAGCCACAGTAGTTACTGTCGGTATCTTCACGATCTGCCGTGGCCGGGGATGGCGGTCCAAGTGTGGCTCACCGGGAGCCGCTTTCGTTGCCGGAACAAGAGTTGGCCATCATGCTTTAATGTATATCCGGTGCCCCTTCTTTCTGTCTCCGCAGCCCTCCCTCCAAAACCCGGTCACAACACATGCCAACAATATATTCCCCCCATTATCAACACAATACAAAACATTTCAAACTCCCGCGGTTCGTTCCACCCCCTCCATCTGCTAGTTTCTGAATAGGGTCGCACTTCGCGCCCCGCAATATCCTAAAGGCCTCTCGCCGCCGCACGGCTCGGGAGGCCTCTTCCATTTCATTTGCAAAAGGATCGATATGACCAAGGAAAATAACGCGCAATTAGCCAGCGATAACGGCGCTAAATCAAGAAACCCCGTCATGCCCGAAGGAAAAGGCCGCACCCCGCCGACGACCGCCGCGCCCACTACGCTCCGCCCGGAAATCGACAACGGCCTTTCCGCGCAATCGAACTACGAACCAACCGACGCCAAATTAACGCAAGTCGTTGAAAATACAGAACATCTCTAAATTCAAAAAAA
>Ga0105046_10002243_pt1 | contig 30466 bp, 31 predicted proteins | sample MAT03_FD_78385 | JGI IMG/M metagenome (GOLD analysis project Ga0105046, IMG submission 78385) | Freshwater microbial communities from Lake Fryxell liftoff mats and glacier meltwater in Antarctica - MAT-03 (megahit assembly) | ecosystem: Environmental > Aquatic > Freshwater > Ice > Liftoff...
ACTGTTGCTCGACTACCCGGAGGATCCAATCTGTTGGGGTATTGATGAGCAGTACCTCTTTGGTCGATCCCTGTTGATCGCCCCGGTTGTTCAGGAGGGCGCGACAACTCGGACGCTCTATCTGCCGGTAGGCAGCTGGGTCGACTTCTGGACGGGAAAAACGATCGACGGCAATCAATGGATCACTGTTGACGCACCATGGGACACGATTCCGGTCTTCATCAAGAGTGATACGGTAATCCCGTTACGATTTGGCAGGAGCGGAAAGCTTGGCAGTGATACCGGAAATGGACTTAGCCTGACAGAAGGATTGTTCCTTTGGAAGGCTGGAACGGGTTCGATCGCCGTCGAATCGTCGGAGTGACGTAAACGATTTCTTGAGTCAGAAGCGGCCAGGAAATGGAGCCCGCGGTGGACCTCTTCACACGAAGCATCGAAATCATCAAACAGAATCAGATGCCAAATGGCGCCTACATCGCGAGTCCCAACTTCCCCACTTACCACTATTCGTGGTTCCGGGATGGCTCCTACATTGCTCACGCAATGGACCGGGCCGGGGAACATGACAGCGCCCGGCGATTTTTCGATTGGACGGTGTGGGCAATCGGCCAACGAACTGAATCCACCGAGCGCGCCATTGCCGCCGGTATGTCAGGGCGGGAGCCGGAACACAGCGATCTCCTCGATACTCGATATACCGTCGATGGCAAACCTGGCGAAATGGAGTGGTTCAACAATCAACTCGATGGGTTCGGGACCCTGCTTTGGGCTATGGGCAGGCATTGCGCACTAACCGGCGAGGCACGACCCGAGTGGATGTCCGTTATCGATCTTCTTGCCCGCTATCTCTCCGCGCTGTGGCCTTTTCCATGCTCTGACTGTTGGGAGGAGTTTCCGGACAAAATTCACATCGCTTCCCTGGCGGCTATTTTCGGTGGTTTGAACTCGGCGGCAGAACTGCTTGGGCGAACGAATTACTCCAGAGAGGCAGACCGCGTCCGGGCATTCGTACGTGCGAACGGAGTGCATAATGGGGCGCTCGTGAAGTTTGTCGGGACAGATTGGGTTGATGCGAGTCTCGTGCACGTCGCCACTCCGTACCGCCTACTGGAAGTGACTGACCCGATCATGGTTGCCTCGATCGACCGGCTCGAATCTGAATTGATGATTCACGGTGGCGGTATCCACCGATATGTGCTCGACAACTACTACGGCGGAGGCGAGTGGATTCTGCTTACTGCCTACCTCGCCTGGTACCACGTCGAGAGCGGAAATCAAGAGCGGGCCGAGGAATTGCTCCGTTGGATCGAGGCCGCCGCCGATGATGACGGCGAGCTGCCAGAGCAGGTGGAAGCGAATCTGATCTTTCCGGACATGTTACCGGTCTGGCTCGAGAAGTGGGGTCCACCTGCCCGACCACTCGTCTGGTCGCATGCCGCGTACGTCACGCTTGTTGATGTGCTCTCACATTCAATGAACTGAAGCACGGTCCATTGTCCTATGCTCCTGAAAGATGAGCACGGTATTGCACTGTGCTCCTATTGCGATCGGACGATTTGACTGTTAAGATCGCTGATGAGTACGGGGCACATTGCCGAGGGACGAGAATCCCTCAACGCTTTGGGGTTGGACGTGACACGAAGTGAACTTGTTTCTGCATACCAGAGTGGCCGGATCAACCGGCGAGCGCTCATCAAAGGTTTGACTGCAGTCGGGATGTCGATGACCGTTGCGACCTCGATGGCTGACAAGCTTCGGGCTGCTCCACGGGCCGCGGGTGAAATCGAAGATCCAGTCGATGATACGTATGAGCCAGTAGGCGGCGAAGAGGAAGAACCACCAGTGACTCAACTCCCGAACACCGGTATCGGTGGCGATGAGAAGAGTAATCTGGCTGCACCGATCGCTGTGATCGGCGGAGCTGCCGCTCTGGTTGCATCGCGCATTCGCCGGATAAAGAACGTAGAGACGAACTAGGTTCGCCTCTCCTGCAACGCGATCAATCTGAAAGTAGCCGGGCGTTGATTCAACGCCCGGCTATTTTGTTCGAACAGTCGACGAGTGAATTCAGATGTTGCGGCCTCGGATGTGTTCCAGCATCGCCACCCTCGGTTCGCGTGGCTCGTCCAGCGAGTATTCGATGGGAGTGCTGCCGGAAAATGTGGGTTGCGGAATTCGATCGACGATTTCCATGTGCTGGCTTGCGATTGTTCCGATCCTGTTCCCCAACTCCTCCCCCAGAAGATCGAGCGCGATGCGCGGAATGGCCTCCTGGTCAGGGAAGAGCGTATTGCCATACATCGCATGAAAAGTTGTCAGGTTTGCCAGCGCGTCGACAGTGAGTTCAATCGGCAGGTTACTGAGATCGATCCGCGCTACGATGTGACATCCCATGATGTAACCACGCGACCCGATGAAAAAAGCGCGGGACCAGGGCACATTCCCGAACATTGAGTTTTCCACGCCTGATTCTGCAAGCTCCATGGAGCGCTTGACGAACTTCGATTCTCTCCAGAAGTAATCAAAATCGAAGTCTGGAGTAATCGTCCTGGTTGCAAAACACGACAAGGCGAAGAGCACGCACTTGATGCAGTGATAGCACCAGCGCCTGTCAACACCGGCGAGCGTGCAGGGCACGATTTGGTCGATCGTCTTCGGGTAGCGTTTGGTCAATAGGAGGTGGGCGGCAAGCCCATGAAACGGCAGCACGACATTGGTGACGGTGATCGGCACACCCAGCGTCGCGCGGTAGTGTTTGCTTTGAGCCACAAGTGCCGTTGGCCTCGACGGTGCGTACCGGTAAACCCACTTGCCGGTCCTTCGTCTTTCAGTCGACATAATTGTCCAGTTTGCGGTGAAAGTGGATATCTCGACACCCCAGGCGAGCAGAGTCGGCAATGCTCCCACTGTGTAAAGCTCGAGATGCGGCCGCAATGCGTACCCCTCCTCGCGGAAGATCGCCTGGTAGTTGGTCCATCCCCGTTGCGTTGCGACGCCGAATTGCTCTGTAGCTGGTTTCAGCATCAATCTTTCCTGCCGCTCCTCCAGATAGCGAGTTAGCTTCGGATCGTTACGCAACGGACCGACAAATTGAATGAGCACCACATCGTTCGCACCGTAGATTTCAGAGAAGAGACACGTTGCGAGCGTGCTGTCCTTACCACCCCCGAAGAAGACCGCGGCTTTTCGCGGTTGCGTGACCAGCACCGGTTCGCCAACCCACGGTCGATACCCTCCGAATTCCGATATCGGAGTGACCATGACCCGTTCGGAGTTGTGGTAAGCGGACCAGAACGCCGCCGTGAATGCAGGCACTGGAGTGGGGAAGTGAACCGTTACCGCTTCGTGATAGGCACTGAAGACTCGGAGTTGGAGGGCGAGAAATATCTCGTAGAAGAGCTCGATTGAAAAGACTTCCAGCCGAAGACCTTCGTACCGGAAGGAGAAGGAGTTCTCACGCTGGAAATGGTTCGCCTCGCTCTGAGTCCACTGGAATGTGACCGAGTCTCCCTCGATGAGCGGTTTCTCGACCCAGACATCCATCGTTTGGTCACTCCGTTTGCGTGCGCCCCGACCCGGGTTCAGCCGGATGCCTGTCCGGAAAGGCCAACGATCCGAGCGGTTCCGGTTATGCGCCTCATGGCTCCACGGGTGTCGATGATCACTCTGGCCGTATCGGCCAGCCACTGGTAATCGAACGATGAGTGATTGGTTACGATCACAACCGCATCGGCCGAGGCAAGACGCCCGGCCGTCAGTTCCACACTTCTCATCGCAAGGTCACTTAGACGGAGGAATGTCTCCTCCTCGATGGTGGGGCAGAATGGATCGTGAAAGGAGACTTCGGCCCCACGTTCCATCAATAAGCGCATGATTTCCAGGGCCGGACTCTCACGATAATCCGCAACATCTGGTTTGTAGGCGATACCGATGATCAGGACATTGCTGCCACGAACCGCGCGTGTGCTGTCATTGAGTGCGTCGCCGATGAGCGAAACGACTGCCGAGGGCATTCCAGCGTTGATTTCACTGGCGAGATCGATCAATCGGGTTTTGAATTCAAGATTCTCCATCTTCCAGGAGAGATAGTGAGGATCGAGTGGAATGCAGTGACCGCCGAGACCGGGACCGGGGGTAAATCGCATGAATCCGAATGGTTTGGAGGAGGCCGCATCAATTACTTCCCAGACATCGAGACCGAGTCGAGAGCAAATCAATGCCAGCTCATTCGCAAGCGCGATGTTGACCATCCGAAACGTGTTTTCATACACCTTGGCGAGTTCAGCGACTTCCACACTGGTCAGTGCGATCACGGTTTCAATAAAGGTCTTGTAGAAGGTCATGCCGACTGTGAGGCAATTCGAGGTGATCCCTCCAATGAGTTTGGGAGTTGAGGAGACCGTCCAGATCTGATTACCCGGATCTACCCGCTCCGGACTGAAACAGAGAAAGAAGTCGCTTCCTGCTCGCAGTCCGCTCTCTTCCAGAATTGGCAGGAGGACATCCCTCGTGGTACCTGGATAGGTCGTACTCTCGAGAATAACCAGTTGACCGGGGCGAAGTACGGAACTCAACGCCCGTCCTGCGGAGACAACGTACGAAAGATCAGGATCCTTGATCTTGGAGAGTGGTGTCGGCACGCAAATGACGACGACATCGCAATCGCCAAGTTCCGCGAGATCAGTCGTTCCCCTGAGGCGACCGGTCGCCACAAAGTCGGTGATTGCTGATGAGGGGACATCACCAATGCGGCTGATGCCGGTGTTGAGTTCATCAATGATGCGCTGGTTGATGTCGAACCCGATGGTTAAGAATCCGGCACCGGCCACGGTGGCGGATAGCGGGAAACCGACATGGCCCAGTCCCACAACACCGACGGTGCAATCTCGTGTTTTGAGCCGATGCAGGAGCGTGTTCAAGTGGTCCTCCGGTGTGAAGCGTGGGTGTCTCGCATCGGTCATGATCGCGCGCTTAGCCGGCGGAATCGAAGCGCAGGTGATCGAGCGCGGCAATCGCGGCAGGAAGCGGCACATCGAAGTGATACTCAGTCGGTCGGTTTCCCGCGTAGTTTGGACCCGGCAGGAAATCCACGATCTCAAAGTGCTCCGCTACGATTGCGGAAACCTGGGGACTGAGTTCGGGACCGAGCAGTTCGAACATCATGCGAGGTACGGTCTCATAGTCGGGATACAGGTGGTTGCCATACATCGCCTGCAGCATTGCCAGATTGGCCATTGCCGGTTCACTCAGCGTGATTGGCAGTTCATCGATCTGGATCCGGGCGATCATGTGGCAACCCAGGATGAAACTTCTGATCCCGGTAAAAAACGAAGGAATCCAGGTGACGTTGCCGAGGTGATTCGGTTCCACACCCGATTGTGCGTGCGCAAGCGCTTTCTTTATGAAGGATGAATTCGTCAGGAATGTGTCGTAGTCGAAGTCGGCTGCGAGTCTCCCGATCGCCAGTGACGAAAAGGCGAAAAGTCCGCACTTCTTGCATGTAAGACACCATCGCTTGTTGGGTCCGCCGAGTGTACAGGAAACGATCTGATCGTATGCCTCGGGATAGCGTTCGGCAAGCATCCAGTGGGCGGCCAGGGCATGAAAGGGAAGGAGGATGTTTCCCACCTCCAGGCGCCTGCCAAGTGTGGCCTCGTAGTGCCTGCTCTGTGCGACGATCGTGTTGGGTCTGGACTGCATGTAGCGATGCACGCGCGCACCCGTTTTTCGCGCATCAGTTGACATAATAGTCCAGTTGGCGGTGAAGGTGCAGTAATCGACTCCCCACGCCAGCATCGCCGGTAGTGCACCCGCGGAGTAGAACTCCAGATGCGGGCGAAACGGAAAACCTGCTTCCCGGAAGTTCGCCTGATAGTCGGTCCAACCCCGTTGAGTTGCGACCCCGAGCACTCGTCTGGCGGGCTCGAGCATGAGTCTGTGTTGCCGAGCCTCCAGGGCCGCAGTCTGTTGTGGGTCGTTGCGGAGCGGACCAACGAATTGAATGAGAACGACTTCATTCTGCCCCTGAATCTCAGCAAGCAGGCAGGTCGCGAGGATACTATCTTTCCCACCGCCAAAAAAGACCGCGCTCTTCTTCGGTTGGTCCACCAGAATCGGTTCGCTCGACCACGGGTTGTACGCTCCCTGGTTTGAAATCGGATGAATGGAAATGTTGGTTGCGTCGTGATAGGCAGTCCAGAACGCCGCGCTGAATGCGGGCACCGGTGTCGGGAAATGAATCTCGACGGAACAGTCATACGCGGAGAAGACTCGAAGCTGCAAGGCGAGAAAGATCTCGTAGAAGAGCTCCTTTGAGAAGGATTGCAGATCAAGACCCTCATATCGGAAGAAGAACGCATTCTCCTCCTGATACGGGTTCCCCTCGGTTTGTGACCATGAAAAGGTAACGGTATCCCCTTGGATACGCGGCGGCTCGACCCGAACTTCCATCACTACCCCGCTCAGTGCGCTTTTACTGCTGAGCTTATTGTGACTCATTGTCCGCGTTTCGGCCGAATGAGCGGGCAATTTTCGACGGGTCAGGTCAAATCAAATGACCGGCAATTCGCACTACCTCTGAACGTGCTCCAATCGGGTGACCGGGGATTGCATTGGCGGGTCGAAAATGAAGTGTGTTGGACTGTTGCCAGCATAGCTCGGCGTGGGCAGGTGGTCGATGATTTCAAGGTGTTCCGCCACGATCGCGCCGATCTTTTGTCCGAGGTCCGAAGGGAGTAAATCGAGCGTCACCCGTGGCACCGACTCCCAGACAGGATAGAGCTGGTTTCCGTAAAGTGCACACCAGATTGCCAGATTCCCTCGTGCTTCATCGCTTAGCGGGATCGAGAGATTCTCCGGATCGATTCGGGCGACCATGTGACAACCCAGGATATACCCCGTGGGAGCAGAGAAGAAACCGCTCGCCCACGGTGCGTTGCCGAGCACCGATTGTTCGACACCGGATTCCGCATAGTCGATGAGCCGTTGTATGACGCTGGATCTGGTGAGGAAGAACTCGTAGTCGAAATCGGTCGCATAGGTGTCAGTCGAGAAACTCAAAATAGCGAAGAGACCGCATTTTGAGCAGCTGTGACACCAGCGAGCGTCAGTCGGACCGATCGTGCAGGAGACAATGTGGTCGAGTGCCGCTGGATAGCGTTCGGCGAGCATCCAGTGCGCGGCAAGCGAATTGAACGGCAGGATCACATCGGTGACCGTGATCGATTGTCCGAGGGTCGCCTGATAGTGACGAGATTGCGCGACACTCGTTTCCGGACGTGATTGCGCGTAGCGGAACTTTGGACTGCCATCTGGCCGGATTTCAGCGGTCATCGTGCTCCAGGGAGTTCCGTGGGTGCAGAGATCGACACCCCATACCAGAAGCGCGGGCAAACTTCCGGCGGTATACAATTCCAGGTGTGGTCGCACGTGCTCCGCATCCCGGCGAAAGATCGCCTGATAATTGGTGAAAACTCTCTGCGTGGCAACTCCCAATTGTTCGCGAGCCGGTTTCAACATCAACTCTTCCTGGCGTTCCTCCAGATAGCGTTCGAGTTTTGGATCGTTGCGAATCGGACCAACGAACTGAAGCGCCAACACCTCGTCCGGCCCATAGATTTCGGAGAGGAGACACGTCGCCAGCGTGCTGTCCTTACCACCTCCGAAAAAGACTGCCTTGCTTCGCGGTTGTTCCACAAGCCTTGACGCGTCGATCCATGGGTCATATCCGCCATGATCGGCAATTGGACTGACGGTGACGTTACCGGCCTGGTGATAGGCCGACCAGAACGCGACGGTGTAGGCTGGAACAGCAGTCGGGAAGATCAGGTCTACGGTATTTACGTAGGATGCGAAAACGCGCAACTGGTAGGACAAAAAGACCTCATAGAAGAGTTCTTCGGAGAACACCGAGAGATCCAGATTTTCGTACCGGAGGAAGAACGAGTTCTCGATCTGATGGGGATTTGGCTCACTTTGTTGCCAGCGAAATGTGACGGTGTCTCCATTGATATGTGGTTGTTCGATACGAACCTGCATTGAGTGTACTTTCGTCAGTCAGTGATATTGGATTGGAAGAGAACGCGAATAGTGACCAGCAAGCATGATTATATCGTCGTGCGATGATTTCTCCGGACGCCAGGAAGTGCTGATGTGCGCGTCGCTTTTGTTCAGTCAGCACGATCAGTGGAAGACATTGCTTTTTGAATCCGCGTTCGCAGCGATCGCATGATCGAAAGCACTCGACGATCGCCATTTTGTGCTTCGTCTGGTACAGACGGTGAATTGGCGTCGGCTTTCGCCACATTCACCGGTTTAGTCTTCGCCTTCGGTTCGATCAGGCGGGTTTCACGGTCTGCCCGTTTGCCAAATGCGAGTTCCAGTTCCAATTGACGCAACTCGTCTCCGGGATAGTTCGGATTGCCCTTTTCGGTCAGCATTTTGCTGATCAAATCGGCCGCCGGATCGACGGTTACCCGCTGATGATGAACCGCCAGACCGGGGGGAAGCATTGCGTAGTCGTCTGTTCGCTCAAGTGGACGAAATGCGCGAAGCATCGCGGGATCAAAAGGTTCATCAACAAATGCACAACACCGGCGTAACACCTCTTCCGGACGTTCGACCAGATCGCGGCGATGCACGCGGAGCACGGTCTGCGATCCAAATGCGCGTTCTGCATCGACACAGGCCGTCACAGTTTGTATCCAGCGTGAGGTGGCTTCAGACGTGGAAAGTTCGACATAGCGACTCTTGTAAAGCGGTTTGTTCTCCCGGTTGGAGAAGGAAGCGACGACCTCGCCTGCTTCGCGAAAGACGTGGATGATCTTCGCTCGGGGAAAGAGACGCACGAGTGAAAAGAGGTCCTGGTTAAGGTCTCGAGATCCGTCCACCCAGCGCTTAGGTGACGTTCCTGCCTCGTTTTCGCTGGTGTGCTCGAGCATGAGTCGATTGATCGCGTCCCCGAACCAGGCCGAAAACGCATTGGCATCAAATCCGGAGGCGTCCAGTTGGGAAGTTTCCCGCGGAACAATACCCGCGGTGTAAGTCTGTTGCAGAGACAGTGCCATGCGCTCATACCAGTTTGTTTCGAGCACCTGTTCGATGTTGTGATGTTGCCCCAGGCTGAGTGTCAGCAGGCTTGCACCGGATCGGGAAGCTCCCACCACGAATATGGGGCGTGCCTCCGGAGTTCGACCCGATGGTGATGGTTCGGAATCCATATCATTGGAGTTCAAGAGGGCCATGGGTTGCCATCCAATCCGCGTAATCTGGGTCCGACCAGATGGTGCAATTGCAGAGGAGGCGCGGATGCCATCGGTGTCAGATCCGGCGACTCCCCGGCGGCAACGCGATTCGCATTGGCAGTAGCGCGTTCGGCTTCGACCTGCCGCTGTTCGATTCTTTCCAGTGACGCCAGGCCGGTATCCGGACTGGACGTCAGCGAATTGACACGGTTGCGGACGACGTACTCGAATTGCGGAATGTTGAGAATGCGCCCAACGTGGGAGGCGCGATGCTCGAACTCCGTGTCCCCACCAAAGCGCAGACCGGTCGCGTAACCGCCGGCCCGTACGATCAGGGATCGGCTCACAATCGTGCTCGGATGCATGATCGCGTGCTTTGTCGGATAGGTAAGCAGGGCAGCATTGACATCGAGTGGAAAGGTCAGGGGAACGACCTCACCCTCCAGTCCGATCAGTCGATGTCCCTGACATCCGACCATCTCGGCTCCATTCCGGACAGCTTCCTTCAGCGTCAGTTCAACCCGCCGCGGCATTGACCAGTCATCGGCATCCTGGAAGCAATAGGCGTCGTATCCGGTGCCCGCGACCACCTCTTGTGAGAGGCGATAGGGTCCGGAGTTCTCCGGCGATGTCAACAGGGTGACTGAAGGAAACCGGGAGACGATCTCGATTGGCGGTTCGCCCGAGGCATCATCGATGACCACGATTCCACTGAGCGGGCGAGTCTGCCGCAGGAGTGAATCGAGACAGTCGACCAGCCAGGGTTCACAGCGAAAGTGGGGAATAACCGCCAGAATCGAACATTCGAGTGTCAGCTCCCCTCGTGGGAGCGTGTCGCCATCCAGGGCATCAACAAAAACGATTGAATCGTCAGAAATCACAGTGATGCCGCCCCGGTTCACGTGTTCAGGTTGCACAGAATCGAAGCTCGAATGAGTTATCGCGATGGTCCGAGTGAACCGCTTCCATCATAGACCACCGTCGAGATGATTCCGATAGCCGAAAAGAAACCTGATCAGTTCTCGGACGGGTGGTTCGCCAGGAGCCATAAAATACCGACGAGCGATTTTGAATCGTGAATTTGTTCGCCAGCTGGTTGCAGAAGCGTGCGGATTTCGTCGCGCGGAATCAGAACGATCTCTGTGCGTTCATCAACATCTTCCGTTTGATCGGTCAATGTACAACCTTCCGCCAGAAAGATGGTCAATTCCTCAGTACAGAAACCAGCGCTCGAGTAGTAGCGGGCAATCTCCCGGATTGACGCGACCTCATAACCGGTCTCTTCGAGCAATTCACGCTGCGCGGTTTGGATCGTTGGTTCATTGGGTTCGCGGGTGCCGGCCGGAATTTCGAGCAAGGATCGCCCGACCGCGTGACGCCACTGTCTGACCAGGATCAATTCCTGATTGGCCGAAAGAGCGACGATTCCGACCGCGCCGGGATGCTCAACCACCTCCCGCACGCTTTTCTTGCCGGAGGGGAGGAGAACATGATCAACCCGAACGTGGACAAGTTTGCCGTCGAATCCGCGTTCACTCGAAATCGTCTCTTCGTGCCGGGATATCGGTGTCTCTGGCATGCGCAACCTCCGGAAACGACAGACGGCACCCGTGTTGGGTGCCGTCCTGGAGGCGCCAGTCGGATTCGAACCGACGATCAGGGTTTTGCAAACCCGTGCCTTACCGCTTGGCTATGGCGCCATCTGCTTCGGTCGCGAATTGTACCACGGTCATTTCCCGCTTCAACTGAAAGGTGTGTGACCGCGCGAATAACCGTCCCCGCTCTGGAATGATGCAGACCAGATAACTCGCGCGGCACAGATTTTATTGCTCCACGACCCTGCAAACCATCGTCGGACTCAACCAACATGGCGGCAGATATGCCGGCGCGAGACAGATCGGCAATACCTCTGGCTTCAGAATGATTCCAAGTTGCTCGGTCATGAACGCACGACGAGCCTGAATTCTGGCCCAGACCTCCGGAAACTTTTCAGCCAATTCAGCCCGGAGTGCTTCATCGCCAATCGCCAGTGAATCCTCGCAATTGATCGTTCGACCCGGCGGGAGCGGCGTCGGAATAATGTCGCACTGCATCGCCATTCCCGACGTGACCTTCCAGCTGCTTCCGGCGAGACCAAACCCATATACCCACTCATCGTACGAGGTAAGGTGACCGGCATTGACGAACGATTTCCACGGCGCGTCACCGATCGCCTCACCGATGGCGGCATCGAGCTCGCCACCAGTCACCCCAAGCCCGACGGTCTGCCACCAGGTCGCGATCGCCCGAAAGTAAGGTTCGACCAGCTCGTTCCAGTACTCCTCGTCGGGTTCGGTCGACATGACGCCAGCGCGACAGGAGAGACCTCCCCAGATCCCGTAACCCGTCGTGATCGCATCACCTTCCGCAATAACCCGATGACTTGGGCTGCGGAGACCGTTGAGCGCGCCATCGCTGGAACTGACGATCGGGTAGACCGGACCGGGTTCACCCTGCAGCCCCATCAACCCAGCGGCCTCATACTCGGTCATGCCGGGTCTGGCACCGTTCACAACACGCATGATCGCGGCCGAGGACCGGGTTGCACCCCACTCGAAGTAGGCAATTTGCGCGGCCGAATTGCGATTTCGATGACCGATCACCGGATCGATCATGTGACCGGTGACATCGACTGCGGTCGTCCCGGTCACAGCATCGAGGGTTCGCACGATCAGAGAAGGCACGAACGCGGGAATCGATGGATCGAAATCGGCTGGATCGGCGGTTTTCCAGCCGACGATTCCGACGTGATCGAATTTCCGCATGCCGGTATCGATCAGCATCTGTCGCAGGGGTGGAGACTCAGTGTGCGGTTGTCCGATGATGCTGAACGGATGATAGAGCTTCAGATCGACCGCGAGACCACGCTCCTTGTAAAAGAGCCCTTCGATTCCCACCAGCAGAACCCGCCGGCCATGTCGGCCGAGCAGGAGCAACGCTTCCTCGAATCGAGGATCGTAACCGGTCAACCAGATAAGATTTCCGACATGCTCGCGGTCACCGTAAACCGCAACCCAGTCCAAACCGACCGCCTCGAAGAGAGCATTGCATCTCGCGTCGAACTCTTCTGGAGAAATCTCCGGGCGTTCGACGGGAATGTCGAAACCGGGCATCGGAACATTTCGCAACTCGATCTTCATGAACGCTCCCTCCCTTTCGCATCAATTGGTAGCGGGTACCATATGGTCAACAGGCAATCGGCACAAGCGGCAACGAAAGGCGGCGATTCCATGGCTGAACATGCAACAACGGTGAAACTCTGGGAGGCGATTGATGCGCGCCGGGACGAGTTGATTCAAATCGTCGCGGATCTTGTCCATTTTCCCAGCGTTCTTGGATTGGAAGCCGGTGTACAGGGATACATCGCCGAACACCTGCTCGCGTCCGGATTTGATACCGAATCCTGGGATCTTGACGAAACTGTCAAAACCCAGCCAAATGCCGGCGAAAGTAATGTCCCGTTTCCGGGACGACCAAACGTGACCGGCAAACGAGCAGGCACAGGCGGCGGGCGTTCATTGATCATGAATGGTCACGTTGATGTGGTCAGCGCTGAGCCGGTCGCCGCCTGGCATTACGATCCGTGGGCTGCCGAGATTGTCGGTGACCGTATGTACGGTCGCGGCGCGTACGACATGAAAAGCGGCGTCGCGCTGAATCTCTTCCTGAGTCGTTTGCTGACCGATCTCAACATTCAGTTGAAGGGCGACTTCACAATCCACAGCGTCATTGAAGAAGAGTGCACTGGAAACGGCGCTCTGGCGGCATCGCTGCGCGACAAGGCGGATGCCTGTGTCGTGACTGAGCCCCACTTTGGCGATTTCACCCAGGCTCACCTCGGTGTGATGTGGTTCCGGATCAAGATCGAAGGCAAATCGGCCCACGCCGGTCACGCCTGGCAGGGCGTCAATGCAATCGTCAAGGCGGCCCCGATCGTGCTGGCGCTCCGTGATCTCGACGAAGCAATGAATGTCCACGTTCACCCATTGTGGGAAGGAATCACCCATCCGATCAATCTCAACGTCGGCGTGATTTCCGGCGGAGATTGGCCGAGTACCGTACCGGGCGCATGTGAAATCCACTGCCGGACGAGTTTCTTTCCAAACATGTCCAAGGACGAAATTGCCGCAAAGATCGAAGAGACCGTCATGGCAGTCGCCAGCGTCGATCCCTGGTTGGCAGAGCACTCCCCAACCATCATCTTTGACGGTTTTCATACGGATGGCGTCATTCTCGATCCGAATGAACCCTTCCTGCAAGTGCTCGGCGACGCCAGCCGAACGGTGCTCGGTCGACCATTCGAAGGCAGAATCGCAACGGCGGTCAATGACATGCGCTATTACATCTTCCAGGGTGTGCCAAGCACCTGTTTCGGCGCAGCTGGCGGTAATGCGCATGCGGCGGACGAGTGGCTCGATCTGACGACGATGGCTCCCGCCGCAAAAGTGCTGGCGAAGTTTATGGTTGATTGGTGTGGCGTCGCATAACGCTTGTCTCAGACGTAGGTACGACGAATAACCAACCGTTCTGGTCATCCAAATGTGACGAGCGGGTGATGCTCGCTCGCCGCATTGGTGGCAGGATGGGAGTGTCGGTCATCCTCGCTGGTCGGCCAGATTCATCGCAGGCGGAATCCAGGTATGTCAGATCACGATCCAATTGCGGAATGGCGTACTCGCTGGCAATCGGGTAAACACTATCCAAATCAGCAGTTCGCCGCACCGGCTTATGGTTACAAACCGTCCCGATCACCATGGGTTTATGCAGCAGCGGCCTTCGGAGGAACAGTTGCGGCGATCGTCTTTTGTATAGTCGCGGTCATTGCCATCGTTCTCCTTATCGCGGCGAATGCGAACGGGTTCGATTCCACTCCCGAGAGTCTTACCTATCATAATGATACGGACGAGGTCGTTTACGTCTACGAGTGCTATGAACGGTGTGTGACCTACCAATGGGGTTTCATGCTTGACGAGAACGAAGAATATTCGTTTCAACTTGAGTGGTACTACGACGAACCGATCGAGTGGGTGATCGTGACCCGGGGAGACTCGAGTTACGGATGCATCCACATCTGGGATTGGAAAGATCAAACCGTATCGATTTCAGATGCGGCAAAATGCCCCAAAGATATCCACTCCCCGGAAACAGAAGTCTTCTAGCCAGCCTTCGGCAGGCAATCGCTCTCCTCCCGTTCGTAACGTCACGGCACTGCCGAGTCTCGTCGGTCCTCTCGTCACCCCCAGTTGCCAAATTTCGTCGAAGGATCCATTCGTGATGGATGATCACCACAGGCGAACTAATCTCGGCAGGCCCGAGAATTCCGCGATCATGGATCAACATGCTCGCTCGTTGACGGGTCCGACTCCTCATGCTAGAAGCTGATCAGAGTGCGTCGACCATGTGCAAAGAAGGAGCTTACGATGAGCCGTTCCAGTTCGCGTCCACTCAAAATTGGACTTCTCCTTCCGGATACCGAAGGGCAAATGAATGGTCTGACGGCTCGGTGGAGCGATCTGCTCGCCATGACCAAACTGGCTGAGGATGTCGAATTCGATTCCGTCTGGGTCACCGACCACTTCATCCATCGATCGAAAACTGAACTTCGCGGACCCTGGGAATGCTGGTCATTGCTCTCGGCAATCGCCGCGGTCACGAAAACGGTCGAAATCGGCCCGCTTGTGCTTTGTGCGGGGTTCCGGAATCCGGCGCTGCTCGCCAAGATGGCCGATACCGTTGAGGAGATCAGTGGGGGACGCCTCATTCTTGGACTCGGCGCAGGTTGGAATGAGCCCGAATACCGTGCGTTCGGCTATCCATTCGACAATCGGTTCGCCCGCTTCGAGGAGGCGTTGACGATTATTTCCGGGTTATTACGGAATGGTCATATCGATTTCGATGGTCGCTTCTACCAGGCACGCGATTGTGAACTCCGGCCGCGAGGACCGCGGCCGGCCGGTCCGCCGATCATGATCGGCACGACGGGCAAAAAGATGCTCGACCTGACAGCGCGCCATGCAGATCAATGGAATGTCTGGTTTAGCCCGATCGAAAATAGTGTCGAAAAGTTGAAAACGCTTCTCGACGATGTCGACGCTGCCTGCCAGTCGGTGGGCCGCGAACCATCAACGCTCGTTCGCAGCGCCGCGGTCAAAGTCGAAGTCGGTCCCCACTCGCCATCGCAGATGTCCGTCGCGCCACTGCGCGGAAATCCGGCCGAGCTAGCCGCTCAATTGCGCGCCTATGCCGACATTGGGGTTACGCACCTTCAGGTTTGGCTGGAACCGAATACCATCGCGGGAATCGAAGCCTTCGGACGCGTCCTGGAAGAACTCGATCTCGCCTGAAGCGTGTCTGACATGAGATACGGAATAAACGTATGAAATTTGGAGTGCAGGTTCGAGCAACGGCTGAGGGGATCGATCTGCGTTGGATTGCCGGGGAACTCGAACGCCGTGGGTTCGAATCGATTTTCCTCCCGGAGCACACGCATGTTCCGATCAGCCAACGATCCGTGCATCCCGGTGGTGATGACTTGATGGAGGCCGCGAAGCGAGGATTCGATCCGATCGCCGCGCTCGCAGTCATCGCTGGGATGACCGGTCGATTGCGGCTCGGTACAGGTGTCTGCTCCTTGCCCAGCACGATCCGCTTGTTTTTGCGAAACAGGTCGCGACCCTTGATGTTCTGTCCGGTGGACGAGTGGTGCTGGGTGTTGGCGCCGGTTGGGGGCGGGAGGAGATGACAAATCACGGTGTCGATCTCGACCGGCGCTGGGATGTTCTCCGCGAGAAAGCACTCGCCCTTCGGAGTTTGTGGACATGCGAGGAAGCACGGTTCCATGGGGAGTTCGTCGACTTTGACCCGGTTTGGTAGTGGCCGAAACCGCTGCAGCAACCACATGTGCCAATTCTGATCGGTGGCGAGGGGGTCAGGGTTCTCCATCGCGTGGTGGAGTACGGTGATGGTTGCATTCCGAACTGGGAATCGGGAACGATCGAACGAGTTGTCGAATTGAACCGCCTGAGTAATGAGGCAGGGCGTGGGCACCTGCCGACCACGGCGTACTCCGTGCCACATGAGCGCGACATCGTTCGCGCCCGCATTGGCTCTGGAGTGGAGCGCATTGTCTTCAACATTCCCTCGAATGATCGGACCGAGACTCTCGCCGCACTCAATCGTCTCGGTCCGATCATGACTTAAGGAATAGTCGGTCAGCCGTAATGCTCCGCGTCGTGTTTGACCTGCTCCGCGAGATGCCGAATGTCGGTCGCGATCCGCTCAAGTCGCATCAGCACAGCGGTGTCGATCGCCGATTCGATCATCAACTGGAGTTCGGCGAAGTGCTCGTCGTCGATAGCGGCCGTCGCTGCATCTCCGATGAGTGATTTGAACTGATCGACCACTTCCGCGGCGTGTTTTGCCGAATGTTGGGCCATGTTTCGTCTGTTTCCTTCCGTTACCGCTTGCGAGCGCTCAGAATGAAATTTTCGTCGTGGGCGAAGAGTTCCGAAACGTGCCCCACGATCAACGGATCTGGTGTGAGCGCCAGATCAAGGTCCTTGTTGGAATAGGACATTGAATTCAGAAAGAAGCGGATCGCATTGACCCGGGCGCGCTTTTTGTCGTCGGATTTGATGATTGTCCACGGTGCGTCCGCCGTATCGGTGTAGAAGAACATCGCCTCTTTCGCGTCGGTGTACTCATCCCATTTGTCGAGCGAAGCGAGATCGATCGGGCTCAGCTTCCATTGTTTGAGCGGATCGGTTTGTCGCTCGCGAAAACGGCGACGCTGCTCATGTCGGCTGACTGAAAAGTAAAACTTGAAAAGACGAATTCCGCTATTGACCAACATGCGCTCGACTTCTGGCGCCTGGCGCATGAATTCCAGGTATTCGGCGGCGGTGCAAAATCCAAAGACGCGCTCGACACTCGCCCGGTTGTACCAGGAGCGGTCGAAAAAGACGATCTCTCCCGCGGTCGGCAACTCGGTGACGTACCGTTGAAAAAACCACTGACCGCGCTCAGTCTCGTTCGGTTTATCGAGCGCAACCACGCGAGCGCCTCGCGGGTTCAGGTGCTCCGTGAATCGCTTGATCGTGCCGCCTTTCCCGGCCGCGTCGCGACCTTCGAAGAGGATCACGATCTTCTCCTTCGATTCCTTGACCCAGTTTTGCACTTTGACCAGTTCAGTTTGAAGCTCAGTAAGAAGCCCGCCGTACTCTTCGTCGCGCATCCGGTTTTTGTATGGATATGTGCCCTCAGCGAAGATGACCCGACGATCGCTGGTCTCCAGCTCGTGGTCGCCAGTTGCCTCGGGCGACGGTGTCACTCCATTCGGTAACAGAATCGGAAACCTGTCAGTCATGCATCTCTCCCTATGCGCCTGGAAGCTGTCGGTTCGGATGTCTCTGGTGTACATCCTACGATGTCTCGCGATGCTTCAGGTTGGAGCCGGGAGTGTTGCATTTTCGTTGCAGTTCCGGGTTACGCCTGCACCTCATGTGAAAGTAAGCGACGCGCGAACGAACTTCTGGGCGTCTGAATTGCGGACGCTCGGTGCTTCGAAAAAATTGTCGGAATTTCGCTAAATTCGGTCTATACTGCCGCCTGATTGGTGGGTGGTTGCGGGAGGTACCCGTGCCTGTTGACACTGATGGGACGTCGCGTCCGTGATGTACGCGGCCGGCGATGAAGGAGTCTGTTCCGATGTTGGATTTGACAGCAGCCGATACACGCGTCTTTTTGTTCCATGGCGCCGATGCCGTCTCTGACCCGGGTGGAGCGATGGACAAGGTCAATGCATGGCTTGGCAAGGATCGCTCGACCTCCCAGTATCCGAATCTGAAGATCCGCGACATTCAGGTCACGTCAGACGGGCAAGGCGGTGTTTTCGCCGTCATCACCTGCAGCCTGGGTGCAAAAGCGGCCGCGATCTAGTCTGCTGGGCGCATTGCAGGCGATGAGCGAGCGACCACGCATCGTTCTCCTGATGGGGCCGTCGACTTACCGGTTGGCGGCCTTTGTCCGGGCGGCGGAGCGACTCGAACTCGAAGTCGTACGTGGGCTCGATCTGCCGGAGCACCTTTCGGACTACTGGCACGTCTCGCTCCCGCTCGATTTCGCCAATCCAGACGTCGCTGCCGCCTCGCTTGTTTCGTATGCCGGCGAACATCCGGTCCGCGCGATACTCTCCGTCGATGACAGCGCGACCATGCTCGCGGCGAGGGCGAGTTCGATGTTGCAGTTGCCGCACAACGACCCCGATTCCGCCCTGGCGGCCCGCGATAAGTTCGTCATGCGGAACGCACTCGCCGCTGGAGGTGCGCCCGTCCCCGAATATCGCGTCTATTCGCTCGACGCTGATCCGACCGAGATAGCGAAGAGCTGGACGTACCCCTGCGTGGTCAAACCCACCCGCCTCAATGGCAGCCGCGGTGTCGTTAGAGCGAATAATGGGTCAGAACTGGTAGTCGCCTTCAATCGTGGGCGAGCCATGTTACTTGCCGATGGTTACCTGCTCAGCGATGAAGCGATCCTGATCGAGACCTATTTGCCTGGAGTCGAAGTCGCGCTGGAAGGGCTGCTGACCGGCGGTGAACTACATGTGCTCGCGCTCTTCGACAAACCAGATCCTCTCGTGGGGCCTTATTTCGAAGAGACCATCTACGTGACACCCTCTCGCCTGCCGTTGGAGACACAGCGAGCGATCGCCGAAACCACGGCGCTCTCTGCCGCAGCGCTGGGACTACGGGAAGGACCCGTCCACGCGGAGTTGAGAATCAACGACGACGGCGTCTGGCCGATCGAACTCGCGGGGCGATCGATCGGCGGACTCTGTTCGACCATTCTCGAGTTCGGTGCGGGAATGTCGCTGGAGGAGCTGATACTCAGGCAGGCGGTAGGGCTCGAACTCCCGTCAGTAGAGCTGCGGGGTGGAGCAGTGGGGGTCATGATGATCCCGATTCCGAAACGCGGTCTCCTCCGATGTGTGGATGGGCAGGATCACGCACTCCAGGTACTCGGCATCACCGGGCTCGAAATCACCGCCCGCCTTAATTACCCGATTGAACCATTGCCTGAGGGTTCCGCTTATCTCGGTTTTATCTTCGCGAGCGCCGAGACCCCGGAAGAAGTCGAGGCCGCACTCCGGGAAGCACACGAACGACTGCAAATAAAAATCGATGCGGTTATTCCGTTGGTGTTTTCGAGTACAGGGTTGTGATTCGCAGAGCCAAAGCACATTCTGAGATTCAAGCAATCAGGTTAGTGACGCGTCCGCCAGGGCGGTCGGAGAGAGATTCACGGGCGAGCAGATACGTGCAATAGCGAAGTTGCGTCGTCTTTGTCGAGATGTGCGAGGCTGATCCTCCCGCCGGCACCACCCGATGCGACGGCCGCGTGGAAGGATGCCAGTCCGGCCCGGCGTTGAAATGGATTCTCGGTCAACGTGCTTTGCTGAATTCTGCGACCGCGGGTAATCGTTGTATTGCGGTCGATCGAACGGCTTCGGATCACGAGTAAGCCACTCGATCCGATGTACCAACCTGAATCCCGGTAATTCATCCACCCCATAATCCCAGCGATAACGAATACCGGAATGGCGGCGACGGCCCAGTTTGAAGAAAGTGGTCCGATGACAATCGCGAGCAGGATCGCGATCACGATCAAAACAAGCGCTCCCCAAACGGGTGCCAATAGGTAACGCCGGCGAGCCCGAACCGGTGGAGTGTTCAGGGACATTGTTGTTGGATCGATCGCGAACTCAGGGCACGCCCGCTGCAGAAACGCGCTGACTTCGACGAGTGGCAGGAGCGGCATGAGAATGCCCGATTCTGCACTTTCCTTACCGTAGCCTGCGCTCTCCGCACGGATTGTTGCCAGCCCGAAGGGTTGACGCATGATGCCCTCCGTCACCGAAATCGCCTGAATTCTCGCGGTCGGGATCGTTACGCGGCGACGTTCGAGCAATCCATACGTCGCCTGAAGCCGATTGTCGATTCGACGCAACTCGAAGTTGCCATATGTCAGGAATGTGCTGATGATGGCAAAGGACCACGCGAGCAGTGCACCAATCAAGAGCAATGCGGCGATGATTTCAACGGTTGGGTCAGGAGTCTCTTCAAGAACGTGATCCCAGAATCTCAGTGGCACAAGATCGTCCGCAAACTGCAGTCCAGCGAAGATGAGACCGAGGGCCGGCCCCACCCGTCCCGAAGTTGCCCCCGCCACGACCAGTCGCCGGAACGGAAGGGTTCCGAGCAGTTCTCCCTCGTCCTCGCGAATAATGACGTGTTCGGCCGGTGATGGATCGTCCGCAGAAGAGCCAGTCGTTTTCAAACGGAGCAGATCATGTCTGATCCGGGCAGCATCAGCCTGAGATACTGCCTCCAGCACGATATCGGCTCCACTACCAGATCCAGCCGCCGATTCAATTTTGATCGCCACAACCTTGAGAAGACGGTGGATAACATCTTCATTGAGATCGATCGTTTGAATGCGCTCAGTGGGCAGAAACCGCTCTTGCCGAGAAACGACTCCAGACCGGACATGAATTCCTCGGGCAGTAATCTCGTACGTGAATCGATTCCAGATGAGTGTCCGGTACCCGACAATCGCGACGGTGATCAGGAGCCCAGTCCCGATTCCAAACCACTGAAAGGCATTACCGCCTGAAAAGAGCATGATGACCAGTGGAAAGATCAAGGCTCGCAGAGATTTGATTGCGCTGTAAACGATCCAGATCGGGTGCAGTCGATGAACTCTTGCGGCTAATGGGTCAGACATCGTCACGAATGTTCGCCAGCTCAGCGATCCGGTCGCGCAGCGCTTCCGCATCGGAGCGGGCTAATCCTGGTATCTGTCGGGAACCGGCCGCGGTGTAGAGCACGAGAATCGCGACACCGTAGCGGCGGTCGATGGGACCTTGCCGGGTGTCAACGTGTTGCACCCGCGCCATCGGGACGCGCGTCCAGGTTTGCCACCAGATCCCGTGTCGGAGTTCGATCACGCTCTCGTCGACGGCATAGCGCCAGCTCCGCCAGCGGCGCGAAGGAACGATGATCACGTTGGCGGTGGCCAGAATGAGGGCAAACAAGGCAGGCACTACGATAAGCCAGTCAGGGAACTCGAGAGACCAAGATACGAATCCGATGCCGATCCCGATCACCAGAGCGACCGCGCCTTCGGTCAGAGCGTCAAACCTCCAGACAGTTATGACCCGGGGATCGAGTGAACGCAACGGTGACAATTCTCGGGCCGCGTCTTCGATGTGATCGCCCGGCGGCAAACCGGAATTTTCAGTGTGTAGAGGTGCGTGCATTAAAGTCCGGGGTTTAAGATGACGTGAGGTGCCTGGTCATCCTGCTGAGAGCGGCTCGCGGTCATGGATAGACGGCGGAGTTCGTTCGCACGATGACGACTTCGTTACCATAACACGACCAGCGAACACGCTTGAACAGCTGCGTTACTTACGCCGGGGTGCGCCTTTGCCACCACCGCCACCACCATCACCGCCTTTGCCGCCGCCTGATCCCGGTGGAACCCAGCCGTCGGGCAACAGCGCTTCCGCACCGAAGAAAAACTCCTCCATCTGTTCTCGGAGAATCTTGCGCGTTTCGGGATCGGCCGGATTGAGACCGTAATGATTGATCAGAATGGTCATGTGCGGCTGCCAGAGGGCATACCCGTCAGCGGAGACATTCTCAAAAATACGCTGACCCAGTTCACCGGGAAATGGTGGACGCGACAGCCCTGGCAGCCGGCGACCGATCTTGACACAATTGACCATTCGCTGCGCCATCGCAATGGGTTCACTCATCGTAGTACGTCGTCCTTCTAGTGGTGGGATGCCGCGCTCTGGTCGGTCTGCGAGCCCATCCACGATACGCTACGGGAATGCACGCCACCATGTCAAACCTGAGCGACTTTCCTGACCGTAATTCCAAACATCGGATTCGCGTCGTGTTCTTCGGAATGCGATGTGCGTTCTCGATTCCGCCATTGCAGGCGTTGATGCGCTCCGGTATCGATGTCGCGGCAGTGGTTGTTTCTGGAATGCGGGGAGCGCCGCTGACGAAACGCTCTTCAGAGAGTCCGCGCAAGGTCATCCAATTGCCGCGGCACGGAATACCACCGTCCATTGATGGTGTCGCCGCAGAAGCCGCAATACCAGTCTACTCTGCAGGTTCCATGCGGGATCCCATGGTTGAGAAATTGATTCACGATGCGGCCCCCGACGTCATTGCGGTCGCCTGCTTCCCCTGGTTGATTCCTGCATCTATCAGATCAATTCCGAAATCTGGCTGTCTCAACCTCCACCCTTCGCTTCTTCCGCGCTGGCGTGGACCCGAACCGTTGTTGTGGACCCTACTCTCCGGCGATGCCGAGACGGGAGCAACCATTCATCTTATGGATGACGGATACGATACCGGTCCGATCCTCTTGCAGCGCCAGATTCCGGTTCCGGAAGGCGTCAGCGGGCATTCACTTGAATGGGAACTCGCGGAACTTGGAGGCGATCTACTGGTCGAGGCGATCCGGTTACATGTAATCGGGGAGACCAAACCGATCAATCAGGATGAATCTCAAGCGACTTTTGCGCCATCTCCGGGCGCGAGCGACCTCATGCTTTCAACGGATAAGACTGCACTGGAACTCTTTAAGATTATCCGCGCAGTCGTCCCGATAGTGGGAGAAATTCGTGTTCGAATCGTGTCCTCCGGGGAGGAAGTTACGGTCAAACAGGCAGTCGAGTTCAACGCGAACGAATCACTTGCGATCCCGGTGATGCGATCCGGCGAAACTGCGAAAATTCAGTGTCGCACCGGGGTATTGACCGTCACCTTGATGTAATTGCGGTCGATTTCAGCGTTGACAGCCCCCAAATCGATATGAGATAACGCCACATCTCCGATGAACGATTTCGAGGGTTGCTGGCTGTAACCGATATCGAATCGTGAGCGGACATCCTCCCGGTTTCGTTGAGGGACGAAGATCGGGGTCTTGAATCCAGGCCATGTGGCCACAATTGATGAATCGGAAACCCGCATCGCGATTCGCCTCAGGAGCGATCGCCGCCAATCTCCTGCCGGATGCAGAGAGCGTTGCTACGCATTCTCTTTGTGATCGGGCAAGGGCAAAGGAGCGACCGGCCATGTCTGGCATTGCACCTGCATCGGTATCCCCTCACCGAGGCTTACCTATCGTCGTCTTTGTTGCATTCTTGCTGACCACGGTGGGCAGCGCGATTGTGGTGAATCCACACTCCGCCTTCGCCGCGAATGCGACAACGACATCTGCCGTCAATTTGCGAACCTCGGCCAACACGACGAGCAGAATCAAGATGGTCGTGCCGTCCGGAACCACGGTCCGGCTTTACAGCACGAACCCGAAAAACGGCTTCTACAAGATCGAGTACCAGGGTGTTTATGGGTACATCTACGGCGACTATCTGAGCCGCGGCGGAAGCAGCAGCAGCGGAAGCAGTAGTGGCGGCGGCGGAGGTGGCGGTAGTGTCTCAAGCGGAGGCGCAACCGGCACAGCCCGAACGACATCGACACTGAACCTCCGTGCCGGGGCCAGCACGGCCGATCGGGTTCTGCTGGTGATGCCTTCCGGCGCGTCGATCACCCTCAGCGGTCAAAGTTCGAATGGTTTCCTCAAGGTGACCTACCAGGGAACCACCGGCTGGGCGTCATCTTCCTACATTGGGAGTGCGTCGCAATCCGGATCGAGTTCCGGTTCAGGTTCCACTGGCGCTCAGGATCCTGGATCCGGTAATGCCGGGAGCGCGAGCACCACAAGTTCGCTCAATCTTCGATCTGGTCCCAGCACGAGCAGCAGCGTCGTTCTCGTCATGCCGAGCGGAGCATCGGTGACGTTGACCGGCAATGAGTCGAACGGCTTCCTCGGCGTGAATTACAACGGCACCAGGGGATGGGCTTCATCGAGCTACCTGAGCACTGGTGGCAACACGAGTGGTGGAAACTCCGGCGGTGGAGCCAGCGGCAACTACGACTCAAATGGCGATGGTTCGTGGTCACAGGATGAGATCATCGCAATCATCTACGCCGCCGCTGATTACTACGGTCAACCCCGCGTCGACATGCTTCGGGTCGCCAGGTGCGAATCTGGTCTCGATCCATACAACGTTACTCCGCCATACAGCGCGAGCGGTCTCTTCCAGTTTCTGCCTGGCACATGGGCCTCGACTCCCTATGCCAGCAATGACATCTTCGATCCCGTCGCCAGCGCGTTTGCCTCCGGTTGGATGTGGGCAAACGGCCGCCGCGGTGAATGGGTTTGCCAGTAAACGAGTAGCGAGCTGCTGGACTCTCGCTTCGAACTGAAAAGGAGAAGAGGTGGGTCGAATTTCGACCCACCTCTTCTCCTTACGATCGATTGATTAAGAGTCCTTTTCGGATTGCGGAACCGAGATCTTCAACTCAACTCGTTGACCTTCGACGAGTTGGAGTCGTTCGACCTCATCCTCGGGAATAGTCACGATATATATCTCGTTATCTTGCTTCAGTTGCGCGTTGAACACCTCAACTTCTCCTGACATGTAACGAATGATTATTACGTCCTATTTCACTCCGAAAATCGAGTCGTTAGCCAATCAAGCATAAAGCCAATGACTTCGCCCTTGTTCAGTTCGTTGAATATCTCGTGATGGGCATCCGGCCAGAACTTGATGGTTTTGTCGGTGCTGACCGCGTGATCGAAGCAGTCTTGTGAACCTCGCGGACTCGTCAGTTGATCGGCTTCGCCATGCATCAACAGGAGCGGAAGATCGAGTACGACTGTCCGAGGGCGCGTATCCTGCGCAGCCAGATAAAGTTCACGGACAAAACCCATTTGTGTCGGGCCATTGTTGCAAAGCGGGTCGAGCAAAAACTGCCTGTTGACCTCGGGGTCACGACTGAGAGTCGCGGGAGTCGAAGTGGGAACCGGTCGAGACGGGAAGAACTTTCCGAGTGTCAGGATCAATAGTTTCTGCCAACCAGGTGTCGATTCCGCCACGAGCAACGCCGGACCACTGAGAATGAGTGCATCGAGTTTCGATTGGTGCGCAATCGCATATCTCGTCGCGATCAGACCGCCCATTGAGTGCCCAAGCAGTACGATTGGTCGTTGCGGGTCGCGGTCGTGTGCATACTCGATCAGCAGGTCCAGATCGTCGATGTAGTCATCAAATCGTTTGATCACGCCGCGCGATCCGTCGCTCCTGCCATGGCCGCGATGATCATGACCAAAGACTGCAAAGCCCCCATCAGTGAGCGCCTTGACCACATGACCGTAACGACCGATATGTTCGTCTTTCCCATGCGCGATAATAACGATCGCTCGTGGCGCGCCTTCCGGCAACCAGTGGTAACCCCTGAGATGGATACCACCGCTTCCAATGAGGTCAGTCGATTCTGGATGGTCGTGTGTGTGCACGTTCATTCGCCTCTTCTCCGGCCTGAGGGTTGCAATTGGGCGTCCAAGGGACTGCGCTGGGCATATCCATCTTAAAGTAGTCGAAAGCGAGGCAACGCATAGACGGCAACGATAAGTCCGCTCCACGTGAGATCGTCAGCAAACTGGAATTACCCGGCCGAACCATCGTGCGGGTCATTTTGACACTGGTGATCATTTACCTGCTGACGCGACTCTGGTCAGTATTGCTTCTCGGGATCATCGCTCTGCTGGTTGCGGCCGCGCTCGATCCGCTCGTACGAAAATTCGAAAAGCGTGGATTCAAACGCCCGCTGGCGGTTGGCACGGTCTTCATCGGTCTCGTTGCCTCCCTGGTACTTCTGCTCGGATTGGTTGTGCCGCCTCTGATCAACGATGGCCGTGATTTCGCGGAAAATCTGCCGGAATATGTCGACGACGCTCAGAGTGTCCTCAATCAGAATCCGGACATCTATCAACGGTTGCAGGAAGCGTCACAACGGGGAGCCGCCGATCCGACCGCGATCTTCGGAGGCTTTCTGACATTCAGCTTTGGACTGATAGGAGCGATCAGCAATACGCTGATCATCTTTGTGCTGGCGATTTACATCCTGGTCGATGGTGCCAGAATCTACGGTTGGATGGTGCGCTATCTTCCGGAGAAGCAACGCGTTCGATTGGATCAGGCCATCCCGGAAGTAAGCTCCGTCGTCAGCGGGTATGTCGCGGGTCAACTCCTCACGTCGGCACTCTTCGGCATCTTCACCTTCATCGTGCTCACGGCGCTCGATGTACCCCAGGCGCTTTTTCTCGCGATTCTTGCAGCCTTCGCCGATGCCATCCCGATCGCCGGCGTCATCATTGCCACCATTCCCGCGGTACTGCTCGCATTCAGCGTTTCCATTCCCACCGCGTTGATCGTCTTTGTCGCGTACATGATCTATCAACAGATCGAGAATTACATCATCGTTCCTCGTGTCTACAAGAACACGCTGCAAATCTCCTCATTTGCGGTCCTGGTGTCGGTTCTGATCGGCGGGGAACTCCTGGGTATCACTGGGGTGTTGCTGGCGCTGCCAATCGCGGCGGCTATTCCGGTGATCGAGCGAATTTGGATCGGCGAAGATCATCCATGGACGGTTCGGCGGCGCCGAGCCGGGGTTGTGCCGGCCTCTGATCAACATTCGAGCACCGACGGCTGGCCGAGATAATTCTCCGGGGTAGTACACTTCCCGATTGAAAGTTATGGCGCCGTGCGAGCGTCAACCCGCCCGCTGCGGGTTCTGGACGTATCACCACTTCAAAGGATCACCGATGTCATCCGCGTTGGATCTGAGTAAAGACGAGATTATCGAACTCATCCGTCCTGTCACCGATCCGGAAGTTCTCCGGAGTCTGGTCGAACTCAAAATGATTCTTGATGTCGAGATCGATGGACGGAATCTCACCTTACACATCGAATTACCCTCACCGATTGCTCCGACCAAACCGAAGATCTCCGCTGATATCCGCGAAGCGCTCTCGGTAATCCCGGATTTGGGAGAGGTCAGTTTCAAGTGGACATCGCGTGTTCGTCCAAGTTCCGGTGGCCGTACCGATGCCCAACCGATCTCCGGTGTGAAAAACACGATCGCGGTCGCATCTGGTAAGGGCGGCGTCGGCAAATCGACCGTCGCGGTCAACATCGCGGTGGCGTTGGCCCGCTCCGGTGCGAAGGTCGGATTGCTCGATACCGATGTCTACGGTCCCAGCATTCCTCTGATGATGGGTGTCCATGACAAGCCGATGATGCGGAACAACAAAATAGTTCCACTCGAGGCGTACGGTGTGAAATTGATGAGTATCGGCTTCATTCTGGAGGCTGACAAAGCATTGATCTGGCGGGGTCCGCTGGTCGCTCAGCTTATCAATCAGTTTCTGAACGATGTCGATTGGGGCGATCTTGACTATCTCATCATGGACCTCCCACCGGGCACCGGCGACGTTCAGCTGACGCTCGTGCAGAAGATTCCCATTTCCGGTGCAATCATCGTTACGACACCACAGGACGTCGCGCTGGCTGACGCGAAAAAGGGCCTGAAGATGTTCCAGGAGGTGAAAACCCCGATTCTGGGCATCGTCGAAAACATGAGCTACTTCATTTGCTCCAACTGCAACGCACACCACGATATTTTTGGAACCGGTGGTGGTAAGCGAATTGCTGACGAGAACGAAGTCGAGTTGCTGGGACAAATCCCCATCGAGGCGATCGTTCGCGCCGGCGGCGACGAGGGCACACCGGTGGTGGCGTCCCATCCGGACTCCCTGACGGCGGTCGCATTCGAAAAGGCGGCACAGCGAGTTGCCAGCCGGCTCAGTATTGAAGCAATGAAAAAGCCGCGCAAACCGACCATCATGCTGAAGCCGATGACACGGTAACAACATCTCGTTCAAAATAATCCAGTGATGGGAGGATCATTCGATCCTCCCGTTTCGATTCCGTCCGGCAGGAGAATACTGAGATGCGCTGGGATCACCGCCCGATTCAAGGAGAAGCGGATTTAGCCCCAATAGTAGCGCTTCGACAGGAGATCGAGCGCGCGGAGCCCACCGGATTCCCGATCTCACCGGAGCGGCTGGGTGCATCGTATCTCCTGCCTCGTCCCGGTTGGTGGAGTGACTTCTCACTCTGGGAGCGGGCTGGAGTACTCCGTGGAATCGGCGAAGTTCGCATTGCGGAACTCGAGGGCGGTGACCGGGTAGCGTATATCCGGTTGCGAGTTCACGCCAATGACGCCGAAACGTCACTTCCGGATCAGATCCTCGTCAACTGCGAGGATGTGGCCTCCGGCTACTTCGTCACGGACTTTCAGGTGGAGGTTTCCGCGCAACAGAGCCACCGAACGCGAATCGATCTGCTGGAACGCCACGGCTATTCCATTGATCGCGTCTTCAATATGATGCACCGTTTGTTGGCGGAACCAATTTCTCCAGCCGAAATGCCAGCCAGTTATCAGCCTCGACCCTTGCAGGGAGTGTCCGAAGTTGATGCCTGGCTTGCGCTTTATGCGAATGCATTTCAGGATCACTACGATTTCCACCCGATCGCGTACGATGAACGAATCCAGCGGATGGGAGAGTCAACTTATCTTCCCGAGTTCGATCTCGTGGTCACGGCTCCAGATGGGCAACTCGCGGCCTTCTGCTTCTGCGATCGCCGCGTCGACTCGGCAGGACTTGTCGATTGGCATGTCGATCTCATTGGAACCCATCGCGATCACCGGGGGCGCGGTCTGGCGAAAGTGCTCCTGCTGACCACGATGACAATGGTCAGGGATAGCGGCGGCAACGAAGTGAAACTCGACGTCGATGCCACCAGTTCAACCTGTGCCAATCGACTTTACGAAGGACTGGGCTTTACGACCGTCAACACATCTATCGATTATCGAAAGACATTTGAGTGACGGCCGTTAAGCCGCACACTTCACTCATTCGACAATGATTTCGCCGACCATGCCCGCCATTAGATGAGGAAGACAGACGTATCTGTAGTTGCCGGGCGATTCAAACGTATGGCTCCACTCCTGATCTTTGGCGATATTGCCGGAATCCCATGCGGCCGCCCCGGCAGGTAACTCCACTAGGGTCTGGTCCTCTACCTTGCTTGGATCAGCAGTTGCCGTGTGAACCAGATCATAGTCGTTTTTCCAGGTGACCGTCTCGCCGCGTTTGATCGTGAGCGTTGCAGGGTTGAAGGTCATCTCCTTCGTCATCTTGATCGTTTTTGACTTCTCCGAACTCCCACCACATGCCGAGAGTGCCCCGGCGGTGACGACGATCCCCATGACACCCGCGATGCGGAGAAAGTCCCGTCGATTGTTCCGCGCTTTTGGTCCGATCGATTTCTCAGTGCCCACGTTCATTTGACGAGCACCCCGGTGACATACAGCGCCAGCATGCCGGCCGTTACACCAGCAAATGAGGTAAGTGCCATCGAGCGCGAGGAATCTCCTGTCCAGACCAGCTTTTTGCCGATCGAGTATGCGACCTGGAAGACCGCGCCAGCGCCGACGGAGAGGAAGAGCACGGAAAGGGCCGGGGCGGTAATGAAATCGCCGATCCACGCGCCGAGAATGGCCGGTGCGCCACCAACCAGACTGAGCAGAGCCAGCGTTTTCAAGCTGGGTCGGTCTTTCGCTATCGGCATGATGATGCCGAGTCCCTCTGTCACATTCTGGATGATGAAGCCAATCACCAGGAAGGTGCCGAGCGATGCGGCTCCGACCGAATACGCCGCGCCGATCGCCAGCCCCTCGCCGAGATTGTGCAACCCGATCCCGATCGCGATGAGCCATGCGAATGCCATGCGCGCGTCGGCTCCCTTTGAGCCCGTGGTCGTCGGCCGACGACCGATCGCATTCAGCAGCAGAATGGCGCCCACGATTCCAATCGCGACCAATCCCGTGCCCTGGAAGGGACCTCCCAGCAGGTTTGCCTGCTCCAGCGCCTCGTTCGTTGCGTCCACCCCAAGGAAGAGCAACAATCCCACGGTCGCCGCCATCAGGAAGAGCATCGATCGCGGGGAAATCCGTCGGAGTACCGGCAACCAGAGCACCCCGAGAATGATCGGAATCACCCCGACGTAGAGTCCAACCAGGGTGAACTTCCAGAAGGTGGCACTCGAGGCCGAAGGCGTTTCGGAAGCGACATCGACGGTGGGGGTGAAGGGATCCGAATTCGAGGAGAAGAGTGTGATCGCGTATGCCTCC
>Ga0105046_10002245_pt1 | contig 30454 bp, 24 predicted proteins | sample MAT03_FD_78385 | JGI IMG/M metagenome (GOLD analysis project Ga0105046, IMG submission 78385) | Freshwater microbial communities from Lake Fryxell liftoff mats and glacier meltwater in Antarctica - MAT-03 (megahit assembly) | ecosystem: Environmental > Aquatic > Freshwater > Ice > Liftoff...
AGCGGCAAGCCACTGGCCGAGGTCGTGTGCGGTATGCCAGCGAATCTCACGATTCGTGAGGGGCTCACCGCGCAGCTGGTCGCGTCGCTCGGAGCGAGTCCGGATCTCCGCGGGTACCCCGTTCCGCCCGACGCGTCCGTGAACGAAGCGCACGCCCGCCACATCGCGTCCGGCGCGCTCAGTGGCGGATTCGACATCGAGAACGCGCGACGCCTACGCACGGCCGCTCCGCTAGCGTACGCCGGCGTACTTCGTTGCTGTCTGATCGGCGCTCGGATGGAGATCGTACCTGCTGACTCCTGGCGCGCGTTGATCGATGATGTCGCCGCGACCGAGGACGTCGAAACCTGGCGACTCTTCCTCGAGCACGCGGATGCATCGAACTCACTGGACCTCGTCGAGCAGATCCTCTCGCAGGTCTCGACAACCGACCGAACGCCACAGTTCTGGTCAGCGCTGCTCGTCTCCGTGCTGCTCATTCGCCCCGCGATCTTGATCGCCGAGCGGGTGATTGACTCGCATCCCGAAGGCGGCGGGCAGCGAGGCGTCGCCGAGATCATCCTCGCGCCCGAGCGCGACGGAGGCGGAGGGGACTTCGGGGACGACTTGAGCATCATGTACGGCGAGGAACTCGAGCGGGACGACGTGCAGGTTTCGCGTTGGGCGCTCGTCGCGCGTGGGGCAGTCGCTGTCGGGGACTCGCCGAAGCTACGGCGGTGGCTCGACCAGCTCACGATCGGGCCTGAGCTGCGCCCGCTGCGTGAAGCCGTCGTCGCCGCCATCGAAGGCGAGGAGCACCTGCTCACCCTCGCCCCGGAGGTCCGCCCTGCAGCGCAGTCGCTCTACCGCTGGATCACGTTCCGCCGCGAGGCGAAGGACGAGGATCACACCCCCACCGGCGGCAAGGCCGCCACGCGTCCCAAGACCGCGAAGAAGACCGCGCGGCGTGCGTGATAGCGTTGCGGCGTGCGCGCTGCCTCGCTTTGTGCCGTCCTGCTCCTGATCAGCTCCACCGCCTCGGCGCAGCTTCGGCGCGACAGCTCGGGGGCGTGGTTGCCGCCGAGCTCGTATGCGGCGAGCGATGACGCGCTCTCGGTCGCGGTGAACCCCGCGTCGATAGCTCATCTGGACACTTGGAGCGTGCACTACAGCCACGCCGACAGCGGCGATGCGGAGCGCTTCGCTGAGCGGGGCGACGCGCTCTATGGCGCCATCCCGCTGCTCTTCGGGATCTCGCTCGGCGCGGGCGTCGACTCGGTGCGGCCCAGCCGGGCCTCGATCATGGCGGGCGCGATCGAGCGCACCATCGTGTCGCTCGACGTCGGTCTGCGCTTGAGCGATCAGCTCAGCATTGGCGCGGCGCCTCGGGTGCTCTTCTCGGGTGACCCGCGCCTCGGAGGCGTCTTCACTCTCGATCTCGCAGGCAACTGGCGCCCGCTGCCCGAGATCGCGCTCTCGTTCATCGCGCGCGATCTCACCGGCCCGGGCTACCAAGGCGGGGGCGGCGCCATCCCGCGCTCGTTCGTGCTCGCGGGCGCCATTCGTCCCGACGGCACCCGCGCGTTCACCCTCGATCTCGCCGCGGCGATCGATGAGCGCGGTCGAGTCGGGATGCGCGCGATGGCCGAGCTCGAGGTGCCCTTCTTCGGGCGCCTGCTCGCTGCCGGGGAGTTCGAGGACGTCGGCGGCGTGCGACCCGAGGTGCGGGTCACGATCGGCGCCGCGATGGACTGGGCCGAGTACGGCGTGGGCGGCGGGGTGGTGGTGGGCGATGGATTCGAGCCCTGGCCCGGCTGGTACGTGAGCGCGCGCCTCGAGGGTGAGCGGCGCCGCGGCTTGCCCACGGGCGATGTGATCGCGGAGATCACCATCGATGGCACCGGGCCGCGCGGCCTCTTGCGTCTCGTCGCCCGCCTAGATCGCGCGCTGCGTGATCCCCGAGTGCAAGGGGTGCTCTTGCGTCCACGGGGATCGGGGATCGGGTTGGCGTACGCCCAGGAGATCCGCCTGCTCGTCGCGCAGCTGGAGGATGCCGGCAAGCACGTCGTCTGCTACCTCGAAGACGCCAGCGGCGCCGAGCTCTACGCGTGTGGCGGCGCCAGCACGATCGTCGGCGATCCCTCGGGCGGCATTCGCCTCTACGGGCCCGCGATGGAGATCCAGCACTACGCGGGTCTTTTGCGCGAACTCGACATCCGCGCCGACTTCGTGCGCATCGGCCGCTTCAAGAGCGCGATCGAGCAGTTCCACGACGATCACATGAGCGGTGGGGCCCGCGAGATGCGCGAGACGATCATGGACGATCTCTACGGGCGCTTCGTGAGCGATCTGTCGCGCGACTTTGCGATGGAGGAGGCGCGCACCATCGAGGTCGTCGCGGGCGGACCGTACGTCGCACCCGGGGCGGTGGAGGCGGGTCTCATCGATCAGCTCGCCGACGTGCACGATCTCGGCGAGGTGCTGCGCGAGGTCTACGGGGGCGATCTGACCCGCGAGCACCACGAGCCCAGCGAGATCGATCGACGCTTTGGGCGCCCCGCGCGCATCGGCGTCGTGGTGATCGACGGGGAGATGACCGACGGTGAGAACCTCGATCTCCCCATCCTCGAGATCCACACGACGGGCGGTCGCACCGCCGTCGATGCCATCGATGCGCTGAGCCGCGACCCTTCGATCAGCGCGATCATCCTGCGGCTCGATACGCCCGGCGGCTCGGTGCTCGCTGCCGATCAGATCTGGCGCGCCGTCCAGCGGGCGCGCGAACGCGTGCCGGTGATAGCCTCGATGGGCGCGATCGCCGCGAGCGGCGGCTACTACGTGGCCAGCGGCTGCGACGAGATCTGGGCGGATCCCGCGACGCTCACCGGATCGATCGGGGTGTGGTTCGGCAAGATGGACTTCGAGCCGCTCGCCACCCACTTCGGCGTGGTGACCGAGGAGATCTCGCGCACCCCACGAGCGAACGCCGAGACCCTCTGGGCGCCCTTCACCGCGGATGAGCGCGAGGTGCTCTCCGAAGCGGTGCGGCACTGGTACCGCGAGTTCTTGCGTCGCGTCGCCGCCGGCCGGGGAATGTCGCTCACCGAAGTGCACGCCCTGGCGCAAGGTCGGGTGTGGACCGGCGATCGCGCGCTCGACATCGGCCTGGTCGATCACCTCGGTGGCTTCTCTTCCGCGCTCGCGCGCGCTCGTCAGCTCGCGGGCTTGGCCGACGACGCGCCCTTCGAAGTGCGACCCTCGCGTCCCAGCTCGCTCCTCGACTACGTGCTCGGCGAGACGGATCTGCTCGGCGGCAGCGAAGCCTCGGTCGACGACGCGCTCCGTGATCCCAGCGCCGCAAGCGATCCCACCGGCCTCAGCGCGACCCTCTCGCACCTGGCCCCCGGCGTGCTCTCGGCGCTTCGCTTCGCGGTGCTGATGCGTGCATCGGGCGCGAACACCCCGATGGCCCTCTGGCCCGTGGACACCCACGTCATCCCCTGAGCGCGTCGCCAATCGAGGCTTGAATCCACTAGAGAACGTGTGGCATTCAGCGTGATGCTCCGCGTCGCCTCTGCGCTTCTCTCCTACGGCCTCTTGCTGCTCCTGGTCTCGGCCTGCTGTCTGGGCCCCAACGCCACGGGACCCGAGATCCGAGACCTGAGTCCCTTGGGGATCTCCGTGGAGCTCACGGGGCACACCGGTGGCCCGAGCGGCTCCGGCTTCTCGTTCACCAGCGGCGATGGCTCGAGCACGATCGAAGTCACCCCGGCCGTCGCCGGAGCGCCCGCCGCCACCCGCTCGCCCACCGAGCTCCTCGGCCCGGTCGAAGTCCAATGGACGCGGCCCTTCAGCTACGCAGGCATGAGCGGCTTCGAGTCGCGGGCGTTGGAGTACGCGTCGCAGCGAACCCACTGGGTCGGTGCGCTCGATGGTCCACGCGGCCCGATCTGGATCCACCTCTCGACCGACACCCATTGGGTACCCGGACCCACGGACGGCGATCTGGGCTGGCAGACCCTGCGCGACGGCGTGCGGCTCGTGCCCTGAGCTGAAGAGGCCACGGGAGCCCTCAATCGCAAACGCTCGTGGGGCCGTTCGTGTAGGCTGCGCACCTGGAGCGAAGCGATGGCGATTGGATTCGACGCACGCAGCGTGGATGCCCTGGTGGTCCACGGATACCCCTTTGAAGGGCTCAGTCACGCACAGTGCGCGGCGCTACAGGAGGCGATCAGCCGGATAGGTTCCGGTCTGGTGGCCGTGCCGAACGGCGACTTGAGCGAGACCAGCAACGCGGCTGCTGCGCCCGATGCGCCGGTGCCCTTCTCGTTCGTAGTCGGGGCGCTTATCGCCCGCGCTGGGACCGCCGCCGTCGAGGACGCGACCACCCAGAGCGCCTCGGTCACCGACGCCCTCAGGGAGCGCGCTTCGGCGACCTTCGAAGCGGCGCGGCCTCTCCTGGATCCCCTGCTCGAGGCGCAGGGCGTCACGCCGGGCGTGCCAGGTCTCTTCTTGATCGCGGCGGGGCCGCTCGCCTCGGCGCATCTGGAGGGAGATCCGCAAGCCACGCTCCGCCGGCTGCGCGGCGACGAGGACACCGAGGAGCTGCTCTCCTCACTCGTGGTGAAGCACGGCGCCGATCCTGAAGTGATCCGCATGACCTTGAAGGGTCAGTTCACCCTCTCCGCGCGCTACCGCTGAGCGAGCATGACGCTCGATTCGACGAAGGAGATTCGATCGCTGGAGCCGGAGGACGCGGACGCGGTCGCCGCACTGGTCTCAGAGCCCACGGTGGCCCGACGCCTCGGCAACACCCCGTTCGACGGAAGCGCAGGGTGGCGCACCCGGCTCGAGAGCCGCGATCTTCAGCGCTCGCTGGCGCTCGGTGCTTTCGAGGGAGAGAAGCTCCTCGGCTTTCTCACCCTGGATGCGCAGCCCTCGGTGCGACAACAGCACGTCGCGCGGATCGCGATGGCCGTCGATCCCACCAGACACCGCAGCGGGGTGGGCAGCGCGCTCTTGAGGGCCGCGGTCGATGCGGCCGACCGCTGGCTCCAGATCCTCCGCATCGAGCTGGGCGTGCAGGCGGACAACGCGCCGGCGATCGCGCTCTACCAGAAGCACGGCTTCGTCGTCGAAGCGCGAAGGCGGGCCGACATGCTGCTCGACGGTGCACCCGCCGACGGCCTGTGGATGGCCCGCATTCGTCCGGGCTTCGTGGCGCCGGCAGCGTTCGGCAGCCCGCCTCCAATCCCCGAGCGTGTGCCGCGCGGCGCGATCACGGTCCGCGCGCGGCTCGAGGGAGACGCGCCCGCGCTCGCCCGGGTGCACCAGACCGATTCGGTGATGGAGGGGACGTTCCAGCTCCCGTTCCAGTCGCGCCTCGCGTGGGAGCGAAGGTTCGCGCAGAGCACCCCGAACATGCACGTGCTCGTGGCGGAGCTCGAGGGTGCGTTGGTCGGCGCCGCCGGTCTCTTTCCTCTCGGGCCCAACCCGCGAATGCGTCACGTGCGCACCCTGGGCATGTCCGTCGATCCGTCGGCGCAAGGATGCGGCGTGGGTCGCGCGCTGATGGGCGGACTGATGACGTTGGCGGACGACTACTTGGGGCTGACGCGCATCGAGCTCGAGGTGCACGTGGACAACGATCGCGCGCGAACGCTCTACGAGCGACATGGCTTCGAACGCGAAGGGACGCTCCGCGCGTTCGCGTTCCGCCGCGGCACCTACGTGGACGCGTTCTTGATGTCGCGGGTACAAATCACCTCTGCGGAGCGATCATGAGCGCGCTGTTGGTCACGATCTCGTTCAGCCACTACTGCGAGAAGGCCCGCTGGGCGCTCGATCGCGCACAGGTCCCGTACACCGAAGAGGCCCACGCGCCGCTCGTGCACTTCTGGGGCACCAAGCGCCGCGGCGGCAGCTCGACACCGCTCTTGCGGCTGGCCGATGGCAGGCTGCTCCGCGAGTCGAGCGACATCGTGCAGTACGCCGATGCGCAGCGGCCTGGGTCGCTTCTCCCGACCGAACACCGCGCCGAGATCGACGCACTGATCCGACGCTTCGACGACGAGCTCGGTCCGGCGGTGCGACGCATCGTCTACTACACGCTCTTCGAAGCCGGTGAGGCCATGGCGCCGCTCATCCGAGACTCCACCACCGGCCTCACCCGCGCAGCGGCGCCACTCCTGGGCATGCTGTTACCGCCGCTCATCAAGCGAAGCTTGAAGATCGATGCGAAGGGTGTCGCCCGATCGCGCGCCAAGCTCGAGCCGCTCCTGAGCGACATCGAAGCGATGCTCGCCGACGGTCGGCGCTTCTTGGTCGGCGATCGTTTCACCGCGGCCGACCTCACGTTCGCCGCGCTGTACTCGCCGATCTTGGTCCCTCCGGAGCAGCCGGTGACCTCACGCACGGTGCTCCCGCCGAGTCTCATCCGCCTGCGCGACGAGGCGCTCGCCAGGCCCGCAGGGCAGTTCGCCGCGCGCATCTATCGCGAAGAACGCGAAGAACGCGAAGAACGCGATCGCGTCGCGCGCTGAAGATGTCGAGTAAGCCGCATCGAGAGAGCCATCGCGCCGAAGTGGGAGGCTGGCTTCGCGCGGCCGTGCTCGGGGCCAACGACGGCATCGTGTCGTTGGCGAGCTTGGTCTTGGGCGTCGCGGCCGCCGACGCTGGGGGACAGTTCGCGCTCACCGCAGGCGTGGCAGGCCTCGTCGGTGGCGCGCTCTCGATGGCGGCGGGTGAGTACGTCTCGGTGAGCTCGCAGCGCGACGTGGAGCTCGCCGACCTCGCGAAAGAAAAGAAAGAGCTCGCCGAGACCCCCATCGCGGAGCGCAACGAGCTAATCGGGATCTACGTCGGTAAAGGACTCTCACGCGAGCTGGCCACCCAGGTGGCCGACGCGATGATGAAGTCCGAAGATCCCCTGCGGGTACACGCGCGCGAGGAGCTGCGGCTGGATCCGGATGATCTGGCGCGACCGACCCAGGCGGCCGTGGTCTCGGCCATCTCGTTTGCGCTGGGCGCAGCACTCCCGCTGCTCACCATCACCTTCGCGCCCGAGGCCATTCGGGCGCCGCTGACGCTGGGCGCGGCGCTGATCGCGCTGGGCGCGCTAGGCGCCTGGAGCGCACGTCTCGGCGGGGCGCCGATCCCCCGCGCCATCGGGCGGGTGGTGATCGGCGGCGCCGCGGCGATGGGTATCACGTACGCGCTCGGCACCCTGCTCGGAGCGTCGATGTAGCGAGTGCCGTGACGCAGGGCGAAGGCCGCTCGCGTCACGGCCGGGTCTGGGGCAGCGCCCCAGGAAAGTCAGCCCCTCGCGACGCGGCCGGGGCGCTTGCCGGTGAGGGTGTCGTCCAAGAGGATCGGCTGGCCGCTCACGAAGGTCGCGCGGTAGCCGCTCGCCCCTTGCAGGAAGCGCTTGCCGCCCGCGGGCAGATCCGCGACCAGCTTCGGCTTGTGAAGACGGAGGTTCGCGTGATCGATCACGTTCACGTCCGCCTTCTTGCCCGGCAAGAGCAGTCCCCGATCGTTCAGGCCGAGGTAGCTCGCGTTCGCCCCCGTCAGCTTGTGGATCGCGGCTTCGATCGAGAGCTTGCCGCTCGCGCGATCGCGGGCCCAATGCGTCAGCAAGTACGAGGGGAAGCTCGCGTCGCACACGGTGCCCACGTGCGCGCCTCCGTCGGAGAGCGCCACCAGCGCGTCCGGACGCTGCAGCATCTCTTCGACGGCGCGGAGATCGCTGCTCATGTAGTTGAAGATCGGAAAGTAGAGGAGCTGCTTTCCGTCCTCTTCGATCAGCGCGTCGTACACCACCGCGAGCGGCGGGATGTTCTTCTGCATCGACTCCGCAAAGAGGCTGTCCTCGCGGCGAGGCTCGTAGTTCGGCGGATCACCCAGCCGGAACAGGCGCATCGAGACCATGTCGATGGCCTCGATCAGCCGATCCACCAGAGGCGGCACCGAGCTCCCGTCGCCCGCGAGCTGCTCGGACTTCTCCGCCAACATCTTCTGGCGGAGCTCGGGGTTCTTCATGGCCCGGGCGCGCTCGGCGAGCGGCAGGTGGCTGATGGCCTTGTAGGACGGATACCCGATGAAGGGATGGAACGTCGCCTCGAGACCAATGATGACGCCGATGCCCCGCGGCGCGACCTGGGCCCGCATCGCGATGCCCTTGGCGTTGGCCTTCTCGATGCGATCGAAGATGCGGCGGTACTGTTCGGGCTCCACATCGCGCTGCAAGGTCGAGAGAGACAGCGGCCGTCCTGCCGCGACCGCCATCCCCTCGAGGAGATCGAACTCCCGATCGAAGTGCTTGGGCCCCCGGTCCATGTCGAAGTCGGAGACCGCCGAGAGCACGCCCTTACCTCGGCCGGCGAACGCGCGGCCCAGGCCCTCGAGCTCACGCCCGGTCGCTTCGGACGCGGGGGTCGCGCGCCCGTCGGCTGTCCGGTGGTTGTCGCTGCGTCCGGTTGAGAAGCCCAGCGCGCCCGCATCGAGCGAGCTCACCAAGAGCGCGCGCATCGCCTCCACGTCGGCCTCGGTGGCCTCTTCTACATCTTCGGCACGATCGCCCATCACGTAGAGGCGCAGCGGATCGTGCGGCACCAAGAGCCCGAGATCGATGGTGTGGGGCATCCGATCGACAGCCTCGAGGTACTCGGAAAAGGTCTCCCAGCGCCACTTGATGCCTTCTGCGAGCGCGGCGCCGGGGATGTCCTCGACACCCTCCATCAAGCGGATCAAGCGCGCGTGATCGTGGGGCCGAACGGGCGCGAAGCCCACGCCGCAATTGCCCATCACCGCGGTGGTCACTCCGTGCACCGAGCTGGGGAGCATGTCCTGGTCCCAGGTCGCCTGTCCGTCGTAGTGGCAGTGGATATCGACAAAACCTGGGGTGACGATGCACCCCGTCGCGTCGATCTCTTGCTTGCTGGTGCCGAGGTTCTGACCCACCGCGCTGATCTGCCCGCCGGCGATCGCGACGTCCGCTCGCTGCGGGGCGCCGCCGCTTCCGTCGATCACGGTGCCGTTCTTCAGGACGTAGTCGTGCTCGCTCATTCCGTGGCCTCGGGCGCGCTGGGTTCAGGTGCAGGGGATGGAGGAACGGCCGGCGCCGCAGGCACGGTTGTGGAGATCGGCGCCGAGCTCGAGGTCGCTGGAGGTGCGTCAGGCGGCTCGGTCACCGCGGGCGCTTCCTCGGGCGCCAAATACCGAACCCAGATGCTCCGCGCGTTCACCACGAAGACCAGACCCAGCAAGAGCAACAAGCCCACGGTGTGCACCACCGCCTCGAAGCGCTCGTTGGGTCGGCGGCGGGTGATCGCCTCGTAGAGGACGAACATGATCCGACCCCCGTCGAGCGCAGGCACGGGCAAGAGATTGAAGACCGCGAGCGCGATGGAGATCATCACGATCAGGCCCATGTAGTCGCGCCAGCCGCGCTCGACGGTCTCGGCCATGGTCGCGCCCATGTCGACCACCGACTGCAGGCCATCGGCCCGCGGATGCCGGATGAGATCGACGATGCCGCTGACCTGGAGCACCACGAACATCGCGGGGAAGATCAGCGCGGTGCTGGCCGCGCGACCCAGGCTCACGTCCTCGTAGATGTGACCTGCGACGATACCGATGCGGGGCTGCGGCTCGGCGCCCTCGACCGGCACCAAGCGCGGGGTGACGGTCACCATGATGAGCTCTTCGCCCCGGCGGATGCCGAGCTCGGTGGGCTGATCGACGCGCTCACGCGCCAGCCGCGCCACGTCGCCGATGCTGCGCATCGCGGTGCCGTTGCCGGTCTCGATGATGTCGCCGGGCAAGAGCCCCGCATCGGCTGCGGCGAGCCCCTCGGTCACCTCACCGACCACCGCGACGTCGGGTCGCTCGAGGCCGCCGAACGCCACCATCAAGAAGACCAGGATGGAGGCCGCGATGTAGTTGAACGCCGAGCCCGCGAAGAGAACGGCGATCCGCGCGGTGGCGCTCTTGTTGGGGAAGAGCGCGGGGTCGCTCCGATCGATGTCCTCGAACGGATTCATCCCATCGATCTGCACGTAGGCGAGGAAGGGAATCGCCGCGACCTGGAAGATCGTGGGGCTGCCCTTGGGCTGCCACTTCGCGATCGGTGGCCCAAGGCCTATCGAGAAGCGCAGCACCCGCATCCCGTACGCCCGAGCCACCAGGTAGTGCCCCAGCTCGTGGACGATCACCAAGAACGAGAGGCCGAAGACGACCGCGATGATCTGGGTCATTTCAAGTCCGGCAGCTGCATCGGCCGATGGTAGCAGGTGACGGCGCCAGGGGTCGGGCCAGGCTCCGGACGTAGAAGCAATTTCAGAGTCGGCTGACTACACTCGCGTGCGATGGCTCGCTCGGCACAAGGTGCTCGCTACGGCTCCGGCATCTACCCCGACGAGCGACCGATCCGGACCGTAGGAATCGTGGGCGGCGGCAGCGCAGGCCTCTTGGCCGCGCTGGCGTTGGCGCGCGATCCCCGCGGCTTGAAGGTGTCGCTGATCGAGTCGCCCAAGATCCCCGCGATCGGAGTCGGCGAGAGCACCACCCCCGCCCTCGCGCAGTTCCTCCATCGACGACTTCGCATCGATCCCACCGAACTCTTTCGCGCCGTTCGGCCCACGCTCAAGCTCGGCATCCAGTTTCACTGGGGCAAAGACGGTACGTCGTTCCCGTTTCCCTTCGAAGGCGACGACGTGCTCGACGCCTGGTTCTTCGACGGCGCCCCCCAGCGCCAGTCGAACGGAAGCGCGTGGATGGCCGCCAGCAAGGGACCCGTCTACCGCGAGGACGGCGCGCTCGTGTCACGGGTCGCCGAGACCAACCACGCCTACCACCTCGACAACCGCGCGTTGCTCGCCGCGCTCCGGCAGTGGGCCGCGGGCCGCATCCAGTTCGTGTCCGCGTCGATCGCCACCGTCGATCGCGGCGCCGACGGCGGTATCCAAGCGCTCAGAAGCGACGACGGACGGACTCTCGAGTACGACCTCTACGTCGACTGCAGCGGCTTTCGTTCGCTGCTCTTGGGAGGTGCGCTCGAGGTCCCGTTCCGCTCGTACTCGAGCTCGCTATGCACCGACCGCGCGCTCCACGGTGTCGTTCGCACCGGATCCACCGGCCCCCCGTACACCGAGGCCCGCACCATGTCCGCCGGGTGGCGCTGGACCATCCCCCTGCGCGAAGAGAACCACGTCGGCTACGTGTACGCGTCGTCGTTCCTCGATGATGACGGAGCCGAGCGCGAGCTCCGCGCGAGCGCGCCCGGCATCGAGGATCTGGCGCTCGTCCGATTTCGCTCCGGCCGGCACCGCGATTTCCTCGCCTACAACGTCGTGGCGCTGGGCAACGCCTATGCCTTCGTCGAGCCCCTCGAGTCGACGGCGCTTCACATGTTGGCCTACCAGCTCGACGCGCTCCTGGACGGGTGGCCGTTTGGACCAGGGCGCGAGCCGGCGCGACGGCTGCTCAACGAAGAGATCGGCCGTGCGTGGGACGGTGTGCGTGCGTTCCTCGCCGTCCATTACCGGTTCAACCAGCGGCTCGAGACGCCGCTGTGGCGTTGGGCCCGCGCCGAGTGCGATCTGGTAGGCAACGAGGCCATCCTCGAGCACTTCGCGGACTGCGCGCCGATGTCGATGCGCGCCGATCGTCAGCTCCTAGAGCGGGCGCACTTCCATGCGCCGGGCTTCGGTCCGTTCGCGTACGACTGCTTGCTGCTCGGGCAGGGCGTGCCCACTCGGCTGCTGGGCCCCCGCCGAGACAGAGCAGCCTGGGAGGCGATCGCACGCGCCCGCGAAGACCTGATCGCGCGCAGCCTCCCGCACGGCGAGGCCCTCGTCGCGCACGAAGCATTCCTTCGGCAGCGCTGATGACCCATCGTCAGTTCTTCATCGAAGGCGCGACGACGCATCTCCGGCTGCGGCGCGGCGCAGACAGCGTCACGCTGCGCCTGTTCGCCGATCCTCAGCGCTCGCGCCGCGTCTATCTGCGTGCGGGCGACTTCGGCATCACCCACGTCGAGGGCGTGATCCCACTCAATCTGGCGCCCGACATCGCGGCCCTGCAGCGCGCGCTCGAGCGGGGCCTCGACGGTCTCCTCGCCCTCGTCGCCGAAGGCGGACCGCTCGCGGTGCTGCGCGCGACGTTCGACGATCAGCGCGTGCCTCACTGGCCCCCGTCGATGCGCAGCGGCGCGGGTGGCGCCCCCCTCTGGCCGTTCGACGCCGAGCTCACCGGGCTGGCGCTGGGTCTTCGGCGACTGATCCGACGCGAGTGGCTGGCGAGCGATCCAGCGCGCGCGGAGGATGAGCGCTGGCTCGCATCGAATGGTCTCTCGTGCCGGTCGATCCCGGCCGATGAAGACCGCGTCGTGGTGTTGGCATCGGACGACGCCTCGGTGCTCGAGACGGCGTGCGCGCTCGAGCCTCACGTGGAGCGTCCTTCGCCGCAGTGGGAAGCGGCCGCCTCGCAGATGGGTGCGCTTCTCGGCTATCCCCCCTGCTGCGTCCGTAGGTTCGTGGCGGCGCGCGCTCGAAGCGACACCTCGCTATTTGCCGAGCGCCTGCCGCCGCCACTTCATGCACCGCTCCCTCCGGAGATGCTGTGGCTCAACGGCGCGCTCACCCTCATCTCTCACGCGCCATGTGATCCCCGCTGCCCTCTCAGCTTTGCGATCGCGTCTGCGGTTCGCATTTCGCTCGGGAGCGGCGCGGGCGCATGGACCGAGCTCGCGACGAGGCTGCACGCGATCACCCGCTCGGGGCGGGTGATCGCCATCGCCGCCGAGGGCACCCTCGCCGAGGGCCTGAGCGTGCTCGACGCGCTGGAGCTCACCCCGAACGTCCGGTCTCCCGACATTCGGCGCATCACCGTCGCACCTCTCCTGAGGCTCGATGGCCTGATGCTCGAAGGGCTGGGCGAAGCGTGCTCCCTCTTCTCCGATCACCGCGAAGCGAGCGGCCTCGACCTCGAGCGCGCCGAGCGACCGTGAGCGACATCGAATCGCGCCGCGCCATCCCAAGTCCGCGGACGAGAGAACCTTTGCCTCGCGCCGTTGTCGCACGCCCTGTGCGACCGCCGTGCTGGCTGGGCTGGGTGCTGCTCTCGGGGTGTGCGTCGGCGACGCTCGCGCCCGCGACGCTCGCACGGCCGACGGTGCGGGCTGAGGTGCCCGCGAGCTTCGCATCGGCCGCCATCGCGCCCGATGATGCACCCGCGCTCGACGTGGCCCCTCACGCACCTCGCGCGTGGCTCTACCGGGTAGCGCTACCCGGGGTCGAGCCCTCGTATCTGCTCGGCACGATGCATGTGGGCGTCGACTTTCTGCGCGCGGTCCCGCCGCCGCTCGACGCGGCGATGCTCGGCGCCCGGACCGTGGTGATGGAGATCGATCTGCGCGAGGTCCAGCGCTACTTTCGCGACCCGCCGCGGAGCGCACGGCGAACCCGCGTCGTGGGGGTAGACCGGGCGCTGCCACGCGCAACCTGGCGGCGCCTCACCGACGAGCTCTCGTACGTCGCGAGTCCGATGCAGATCCGACGCGCGCCGCTGGGCATGCTCGCGGTGTACATGCGTCACGTGCGCATGGCCGAGGTCGAGGCCGACGACGACGGATGGGATCGGGTGCCCGGCACCGCCTCACCCACGCATCTGGACCGCTGGATCTTCGACTGGGCGATCGATGCGGGTGTGCCGTTCGTCGCGCTGGAGACACCCGAAGAGGCGGTCGCCGCGCTCTCCACGTTCCGCAGGCCGAGCGCCATCGCGGCGTTGCGGGAGGTCGTGGACGAGCCCGACGTCGCGCGCGATGCAGCGCGGCGCCTGCGACGAGCGTACCTGTCGTGGGACGAGGCGGAGGTGCTGGCGATCTTGAGCGAGATGAGCGCCGATGAGCGCCACGCGACGTTCGAGGTGCGCAACCAGACATGGCTCGCGCGTCTGTTGCCGGAGCTCGAAGCAGGCGGCGCGTTCGTCGCCGTGGGCCTTGGCCACCTCCTCGGCGATGGAAACTTGGTGACCTTGCTGCGCGAGCGTGGGGTGCTCGTCGAGCGCGTGCTCGGTGACGGGGATCTGGTCCGCACCGAGGGCGCCGAGCACTGGGTCTGGGCCCACGCCCCCGCAGGTCCAGGCTACTGACGGGCGGTCAGCGCGCGCGCAGCGACGACGCGAGCTTGCGGAGTCCCCCAGCGATGGCGGTAGAGGGCTTCGATTCCCCCAGCACTCGGTAGCCGCTGGTCCGTTCGTCGACCCACGCCTCGAATCGGTGGGTGCCCAGCGAGAGCCCGACCGAGAGCGCTCCGTCCCGTATGCGAGTGTGCTCCCACGTCAGCGGTCCGAACGGCGCGGCCCCGCGCCAGCGCGCGAGCGCAGCGGCGATGCGGGCCGGTGCGGGCGACTGCGCATCATCGCCGGGTGGGTGCACCGCCCGAAAGCCCGCCACCCGCAGCGCCGCATCCAGTCGAGCGAGCGCGTCGGCGCTCGAAGGCGAAGGAGAGGACACCCGGATCGACGCGAGGTCGTAGCCCGCGTGCGCGTCCGCGGATCGGGGAGGTCGCAGCACCAATGGCGCACCGTCGACTTCCAGCAGCGTGCCCTCTCGCCGACCTTGCACCTCGATGAGCGCACGATCCACTGCGTCGATCACCACCGGATCGAACGGACCTGGTTCTGCTTCGATGGGCGACAGCTCGCCAGTCCCGAAGATCTCCGCGTACTCGGGGAACAGCCCGCTGCAGCGACCATCGAAGACGCAGCGCGCGCAGCCCTCCACCTTGAGCTTCTTGCGCTCCTTGAACACGTACTTGTCGCGTGAAGGCTGGAGCACGGGCAGCCCGAAGTCGCTCACCTGCGAGGTCTCGGTGGGGGGCCCCCCGTGGTGGATCCACGGCGAGAGATCGGGCGCGATGCAGGGCGGCACGTTGCCCACGTTCACGTCGAAGCCCGCTGGCAAGCTCGCGATCATCGCCCGGAGGTGCGGCGCGACCTCGGTGTAGCGGACCATCATCGGCCGCAGCTCCTCGAGCGACAGATCACCCGTGTCCTCCGGATGGATCATGTCGATGTGCAGCTGAACGACGTCGAAGGGCGCAAGGGTCAGTCCAAACGACCCGAGCGACGCGTGGTTCTGCGCCACCACGCAGGTGTTCACCGAGATGCGCTGACCTCGCTCGCTCGCTCGCGACACCGCCTCGATGAGCTGACGCCACGATCCTCTCCGCTCCGTGGTCCGCTCGTGGGCTTCTTCCGTCGCCCCCTGAAACGAGAAGCGCCACTCGATGCGACCTCCGGTCTCGATCACCTGCTCGATGAGATCCGTACGTCCGGCTTTGCTCCCGTTGGTGAACACCACGATGGGGGAGAACCCCAGCGCCACGGCCAGCCGGGTGAGCTCCAAGAAGTGCGGCTGGATCGTGGGCTCGCCCCCGAGGAAGGTGAGCGCAGTGCGGCCCTCGGCGCGCGCCTGCCTCATGCGCGCGGCGAGCGGCTCGAAAGGGAGCAAGCGGGCCTCGCCCGCTCGGGTGATGCGACCGCTGATGCAGAAGACGCAGCGGTCGTTGCATAGCTGACCGAGCTGCAGCTCGAACATCGAGGGCGTGCTCACGTCGCCCGCGCGTCCAGCGGCGCGGGGGCACGGGGCAGATCGCGAAACGCTCGGGTGCCCTGCTCGAGCGGGCTGGCGATCAGCAGCACCCCGCGCTCATCGGCCGCGCCCTTCAACGTCTCGATGGCGACGATCGCGTCCTGGATCCGATGGAGCTCGAGCGCGTCGAGGCCGACCTCGATCCGGATCCGCAGAATGCCGAGCTGTACAGCCAGCGACGCCATCGCAGGCAAGCCCCCGATCGATCGCGCGCTCAGCGGCACCCGGAGCTCGAGCGCGGGGAGATGTCTGGCCAGCGCGCGCGCTCCCTCGCACGCCTGGGCATGCGCGCCGGGGACCCGCTGGATCTCGTCAGATGCCTCGGCGTCGGTCGCGAAGAGCTTCACGCTGGCTGCACGCAGACCCGCTCGATGGGCGGCCTCGGCGAAGCGGGGCACCGCGAACCGCCGGCCGTTGGTCACGACGCCGACGGTGCGCCCGCCCTGGGATGCCCGGGCCACGAGCTTCAAGAACGCGGGATGCACGGTGGGTTCACGACCGGCGAGGACGATCGCGCCAGCGCGCGCGCGCGCCTCGTCCACCCGGGACGCTATCGAGGGCTCATCGTCGGGCAGCCAGCGCTCCCGATTCACGCAGGTGGCGCAGCCGGAGTTGCAGCCCCCCGCGAAGCTCACCACGGTCGCCGCCTCGGTCCGGGCTGGCGCGAGCCTCGCCAGGCACGCTCGGAGCGCTCGCACGGCGGCGGTGAGGCCGACCATGTCCACCGTCTCGAGGCGCTCCGCCACGCGGGCGTAGTCGACAGCGGCCGCGAGGTGGTCGATCTCAGCGGGTCCCGGGAGCTCCGTGCGGAGCATCGTGGTCACGCGTCGCGCGAGCGCGGTGCGCGCATCGAGGAAGCGCCATGGCAGCTCGACCGCGTAGCCCTTGAGGCGCGCCGCGCCTTCACCCGCTTCGTCCCAGCCCGAGTCGAGCGCACCGTCTCGGTCGGCAGCGAGGGTGATGGGCAGCCCGGGATAGAGGCGGACCCGGTTTCGAACGGCGTCGTCGAAGAGTTCGCCCACGCCCTGCTGCCGGAAGGTCTCGACGTTCGCGTCGAGATCGCCGAGGCCAGTCCACGGGCTCCACAGAATCAGGCTGTGCCCTCGGGCGCGAGCGTAGGTGAACGCCGTCGGGTGCGCTGCGGCGAGCGAGCGCATCGACGCGATCGAGCCCAAGAGATCGGCGCGAGTGACACCTTTGTTGTAGCGAGCGAGCTCCGTATCGGAGAACGACTCGAAGCCCGAGAGGTAGAGATCGAGTGCCTGCCCGGTGCGCTCCGCCACGAGAACGGCCCCTTCGAGCCGCTCGCGCTCGCGCACGAAGGTGTCGGGCCGCGCCGCGAAGAGCCAACGTCCCGGAGAGAGACCGCGGGCGTGCGCCTCCTCGAGCAACGGCGCCAGATAGCGGATCGGCATCTGATCGATGAGCACCCGCTCGCGTGCGTCGGGGAACGCTCGCCCCAGCGCGAACGCTTGGTCCAAGAGCTCGCCGATGACCTCGGCATCCGCGCGCTTCTGGTAGTCGCCGCCCGCCTGACAGAACGCGCAGCCGAGGCGCGAGAGACCCGGTTGATCGAGATCGAGGCCCGCGTAGTGCGCCTCGTCTTTGGTGGCACGCGCGTAAGGACAGCCGGCGTTGCCGAACAAGAAGACCCGCCGGCGCGCAGGCACCTCGCCTTCCGCTATCACCTCCCACGTCGTGTAGGGCGCGATCGGTCGCGGCAGCCCAGCGGAGGTAGCGTCGGGCCCGTGCGTCCAGCCCTCACCGTCCCTCACCGAGACCCCTGGGATCGAACGCGCGGGATCGAGTCCCGCGCCAATCAGGGCTTCGAACGCGACGACGATCTCGCCTGCCGACGGGGAGCGCTGGGTGCGCCGGGTTCGGTCCAGCCCGGGGTGCGCGCCGATCACGAAGTCGGCCTCGTCGATGCCCTCGTTGTCGCCCCACGACAGAAGGGCGATCGACGCGCCGACTTCATCCGCGGCCCGGCGCAGCGGCGCGGGATCGAAGAGGCGCTCGGTCACCACGAGCTCGGGGCGCGACGCGACGAGAAACGCACGCAGCCGCTCGCGCACCCGATCGTCCTTGTGCGGGTCACCGCCGTCGTAGAAGACGCGAGCCCCGAGCACGTGGTGTCCCGACGCAGCGGCCCGCCCTGCGAGCAGCATCGCGAGGGTGTCCGGAAAGAACCCTTCGTCCCGCGTGCCGTACGGGATGACGAAAGCTATCCGCCGAGGGGTGCGGCTCCTGAGGGCGACCAAGCTCACCGCGGGATCATAGCGGACTCGCCGCTGCGTCCGAACCGCGCCCAGCGAACGCCCGAGGTCCTCGCCGCGCCGAGGTGATACAACGCGCGACGTGACCCTGCCGACGCGCCTGAAGGCGGCGATCGATGCGGTGGACGGAAGCCCCGATCCCCTGCGCGACGTCTTGGGCATGGTGTTCCGCCCGCTGGACGTCGAGGTACACCACGCGGCGTGGCGACGGCTCGCCGCGCTCGCAAGCGAGGGCAAGCTCGTGCGCGATCTGGTGCTCTACGTGCACCTGCCGTTCTGCGCTCGGGTGTGCGGCTACTGTCTTCTCGCGTCCCGTCCCAGTGGGGGCCGCGAGCGCATTCGGCGCTACCTTCGGGCGCTCGAGCGCGAGATGGCCGCGATGGCACCGCTCGTTGCTCCTCTGTCCATCGACACCGTACACATCGGCGGCGGGACGCCGACCCTACTGACCGCCGACGAGCTCGATGGGCTCCTCACCCAGATCCGCGCGCACTTCTCGCTGCGAGCAGGAGCACCCATGGGCATCGAGGCCCATCCCACCACGACCACCCGCGACAAGCTCGACGTGCTGGTACGTCACGGGGTGGGTCGCGTGAGCTTCGGGGTCGAGACCTTCGACGAGACGGCCCTGCGTGCGGTGCAGCGGGACGATCAGACCGAGGCCAAGGTGAGGGCCGCCATCGCCGCCGCGAAGGAAGCGGGCATCGCGGAGGTGAACATCGATCTGCTCGCGGGTCTGCCGCACGAGACGGTGAGCTCGTTCACCCGCTCGGTCGAGCTCGCGCTCACCCTCGAGCCGACATCGATGAGCGTGAACCGCTATCTCGCCGAGAGCTCCCCGCTCGCGGCGTATGGCTATGTGCCCACGCTCGAGGAGCAACACACGGTCGATGCGATGTTGCTCGCGGCCGACGAGCGGATCTTTGCGCTGCGGCCCCCGACGCTCCCCAAGGAGCGACTGCGCACGGCGGGGTACGGCACCCAGTACGTGTGGGACCCGACGATGACGGCGCGCGGGTACTTCCAATCCGACATGATCGGCCCGGCCTCGGTGCTCACCCTCGGGCACGGCGTGCTCGGCCATCAGCACGGCGGCAGCTACTACACCTCGGGCTCGTCGCTGGATGGGTGGATCGACGGTTGGCTCGCGGACAAACCACCGCCGCCCCTGATCCGCCCGCTCTCGATGCGCTACGAGCGAGCGTTCTTCGCGGTCGACCGACTGTGCCGAGGGCGGCTCTCCGAGCACGATTTCGAAGTGATGTTTCACGCGCCGCTGGAGAGCTTCTTCGGCGACGAGTTCGGGTGCCTTCGTGAGGCAGGCATCGCGACACGCAGCGACGGGGGCCTGTGGTCACGGTGCAAAGGAGCGCGGGCGTCGGCGGCTCATCTGCTCGCGTTTCTCTTGGACCCCGCGCCCCTCGAGAGCGAGAGCGACCTGCCATCGACCGCGCCGCACAGAGGTCCGGTCATCGAGGTCGACGTGCTCGACACCGCGATCGCTGCGATCGCGGCATTGCCGCGACCGAGCGCGACCCCTCCCTCCATCCTGACCCTCGACCTGCGCCGCGCGCTCGCTGCAAGCGAAGCGTCCGAGCTCCGCACCGCCGCTGAGCGCAGCGGCTTCACCATCCAGGTCGTGCGCTCCGATCGAGACGCGGCGCTCGGTCAGTACCGCTCGATCGAGGCCGAGCTCCCACCCTCGGTGCTGTGGTGCCGTATCGCGATGGCCGCAGCCCGCGCGAGCCGCGAGCGGGAGCCTATCCGCCTCACTCGGGACTGAGCTCGCGACTCGAGTGCGGACTCAGTCGGGGCTGGGCGTCTGCGGCACGGCTTCGCCAGCGCCGTATCGATCGAGGTAGGGACGCAAGAACCCGGGACACTCGCTTCGCACGCTGCACTGCGCGCACGCGTCCCCAAAGCCGTAGGTGCGATCGCGAACGATCGTTGGATCTTCGGGCTGCTCCAGGCCCAACGCCCACAGGTTGATGGTGCTCGTCGCTAGGCGATCGACCCTGAGACGAGCGCGCTGCACGGGTCCGAGCACGCAGAGAGGAAACTCGGTCATCTTCAGCGCGGGCCGGCGATGCGCCAGCGCTCGAACGTCTGCGAGCCGAGCGGCATCGCCCAGGTGCTCTCGCTCTCCCACCCGGTTCGCGCGGAGCGGAGCGACGAACAATGCCGTGCCGAAGCGCTCCTTCACGAAGTCCTCGAGGGCCTCGATGCGATCGAAGGTGCTCGCGAGGGCCAACGTCTGCAGGCGGAAGCGAGGCGCACCGAGCGCCACGAGGTGATCGATGGCCGTGCAGAGCCGCTCGAAGCTGCCCGGGGTGTGGGTGATGGCCTCGTGCTCGGCCGCGGTCGCGCCATAGATGGGTATCGACAGCTCGACGCGATCGAGCTTGCTGAGGCGCTCGGCCATCGCGCGGTCGCTCAGGGGCAGCGCCGTCGACTGGAGGTTGATCCGCTCGAACCCCAGCGCGCTCGCCTCCTCGAGCGCCTCGAAGATGAAGGGAAAGCTCAGCGGCTCGTTGGCGCCGATGGAGACGTGAACGGCGCCGAGCGATCGGGCGCGACGCAGCTGATGAACGGTGTCCTCGAGCTGCTCGCTCGGACGGATCTCGCTCCACCGGCTGTTGGTCTTGTCCTTGTCGGCCACGGGACAGAACACGCAGTGCTGCTCGCATCCCTGCTTGATCATCAAGACGACCCAGTCTCTGTCCGCGGCCGCAGCGAAGGCGGGCTCGACCGCCGCGTCGAAGACGGCGCGGTCCCAGCGGTGGTTGAGGACGTCCTTTTTAGGTCCCTCGTCGCGCCGCTCCGACGCGTGCTGCCCTGACCCGATCACCGGCAACGACCGCGACGCGATCGTTTGGGACGACGAGTTCACTGGTTGCTCGAGCCGATGGCCGCCCCGGTCGGTGAGCTCGAGTGCTCGCTTGAGGAGCGCGAGCGCCGACTTGAGCGCGGGGGTCAGCGGCCGGTGCTGCCGATCGTGGACGTCGCTCCGATACGACACGTCGAAACTCGGCGTGCGAAGGTACGCTTTGCCCTTCTCATCGCGGGGACGGAGGCGCACCTCGATCGACGCGCCGCCGCTCGAGAGCTCGAAGGACACCGAGGGCTCGCGGGGATCGGCGAGCAGCCGCGACACCGTCAGCGCGCGCTGCGCGAGCGGGTCGAAGAGGGGCGCCAACACCTCACGCGCGACCGCCAGGTTCTGCGATGTGACCCGCTCGTCGATCGCGGGCTTCGGCTCATGGGTGCTCGTCATCGAGCGTGCCGCGTCAGCCTCTGCCAGCTTCTCTTCTCGAACTGGGTCGAGTGTCGGCGCGACGCTGGGCGGCCGCTGCGGCACGACGGTCCGCGACACATCTCCTGGAAGGGATCGAATCGGGGTGACCCACGCCTCTCCGAAGAGCTCGATCTGCTCTTTGCGCGGCCCGAAACAGAAGGGTCGCGCACAGCGATGGGCGCAGGCAGCGGCGCGAGCGTGGCCACCCGGGCATCCGCGCCGAACGCACACATCGGCGGACCACACGGCATCTCGAGGCCGTTCACGGGAAGGCCGTATCGAAGGGCCTCTTCGATGACGCCGGGCAGCACGGCCATCACCTCGTAGGGGTCGGGCACCACGTCGGCGGCAAGTGCCGTGTCGAATGGCTTGCAGGGAATGGAGAAGATGATCTGGCGCAAGAGGGACGTGCCGCCGAAGTGGCTCGCGGCGAACCCGGGCCACGCATGCAGCGTGGGCAGCGTTCGAGGCGTCATGAGCACGTTGAGGATCACCTCGACGCCGGCATCGAGGAGGTTCCGAATGCCCACAACCGTTCGCACGTGGGTGCCCGGAGCGCGCGTCTCGGCGTCCGACACGGCGGCGTCGGGGCTGTGCAGCGACACCAACGCGCAGTCGAGTCCGGCTGCGTGTAAGCGCTGCGCGAACCCTTCCTTGGCCATCTGGATCGCGTTCGACTCGATCCCAACTTTCTGAAATCCGATCGACTTGGCGTGCCGGATGTAGTCCGGCAGCGATCGATCGAGGGTCGGCTCGCCCCCGGAGATCACCAGATCGGTAAAGCCCGCTGCACGGAAGTCGTCGATCCAGGTGAGGATCGTGACAGAATCGGCGCGCGGCAAGCGCGAGTGATGACGCCTCCGCGAGCAGGGGCACCACGTTGGCCGCAGGGAACACTACCCGCTCGAACCGGTCGCGTGTGTGTTGGTCGGTGATCTCCGCGTAGCGCACCCGACGCCAGCGCTCGGTGTGCCGATCCGTGAAGTAGCTCTCCGCCTCGCGGTACGCCGCACCACGAAGGGAGACCCGCGCGGGCAAGAGCTCACGAAAACGCGAGAGCGCGCTCACATCGAGCGCCTCGCGGGCTCGGTCGTGCTTCTGCGGCGCATCGGTCCGCGCCTCTCTCGATCGGGGAAAGAGGTGATCGCGAATCACTCGTCCGGTCGGCTGGGCCCCGCCCCGATCGTCGAAGTCGGCGACCCCGAACGAGCCCTCGATCGGGTTCGCAAACGTCCCCATGCACTGCTCGAGGAACGCCTCGTCCGCCGATTCGTCCGCAGGGTGGCGGCCGGTGCGGAGGCGCTGCCGCTTCGCTTCCCAGTGCCAGGTCTCACACTTGAAGTTCCGCGAGTACCAGATGCGCGCGAGCCGATGGTAGGTGCTCGCCATGTCCTGGTACGCCTGGGTGTAGCTCTCGCGGAGCAGCTCGACGTCGAGCGCGGGATCGTTCCAGATCGAGTGCAGCGCGTTCGCGGCCAACGCCGCACCGTGCGCGGTGATCGTGAGCCCGCTCGAGAGGATAGGATCGATGAACGCAGCGGCGTCCCCCACGAGGAAGTAGCCCGGGCCGCACGTCTGCTCGACGTGGTACGCCCAATCGCGCGCGGTCATGAGCATGCTCGGGGCGAGCGGGTGCTGCACCAGCTCTGCGTCCTCTAGAAGAGAGCGAACCCGCTCGGCCGAACGGACGTTGCGCAGATAGAGCGCCTCGAGCGCTTCGCCCGGCTGTCCTGGCATCGCACGCAGCGTCTCGGCATCGGTCACCAGCCCCACGCTCACCAGATCGGGCGCCGTCGGGATGTGCCAGAGCCACCCATCGGGCGCTGCCGCGATGTACGTCCAGCGCTCGCGCTCGTGGATCAGAGGGCCGTCGAACGCCGCGATCTTCGAGCCCTTCCAGTACCCGAAGACAGCGTAGTTGTTCATGTCGTCGTACGGCACGACGGGCAGCGCGAAGAACCTCGAGAGCAGCCTCGCTTGGCCGCTCGCATCGATGACGTAGCTCGCCGTGCTCGATCCGGAGGCGCCGGCAGCGTCCTGAAAGCGGACCCGAAATCCATTCGGCGAGAGGCGCTCGACGCCTCGAACCGTCACCTCTTCTCGAACTTCGGCGCCGTGCTCGCGAGCGTTCTCCAAGAGCAGCTGATCGAACTGCGCGCGGTCGACTTGAAAGCTCCCAGCGCGCACGCCGTGCCCCGAGCGGTCTCGGAAGTCCGCAGTCCACGTCTCGCCGTCCGCCTCTCCCCAATGAAAGAGCACACCGGCCTTTCGGATGACGTCGCTCGCGTGGAGCTTCTCGAGTACGCCCGCCCGCTCGAGAATGGGCGCCCATCCAGGGCTGCAAGACTCGCCGACGTGGTGGCGGGGAAACTTGGCCCGCTCCAGGACCAGGACGCGGCGATCAGGATCTTGTCGACGACACAGCGCCGCGACCAGTGACCCGCCCGGCCCGCCGCCCAAGACGATCACGTCGTAGTCGTACCCGCCGCTCACGGCTCACTCGCCGCCGTCGCGGATGCCGTAGCGCTTGGCCAGCTCGCGCAGATGATAGCGGGTCAGCCCGGCGGCATTCGCGCTGCGGGTCACGTTGCCCCCGTGCTTGTCGAGCAGCGCCTTGAGGTACGCGGCCTCGAACACGTCGAGCACCTTCTGCTTGGCCTCCTTGAATGGGAGCCCTTCCTCGACGTACTGCTCTGGGTTCGCGCCGCGCACCATCACTTGCGGGGTCTTCTGGGAACTCGGCATCAGATCGCGCACGGTCAGCTCGGCGCTGTCGGCCAACGAAGCGGCACGCTCCACCGTGTTCTTCAGCTCGCGGACGTTGCCCGGCCACGGATAGCCCCTCAGACGCGCCATCGCCGAAGCCTCGACGGTGAAGCGGCTGCGCGCGCCCTGTCGGCCCGCGATGTCCTCGAGCAGGTGCTCGACGATCAACGGCACATCCTCGGGGCGCTCCCGAAGGGGCGGCAGCTCGATCGCGACGACGGACAGGCGGTAGTAGAGGTCCTCGCGGAACTTCCCTTCGTTGACCATCTGACGCAGATCGCGGTTGGTCGCGGCGATCACCCGCACGTTCACCGGGATGGGCCTGTCGCCACCCACCCGCTTGATCTCCCGGTTCTCCAGCACCCGCAGCAGCTTCGGCTGAAGCGCGAGATCGAGCTCGCCGAGCTCGTCGAGGAAGATCGTCCCTCCATCGGCCTGCTCGAAGCTCCCCCGCTGACGATCAGTCGCGCCGGTGAAGGCTCCGCGCTCGTGTCCGAAGAGCGTGCTCTCGACGAGGTTCTGAGGGATCGCGCTGCAGTCTTGGACCACCAACGGTCCGCTCGCGCGCCGCGAGCTCCGGTGGATGGCGCGCGCCACCAGCTCCTTGCCGGTGCCGGTCTCACCGCGCACCAACATCGTGAGCTCGGTGGGCGAGGCCTTCTCGAGGATGGCGAAGATCTCGCGCATCTTCACCGATGCGCCGATCAGCTCGTGGAATCTGTCCTTGTCGGAGAGCTCGATGTCGATCGATCCCTCCGCGGTCTCGAAGCGAACGTGCGACTGCCCCGCCCGGATGACCGTGCCTGGCTTGATCCACACCTCGCGGACTTTGAGATCGCCCGCGAAGGTCCCGTTCCTCGAGTCCAGATCCCGAAGGAGAAAGCCCCGCTCGCTCGCGATCACCTCGAAGTGGGTGCCCGAGACCGCCTTGTCGCCGAGCACCAGATCGCAGATCACGCTGCGCCCGACTGTCACCCGCTCGCGCTCGATCGCCAGGTCCTTGCCCTTGTCGGGGCCCTCCACCACCACCAAACGCGCCTTCTTGAGGCGCCTCTTGTGGGCCCGCTCATCCGCGAAGATGGTGGTCAGCGCCGGCTTCTCGCCCGGATCGGTGCTCATTCCCCCGCGTCCTTCTTCAGCGCCGCGATAGCTGTGGCGTAGTCGCCGCCGGCGAACACCGCGTTGCCGGCGACCAACACATCGGCGCCCGCGCTCACCACCGATCGCGCGGTGCCCACCTTGATGCCGCCGTCGACCTCGAGCCGAACATCCAGGCCTCGCTTCTCGATCATCGCGCGGATGCGCTCGATCTTCGGCAGCACCTCGGGGATGAACGCTTGGCCGCCGAAGCCAGGGTTCACGCTCATCACCAGCACCAGATCGGTCTGCTCCAGCACGTACTCGAGGCAGTGCTCGCTGGTGTGGGGGTTGAGGGAGACGCCGGCCTTCTTTCCCGCTGCGCGGATGGCTTGCAACGTCCGGTGCAGGTGCGTGGTGGCCTCGGCGTGCACCGTGATCCCGTCCGCACCCGCCTCGGCGAACACATCGATGTAGCGCTCGGGCTCCACGATCATCAGGTGCACATCGAGCGGCACCTTCGTCACCCGGCGGAGGGCCTGAACCACCGGCGGACCGATGGTGAGGTTCGGGACGAAGCGGCCGTCCATCACGTCCACGTGTATCCAGTCGGCCCCTGCCGCGACGACGGCCTCCACCTCCTGGCCCAGACGGGCAAAATCAGCGGAGAGGATCGATGGAGCTATCTTGATCGAGCCAGCCACGGCGCGAGTCAATCCGCGTGGGCCGCTCCCGTCAAGCGCCACGGACCTCCCATCTCCAATCGGGGTGGAACCACATCCTTGCTGGATCCGGGCGGCCTCTCTATCATCGCGCTCCCATGGCCGAGCAGAGATACCGCGTCATCGAGCGCCTCGAAGCCGGCGGCATGGCGGAGGTGTTCAAGGGTGAACAAGCCTCCGTCCAAGGCTTCAAGAAGCAGGTGGCGATCAAGCGGGTCTTGCCGCACCTCGCGCAGAACCGGAACTTCATCGCGATGTTCCTGGACGAGGCCCGTCTCGGCGCCCGCCTGAACCACGCGAACATCGTCACGGTCTTCGACATCGGAGCCGCCGACAACACGTTCTTCATCGTCATGGAGTTCGTGGATGGCTGCAACCTCAAAGCCATCATCGAGCACTACCGGCAGCAGGGAAAACGCGTCGGGCTGAAGGAATCGATCTTCATCACGATGGAGGCGTGCAAGGGCTTGGCCTTTGCGCACGACCTCACCGACGACGACGGCAAGCTGCTCAACATCGTCCATCGGGACGTCTCGCCGCCCAACTTGCTCTTGAGCAAACGCGGCGAGGTGAAGGTCACGGACTTCGGTCTCGCGAAGGCAACGACCCAGCTGGAGAAGACCGATCCCGGCGTGGTGAAGGGCAAGTTCAGCTACCTCTCGCCCGAGGCCGCGCTCGGTCAGCCGGTCGATGCCCGCACCGACGTCTTCGCGCTGGGGATCTTGCTCTGGGAGATGCTCGCAGGTCGACGACTCTTCCTGGGCGAGACCGACTTCGCCACGGTGAAGCTGGTCCAGCAGGCGCAGGTGCCGAGCCTCTCGCGCATCAACCCCGAAGTCGACGCCGAGCTCGAGCGGGTGCTGGGCAAGGCTCTCGAGAAAGATCTCTCGGCCCGCTATCAGACCGCGCTGGAGTTTCAGGACGCGCTCGCGGGGTATCTCTTCGCGCACAAGCTGAAGGTGACCTCGCAGGATCTGGGGCGCCTCGTGAAGGCGGTGTCGGACGCGAAGTCGGCGGCCGCAAAAGCAGCGCGCGCCGCCGAGCCCTCGATCATCGATCGGCTGATCCAGGAGGAGCTCTTCCGCTTCACCTCGCTTGATGACATGTCGAGCCCGCTCGGACCCAGCTCCCCGGATCGCCCCGGTGAAGGCGCGATGCCGCTCGACGCCGGGCTCTTCGAGAACCCCGCCGACTGGTTCTCCCAGGACCAAGAGGTCCAAGGGGCCGGCGCCGCCTCGCTGGCGGATCAGCTCACCGGCGACGGAGGAGGGTGGCGCGAGAGCGGGGTCGACGACTCCGTCGATCTCGCCAGCCAGCTCGAAGGACGCGCGACCACCGGAAGGACCGAACTCCCTAGAGCCGCGAGCGACAAGAAGGTCGCGCCCCCCTCCGAGGTGGCGCCCGTCGCAGACAAGCCGAAGAGCTCGAACGCAGCGCTCTACCTCATGGTGCTCTTGGTCTTGGCGGGCGCGGGCGCCGCGGCTGCATGGTTCGGCGGCGTCATCCCGCACTGATTCCTCGCAGGCGTCCTGGAATGCATTCCTGAAATGCATCGAGCCCACCAGCGCTGCCGGTGGGCTCGATTCGTTTCGAGGACTCGTTCGAGGACGGGACTCGTTCGAGGAGCGCCGATGCGCGCCTCGCGCCTCAGTCCAGCTCCTGGTCCCAACAGTCGCCGCTCTCGTCGCGGTAGCAGTAGTTCGCGGCTTGAAGGGGCATGGTCGCTTCGCGCTGGATGGGGAAGAAGCGAGGCGCCGGGCCACCAAAGACGGCGGAGATGCCCGCCATCGCGCCGAGCAGGTCGATCCCCACCTCGCCGCCTGCACCCTGAAGCTCTTCGGTGCGGGGCTGCCACGCCTCGAGGCGTTCACGGCTCATGCGCAGACCGTTGAGCTCCTCCTGAAACTGAACCCAGTCCAGGTCGCCACGCGCGAACGCGCTGGTGATCGCTGCCACCCGGCCAACATCGACGCCGTAGGCGATGGCGAAGAGATCCTCACACATCAGCCGGTTGGCGAGAGGCACCGCGCAATGAAAGAGGTAGGTGACCCGGGCCGTGACCTGACCATCGGTTCCGCTGAACGCGCCCTCATCGTTGGGGCGCGGCCACTCGGAGCGAAAGTCCCGCGCGACCGGCTCGTTGGGGAAGGACACCGCGAGGCCCGCCTCGTTGTAAACCAGACCGAACGCCGCACGGCCCTCGGGGATGGTGCCGATCGCGTTCATCACGTTCTCGTCGTCGGGCGAACGCCAGAGCATGTTCACCGGCGGCGCGAAGGGCAGCAACGGAAGCGAGGCCGCCGAGTGGATGGCCGAGTAGCGCTCGCTGTCGATCCGCGGCGGACGCGAGCGGGGCGAACCCCCTCCGAGGACGGTCTCGATGACGGTGCGGATGATGGTGTCGCGCTGGTTGCCGTCGGTCTCGAAGCGACGCCGCGCATCGCCGCTGTAGCGATTGGGGTTGTCGTCGATGACCACCGCGGCCGCGCGCGCTGCGGTCACCGCCGCGTGCCGCACCACCAGATCGCAGGCGTAGACCATGCCCATCTGGATCATGCCGAGGAACAAGAAGAAGAGCGGCACGAAGGCGAGGAGGAACTCGACGTACACGGCGCCGCTGCGATCGCGCAAGAGCGAGCGAGACTTCGAGGAGCTTCCGGACGTGCGTTGCTTGTTCATGAGCGTTCTCCGGTGCGTACCGACGAGGGTCCCAGACAGGGACGAAGCGGGTCAAGGAGGAAGCAGTCAAGGAGCAAGCTGGTAGCGGATGTCATGCCGCCAGCCCGAAGAGAGCGACCTGGTAGCGACCCAGGATCGCGAAGAAGACGCCCGCGAAGATGGCCCCACCGAGCCGAAGGCGCTCCATCAACTCGTTGGACATCCCGCGGCGCCAGCGCTTCGGCAGCAGGGGATTGAGCATGATGAAGACCACGTTGCTCAGGGTGCGGAAGAGCTTGCCGTCCCAAGTGAGCCGACCAAGCGCGTAGATCGCGGCGACCACCAACGCGAAGAACTGGGCCTCGAGCGCCAGGTTCGGTCCGCAGATCGCCGCCAGCGCTGCGAAGAGCTTCACGTCGCCACCCGCCATCCCACCGATCCGGAAGACCAGGTAGGGACCGAGACCGCAGAGCACGATCGCGAAGATCGAGCCCAGGAAACCGTTGAGACCGAAGGCCAGACCGTAGGCGATCGGCCCGAGGACCACCGGAGGCAAGGTCAGGTAGTTCGAGATGTGTCCGCCCCGCCAGTCGGTCCACGCGGCGATCGCGGTCAGCACCAACGCGAGCAGAAACACGTACGGAGCGAGCGCTCGGCTCGGCTCGATGCTCAGCATCTCGAAACCGAATTCCATGCTGTCGGGTCGCTCCTCGGGTGAGGTGTGAACAGAAGGCAGAAGCACGAGAGAAAAAAAGAGCGCCGCCTCCCCTGGGAAGGCGGCGCTCCTTTTGGCCGGACCGAACGCTAGGCTGAAGCCAGCCTCGCCTCGATCAGCCCCGGCTCACGACGAGCTGGAGGTGGGGAGGCCGTTGACCACGCCATCCGCGCCGCGGACCTTGGTCTTCACCGTGCTACCGAACTTCTGCCAGATGGCGAAGCCGACGACGGCGATGAGGCAGAGGATGATGATGTACTCGACGGTCGACAGACCGCGGGTATCCGAAAGAAGCTCACGAACGCGGCGGGACTTGTTGGCAGTCAGCTTGGTCATTTCGATCTCCTGTGTTCTCGTTCTCGATCCAGCCCGAAACCTGCAACCTGTGGATGGCCTTCCTCACGGAGGCCCTAGAGAGCCTCTTACGGAATTGGGAGGCCAACCACGAGCTGCGTGAACCTCGCTAGCGCCACCAATGGCGCTCCGAGCGTCACCACCGCTGCTGATCCGCCTACAGTTACGAGGCAGAGGAGCGCGACGTATTCGACGAAGATGGCTCCGCGCGACTCACGCGCGAGCTCTCCCAGCGAACGGGAGCGCTGCGGCAGTCCGCCGGCACCCTCGATCGCTTCCACCGCAGCCGCGCCATCGAAGAGGGCTGCGATCCGGCCACTCAGGCCTTCGCTCCCCATCCGCCGCGTCTTTCGGTTCGTCTTCATCTGGGACCTCGTATTGCGACGAGCGTGCCAGGCATCGGGCCAGGGACACAAGCTCCAATTCGCGCGTGATCCGCTGGGGCTTGCCCCTGGATTTCAGGGACCGAGGCCGTGGAAGGGACGCGAGACCCCAGCGCGCTGCGCCACCATGTCACATGATGCTGAAATCATTCTGTTTTCCTCCTGACGACGAAAAACCCCAGACCCCCGACCACCAGCGTAGTCACGGAAAACACGAGCAATCTCGGTGACTCGAGGCTCCCACCGATCACCACCCACGCGAGGAGGCCCAGATAGAGGAGTGGGGTGAAGGGATAGCCCGGCGTCTTGAACGCGGGCTGCTGACCTGCCCGGGCCATTCGGCGGCGCTCGACGAAGACGGCGATCACCGTCAGGGCCGAGGTGATCGACAGGGCCATCCCCACCGCGCCGAGCAGCTCGCGCAAAGACGAGGTGAGGATCAACGCGATGGCCAGCCCCGCTTGGATGGCCAGCGCCGTTGCGGGCGCGTCACTTCCGCGCTGCCGACCCAAGAACGCGAGCCGCGGCGCATCGAGCGCCATCGCCTGGTACACCCGGGTGCCGCTCAGGA
>Ga0105046_10002247_pt1 | contig 30437 bp, 19 predicted proteins | sample MAT03_FD_78385 | JGI IMG/M metagenome (GOLD analysis project Ga0105046, IMG submission 78385) | Freshwater microbial communities from Lake Fryxell liftoff mats and glacier meltwater in Antarctica - MAT-03 (megahit assembly) | ecosystem: Environmental > Aquatic > Freshwater > Ice > Liftoff...
GCATCACTGCATCATTGCGGCAAGATGACGCTCTTGAGCTGCCCGCCGGTCATGTCCGAGTAGGTGTAGTGGTCGCCGATGATATCGACCTTCTTCATCGCCGGCACGTCGTTCGGGTCGATCTTCCAGGCCCAGCCGGCCTGGTCGACCACCCACACGAAGCCCTCGAGGTCGACGCTGACGCCGACCGGGATCTGGCACGGGTTGAGGGTGTGGAACTTGATCAGCGTGTTGGTCTTGTAGTCGATCTGGGCCACGCCGCAGGGGCCGTTGGAGGCGACCCACACGCTGCCGTCGTGGTCGGCCGCGAGTCCGCGATAGCAGGCGTTGGTGCCGGGGATCGCGGTGAAGGTGTTGGTGTCGGGATCGAAGGTCGTCACCGGGCCCGAGCAGCCGCCGTGCCACGGGTCGCCCTCGGGGTCGACGGTCATGCCATACGACTGGGTCTGCGGCGGCGGCGACCAGCGATCGATCGTGGTCGGGTTGACGTCCGTGTTGAGCCGGAGCAGCTCGCCGCGCAGGCCGGTGAACCACACCTTCTTGTCCTTGTCGAGCGCCGCCCCGTACGGGCCCCAGAAGGTGTCACCCTGCACCCAGTTCGGGACCACGACGGTCTCCTCGACCGCGCCGGTGACACCATCGAGGCGGACCATATGGGCGATCGTGTTGCCGACCGGTAGATAGCCGATCCACACCTTGGGCGAATCGAACACACACGTGTCCTTGTTGAAGGTGCCGGGCGTCCAGGTGACGCCGCGCGGGCCGGAGCCGATGTCGCCCTTGAACGGGTGCTGCACGTGCCAGCGCAGACACTCGTCGGTCTGGAACGCCAGGATGTCGTTCTTGTTCTTGGACGTCTCGATCATGCCGTTGCCGTTCTTGTCGACACAATCCTCGAGGTTGGCCGCGATCATGGCCGAGCTGCCGGTGCTGCGGTTATTGACGACCACGAACTTGCCGTCGAGGCTCACGGCCGTGCGGCTCGGGCTCTCGTTGCCGCCGCCCGGACCGGTCCGGTAGCGGGCCTCCTCGATCAGCGTCAGGGTGTTCACCTTCGAGACGCTGCCCTGGTCAGTGTTGGCGACCCACAGGTAGCTCTTCTCGACGTCGCCCATCCCGTTGGTGTCGCCCGGCTCGCACGGCTGTCCGGTCGTGCTGGTCGTGTCGTCGCTGGTCGTCGTGCCGTCGGTCGTCGTCGTGCCGTCGGTCGTCGTGCTCGCCGAGACCTGCCCGGTCGTGCCGTCGCTGGTCGATGCGGTCGTGGCGGTCGCGGTGGTCGTCGTCGCGCTCGTGCCCGGCCCGGTGCTCTCGCCGCCGGTGGTCCCGCCCATCGAGTTGCCGGTGGTCAGCTCGCCGGTGCCCGTCGAGCCGCTGTTGCTCGCGCCGGTCGTCGGCACCGTCGTCGTCGGGTCGGTGGAGACGCTGGCACCCGTCGTGGCGGTCGTGGTGGCGCCGGCAGACGCTTCCGTGGTGGTACCGTTATCGCCGCAGGCGCCGAGCGCGAGCGCGAACATGATCGAGGACACCGGGGCGAGGCGAGTACATGTCATTGGCCGAGCCTATCGGATCCACCTGACCGCCGAACGCTAAATGAAGGGATACCCCCGGAGCCGTCACGACGGTTGCCTCACATTGCGCGTGGACCTCCAACCGGGTGTCGACGCCACGCGGCCGCCCTCGCGGGTGGCCGCGCCCCCGACCCGACCTCCGACCCGGGATGGACTTCGCACCGCGACGACCTCTACGATGGCGTGTGATCGACAAACCCCCGTGGATCGCCGTTCTCGCCGGATGCTTCGCCGGCCTCGTCACGCTCGAGGCCGCCGCCGGTGATCACGACGCCTGGCTCGCTCATCCGGTGAGCCCACGGCTCAGCCACGGCCCCGAGCTCGCGGTGGCGCACGACCCCGGCCACGGCCGACCCGCGCTGCTGTGGTCCCCCGCCGCGCCCGCGGCCCCGGCCTGGCTCGCGCCCGAGGCCATCGCCCGGCTTGCGCTCGAGCGCCAGCGCCTCACCCACGGCGTCCCCCGCGAGGTCATCGCGGGGGCCAGGCTGCGCTTCGTGCACGACCTCGGCCGCGGCGGCATCATCGTCGTGCTGCGCCCGACCGTCGCCGGCGTCGAGGTGTTCCACGGCGACATCAAGGTCCTGATCGACCGCGCCGGACGACCGATGGCGACCTCCGGCGCGCCGCATCCCGCCGCCCACCCCGGCAGCGCGCGGCCCTTCACCCGCGACGCCGCCGCGGCCGCGCGCGCGGCCCTCGGCGACTTCGGAGGCGTCGCATCGCAGCAGGTCGACGTGGTCGCGCGGACCGGCCCCGCTGGCTGGTCGCACTTCGATCTCGCGTCAGGTGCCGCGCTGCGCATGCGCCAGCCGACCCGCGCGCGGCCGGTGTACTTTCCGCTCGGTGACGGGCTGGTACCCGCGCACTTCGTCGAGCTCCAGGCCGACGATCACGGCGAGCTCGTGGTCATGCAATACGTCGTCTCCGCCGACGACGGGCGGGTCTTGCACCGCCGCAGCGCGACCGCCCGCGAGGCCTTCGAGTACCGCGTGTGGGCCGACGCGGGCGGCGACCACCGCCCCGCCGACGGTCCGCTCACGGACTTCACGCCGCACCCGACGGGCGTGCCGGACGTGGGTCCGACCGAGATGACCAAGCCGTCTCTGATTGCGATGGAGGGCTTCAACACCAACCCGGACGGCGCGGCGGACCCCTGGCTCACGCCTGGCGCGACCGAGACGCGCGGCAACAACGTCGACGCCTACGTCGATCACACCGACCCCAACGGCTTCGTGCCCGAGTCGGGGGAGTTTCGCGCGACGGTCACCGAGCCCAACGTCTTCGATCGCATCTACAGCACTGCCCAGGAGCCGCTCGCCAGCGAGGAGCAGTCGATGGCCGCGATCACGCAGCTCTTCTACGTGACCAACTGGCTGCACGACGACTGGTACGACGCCGGCTTCAACGAGCTCGCCGGCAACGCCCAGGAGAGTAACTACGGGCGCGGCGGAGCCGAGGGCGACGTGCTGCGCGCCGAGGCCCAGGACGCCGCGCTGACCGGCGCCCGCAACAACGCCAACATGTCGACGCCGCAGGACGGCGCCTCGCCGACGATGCAGATGTACCTGTGGACCGGCGTGACCATCACGTCCGAGCTATCGGTGGCCCCGCTCGGCGGCGACTTCGAGGCCACGCTGGCCCAGTTCGGGCCGACCAACTTCGACGTCGAGGCCCCGCTGGTGCTGATCCAGGACGCCGGCGACATCAGCCCCACCGACGGCTGTCAGGCCCCGAAAAACGACCTCAAGGGCAAGATCGTGCTGATCGACCGCGGCGACTGCACCTTCGAGACCAAGGTGGAGTTCGCCCAGGCCGCCGGTGCGGTCGGCGTCGTGATCGCCGACAACGTCGACGCCGGCGGCCCGCCCAACCTCGGCAACGACGGTATGAAGGCCGACCCCACGATCCCCTCGCAGGGGACCACCAAGGCCACCGGTGCGCTGCTCAAGGCGGCGCTGCAAGACGGCCCGCAGACCGCCCACATGGTCGGTGCGACCAGCGTCGAGCGCGACGGCACGATCGACAACATGATCGTCGCGCACGAGTGGGGTCACTACATCCACCATCGCCTGGTCGACTGCGGTAACAACGCCTGCGCCGCCCAGAGCGAGGGCTGGGGCGACTTCATGGCCATTCACATGATGCTGCGCGAGGGCGACCCCCTGGATGCCGTGTACTCCGCCGACACCTACGCGGCCTTCGACACCACCGGCTACTTCGGCATCCGCCGCGTGCCCTACTCCGTCGACTTCACCAGGAACGCCCTCAGCTACCGCCACATCGCCGACGGCGAGCCGCTGCCCGACGACCACCCGCTGCAAGGCGGCGGCAACCCCAACAGCCAGGTCCACAACGCCGGCGAGGTGTGGGCGACGATGATGTGGGAGGCCTACATCGCGCTGCACGAGGCGCACCAGGGCACCATGAGCTTCGCGGAGGTCCGGCGCCTGTTCGCCGACTACGTGGTCGCGGGCATGATCCTCGCGCCGCCGAGCCCGACCTTCACCGAGCAGCGCGACGCCTTGCTGATGGCCGCCGCGGCGCGCAGCGCCGCCGACTTCACCACGATCGCCGAGGCCTTCGCGCGCCGCGGCGCCGGCAGTTGCGCCGTCTCGCCGCCCAAGAACTCGGTCGACTTCAGGGGCGTCGTCGAGGACTTCCAACTGCGCGCCAACGGCGTGCTGCTGACCGCGACGATCCTCGAGGGCGACGGCTCGTGCGACGGCGACGGCGTGATCGACATCGGCGAGGCCGGGCGCATCGACCTCGAGTTCTACAACGGCGGCGCCGCGGCGCTGCCGGCCGGGGCCACGATCGAGGTCGTCGACCCCGATCCCGCCCTGAGTTTCCCGGGCGGCACGATCGTGACCGTGCCCGAGCTGTCGCCGCTGGCAAAGACCAGCGCCAGTCTCCCGGTGATCGTCGTCGGGCTCGATGACTATCGGCGGCTCGACGTCAAGCTGCGGGTCACCACGCCCGGTAGCTGCGCCGACGTCAGCGAGCGGGTGCTGCCGACGGTGATCCACGCCGACCTCGAGGCCGACGTCTCCGCCATCGACGACGTCGAGGCCGAGCCGAGCGTGTGGAAGCTGACCGGCGGCGGCGGCGATGTCATCTGGCGCCGCACCACCGACAAGGACGGTTACTTCTGGCACGCCGACGACGTCGGCCGGCCCAGCGACACCCGCCTCGAGTCGCCGCCGCTGCTGGTCTCGGCCGCCGCCCCGCTGCTCGTCGAGTTCGACCACGCGTTTAGCTTCGAGACCTCGGACGGCATCTTCTGGGACGGCGCGGTGATCGAGCTGTCGCGCGACGCCGGCAAGACCTGGGACGACGTCGCCACGCTGGCCGCGGCGAGCCCGTACACTGGCATGATCGTCAGCGACGCCAACCCGCTCGACGGGCGCCAGGCCTTCGTCGGCGAGACGCCGAACTTCCCGACCCGGAGCACCGTGCAGCTCGACTTCGGCGACAAGCTCGCGGGCGAGACGATCCAGTTGCGCTTTCGCGTCGGCACCGACGCCGCCGCCGGCGCGCCCGGCTGGGACATCGACAACATCCGCTTCACCGGCATCACCAACACGCCCTTCCCGCGCTGGCGCGTCGACCAGAGCGTGTGCGCCGAGACCGGCGGCGGCGAGGCGACCACCGACACGCCGACCGAAAGCGGTGCGTCGAGCGGCATCACCGACGACGGCTCTGACACCGCCGACTCTGCCATCGACAGCGCTAGCGCGATCGACGACGACGGCTGCGGCTGTACCAGCGCAGCGCCGGCCGACGGCGGCTGGCTCGCGCTGCTGTTGCTCGGTCTGCGCCGGCGTCGGCGCGCCTGATCTCAGGGCGCGATGACGCAGCTACAATTCGATACCCGGGCCGCGCGGCGACGATAATCGCCGCGCGAGCCCGTGCGCGCCCGCTACTTCGTCACTGGGTCATGATCGTCAGCGTGGCGGCATCGAGCACGCCCGTGTCGCCGCCGCCGGCATCGCCGACGCACAGCTTCCAGGTGCCGGCCGCCACCAGTCCGGTGAAGTCCGCGAAGTTGATGCCCGGGCCCTTGCCGGGGTTCGCCTTGTAGTCGCACGCGGCGTCGTCCTTGCACACGACGCCGGCGTCCGCGATCGTGTTGCCCATGATCTCGGCGTCCTTGGCCCCGGCGTCGCGGAACATCAACGGGAAGGCGAGGGCGAGGTTGCTCGAGTCACCGCAGCAGCCGAGGCCGTCGTCGTTCGCCTCGGCGAGGCCGGGCCGGCTCATCAGGGTCAGCGTCTTGGCGGCGTTCGGGCTCACCAGCTTGAACACGAGGTCGCCGATCCAGGTGTGCGAAGCGTTGAGCTGAAGGGTGACGGTCTTGACGTTGCCCGCGCCCACAGCGACCAGGTCCAGGCAGGCCATCGTCGCCTGCTGCCCGTTGTACGTGTCGTCGGGGATCGGCTTGTTCTGCGCGACGGCCTGGGCGATGATCGCGCTCTCGAGCAGGCACGCCGGGCCGCAGCCGTCGCCGGGAAGGATGTTGCCGTCGTCGCACTGCTCGGCGCCGCCCATCTGCAGGAAGCCGTCGCCGCACTTCGCCAGCTTGCACATGGCGCACGCGTCGGTGTTGCTCATGTTGCCGTCGTCGCACTCCTCGTTCGCCTGGACGAAGGTGTCGCCGCACACCGGGTTCTTGCAGGTCAGCGTGCACGCGCCGTTGTTGGCGTTGGCCATCCCGAGGTCGCACTCCTCGCCGGGCTGCTTGAAGCCGTCGCCGCACGCCTTGTTCTTGCACACGCCGGTGCAGTCGTCCTCGTTGATGAGGTTGCCGTCGTCGCAGTCCTCGCCCGGGCCCTTCTTGCCGTCGCCGCAGATGTTATCGGTGCAGTTCGCCTTGCAGATCTGGTCGTCCGCGTTCTGGTCGCCGTTGTCGCACTGCTCATTGTTCTCCCACACGAAGCCGTCGCCGCAGGCCGCGTCGGTGCAGGTCGATGTGCAGTCACCGGTGTTCTTGTTGTCGGGTCCGAGGTCGCACTCCTCCGGCACCGGCAGCGTGATCTGCTCGAAGCCGTCGCCGCAGATCGGATTGGCGCAGAGGTCGGTGCAGCCGTCGTCGTTGTCGCCGTTGATCCCGTCGTCGCACTCCTCACCGGCGTCGATCACCATGTTGCCGCACGCCTCGAGCGCGCAGAGGTCGCTGCAGCCGTCGCCAGCGTCGACGTTGCCGTCGTCGCAGCCCTCGTCGGGGCTCTTGTCGCCGTCGCCGCAGATGTTGCTGATGCAGTCGGCGTTGCAGGACTGGCCGGCGCCGTTGTCCTTGCCGTTGTCGCACTCCTCCGCGCCGTCGAGCGTGAAGCCGTCGCCGCAGATCGCGGCCTTGCACTCCGGCGTGCACACGGCGCCCGCGCCGTTGTCGGTGCCGTTGTCGCACTCCTCCGCGTTGCTCGGCTGCAAGAAGCCGTCGCTGCAGGTCGCCAGCGTGCAGTTGACCGTACACTCGTCGGTGTCGTCCGGGTTGCCGTCATCGCAGGCCTCGTCGACGCTCTCAATGCCGTCGCCACACGACGCCAGCGCGCAGGTGTTGCTGCACTTGTCATCGTTGGTCTGGTTACCGTCGTCGCAGCCCTCGCCCGGACCGACCTTGCTGTCGCCGCAGATGTTGTCGGTGCAGTCGGCCTTGCAGGCCTTGTCGTCGGCGTTGTCGGCCCCGTTGTCGCACTCCTCGCCCTGGTCCTGCGTGCCGTCGCCGCACTCGCCCGGGGGCTCACCGGTGGTGGTGGTGTCGGGCTCCGTGGTCATGCCGGTCGTCGGCGTATCGGTGGTGCCATCGGTGGTGACATCGGTCGAGGTCGTCGGCGTCGAGGGGTTGCTGGTCGACGTCTCTTCCTCGCTCGTGGTGCCCGACGACCCGCTCTCGGCCAGGTCGGTCGTGCCGCTGCCACCATTACATCCGAGGAAGAGCACCCCGCCCGTCGTACACAGGGCCAGGGACAAACATCGCGCTGCTACTGAATTCAACTGCATAGCCCGCACGCTAAAGCACTCGCGCGCAATTCTCAAGCGCTCGCCAGTGCCAGGGGCAATACCGCCCGCGACAGTGTGCACCTGCATGCACGTCTGAAATGTGCGACGAGGCGTGCGATGCTGCCCCGTCGATGCGACCCGCCGCCGCGAGCCCCGATGCGAGCGCCCATCCGCTTCGTCGTGGATCGCAGATCCTCGCCGCGGTCGCGCTCGCGGCCGGGGGTCTGACTCTCGGTGAGGGCTACATCTCTCGCTTGCCCGATCACCGCGGCCTCTTCCTGGTCGCGGTCGAGGACGCGATGCACGTGCCCGCTCCACCGCGACCCCGACACGTCGTCGTCGTCGTCGATGGCCTCGGCCTCGCGGCTTCGTTACGCCGGACGCGGCGTGACCCACCACGCCGGGTCCGCCGAGGCCGCGCCACCTCGCGGTCGAACACTACTGGACCGCCAACCGGGCCAGCGCCCGCGCAGCGAAGTCGTGGCATCATCCGACGCCGTCGGTCGCGGGTCGACGTGCTGGTGATCACCCGGGTAGCGAGGGCTGCGCGCCAGACCTACCCACCCCGCCCGTTCACCGGCAAACGCCCATTCGACCGACACGACGCGCTCGCGGCGGCCGGGCCGGCAACTTCCTTTACACCCTCCGCATGGCGCAGGACCCCACCGACACCTACCGCACGCCGCACGAAGGCTCCTCCGCACGATCGGGCGTGGACGGCCCGCGCGAGGTCCTCGGCCGGGTCTCGCTCCCCGTCATCGGTGACGTCGACGCCGAGCTCGGGCTCGGACGACCGCTGCACCTCGAGATCGATCGCAGCGAGGCGGTCCTCCGTCCGGGCAGCGGACTGGTCCTGCGCGCCGCGGAGCTGCCCACCGTCGATCTCAGGGAATTGCGCGTCGATCTCGTGCAGGGCGTCGTGCACACCGACGCCGACGCCCTCGGCGCCTTCTTCGATCGCGTCCTCACCGTCGCGCTGTGCAGCGCGCTGCGCCAGACCCTGTCGTGGCAGCCCGGCAGCAGCCTCACCGAGCTCGCCACTCGTCGCCTGTCTCGTGGGTCGCGCGGCGGTCGCCTGCCGGTGTGGGCGCGCCACGCCTTCCCGCGCGCCAGCGTCGGCCTGCATCCCGAGACCCGCCTCGCGCTCGACCTCCGCGGCGACGCGCTCGAGCTGACCCTCACCCGCCCCGCGATGCTGCGGATCCTCGGCCTCGGCTTCAAGGTCGTGATGGTCCGCTACCTGTTCGGCGCGGCCCGCTTCGACGTCAGGGCCGCCGGCGTCGGACCCGTGCGACGCGCCCTCCTCAAGTTCGCCGCCTGGCTCGCCACTCGCTGGGTCCGCGCTCGCCTGCCCGCGGCGATGACCGTGCCCGGCTACGACCTGTTCGCCGACGAGTCGCGCGGCAACCACGTCCACGAGCTGGTCCGAAAGCTCCGCGGACGCGACCGCGATGCCGGCCCCGCGGACATGGGCGCTGGCGCCGGCAAACACCCGCACGAGCTCGCGCGCGCCGGCGAGGGTCGCAGGGCCGGCATCGGCGGCATGTTCTCCGCCACCAAGGCCGCCGTGTTCGCAGCGATCCAGACCGTACGTGTCAGCGCCGACGACATGCCGACCGTCACCCGCTCGCTGTTCAAGCTCCCGCTCGGGCCGTTTAGCGCGCTGGCGATCTGCACCGACCGCGGCGGTGACCTGGCGATCGTCAAGCACCCCGGCGGCCTGCGCCTCGAGGCCCCGCTCGGCATGTACCTGTTCGCCGATCAGTTCCCCGAGCTCGCCGAGCTCCGCCTCACGCGCGTCGTGCTCGGCCTCGGCGAGGAGGGCACCAGCTTCGACCTCCAGACCGAGCCCCCGCTCGGCCCGCTGCTGCGCGGGCTCCTGCATCGCCTCACCGGTCAGCACCTGATCCCTCGCCTGCCCCACGACCGCTTGCGTGCCGGTGGCGTGCTGCAGACCTCCGACCCGGAGCACCACGTGTTGTGGCGCCACGGCCTCGGCGACAGGCGCACCATGATCGTGCGTACTTCGGTTGGCGCCGAGGTCTCGCTGCATCACACCGAGGAGGCGCTCGTGCTCGAAGCACCCGCCGGCCTCGAGGTCGTATTCGCGGGTCTGCCGCTGCCCCCGGCCCGCATCGAGCGCCTCGCCTACCACTGGCACGATGGCACGATCGACGCCGACAGGGGCGCCGCGCTCGGCGAGTTCGGCCACACCCTCGCCGGCCAACTGCTGCGCGTACGCGCGGCCGCTCGCGCGCCGAAGGGCCTCGGCCTGCACGCGACCGGCGGTCCGTCGATCGACCCCGCGCAGGAGCGTCAGTTCTCCGCGACCCTGCTCGACCTCCCGGTCCCGCTGCTCGGCAGCCTTCAACTGCGCTTCGACCCGCAGGACACCCTCGGCATCGACGCCGGCCCGGAGCTGCTGCACGCGCACAGCGAGCGCGGAGTGCTCCTCGTGATCCCCGAGCTCAAGGTCTCCCTGCTGATCCGCAGCGCCCGCTATGTGCTCCCGCGGCGCGCCCTCGAGCTCGACGCCACCCCTGCTCCCGGCGCCTACATACTCGCGCTCGCTGGCCTGTGCATCGAGGCATTCTTGATGCCGCTGCTGCGCAAGGTGCTGCCGCTGTGGCCCGACGTGCCGGCGGACGCAGCGTGGACGATCGCCCCGCCGCTGCGCACGGCGCTGGCCGAGCGCCTCGGCTTCGGCGTCGACCTGTCCCTCGCGCCAGGTGCCTTCCTGACCGTCCGTCGCACCCCCGAAGCCCTGATCCTCGGCGCCACCGAGGCCATGCAGCTCACGCCCGCGGGCGACGGCTTCCTCGGCGAACTCGGCGTCGCCGCGCTGCGATGGATCCCCGGCGACGGGCGCGTCGAGCTGCTCACCCAGCCTGCCCCCGGCCCGCTCGCCCTCGACCTCGCGCGCCGGCTGCACGCCCGCTTCACCCCCGACTTCCTGGCCCGCGGCCTCGCCGAGCGCCTCACCCTGCCCGCGCCCGCCGAGCTCCCGCCGGTGCCCGACGCACCCAACCGCCCTTCCTTGTTCGAGCTGTCGCTGCCGCTGCTCGGCACCCTCGCGCTCAGCGTCGACCGCAGCCACCCGATGACCCTGTCTCTGCGGCGCGACCAGCTCGCGCTGCGCCTCGGTGACGGCGCCGTGCTGCACGCCGGGGACCTCGGCGTCCACTTCAATGTCCGCGGCGCCGACATCACCTTCCTGCCCTTTACGGTCGAGCTCGACAGCGATCCACAGGCTGGTGAGCTCGAGGACCACCTCGCAACGCACGCGCTGCGCGGCCTGTTCGCCCGCTTCCTGACCCTGTTCTGGCCGAGCCACCGGTCCCCGCGCGACGGCCACGACGTGCTGCTCTCGCTGGGCCGCGATCAGCCCTGGGGTCCGCTCGACCTGTGCGTCGCCCATGGCGGCGCGATCGATCTCCAGCTCGACCCCGACGGCATCAGCGTGCGATCCGACGCCGGCCTGTTCATCGGCGGCGAGGCCCTGGGGTGGCTGCCGAACTTCAGCGTGCATGCGCTGCGCTACCGCTTCAACGACGGCGCGATCCGCATGCGGATCAGCGGCGTCGAGGAGCGCAACTACCACGAGGCCGCGTCCGTCAGCCCGTTCACCGAGGACCTCGTCGCCCACCTCGTGCGCATGCTCGTCGTCCCGCACCTGCCCGTATGGACCCAGCGCCTCGGCCTGCGGATCTTGCCGCCGCCCGCGATGCCGCCGCAAGACCCCACCCATATCCCTGTGTGGCGCGCCCAGTTGCCCGGCGGTTATGCGCAGGTGATCGCCCTGATGGACCCCCTCGACACCCTGACGATCCGCGCCAGTCGCGAGGAGTTCGTCTTCATGAGCGAGCGCGGCCTGCAAGTCGACGTCCCCGGCCTGCACCTGCGCGTCCCGCTGCAGCGCGCCCGCTATCATATGCGCAGCGGCGAGGTTCAGGTCGACGAGCTCGGCCAGTTGGAGAACGCCCTGGCCGAGGCCGTGCTGCGCCACCAGCTCACGATCATCGACCCGACCGCCGCCGACCCCGAGCACATCAGCCTCACCGATATCCTCGACCGCTTCCCGGTCGACGATGACGGCCGCCGCCTGCTGTTCCACGACAAGCTGATCCGCGTCCTGCTCGACCCCGACACCGCCTTCCTCACCGAGGTCATCCCCGACGGTCTGCGCGTCACCGTCGACCCGCCGCTCAAGCTCGACGGCGTCGCCGGCCTCGACTACGTGTTCGCCGGCCTGCGCTTCAGCTTCGCCGACGCCGCCTTCCACCTCGACATCCAGCGCGACGGCCTGCTCGCTGGCGTGTTCTCGAAGCTGATCACCAGGGAGGCCGAGGCCCTGCTCGCCAGCCTGCTGCTGCCGCTGCTCCCGAAGGCCATGCGCACCCCCGGCTACAGCCTCGCCACCGACCCGAACCCGAGCGCCACTCTGGCCGCCCTCGTGCGCACGATCAGCCTGGGCAAGTTCGGTCGGTTCACCGCCGAGTGATCGGCGCAGGCCTACTGCGCCTGCACATACAGCGAGAACGGGAAGTCGCCCTGACCGCCGGCGAAGGCCGCGTTCGGGACGTCGATCACGAACTCGTGCGCGCCAACGCTGAGCGGGCCGAGCGGCACCACGCGCGTATCGATGATGTCACCCGGGCACCAGTTGCTAAACGACTGCCATTGCTCGTCAGACTGCGGGTTGGGCCCGTAGATGCCGTTGCCCTGGGTGTTGTAGACGCGAAACGGCTCGCAACTGGTGCGGCCGGGCTTGTATTGCAGCACCAGCGCCTGGTCGACGTAGACGTTGTGCTGGCGGCGAATATACTCCTCGCCGCCCGCGTTCGCGCCATGGTTGGAGGTGATCAGCACCAGTTGCGCGGCCTGCGTGTCCGCGGGCAGCGTGAACTCGATGGTCTTGCGGGTGAGCCCCAGCATGTCGGTGGCGCCCTCGGCGTAGTTGTTGAACGACTCGTTGATCGCCAGCGGCAGCAGCGTGGTGAACTGCTCGGGCTCCTGGGTGCTATCGGTGTGGAGCAGCAAGGTGCCGAGCTGGGTGTCGATGCGGTCGGCGCAGCCGGGGACCTCCTTGTTCGCGGCGTAGGGCACCCCGAAGATGCTCAGCTCGAACCAAAAGTCGTACTCCGCGCGCAGGTCCTCGTCCTTGAGGACCGCCACCACGTTGTTGGCATCCCACTGGTAGGGCACCGTGCTCGGCTCCTTGTTCATGTTCATGAACGGAGTGATGAAGCGCGCCAGCTCCAGGCGCTGCACCTCCGCGGGCACGTAAGTCGCCGCGCCCCTGGGGACCAGGGCCAGGTTCACCGCGCCGATCCGGTCGTAGTTGTCGCACAGCGCCCCGACGATGACGCCGATCTGCAAAGTGTCCTGGATCTTCGCCAATTGCTCGTCGGTGAACTTGATCGCGTTGAGGGCGTTGCTGTGCCGGATCACGCCCGCGGGGACCGGCTCGTCGACCGTGCCGGCATAGCCGTCGTAGAACACGATGTCCTCGAGCACGTAGAGGACCTCTGGCGCTGGGGGATCGGGCTCGGCCGTGGTCCCCGCGGCGCCCGTCGATGGCTCGCTGCTCGTGTCCGTGCCCGTGCTCGTGCTCGCGTCGGAGCCGGTGGGCTGCGCACCCGTGGTCGGGTCACCGGTCGTGGCGCCGCTCGACGCGTCGCTGCCCGGGCCGGTCGATGCATCAGTGCCCACGGTCTCGTTGCCAGCGCCCCCACACGCGGAGAGCAGCGTCGATACACACAACCAGGGGAGCAGCGCCGCCAGCTTCATGCCGCGAAGATATCAGCTCGCAGGCGGACGCCAGGGCTCCACGAACCCCCTGCGACGAGCCGCCAGTGAGCGTTCTCTTGCACCCTGCCGGCGGTGAGGTCGAGGACAGCACCCCCATGACGGCACGTCGGACGACTGCGACGGGTTCACCCCTGCGCGACGAGGCCCAGTGGCTCGCCGTCAACGCCGGAGACCACCACGCCATCTACGCGGCGCCAGCGGTGCTGCATGGCGCGCGAGGACCGGGCGAGCGCGGCGGGATGACCATAAAGCCGGTACGGGCCGGTCTCTCGCGGTCCATACTGCGCGGCATGAAGATCGCCGCCGCGCAGATCGCCCCCGTGTTCATGGACCGCCACGCCACGCTGGCGAAGATCGTCGCCACCATCGAACGTGCGGCGGCCCAGGGCGTGCGCCTGCTGGCCTTCGGCGAGACTGTCCTTCCGGGCTACCCGATCTGGCTGTCGCGCACGCACGGCACGGCCTTCGACGACCCGCGACAAAAAGCGCTGCACGCGATCTATCTCGATCAGGCGATCGAGCTGCCGGGGCCCGAGCTCGCGGCGCTGCAGGAGGCGGCGCGACGCCACACGATGACGCTGATCGTCGGCGTCGCCGAGCGCGGCGTGGCGGCCGGGCGCGGGACGCTGTGGGCGACCGCGTTGTGGGTCCACCCGGGTGGCGCGTGGCTGGCCCACCGCAAGCTGGTGCCGACCCACGAGGAGCGGCTCGCCTGGGGTCCGGGCGACGGCCATGGGCTCCGCGTCCAGGCGGTCGACGGCTGGCGGGTCAGCGCGCTCAATTGCTGGGAGAACTGGATGCCAGCCGCACGGTTCGCGCTGTACGCCCAGGGCAGCGAGCTGCACGTGTCGCTGTGGCCCGGCTCGCCGGAGCTGACGCGCGACATCTCGCGCTTCACGGCCCGCGAGGGGCGGGTGTGGGTGCTCGCGGCGTCGGCGGTGCTGCGCGCGGACGACATCCCCGCGGGCTATCCGGCCCGCGACGAGCTGCTGGCGAGCGCGCAAGACGGCATGTTCGCGACCGGCGGCAGCCGGATCGTCGGGCCGGACGGCGTCGAGCGGGCCGCCCTCGACACACCGGAGGAGGGGCTCGTGATCGCGGAGGTCGATCGCTCGGTGCTGCTCGGCGAGCGGCAAAACTTCGACCCCGCCGGACACTATCACCGGACCGACGTGTTCGCGCTGCGCGTCGACCGGCGGCGCCACGCGCCGGCCACGTTCACGGATCCGGAGTCGTGAGCCCTCGCCTCCTGTCTCACGAGACATGTCGTCCGAGACAGGGTGAGATGTTCGGCCCTGGCACCGCGACCTGGCGAGACGGACGAGTTCGCGGTGTACGAGACCAGCCTGGTGCGCCGCCGCGAGGCCTCGACCCGCGCGCGTCATGACGTCGATCAGCGCATCCGAGTCGCGGGCCTGCTGTTCACACCACGCACCGAGCGTCTGGCCCTCGATGAACTTCATCGCCAGCCACGCGCCCGTCGACCGCGCCGACATCGTGCACCGCGACCACGTTCCGATGGCTCAGGCGAGCGAGGGCCTGAGCCTCTCGCAGCACCCGGGTGCGCGCGTCGCTCTCGTCCACGGAGCCCGCGGCGACAGTGGCGCGCGCATCGACCAAAAAAAGGCCGGTCGGAGCCGCGTTCTCCGACTTCTTCCCGAGGCGGGCCTTGATGCGACGGGCGCGGATGCGCGGGGCGGTCGGCGCGCTGGCTTCGCAGCATCACTTCCACGGCGCGTGCTCGGCCGCGACCGCGCATCGCCGGGGTCGTCTCGAAGCGATGGACCCAGGGCTCCAGTCCCGGTACAATCCGGCGTTCGGTTGGACCTGGAGTCGCGCCGCAGAGATCGCGGCGCAGCCAGGAATATCGATGGTGGGATCGGGAGGGACTAACAATGTCGAGAAGCTTGAATGTAGTGACAATGACCGCCTGGTGCGTCCTGTCGGCCTGTGGTGATGGCGCGGGGAGCTCGGCGAGCGCTGGCTCGACGAGCGTCGGTCCGGACGCGACCGACGCCACCGGCATGACCGCCCCGACCATGCCAACCTCCACCGCGGCCACGACGACCACCACGGCCCCGACCGAGGGCGGGTCGAACAGCGACTCCGCGTCGGAGTCGACCGCGGGCAGCGACGCGAGCAGTGAGGCCACGGGCTCCGCGAGCGCCACGACCTCCACCGGCGCGACGACCAGCGACGGCACGACCGCCGCCGACACCACCTCCGGCGGGACCACGCAGGGCGCCTCGGCGAGCGAGGGCACCGGCACGGGCATCGGCACGGACACGGACACGGACACCGGCCAGCCGGCGTGCGAGCCCGGGGGCATGGGGGAGGAGTTTAGTTACCTGTGGATCGCCAACACCGACCAGGGCAGCGTCTCAAAGATCAACACCAACACCATGGTCGAGCTCGCCCGGTACTATTCGGACCCGGTGCAGAGCGGGGCCGCGTCGCCCTCGCGGACCAGCGTGAGCCTGGATGGGCGGTACATGGTGGTCTCCAACCGGGACACGGGGAGCATCACCAAGATCGCGGCCAACGAGCCGGATTGCGTCGACAAGAACAACGACGGCATGATCCAGACCTCGAAGGACAAGGGACAGTTGCTCCCCTTCGCCCAGGAAGAATGCATCCTGTGGACGACCAAGCTGACGATCAATAACCATCAGTGGGGCCCACGCGCGACGACTTTCGGGCTCCCGGAGTGGAACATCGACACCTGCGCGTACGAGAACGAGAAGGTCTGGGTTGGTTATATGATCAGCCCGACGCAGGCACAGATGGCCCGGATCAACAGCTACACCGGCGAGATCGAGGCCAAGATCGACATCCCGGACTTCCCGCTCTACGCCAGCTACTCGCCCTACGGCGCCGCGGTGGATCCTGACGGGAACATCTGGACCAGCGCGGTCGCCAACAAGGCGGCGATCCGGATCAACGCGAAGACGCTCGAGGTGACGCGCTGGGACTCGCCCGACGCCAACGCGCACTATGGCATCACCATCGCCGCCGACGGGCGGGTATGGTTCGCCAACTACGGCGGGCACGGCGGGCACGGCGGGGTGTCGTTCTTCGACCCGAAGACCGAACAATGGAAGGTCATCCCTGGCACCACCGGCAACCTGTGGCGCAGCGTCGCCGCCGACGACAAGGGGAGGATCTGGGTGTCGAACAACGGCGGGCCGTTCGGCTGCGGGCTGCTGGAGATCGACGCTGACAGCGAGACGATCACGAATTTCCACACCTTCGCGCAGTGCGGCACGCCGGTCGGGGTCGGGCTCGACAGCAAGGGCAAGGTCTGGATGATCGACTACAACGGCTGGACCTGGCAGATGGACCCGGTGACCTTCGAGAAGAAGCAACTGCCGGTCGCCAACGTACACTACACATACTCGGACTTCACCGGCAGCGGCCTCTCGGGGGTCGTCCCGCAGTGAGCGAGCCAACCGTGCTGCGATCGAGATGACCGCCCGCGCCGGCCCACTCCGGCGCGGTTTGTGTCGACATGGAGGTTTGAATGCGCTTGGACCGAGGTACTCATTTTATCTGTTCGTGGGCGGTGATCATGTTCGTGGCCTGTGGCGGCGGCGGCGACAGCGACAGCGGCGGCACGACCCTCGCCACGAGCGGCCCGTCCTCGGCGACCACCGCCCCCACCAGCGCCGGCGCGTCGACCACGACCGACGCGTCCACCAGCACCGGCCTGGCGAGCGACCCGACCAGCACGACCACCGGCGAGAGTGACACGACCGCCAGCGAGTCCGAGACCGCCGTGCCGAGCTGCGGCGACGGGGCCATCGACGCCGGCGAGGAGTGCGACGCGGGGCCGGCGAACAGCGACGACGGCGCGTGCACGCCGGGCTGCAAGCATGCGCTGTGCGGCGACGGCCTGGTCGGGCCGGGTGAGGGCTGCGACGACGGCAACGACAGCAACGACGACGCCTGCTCGAACGCGTGCGCGCTGGCGAGCTGCGGCGACGCGCTCGTGCAAGAGGGCGAGCTGTGCGACGACGGCAACAAGGACGACACCGACGCGTGCCTCTCGAGCTGCGTGCCCGCGAGCTGCGGCGACGGCAAGCTGCAGGCCGGGGTCGAGGTCTGTGATGACGGCGACGCCGACGACACCGACGCCTGCACCTCGCTGTGCCTGGCGCCGGCCTGCGACGACGCGATCAAGAGCGGTGACGAGAGCGACGTCGACTGCGGCGGCGCCTGCGATCCTTGCGGCGTGGACGCGGCGTGCGTGGTCGTGGCGGACTGCGCGAGCGGCTTCTGCAACGCAGGAACGTGCACGATCGCGGCCCACTGCGCGGCGATCAAGGCGGCCGCGCCGGATCTGCTCTCGGGGGTCTTTACGATCGACCCAGACGGCGACGCCGGCGAACCGCCCTTTGACGCCTACTGCGACATGACGACCGACGGCGGCGGCTGGACGCTCGTACTCAACCTCGACACCTCGGACGGCCACGTGATGTGGTGGGGCAACCCGAAGTGGACCGATGGCACCAGCCTGGGCACCGCCGCCACCGCGCGCACCGCCGATCACGTGAGCGTCGGCTGGAAGAACTACGCGGGCGCCGGCGAGATCTTGCTGATGATCCACAACGAGGGCAAGACGACCGGCTGGCGATCGTTCACCAAGATGACGCCGGAGCCGATGCTCACGCACGTCAATGGCGGCGACAACGTCCTGATCGGCGCCGACAAGAGCAACAGCATCGCGGGGGTCTGGTCGGGCGAGCGGCTGGTACGGATCTCGACGGCGCTGTACGCCAACCGCTGCGTGACGACCGGCGGCTCGTGTACGGCCGGCGCCGCCGGATCACCCGACGGCGACCGCATCGGATCGATCCAGGCGTCGCCCGCAGATAACATCGGTGGCGGCCTCGGCAATTGGCATGACATGAACTATTGCTGCAACGGCGATTACGGCAGCGGCAAAGTGTGCAGTGGCTCGGCGTTCCGCACCGCGTCCGAGGCGCAGGCCGGGTGGGCGCCGTGCTACGGCGGCAACGGCCACTTCGGCACCGACACCTTCGCGCCCGCAGCCAACACCTGCTCCAATCCCAACTGCGCCGCGGCGAACTGGTCCGCGACCAACGGGCTCACCTACGACTATTCGCTGATGCTGCGCTGAGTCACGGGCGCCGGGGGCCGCGGGCTGCCATCGCTACCGGTAACCGATGACCGGGCGAGGAAAGCTGCTACCCTCGGCGGCGATGTCCATGTTCGACGATCCCAAGGGGTGGGCCAAGGCCCAGGCGCAGCGGCTGCGGGACGACCCGAAAGGCTGGGCACGCGAGCGCGCCGAGGAGCTCAAGGGGATGGTCGACGTGGCGCCGTTTAGCGACGAGGCGCTCGAGCGCGAGCTCGCCGTCCTGCGCGCCCGGACCGAGGCGCGAGGCACCGCAAAGCCGGCGGAGCGCCAGCAACTTCACGACGACCTGCTCGACCTGCACAACCGCCTGAGCCCGGGCGGCGCCGCGGCCACCGGGGCGAAGATCGGGCTGGCGGCCGCCGTGCTGCCGGTGATCGGCATGGTCACGGGGCCGCTGATCGGCGCGGGCTACGGCGTCTATCGATCGTCGCGGGCGGGGCCCGCCAGGGACGAAGTGCAGGCGCTGCTGCGGCAGCTCGCGAGCGGGTGAGCGGTCACAGCTTGGCCGCGACGTGGTCGCGCTTGGCGACGACCGTGGCGCGTAGCTCCTCGACCGCGGCCTGCCACTGCGCCACGGTGATGCCGTTCGGGTCCTCGGCGACCGCCTCGTCGACGAGGGCGCTCAACGCGTCGATGCGGGCGTTCATCGCCGCGATCGAGAAGTCTCCGGCCAGCAGCGCCTGGCTCTCGTCGACGTAGCGGTCCCACAGTTGGGTCGCCATGCGGCGGATGAAGTCGTCGCACGCCGGGGCGCGGCCCTGGATCCCGAGGAAGATGTCGATCGGGGCGCAGTCGGCGTCGACGGCGTCCCAGTCGGGCATCCCGTATTTGGTACGGACGGGGCTCGGCTCCTCGAAGCTGTGGTCGAGGTCCCAGGCGATCAGCCACAGGCGATCCTCGGCCGTGCTCTCGTACCAATAATAGTTGTGATTGACGCAGGGCTGCCCTGGGACGCAATACCAGGCGACGATATCGTCCCATGAATCGACGAGCCGGGCGACGGCCATGTAGCGCATCAGATAATCCGCGCCGATCCACGCCTCGATGACCTCGGCGAAGCCCGCGTCGCCGGCCTTGGCGACCGCGTCCTGGAAGCGCACCATCCGGTCCGCGCTCGGGGACTCGTTCTTGTTGGTCTCGAGCGCATCGAGGTAGGGCTGCTCGGTCGCATAGACCGGCCACACCTCCTTGTAGAGATTACCCTCGCCGCCGTCCGGGAAGCGCTCACGCGTGAACCGGCCGTCGATCTGCTCGATGACGGCGAACAGACCGATGAGCTCGCCGTTGACGATGATGCGGGCGTAGGCGGTGCGCGGCGCGGCGACCCCAAGGTCACGAAACAGCTTGTAGCCGATCGCCTCGTGCATGCGCGTGCGGTCCTTCTCCATGGCGTGAAAGTTGAGGGTCTTGAGCCCGTAGAAGCGGCCCTCCTCGTCGTATTCGTCGAACGCCAGCTTGATCGAGAGCTTGTCGCAGATCAGGTTGCCCATGCCGTCGAAGCACAGCTTCAGGCTGCCGACCGAGCCCTTGTAGCGGACCGCGGCCTGATCGACGACCTCACCCTCGAAATGCAGGATCGCCGGGACATACTCCTCCAGCAGGGCGTTTTCGCCAAGCCACGTCCAGTCGGCCGGGGCGACGTCCAGCTCGTAGGTGCGCAGCACCGCCTCGTCGAACAGGAAGGCCTCGTCGACCTCCTCGTCCGTGGTCCCGGTCTCCCCGCCGGTCGTCGGCGTGCCAGTGCCCCCGGTGGTGCTGTCATCGTCATGGGTGGTGCCGGGCCCCGTTTGCGAGGCACTGGTGGCGCCCGTCGCGGATGTGGACGTCGCGGCCTCGGTCGCAACTTCGCCGTCAATGGCTTGTTCGGCGCACGCGAGCGCCGAACAAACCGTGAAGAACCCGCAAAGTCTGGCTGCACCCACAGGATCCAGCAGAGCCGGTTTTCCCGGCGCTGGCAAGCATCCCCCGTTTGCCGGCCCGCGCAGTGACCACTTTCGACCACACGTGCGGTCGGGCGCCGTGACGGCGCCGATCCAGACCCGAGCCTCGACAATAGCGAGCGCGGATCGCCTATCCTGTCTCCATCATGCCAGCGGTCGCACTGCGCCACGTCCTCGTCACTCTCCTGCCCCTCGCGCTCGCGGCCTGTCCGAAGCCCGGTCCTCCGCCGACCAGCGTCGCCGCAGCCTCGGTGGCGCCCACGCCCGCGTCCGCGACCTGCATGCTCGGTGACCTCCGCGTCGACATCCAGCAGCGCATGACGCATGACGACGGCATCACCGCCCTGCTCGAGGACCAACACATCGGCGACACCTCCGTCCTGTTCACCGCCCAGCGCGACGCGATCGCCAACCGGCCTGGCGACGACCCCGGCGCTCCCCTACGCGTGCCCCGGGCGCCGCAGGGCCTGGTCGTCGCGCGCGGGGCCATGGTCACCCAGACCCACGACGACCTCTATTACGTGCCTCGGGAAGGCGGCGCCAAGCCGACGCAGACCGGCACGCGCCGCGAGGAATACACCTACTTCCTCGCCGACGCCGCGTGGGACTGCTCGAGCGTCGCCGCCACTGTCCGCGGCCTCAAGCTCACCGAGGGTCAGCCCAGCGCCGCCGCGTGCCTGGCGGACAGCGTCCGTGACACCTGCACGCCCGTGCGCTTCGACGCCTGACCAGCTCGAGCGCACATTCTTACGCTCCCGGCGCGTGGTCTTCGCGTCAGCGGAGGATGGCCGCCGACGTGCCATCGGGTGGCCATCTGCGTACCATCACGAGGGTCTGGATCCGTTGACAGCGAGACGCATGAGGCTGCATGCTGCCGCATGCGTCTCGCCGCGCTCCTGCTCCCGATCCTTCTGGCCGCCTGTACCACGAGCGGCGGCGACGACACCGAGCCCGGCAGCGGCAGCGCGGGCTCCAGCACCAGCCTGACCACCGCCACCGCCACCGCCACCGCCACCGGCGAGCTCCCGACCACCGGCGAGTCCACGACCCCCGGCGAGTCCACGGCCGCGACCACCGGCGCGTCCGCCAGCACCGGCGCGGACGCCAGCACCGGCGAGCCGGGGACCGCCACGCTCACGACCACCGGCGACGGCACCACCGGCACGGGCGAGAGCACCGGTGCGCCAGTCGACCCCAACGTCAACGTCGACCCCTCGCAGGGCATGGGCGGCGCGATCGCCCCGGGGAGCTCCGGCATGACGCCGATGGGGGCAGAGATCTACGTCCCGTCCACCTACGCGCCCGACACGCTGGCGTCCCCGGTGATCTGGCTGTTCAACGAGACGATCGAGCAATGGTCCGCCACCACCGACCCGGACGCCGCGATCCTCGTCGACCTGCACGAATACAATGACACCCAGAAGATCGTCGCCAAGCTCAACGAGACGCTCGAGATCCTCGATACGCAATATAACGTCGACCGGGGCCGCTACTACTGGGCCGGGTGGTCGGCCGGCGGCAACCTGGTGATCATCATCGGGTCACAGAATCAGGACACCCTCGCGGGCACGATGGTCTTCCCGGGCACCGGCGGCAACATCGCCCAGCAGCCGCTCGCCGAGTGGAACGGTCACAAGATCCGCATGTACTACGCCTGTGGATCCGCGGACCCCAACTTCGACGCCAACGCCGTGAAGTTCGAGGCCGAGACCTGGATGAACCAGTATGGCTATACCACCCGCTTCGACCTGATCGAAGGCGGCCCGCATTACCTCGACGAGGCCATCTACCACCCCCGCGCCGCCGCCTGGGCGTGGATGCGCGGCTTCAACCTCAAGAACTGAGCGCCGCACGCGAGGCGCCGGCACGGCGGCCCATCCAACTCAGGGCGCCGTGATGACGGCGCCCGCGATGTCGACCGAGGCCTGGGCGAACAGACGCCCGTGCACCGACGCGCCGGTCTCGACCGTGATCGTGGTCTTGGCCAGGAAACTCCCCTCCGCGTGCGAGGTCGCGCCGAGGTCCACCTCACCGGCGACCTGCCACACGATATTGTCGGCCTGGGCGCCGCCGCTGAGGATCATCTTCTGGCCCGCGCTCATCTCGAGGTCGCCGGTGATCTGGAAGATCCAGACCGCCTCCGCCTCGCCAGCGATCGTCAGATCCGCCGGGATCGTCACGGTCGAGTTCCACTTGTAGAGGCCGGGAGCCAGCGTCAAGCCGCCGATCGCGCCTTCGCCGAGATTGACGAAGCTCGGGCCGCCTCGCCCGGCGGCGTCGGTGTATGCGGCCTGCATGTCCTCGACGGCGGTGGTCAGGTTGACCGGCGTCGGGGGGTCGTTGTCGGCCGCGAACACGGACCCGATCACCTGCGCCGAGGTCCACTTCACGCCAGCTTTGGTGAGGTCGAGTCCGGTGATGTAACTCGCTGCCGCCGGACTCAGACCGAGGTCGCCGGTCACCAGCGAGGTCGGCACGTTCGAGATCGCCGATTTCGCAAGGATCACGTAATTGCCGGCGGTGCCGAGCGGCACCGGACCCGGACCGAGCCCGTCGGTCGGATCGGACCCTTCGCCGCCGCCCTCTCCACCCCCGGATGCCTCGGTCGGCGCACCACCCGTCGTCGGCGTCTCGCCCGAGGTCGCCGCGCCCGAGGTCGCCTCGCTGGGGCCGCTCGAGGTCCCAGACTGGCCACCGCTGGCCGTGACGCCGCCACCACCGTCGTCCGAGCAGCCGGCAGCGAGCATCAAGGGGACCACCATGGCGAGGCGAGTGATATCGAGGAGGACCGTGAATCGAAGCATTGCGAGCCTTCTAAAAAGGATGACGAGTGGCGAGAGCCCGCTGTGGACACCGCGTCCACCCCGACCAAAACGACGGACGGGCACTCGAATCCGCCACACTACATCTCCACCAACCCGGCGCAAGGCCACCGGTAAAAATGGTGGCTTTGTCAGCATCGATACTGCCAAATTACTGACGCTCGAGCCGGCCAGACGCCGCAAAGGCCGAGGTCAGGCTCGACCCTCTATATATATACCGATTGTTTAAGTACCGCGTATCGCGAAAGCCCGGCCATCACGCACCCGGCGACGCGCGCCAGCATCCACTGCGTCGCGCCCGGTCGCCTCGTGACTCCGGCGACGCTCGAAGCAGCGCGAGGGTCGCCGCGGGCCCGCCGTACGCCGCCGCCATTTTGCGGGCGCCTGTGTTAACCTGCGGGCCCCGATGCCCGCCGAATCGGCAGCGAAGTCCCTGGAGAGCTGCCCGCACTGCGGGGCCGACCACGGCGAAGCCACCCTCCGGTGCCCGGAGACCGACATCGTGTTGCCGCTCGCCGGGCGGCTGCTGGCCGGCAAGTTTCGCCTGGTCTCCGAGCTCGGCCGCGGCGGCATGGGGGCGGTGTGGCTGGCCCACAACATCCACGTCGAGCGCGACGTGGCGATCAAGCTGATCTTGCCGGAGGTGCTCAAGAACCCGGAGATCGTCGCGCGCTTCCGGGATGAGGCGCGGGTGGCCGCCCGCATCGGTCACGCGGGGATCTGCGACATCCTCGACTTCGAGCTGACGCCGCTCGGCCCCGTGATCGTGATGGAGCTGCTGCGCGGCGAGAACCTCGGCCAGCGGATCAGCCGCGAACACCGACTGCCGGTCCACTTCGCGGTCGGGGTCCTCTGCCAGGCGCTGGTCGCCCTCGAGGCGGCCCACCGCGCGGGGATCATTCACCGCGACCTCAAGCCCGAGAACCTATTCCTCCACCAGACCGGCGCGACCCCCATGGTCGTCAAGCTGATGGACTTCGGGATCTCGAAGTTCACCGACCGCGCGAGCGCCCTGACGGCCACCGGCGTCATCATGGGCACGCCGGAGTACATGGCGCCGGAGCAGATCCACGGGGCCGTCAACGCCGACGCGCGCACCGACATCTGGGCGATCGGCGCGGTGCTCTACAAGGCGCTCACCGGCGAGGACGCGTTCACCGGCCACAGCATGCCGGCGATCCTGCTGGCGATCACCACCGCCGCACCGACCCCGATCGCCGCGTACGCCGACGACGTGCCGCCAGCGCTGGCCGCCGTGATCCTGCGCTGCCTCGAGAAGGCCCCCGCCGCACGCTACCAGTCCCCGCGCGAGCTCGCGGAGGCGCTCGCGCCCTTCGCCGACCCCGACGCCGACGCCCTGCGCGTCGGATCCCTGCCGACCCTGCACAGCAACGTCGGCCCCTACCCGCTCCCCACGCCCCCGATCGTACATACAGTCCCAGCCATCGCCACTCCGGTCCGTCGCACGCGCTGGCCGCGACGGCTGCTCGGGCTCACGCTGCTGGGCGTGTGCTGCTACGGCACCTGGCGCTACGCCAGCCAGCGACCCGACCTCGCCCTCCACGAACCCACCGCCGCGGTTCCCACGACGCTGGTCGCCAGACCGGGCCTGCTGACGCTCTGGGGCCTGTTGGACAGCGATCCCTCCGACGGCACCCCGGGGCTCACCTGGCTTTCCACGGGCCTCGAGAACCTCGCCGTCGCGCCCACCCGGCCGCGCCCGGTCGACCCGCTCCCGGTCGCGGCCGTCGAACCCACGACCGCCGCCGGCCCCGGCGAGCCCGCTGACCCGAGCGCGGCCGACCCCTTACCCGAGCCTGCGCGCTTGATCGCCGCCGCGGGTCACGTCACGCCCTCGGTCGCCGGCAAGTCCGGCAACCAACACTGGGCCAAGGAGTACTGCGACGCGCTCGACCGCAACAAGTACCTCGGCATCGACCGCTGGAAGCTCGCCAACCCGACCCAGGCCCGCCTGTTCGCTGGCGTCGCGGGGATCAAGCCCGGCGGCTACTGGACCACCGCGAATCACAAGGGCGTCGGCTTGGTCGTATCGTTGCCCCGCGGCAATGACCGCTCGGTATCCTCGCGCAAGAACGCCGCGCGCCCGCTGTGCGTCGCCACCCAATGAGGGTAGTCGGATCTCTCGCTAGATATCGCCGCCGAGCAAGATCAGGTCTGTCTCGCGCATGAGCTCGCTGGCGTAGCCGGCGACGCAGCGCTTGCCGGCCAGCTTGGCGAACGCCTTGGCGCGGTCGGCCCGCTCCTGGACCTCGCGCTCGGTGAGGAAGCAGTCGGGGCCGACGGTCACCAGCCCGGTCGACACCGTCGGCCGCGAGTCGATGCCCGGGCAGCGCAGCACCGCCAGCGCCCGGGCGAAGCCGGCCGCGAAGGCCAGCGCCACCGCCGCGTCGACGTTGGGCAGCAGCACCCCGAACTCGTCGCCGCCGAGGCGATACGCGTGGCCGTGCGCGAAGCTGTGGGCCTCGAGCAACTGCATGAATGGCGCGAGCAAGTCGCGGTCGACCCGGGTCTCGCCGTGCCGGGTGTTGAACGCCTTGAAGTCGTCGATGTCGAGGAACAGCGCCGCGATCGTCAGGCCGCGCAGCTCGCAGCGGGCCCGGTACGCCGCGAGGTCAGGCAAGAACGCCGAAGCTCGCAGCAAGATGCGAAACTTGTCGTCGTACTCGCGCGGCTGCAACGCCGTCCACTGCGGGCGGAGGCCCTCGGCGTGGTGGATCGACACATAATCGGTGAGCCTGGGGATCCTGGACGGCGTGGTGGCGAGGCACCACGGGCTCAGCAGCAGGCCGTCGAGCGCCCGCAGCTCGCGCTCGAGGAAGCGGATCGCCTCGCCGTGGGTCGTCTTCTGCCGCGGTCCGTCGATCTCCTGCGCGAGCGCCCGGCGCTGGACAATCACCACGCGCTTGAGCATGCGCGCGTGGATCTCGTGCACCGTGCACGCCGGCCACGGGTCGCTGGTCGCCCGCTGCGTCGCCTGCGGACGCGCGGCCAACTGGTGCGTGATGATCTGGAGCTCCTCGAGGGTCTCGCGCAGCTCGGCCGGCTCAAAGCCGCGAAGCTCGGCCCGCACGACCTCGCCGATGTCGCGTTGCAGCGACTCGCGGAAGCGGTCGACGCTGCGCGCCAGCACCTGCGCCTGGAAGCCTTCGAGGCTGATCACCGGGCCAGTCTCGCAGCTTTTTTCACCGCCGGCCGCGACGACGATCGCGCGCTTTCGCGACCCCCACGCCGAGGCATACGCGCGCCCGACGGTCAGGGGCAGCCGTCGCCGTCCGCCCGCCCGTCGCGGACCTCGGGCACCGTCGGGCACTTGTCGTAGCGATCGGAGATACCGTCGCCGTCGCCGTCGACGACCGGGCAGCCGTCGCGCAGCGAGCCCGGCTGGTCGGGGCACGCGTCCGCGGCGTCCTGGACCCGATCGCCGTCGCGGTCGATCGGCTTGGTGATCGGCTGCGGGCGCGTGACCGGGCCGTTGGTCGCTCGCAACGGCACCGGCGCCGTGGGGGGCGGGGTGGTATTTGCACATGCGAGGAGCAGAACGATCGGGAGCAAGGGGATGACGCGACCCATGGTGTCGGCGACCCTAACACGCCCTGCCGGTCAAGGTGCGGTCGGCTTGCGGACGTCGGGCCCATCGAGCGCCTCGATCGTCGCCAGCGAGGCCGGTCGGTCCGCTTGCTGACGGGCCACCGCCTCGGCCGCCCGCAGCACCCGCAGCAAGTTGTTGCCCGCCAGCTTCTCCAGCTCCGCGTCGGTCCAGCCGCGGCGCACCAGCTCGGCGAACAACTGCGGATACTTCGCTACGTCCTCCAGGCCGACGGGCGCGGCGCTCATGCCGTCGAAGTCCCCGCCGATGCCGACGTGGTCGACCCCCGCGACGCGGCGGATGTGCTCGACGTGGTCCGCGACCTGGGCCAGCGTGGCCCGCGGGGGCGGGCGGGCCGCGATCCCCGGCGCGCGCTTCCCCTTCGCCTGCCTGCGTAGTTCCCGGTCGTCGGCCGCCTCCTGCGACACATAGGCCGGCAAGAACGTCACCATCACGATGCCGCCGTTGCTCGTGACTCGCCGCAAGATCTCGTCGGGCACGTTGCGCGGGACGTCGGTCAGCGCCCGCGCCGACGAGTGCGAGAAGATGACCGGCGCCGCGCTGACCCGCAGCGCGTCGTCCATCGTCGCGTCTGCGACGTGCGACAGGTCGACCAGCATCCCCAGGCGATTCATCTCGCGCACCACCTCCTCACCGAAGCGCGTCAGCCCGCCGTGGCGCCCGGGGAGCGCCGCGCAGTCCGCCCAGTGGGTATGTACATTGTGGCTCAGCGTCATATAGCGGACCCCGAGCGCATAATAGCTGCGCAGCACCGCCAGCGAATCGTCGATCGTATGCCCGCCCTCCGCGCCGAGCAGCGACGCGATCTTGCCGTCACGAAACGCGTGATCGATCTCATCCGCGCCGAACACCAGCGTCATGGCCTCGGGATAGCGGGCGATGATCCGGCGCGCCAGATCGATCTGCTCGAGTTGCACCCGCACGAACCCCTCGGCGGCGCGGTCCCCCGGCACATACACCGACCAGAACTGGGCCCCTACCCGGCCCGCGCGCAGTCGCGGCAGGTCGGTGTGACCCGCCCGTGCCGTCCGCAGGTCGTACGCGGCCACGTCCCCCGGCCCGCCCTTGAACTCGCGCACCGTCCACGCGAGATCGTTGTGCCCGTCGATCAAGGGCACGCGGGCCAGCACCGCGTACGCGCGCTGCAGCGCCGGATCGACGGCCGGCGCCCCGGGGCGGGTCACGCCGGCGGCCGGCGCCAGCCACGTCACGGCCGCCAGGAGGATCGCAGGGACCACCGCGCCACGCTACGCCATTTCATCGGCCCGGCCAACAGCGGTCGACCGCTCACGCACGAGCTTCGACCCCTGCGACGACGCCTGCGGCTCGCGCGGCGAGCCGTCCGCGACCCGCGATTGCGCTGTCAGCGGTCGGCCGTTTCGCAGTACGCTGGCGGTGATGAGCTATGACAACTCGCTCAACGCGGTCTCGCACTTCCACCGCGAGTCGCTCGGGTCGCGGCGAAGCTCGATCCGAACGTATCAGCTCGGACCCGGGACCAGCCGCGAGAGCTTCCCCTGCATGTTCCTGTGCGACGGCTGCGGCTACCTGTGCAAGACCGACCCGCCCTGCCCGTCGTGCGGACGCAAGGCGTGGATCGACCTCGGCTATTGGAACCACGCCGAGGCCCTGCGCGCCCGCGAGGAGGACGAGCGCCGCCATCCGCCCGAGCGGCTCAAGTGGCAAGTCAGGCTGGCCGCGCTGCAGGCCGGCGGCGCGGTCGGGATCGGTGGCGCCGCCGGGCTCGCGCTCGCCGGTCTGGCCACCGTCGGCGCCCCGCTGGCGCTCGCGCTCGGCGCTGGCGCGACGCTGCTGACATATACCTTCGGTCGACGAAAGATCGCCTGGTCGATCATGTCGCGCCACGTCCAGACCCCGACGCGCTGGCACGCACCGCTCCCGCTGGCCGACCCGAAGGCCACGCCTGCGTCGCGCGTGGTCGGCCCCGTGCGTCCGACCGGCCCCCTGCTGCGCGCACCGTTCTCCGGCCGTCCATGCGTCGCCTACGACCTCGGCGTGATGTTCGACGCACCCGGCGACGCGTGGCCGCCGATCTGGGTCCTGCGTGAGATGCACTCCTGCGCCTTCGAGGTCGCGGGCCAGACGATCGCCGCCGACGGTGTATCGCTCGCCCTGCCGATCAAGCCGGTCGTGCCTATCATGCCTGTCATCGGTACCTCGATGACTGCGGAGGAGAAGCAGAGATTCCTGCGCGAGCGCGGGCTGTTCCTCGTCGACGGACAGTTCGACCTGTTCGAGGCGATCGTCGAGCCCGAGCTCACCTACGAGCTCGTGTGGCCCTCGGCGCCGGGAGGCGCCCCGCCGGTCCTACGCAGCGCACCGCAGGGCCGCGCCGGCAACCCCTATCGCTGAGCCCTCGACCACCGCGCCGCGATCACTTCGGTTCGTCCGCCGTGGCGACACCGCCACCTGCGCAGGGACGGCCACGCGCCACCACGAGCCGGCGCCGCGCAGGTACAGCGAGTTCTACCCGCTCCGCTTGCGTGACCCGCCGACGGCGCTATGCGACGACCATGAGCAGCGCGTTCGTCAACGAGGAGACCGCGGCGCACAAGAACCTCCCGGGGCTGCCCGACCGCTCGGTCAGCGCGGCGCGCAACCTCGTGACTGCCCGCGGCCTCGAGTTGCTCGACGGCTCCTTGGCCCGCCACCGCGAGGCACTCGCCGCTGCATCCGCGGCCGCCGACCCGGAGGCGATCGCACGCGAGGAGCGAGAGCTTCGCTATTGGAGCGCGCGCCGGGCCTCCGCCGAGCTCAGCGAGCCGTCACCGGAGCAAGGCAGCGTCGTGTTCGGCGTCGCCGTGACGGTGCGCTTCGATGACGACCGCGAGCACCGCTACCGCATCGTCGGCGAGGATGAAGGCGACCCCGAGACCGGCAGGATCGCATGGACCAGCCCGGTCGCGCGGGCCCTGCTCGGCAGCACGATCGGCGACACCCGCACGCTCCCGCGCGGCGAAGTCGAGATCGTGGCGATAAGCCCGTGATCCGGTGAGTCCGAGCAGCATGCCCAGCCATCCTCTCTCCCTCGTATCTTCGCTGCCGCCGCGATGCCCGGCCAGCGCGCTGCGCGACTCGTTGCCGCCATAATTGTCGCGTCGGGGTATGCTGCGCCGATGCACACGATCTTGCGGCTCGGCCTGCTGGCGACCTTCCTACCCGCGTGCATCGCGGATCCGTTCGGCGACTCCGACGCGGCCGCCACGGATCCCGGGACCGCCGCGGCCACCGGGGCGAACGAAACCGGCCAGATCCCCACCACCAGTGCGGGCCCGACCAGCGCGGCCGACACCGATACCACCGCCGACACGACCGGCGAGCAGCCGACCACGGGCGAGTCGGTCGATATCCTCGAGCTGTTGCTGAAGATCGAGGGCCTCGAGGTCGAGGAGCGCGACTCGCCGCTGCCAGACTACCGCTACTTCGTGATGACCTTTTTACAGCCGGCCGATCACGGCGCCCCCGACGGCCTCCAGTTCCAGCAGC
>Ga0105046_10002249_pt1 | contig 30430 bp, 27 predicted proteins | sample MAT03_FD_78385 | JGI IMG/M metagenome (GOLD analysis project Ga0105046, IMG submission 78385) | Freshwater microbial communities from Lake Fryxell liftoff mats and glacier meltwater in Antarctica - MAT-03 (megahit assembly) | ecosystem: Environmental > Aquatic > Freshwater > Ice > Liftoff...
CTTTCATAAGTGCCGCCGAAAAAACCTTTGATGTGGAACTTGTTTTTAATGGCATACTCCTCACAATATTTTTTCTGCCACTCTAAGCTTTGATTGGTATCCATTTGCTCCTTTGAGCTTACGCGGGTGTATATTACACAATTTAATATTCCGGCAATAATTGTTTCTGCCTGCTTGCCTTTGGCAAATTTGTTAGCAGCAGGCCGTTGTTGATGTTCTGTTTCATGATCTTCTAATTTTAAATGTTTTACATTTTCATACTTCTCTTTCATGAACAGTTCGTAGAATAGAATGGAAAGCGCCTCTATTGTTTTAAGGGCTTCTTCCGCTTCTTCTTCAGTAAAATTCTCAAAGCCCGGAAAATTCCTTAGCTCATCTATGCCCAGTTTTTTGTGCTTTTTCATTTTTCACCTCCCAGCATTTCAAAGAACTCTTGTGCTTAAAAACCTTTTTGAATCAGGTTTATAGTCTAAGATAATCAAATCTTTTCACACACAAAAGTTCTTTTACTAACATCCTGAAATTACCATAAATCTTGGGGTTTGGGATGTACTATGCATTTTTAATATTAGTTATTTGGTTAATTATTGATTTTGTTTTTTTCTATTTATATGAAAATTCCAGCTGGCTGAATTTCTTCTTTGAGATGTATTGCGCCAGTTCATATCGCGTAGTTATCAGCTGTATTTTATCTTCTTTATCCAGCCTGAATTTGATCTCGTCTATTTTCTGAATTTTTAAACACACCTGTTTCAGCTTGTCGCGTAATAGTGGAATGTCGTCGGTATAAGGGAAAATAGTTGGCAGACTATTATAATGTACAGAGCGCGTGATGTGTGTGAAAGCATTACAGATTTCCATAAGGTCGACCACTTTCGCATATTTGGCTTCTGACAAAACAAGCAGGCATTCGATAAGGCACCGCAGCCGTTGACCAACCCAATAAGCAGATACATCCATCTTGATATTTATACAATTGTTAAGCGCTCCCTGGTTATAGCAATTGTCTGTTTGTTCCCTTATCGCATCTACAAAAGCACAGTCTGCGGGGATATAGTTCTCCTCCACCTTTTTGGGCTTGAGAAGTTCTGCTTCTTTGGGCGCTTCTATCATCAGGTAGCTGTCAGTTGCTTGCCGTTCCATTTCAGGTAATTCCTCAAGCTTTGGAACTGCTATGTGTAACTTGTCGCCTATTTCAATTACCTGTGTTTTAATCGTTCTAATTTTTTCCATCTTTCGCTCCATGTATGCCATTTGGCGGCAAGACCGTGAGCAGTAAACAGAATCGATTCGCTTCACGGCAAATGTTTCGTGGCAGTATTTACATTCTTTTTCCATTAGTGTTCCCTCCAGTTTATATCTTCGCTATTACTCCAACGGTACTCGCGGTACTCTTCCAAAATATTTTGGATGTTCTGTAGAATGCGTTGTTGCTTTAATGTGCCGTTATCGAAAAACACAGCTACCACAACTATGCTACGACTTTCAATCACTTGTGTGATCTCATGTTTTAGGCTTTCTTTTACGATGATGCCCAAAATGTCTAACAATACATCAGCTGGTACTTTCAGGATTTCTTCGGTTGTGTTTCTCGGTTTCATTACATTATAGTTTTATGCGAACGTTCTTGTTATATTTGGGTACGGGTGTTGGTTTTCGTCTTACCTGGAATAAGTCGTTGTCTTCCTCCTCGTTGTCTTCGTCTTCTTCCTCGTCGTTTTTTGATTGCATAAAGCGTTTTTGTTTGTCGCGACTTTTCAACAATTCTTCAAGCTCATCTATACGCTTTCCCTGTTCAGTAATTAGCCTGCTTTGCAATTCCATTTTTTCCTGCAAGGGCTTAATAAACATCATGTATTCTGCACCCATAGTGCCAAGGCCAGTAAGCAAATGCATTACCCATTCGGGAATGTTTCCACCAACTGGCGGTGTCGGATTATTTTCTTTAGTCGTTTCCATTGTTATGTTCTTTTTTAGGTTGTGGATTGATACTTTCCAAATTCAATGATTTTTTAAACTCGTGTTTTTTGCCCAGCTCCCCCAGGATTCGCTCTGAATCATCCTGAATCTTTGTTAATGCGGCTTTGAGCAGGGGAATAAAAAGAGCTGCTGCTTCATCAAAAAAATTCGTCAGTCTTACTATGTCGTTGATAATACTTTGCTGGCTTTCTTTGTACGTTACCAGTAGAATGGTTCTACCATCCTGATCAGTGGCCAGTGCCTTATGTTCAATGCCATTACCCTTTAATACATTTAAAACGACCTCCAGGGTAACTACACTTGCGCTTAATACTCCTGTTTTTGTTGTTGTTTCTGTTTCGCCTGATGCGATGTTGTTTACTGTTTCCATGATTTGTTTTTTTAAAATTGTTGCTATTCCTGACATTTGTCGGGTCGCCCGAAAACGGCCCACAAATCAAAGGTAGTAGCAGGTTGAGGGTTGGGGGTCACCCCACAGGTATACCCAAATTAATTGCAGATGGTTAAATAGCCTGAAAACAAAGGAGATTTATTTTAGAACCTGGTAGGTACAACTTTAATATTCACGTTTAAGCTCTAAACTTGCCTGGAAAATATTGACGGATAAAAAATAAAGATTGACGGATAAATTAATCCAAAAACGAAAAGATTGACGGGTAAATAAAAAATACTGTCGCTTAAATCAGGATTATTGTCGGGTAATAAACGGGGATGATTGCGGAGGTATTTAATTCCGATTGATTACAGTTTGATTCGCTAAGTTTACTGCGCCAACATTACTTAATTCGTAGTACTTTCTAAGTACCAAGCTCTTTAGTTTCGGTTTCAATTTCTTTTTCAATCATGTCAACTGCTTTTTGCATATCCAAGGCTTCGAAAAATGGTTTGATGTACTGTAAATCCTGAATAAGCTGCTTGCCTTTATTGTAGTTGGGAAGCTTTTTATACTTTTTCTTTTGATCTTTCAGTAAAGTTGTGCTTGACTGCAAACATGATGAGATCGGCAAGTGATTTTGTTTTCGTTTTCCTATACAGACTTGTTTTGTAGCGTTCGATAGTACGTTCTGTAACCTCCAAGTCGCTGGCAATTTGCTTGGTTAGTTTGCCAGCACAAACATACCAAAGTATGCGAATTTCCTTTTCAGACAAATGCATATTTATATCGATAGTGGATTCTCCTTTAAATTGGAGGCACTCGCTGCTCGTTGGAATATTTTTGTCGATGTAGTAGCCACCTGAGTTTACAATTTTTATGGCGTCTAAAACGCATGAATACTCTGCGTTCATGTGAATAAATCCACGGGCGCCAATTGCAGTTAAATCATTGATCGACATCGTGGTGATGTAGTCACTTAATATGATCACGCCAACAGTAGAATACTGGCGAGAAATTTTGGTCAACATCTCTTGTTCCGACATAACGTTGTTGTGCAAATCAATTAGCGCAATGTCTGGAACTTTCCTATTCATCAGGTTTAACAGTTCATTCTCGTTCGCTGCCCCGCCTATGAAATCAAAATCCGGTTCTTTGGAAAGCAGGCTTTCGAGCGCCTGACGAAACAAGCCATAACTTTCGACAAAGATGATGCTAATTTTTTTACTCATGCAGTTTGGGTTTTTGGGTACGTATCCCAAACCTATAAAAAAATTTTACAGTTACAATGGCCAGAATAAAAAAATTAGAAACTTAGCAATTGAGCTGCAAGACTCCGCCAAATAAATTGCTCAAGTAGGATTGTTAATTTTAATCGGATTCCTCGATGTCAGGAACCCGACATTATCCGGATTAAAAGTGATATTAAACTTCGTATATTTGTTAGTACAACTATATTTGATCATTGTACTCATGAAACATACATTTATATTAGCCATTGCACTTTTGATTGCGGTAAATACAACAGCCAAAATAGCGCAGGATTTAGCACGCAATATCCCACAGCAACCCGCGAAACTCAGTTTCACTGAAAATAAGGGACAGATTCACGACCAAAACAATATATCGCGTCCTGACGTATTGTTTGGTGTGATGGCCGGCAACATGGCCGTTCACATCAAAAATAACGGTGTCAGCTACCAGTTGTATAAAATAAATTCCTACAAGGAAATCGAGGATCCCCGCACAACAAAAAAACATTCTGAAATTGATAACCAAACTATTTATCGTATTGACCTCACTTGGCTCAATTCAAATCCCGGGGTTAAGGCGGAACATGACGTAACACTGCCTGGTTATTGCAATTATTACCCTGAGAGCTGCAGAGAAGGCGCTTTAAATGTTAAAAGTTACGCGGGTGTTACGCTGAAAAACCTATACAAAGGAATAGATGTTCATTATTATGAAAAAAACGGTGATTTAAAGCATGACTACATCGTGGCACCGCACGCTGATTACAAACAGATCAAGTTGAAGGTAGATGGTGCGCAAGTGAGCCTAAGCAAAGATGGTTCGCTTTTACTCACTACACCTCTGGGACAGGTGTACGAAGGCGCTCCCGTTGTATTTCAGAACGGTAAACAGCTAGCAGCAAGTTGGCGTTTGTCAGAAAACGTTCTGAGCTTTGAAATCAAAAACTACGATCCGGATTATGAACTCTTGATAGACCCGGTAACCCGCGTTTGGGGAACTTACTATGGCGGATTGGGTGACGACAAGGCCTACTCCACTGCCACCGGTGCAAACGGGGATGTTTATTTATCGGGATTTGCAAGTCTTGCCTCAGGGACAATTCTCGCCACACAGGGCAGTTACCAAACAACATTTAATTCAACGGGCGATGCGTTACTCGCAAAATTTACAGCCAATGGCACCAGGATCTGGGCAACCTATTTTGGCGGAGATGGAGGCGAAATTGCAATAAGCTGTGATGTTGACCAGCAGGGCAACGTCATTATCGGTGGCACCACCGCTTCTAATATGGGCATGACAACTTTGGGCAGCCACCAACCAATAAACAATGGCGGGAGTGATGCATTCGTTGCCAAATTCAGCAGCAGCGGCGCACTGTTGTGGGGTACATTCTATGGTGGCCCGGCAAATGACTTCGGATATAGTTGCGCCTTCGATCCTTCAGGGAATGTTTATTTGATGGGTACTACCGCCGGTAGTAACGGAACCGAGATTGCAACAAACGGCAGTCATCAGCAAAACTATGGTGGCGGAAGCAACGACGGTTTCCTGGTGAAGTTTAATGCCGCAGGTGTGAGGCAATGGGGCACTTATTATGGCGGATCTTCGTCCGAGCTTTCTTTAGGGTGCTGCATAGACCCGTCGGGTAACGTTTATATTACAGGTTCATCTGGTTCATCTGTCGGTACAATCATTGCAACAGCGGCAAGCCATCAATCCACATTTGGCGGAGGCGGCACAGATGCTTATTTGGCGAAATTCAGCGCAAACGGCGTAAGGCAGTGGGCAACCTATTATGGTGGTACCGGAAATGAAGCTGGTATAGCCTGTGCAAACGATGCTTCTGGAAACGTTTACGTTACAGGCAACACCAATTCAAATAACGGAACTACGATTGCAACCGGCAGTTCTTTCCAACCGGCCTTAGGTGGCATGACTGACGCATTTTTGGTAAAGTTTGATGCCAGTGGTGTACGGCAATGGGGCACTTATTACGGGGGGACAACAACCGAAAATTCAAGAAGTATTGTACTTGATGGTTCAGGTAACAGTTACATAGCTGGTTTTACTGATTCAAATTTGGGTACGGCAATGGCCAGTGCCGGAAGTCATCAGCCAATCTATGGGGGCGGCACAAACGACGCATTCGTGGCAAAGTTCAACAACAATGGCATCAGGCAATGGGGTACGTATTATGGAGGTCCGGGTGACGACAGAGGATATTGCTGTACCCTGGATCCCAGCGGAGCATTGTATGTTTGCGGTTATACTGATACGGGCGCAGGTTCTGGCATTGCGACAAATAACAGTTATCAGCAAACTAACGGAGGCGGACTAGCCGATGCGTTTCTTGTAAAGTTCGATGTATGCGAAGCTGCAGCCCTGCAGCCCGCTTCAATCAGCGGTCCTGCTTCAATCTGTTCCGGCGTAGCGGCTTCCTACAGCACCGCAACATCCCTGGGTGCAATTTCTTACACATGGACATTGCCCGTTGGATGGAGCGGTTCAGCCAATTCAAATGTCATTTCGGCTACACCCGGAACATCTGGTGTAATCACAGTCATTGCCGGCAATGCCTGTGGTGCATCGCCGCAGCAAACATTCAATGTAGCCGTCAATACCACGCCCATCGTTTCGGTCAACTCCGGATCCATTTGTGCTGGTCAGTCCTTTACGCTGTTAGCATCAGGTGCAAACACCTACAATTATTCAGGTGGACCAGTGGTTTCACCAGCGGCGACAACTTCTTATTCTGTGAGTGGTTCGAGCAGTGCAGGCTGCCCAAGTTCTAATACTGCTGTAGCTACGGTGATCGTGCGTCCCCTTCCAACGCTTACCATCACCTCAAGCAACCCCATCTTGTGTGTGGGCGAATCTGCAACCATCACAGCAACAGGCGCGTCTTCCTACACCTTTAGTCCGGGTGGAGCTGTTACAAGCACAGTGGTAACGCCATTGACAAATGTGGTTTATAATGTAATGGCTGCAAGTGCTGAAGGATGCACCATCACTGCTGCATTTACACAAAATGTAGAAGCCTGTACAGGTGTAAACGAGGTCGGTTCTACGGGCAATGTATTCATATTGTATCCAAATCCCGCTTCCGGAATTCTAAACATTGAGATGGATTCTGAAAATGAAATTGAGATTGTGAATGTAGCGGGGCAGGTTGTTTATTCGGGAAGATTGAATTCTGGCAAACACCAGGTTGAAACCAGGAACCTACCTGGCGGAATTTATTTGGTGAAGATCGCCGGCGGTACCGGTACAAAACAGCAGCGAATTGTGATTGAGTGAGAAACAAAAAAAAATGAAGATCATTTGCAATGATTCCACTGAAGAAATATAAACTTTACACCCATCTTGTCGTTCATATAATTCTAGGCGTCGCTGCTATTTTTGCTGCTGAGTCAACAGATAGGGGAGCCACGTTAGCGGGCATCGGGATTCTTATTTCATATCTGACAGCCGCATTACTATCGATTATTTGTTCGATCGTTGTATTAACGCACGTCCAAAAAGCACCTTCGGCAGCTGTGTGGAAATTTCTGGTGATTGTGATTCCGCTTTGGATATTTTCACCATACATAGTTTCAAGAGTTTCAGAACTTTTACCTGATCTTTCAAATTCAGAAAGCAACGAGAAAGCGCTAAAAGAACACACATTAAAAGCAATGCGGAATCTGGGAATTAAACAATATCAGTGGGATAGCATACGCCGATGTTACAGCACTACGAGTCGAAGTCGAAAAGTACATTACCTGGCTGCTGACAAACACACACTAATAATCTACTCACAAATTAAACCGCCGGCTGCAACCGACACTATTCAATGGATGGAAACGCTATTTATTAATGCAATTGATTACATTTCACTGAAAACAGTATTAGTCTTGAACGATTGTCTGAAAAACGGAAATTATGATTTCAACTTTACACCAAATATTAGGCGCGTGTCGTTGACCCTTGGTCCGCCGACCCCATACGATCCCAACGAAGATTTAATAACAGGAGAATCAGACGTTGAACAAACGAACGAGGGAAGAGCCGAACTCCGTATTAAGATAAATCGAAGCAAGCTTAGAGGGAATTAAGGGTCGACAGAAATACAACTGCCCGTAAGACTTTGAGTTTCGAAGAATTATAATGCAGTAATCGGAATAATGAATAACGTTTTACTGTAGCGCTTACCTGATGGACAATTCGTTTTTGAGTGTCATATCCAGTACATGCAGGATCCACACCCGTTCAATTCTAAGAGATTGAGGATTGTCAATTTCCAATTCGCCGTGTCGGTATAATTTTAGCCCTGCGGTTGTGGGAGTTATTGGTGTAACAATGGGCGGAGCGGTTTTTAATAGTTACGTTTTTTCCTAGCTACCTGTTAAAATCAGAACGTTCAATTCTGAACTGTTTTGATGGCATCAATCTGGCTACCTTGGAGAAAAGGCGTAATTGCTATGTCTTTCTTAAGTAAAAATTCCACGTCGGGAACCCGACATCAAATATCGGAAACCCGACATCAAAGCAGCATTTTAAATATCTAATTTTCCAGTAGTGAATTATGAGTTACCAAAAGCCCTTCACATATCAGCTTTGTTTCTACTTGCATCCATTTCTGTTGTAGGAAGTAAACGTATTCGGCGCGTACATCATAATTACTGAATGAATAATAAATGAAAAGACTATGCCATCATACTTAAATTGGGATACACTTGCCAATAGAATCAATGCCACTCCCCTCGTAATCTGTGGCCCGATTCTCAGAAATACAACCAAATCTGAAGTAACAATTTGGATTGCCCTTCGTGCACCTGCCACAATCAAACTCGAACTATATGACGAAGGGGTTAGTACAACGTCTCCCCAACTTACTACGGCTGTAGTTACTGCCGACAGGTTCGGCGAGAAACTTTACGTGTGTGTTATAAATGTTAGTTCACTTAGCCTTAGTTAAGAATATAAATTGTAAAACTCTTGGGTAAGGAAAGTTCTGGGCTTAGTTCGCTTCAAAATCAACCCTCCCCTGCTCCACCGTATAACTTACGCCTGCTATGGTGCTGGTTACAAAACTAAAAGTTGCTTTAAACTTGTCGCAGGCGGAAGATTTTGCATGGGAGGTATCCATAAGAGATATATTTATTGTACCGGTTTTAGCGGGATAGGAAGTTCCCGTTGAATCAATGTAGGCCGCATAATAATTAGTAAATGATTCCAGCGCAACCGTACCCGTGGCATACGCAAAGCCAAGATGAATAGAATTCTTATTCAAATTTAAATCTGTCCTTCCTCCAATCACATACTGTTTTGGATTTCCAGTATAAACACTCTGAGAAATATAAGCTTCTGATGTTTGATTCGCTGTAACGGCCCAAGTCTTCCCATTTAAGGTTGCAGTCATCGTATTGTCTCTGGATGCAGGTGTCACGACTATCGGTTGTGACGGCGTCGCTTTTGTTTTCTCCTTTTTGCAACAATACATCCCCAGGAGGAGAAAAACGATTACTACTTTTTTCATTTTACGGACTTTAAATTAATTATTCTGAGACTCTCATTTTTGAGCCGGTCATTCGCTCCTTCAACACTTTAAATACAAAAGTGTTTTGTCTCCTTAGAGTTCATAAACGTAGTCTATTTCACGCTTCAAGAGGACGCCAACTACAAATTATCCAACAAAGATCGTTAAATAGATTGGTCTCTAAAACTAGCCGCACTACTTATAAATGTTGACTAAAAAGAACAGTACCCATTCAAAAAAAGTGTATTATCGTAGTTGGCTTTCTTAAACGCATGAGGACTTTTTTACAATTTATTTTCTTTATCGCCTGTGTAAATTTTTCACGGGCACAAAACCTTGTTCCGGATTCCAGTTTTGAATACAACAAATCTATTCCTATCAATTATTCTGCGCTGGATGTTTCTACATCATGGAATTCGCCGAGTCGCGCTACAACGGATCTCTTTTGCAAATGCGGCAAAAAACAGGAAAAACTTTCACATGTGAATGTTCCGCAAAATGCAATGGGTTACCAGGAAGCACATTCCGGAAATTGTTATGCGGGGCTCTTCGCCTGTTCGCATGGTCTTTACAGGGAGTATTTGCAAACCTCCTTAAGCAGCGCTCTTGAAAGAGGAAAAGAATACGAGGTTATTCTGCATGTGAGTCTCGCCGATTATTCGCCGCTTGCAGTAGATAAACTGGGCGTTTGTTTTTTAACGAACAAAGTAAAATATGAACATTCGGAAGTGCTCACCGGCCTACCTGCTATTCAGGTTCCTATTGAACAGGAAATTGGTACAGAGATAACCAAGTGGCATGAGCTTACTGTACGTTATAAAGCCAAGGGTGGGGAAAATACTTTGCTGATCGGTTGTTTCGAAATAAAAAAATTACGACGCACAGGAAACATGCCTCCAACGGAACTAAGCACCATGATAAACAAAAAAATGGAACGCGATGCTTATTATTATTTCGACGACATTAGTTTGCACGAATACAAGCCAGAAATAATTGACACAACGGAAGCGCCGGAAAATCCTTACTTCGCCAATCTGCCGCAGGACAGTGTTGAAACGATTCTTATTGCGCCTGATACCTTAAACCAAATTTCTGTGGAAGAAGTCCTGGTCTTTAAAAACGTCACTTTCAATACCGGTGAAACGATTTTATCACCCTCTTCTTATCCTGAATTACACTTGCTTGCTGAGCATCTGAATGCAGATACGAAGTTGCGCGTGGAACTTTACGGTCACACCGATAACGCAGGAGACGAAAAAAAGAACAAAGAACTTTCTTTTAACCGCGCCAAAGCAGTGGCCGAATACCTCATGAACAAAGGCGTGGTAAGCGGCAACATCACTTACGAAGGCTTCGGAAGTTTAAAACCTTTAGACACTAATGAAACAGAAGAAGGCCGAAAAAATAACCGACGGGTGGAGTTTATTTTGAAGCGGAAGGATAGGTAAAGAAACGATTCCGTTCTTTACTGATTCTTTTCATCGCTTGTCTTGTTTAAGGAATAAAATTAGTGTTTCGTTATACTAAACAAAGCAAAAATAGAATTGATTCCTCACATCTCAGAACTCACCAGATTTCCAATAGTTTAATTTGCGGGACATTTGAATTCGAAAACACTTTACAAACCCTCGTAATGAAGTACAACGTCTGCACCCATAGCAGCGGGCTTGTCTGTTTCAATCAAACAGTAATCATAAGCCTTGTCTAAACTATTATATACCGGCTTAAAACTATTTTTAGGTTTATAAGAATCGGATTTAAACTGGATATAGGGCAAATCATCGAAGTTGCGATCTTCTAGATCCTTCCTACTATATGCAAAATAAATCTTAATGTCCATTGGCCTGCTATTTCCGGTTAATGTTACACCGAGATGCGTTGCATGAAAAGCTTTAGGAATTAAAGCAATTATTTTAGTGATTTCACCAATCTTTAAATGAATTTCCATTGCTTATGAAGGTCGGCATAAATAAAACATAAAATGTTACTTTTATTTTGAAGAGGTTCGGAGAATATCCCACAATCCCATTTTCGGTAACATCAGCCCCATAAACGCCTAAAATAAGGTGTTTACAGGTCATAAAAGTTAAGGTACAACTTTCGCACAGTATAAAAACGGTTATTCCCCAAACTTCTTTCAACCTTAAGGTTTTTTTGGAACACCATCTGTCAAGTGAATCCTTTAATTAATTCACGGTTTAAAAATCAAAATAGCCGTACGCTTTTCTTGCATCGAAATGATGGGAAATTGTATCTCTTCTAAAAATTAATCAACACTAAAAAAAACAAAATGAAAACAAAATTCTTTCAGATTTCAACTTTTGCTCTATTAATCTTACCCCTGCTGAATCATGCGCAGGCGCCTACACTTGGCACGGCTGAAAACTTTGTACTATTCTCCACCAACGGCGCAGTAAGCAATTCTGGGAGTTCACAACTCACCGGCAATGTAGGCACCAACAATGGATCGAGCACTGCGTTCGGAAATGTAAATGGCGTGATGCACGACGGAGACGGGGCAAGTGCGCAGTGCGCTGCCGATTTGCTAATAGCCTACAATCAACTTAATGCGCTTATACCGGGCTTTTTTCTCGCGCCACTTTTGGGGAACGGACAAACGCTTACAGGTGGCGTCCATTCCATTTCAGGAAACGCCACATTAAACCTCGATCTCATTTTAGATGGGCAAGGAAATCCCAATGCAATATTTGTTTTTCAAATACAGGGAGCACTTTCCACTAACGCATCTTCAAAAGTAAAACTGATAAACGGTGCACTTGCCTGTAATGTTTTTTGGAAAGTAGAAGGTCTTGTAAGCATGGCTTCGGGATCGACCATGCGCGGCACTATTATCGCAAACAATGCCGCTATTAATATGAATACGGGCGACACCCTTGAAGGAAGAGCTTTATCTACTGCCGGTGCAGTTACAGTTAATGGCATTTTAGCGTATACTCCTGTAGGTTGCGGCAGTCCTGTTCTTTCAGGGCCACAGGCACCACCTTTGGGTGCAGCTGCATGTTATGCTCTTTTTTCATCAGACGGTGCTCTTTCAAATACAGGAACATCTTTTGTTACAGGAGATATAGGAAGTAATAACGGTCCTGTAACCGGTTACAACCCGTCAAACGTAAATGGAATTATTCATACCAGTCCCGATGGCTCAACCGCACAAACATCGGCAGATTTATTAGTTGCCTACACTTATTTGAACACGCTTCCTGTAGATATTGAACTCCTTTATCCTGCTCAGTTCGGTAGCAACCTTGTGCTGACGCCTCATGTATACCGTCTGAACGGAGCTACCAACTTTACCGATTCTCTTTATCTAAATGCGATGGGCAATAGCAATGCAGTGTTTGTGATTCAGGTTAACGGCGCATTTTCAACCAGCACGTATTCAAAGGTTAAATTGATAAATGGTACCCAAGCCAAAAATGTGTTTTGGAAAATAGAAGGCGCAGTAAATATTAATAATTATTCTGTTTTTAAAGGGACGCTCATTTGCAATAACGGGTCTTTCGGTGCCATAAACACAGGAGTGACTTTTGATGGCAGTGCTCTTATCACTACAGGCGCACTTTCCACGGCAGCAGTTAACATTAAAGGTACCAGCATTCCTGCTAATTGTTTAACAGTGGGAATTCGCTCCTACGACTCACCCGAAAAGAATACGCTGAATATTTATCCTAATCCTTTTTCAAACTTTCTTGTAATTGAATTAAAAGAAGCCGGCACAAAAACATACCAGTTAAAACTCTTTGATTGTTTAGGTGTGGAGTTACTGAATTCAGACTTGACAGAAAATAAAACTACACTTGAACTGGATAAGCTTGCAACCGGCATCTATTACTATACCATTGCCAGTGAAACCATCATTATACAATCGGGAAAACTTATTTCCCGCTAAGAATTACAGCTAAAAGGATTACCAGATAAGCAGGGGACGGTTCGCAAATTTTATGTGCAGCGAAAATAATGGCCCCTGCTTTTCTTTTACAGCATATTAAACACTTTTCCTAATTTAGTAGCTATAGTTTAAACCCATTTCCCATTAGTAACTTATTTGCCTCGTTACCTGGCGTGCCCAGCGAAAACAGACGCTCAAGGCGCAGATAACACAGATTGTTATAAACGAAAACTGCAAATAATATACGCTGATTTCTATGCCAAAAATGGTATACATTTATCAGGTTAATATAACTAGCTACACAAGTCATAAAATTTTATCTTGCAGAGTTGGCTGGCGGACAAGTGAACATGACGAAAAGCGATTACAAAACACTGAAAATACGATGCCGCTTTTTGTAAATCCAAAAGATGTAACTCAGTCCCTTATGTATTGCGAGGAGATCGGACTCTATATTTTTATTTCTTCTATGTGCATTCTTTATTTTTATCAGGTCTGGGTAAATTATTGAATTAATTATTAACTTCAGTATTCAAAACCTAAAACTAATTCATCTATTCAGAAATGCGTTACTTCGTAAAAAGGGCACCGATTAACTTTGATACTCTTTTTTTCGCCAACCTACCGTGAACTTTCATTATTTTTCATAGTTCATATATTTTAATTGCCGTGAAGAAAAAACACAACTCCTTTTGCCCTTCTGTTGTTTTAAGAGCCGCGCTCGTTTTTTCGACCTCGGGTACGATTTCGTAAATCCTTACGTTAAACTATTGCATCATACTTTTGGATCGTTATTAACCGCTTGTTTCATTTGATCTACTGTATGTAATACAAAATCTCTTCTACCTTTTTCAAGTTCCTTAATGACCGACTGGCGTTTTGAGATGAGCGCAGTGATGAGTCTTGTCTTTTTATAGAATAGTGAAAATACTTTCCAGTTCCCTCTCAACGTTGTAAACCGTTTATAATAGTAAAACGCAAAGAAGCCTGAAAGCGGAAGCAACAAGCCGTAAGCAAGCACAATGCGCCAGTCATGAAAAGTCCTTAACAGTAACCAGATCTGCACACTGTAAAAAATTAAAAATGTAAAAGTCCCTGCGCTAATGGAAATTGCTCCGTAAAATACTTTGTTTTTAGATATTTTGGTCGCCAGCCAACCCGGAATTTTAAAAGGTAAATAATTATTTAGAAATTCGAAAACGAAAAGTGGCAATCCTAAAACCAGATAAAAGAAAGAACCCATACCTGCAACTAAAGGTCTGGAAGAACCCACTCTGCCAATTAATTTATCACTTAACGCCAAATGATCCAGGTTTCTAAGATAAGCCTGAATGTCTTTTTTTATCGTATCAACACGCGCTGGATCTTTTTCCAAAAAAATAATGTACCGATTCGCTGATGGCTTTGGTCGTTTTAAAATCATTTTGCATTTTTTTTGGTGAATGTCCAAGGTCCTCAAGCAACTGCGATTTGTAGATCAGTTCAATTTGTGTAACAACTTCATCCGACGCCGCGTCTTTAATGGCCACCACCTGTGACTCCAGGCGTCTGCGAATCTCATCCGTTAATGCATGCGCAGCTCTAAAAGCGTCTTGATTGTATTCATCCTTGTAATCGCAAACATGAACGGGTTTATCTATCTTAATGAAAAGATCCCTTTGAAAAGAATGCGGATCAGAAAAATTTAAGCAGATCACCACGATTTTTACATTCAATTTAAAATCGTTTTCTGCTTCTGCACCAAGGCAAATTCTCGATGTTTCGGTCTGGATTTTTTTTATTCTCCGTTCTGTCAACGAAATGCCTTCGGGAAAAGCCAGGATACAACCATTCTTTTCAAGATGTCGGTGACACAAAGCAAAAATCTCTTTATTCTTCCCCGCCTGGTCTGGTGTTTCATAACTCCTGTAAATAGGAATTATGTGAAACTTTGGCAATAACCAACGCGAAAATTTACTGCGGAACAAAATTCCTTTCGCTAAAAAAAACAAAGGTCGTTTTACAACCGTGCCTATCACAATGGGATCTAAAAACACACCCGGGTGATTCGCCACAAAAAAAACAGGTCCCTCCTCAGGAATATTTTCAATGCCATTTACCTGCAGGCTTCTAAAATAAAACCTACTTGTGATACGAAATAATGAACGCACTATAGTATACAACATAGGAGTTTATTTTAGTTTAAGACAAAGTTGAAACAAGGTCAATATAAATAATTTTTATTTAGGATCCAGGCCAATACGGTAAGCAAGAGCAAACTGAAAAATACCTCCATCTGAAAAATCTGAATTTAATTGCTTCCTGCTATCTCCAACAAAAGTTGCAGGAAGTCCGAAACTAACTTTATCGTTACTCGCGTAAACCCGCAGAATCCTGGCAACAGAATAACCAAACTTTGTTTGCATAACCACGTTTTTAGCAAGCCTAAATTTCAAATACCCATAAAATTCATTAGTCGACCGTGTCAAATAAGTGTCTTGATACATGGGATTCACATTATTTAAATGATAAGAGCGAATTTGTCCGTCAAAATTAATACCAACACTCATAAAAGGAATTACTTTGTAATTTACATCTGCCTGTAAGGGCAACATGAAACTTAGCTCCAATTTCTTATTATAGCTCAGATAATACAGACCAAGCATGGGCACAAAAAAAGGACCGAATAACTCAGAATTATAATACAAACCGAATTTGTAGTTGAGATTGTCTCGCTTTTTAAATTTCATTATTCCAATGGCACCTGCCTGAAATTCTTTGCGTTGAAAAGTTCCATAGTCTGAAGCTATCTTTGGAAGAAAAACAAAAGTCCCTGACCACTTCACATTCAACACTTTGTTTACACCAAGTTTTAAAGTTTTCAATCCGGGCACTTGAAGTTCTAAATTTTATTATCTTAGAAGCATGGCCCTCAGAGCGCTTATTTTTATTGGCTTAGGAGTATTCTGTTCGAAACAGATCTTTGCTCAGGATTACTTTTCTTACGGAGGAGGTAATTTTTCTGGCTTGCAACAGGTAATATCCAATCCAGCCTCAGCAGCTGATAACCGCTTAAAGCTGGATGTCATTCTTACAGGACTTGATGCTACTTTCAATAATTCTTGGTTCGGCGTGAAGCGGGCTGCGCTCAAAAATAGTGGCAGCCTTACAAAACCCATATTTCCATCTACCTGGAAAAATCCAACACCTAATGTACCCGACAACCTCTTTAAGAATTTTACTATTCTGAATACTAAAAATGACCGCGCGGCGATCTTTGAAGTCAGAGCATTACTGCCATCCGTACTTTATCAGCTAGATCAGAAAAACGCAGTTGCCTTCAGCTGGAACATTCGCCAAATAGCCAACATTGATGGAATCTCCCAGGCTTTCGGATACCTGTTTGAAAAAGAGCTTGACCTGAATGTCACACAGAACAACAGGATCGTAAATAAAAAATTAACTGCCGTGCAAATGTCATGGGCCGAATACGGTCTTACCTATGCAAGGGTGCTTAAGGATGATCACCAGCATTTTATTAAGGCAGGTATCACTCCTAAATTACTCCAAGGCCTCGAAAGTATGTACCTGATTGTAAAAGACCTCGATTTTTACCTCAGCTCCAAAGACACTTCCAGTTATTTTAATATGGATTTTTCGTACGCACACTCAGCTAATTTTAACAACGGAGTGCCATCTTACCGCTACACTTCAAAACCCGCACTCGGGCTAGACATCGGTGTTATTTACGAATGGCGACCTGAGCATCAAAAATTTAAATACAAAGCAGATCGTAAACATTTAAGCTGGCGAAAAGATCTAAACAAATACAAAGTAAAATTCGGTGCCTCTATTGTCGACATCGGAAAAATAAAATTTAAAAAACAAGGAGCGTATTATGACCTTGATATTTCGGTGAAAAAAAATAATGTAACCAAATTTACAACGCTAAAGAACGTTACTGAATTTGACTCGCTCTTAAGAACTGACTTCTCCAATCCCAACCAGTCCAGCGAATACTCCATCATGTTACCAACAGCTTTAAATACTCAACTTGACTTTTCTATTAACCAGAATTTTTACCTGAACTTAAGTACTCACATCACTGATTTTTTTAAGTCAAATCCCTACCGCGTGCATAATTATTCTTCGGTTTGTTTTGCACCACGGCTAGAGCATTATTGGTTTGACGCATCAATTCCTTTCACTTACAATGTTCTCTCTGCAAAACGATCCAGATATATAATGACTGGATTAAATCTAAGGGCTGGTCCAGTATGCTTCGGAACTAACGATCTTATTCCTTTATTTAAAGGCGATGTTTCTGCATTTAATTTTTACGTCATTCTAAAAGTTGCCATTCCTTACAAACTTATCAAAGACCAGGATGGCGACGGTGTTGTTGACAAAAAGGATAACTGTCCTGACGAAAAGGGAAAAGCAAAATTGCGTGGCTGTCCCGATAAAGACCATGATCTGATTATTGATAAAGAGGATGCCTGTCCGAATCAACCGGGCCTTGCAGCCTTTAATGGCTGCCCCGACACAGACAGTGATGGCATAAAAGATGGCGATGACGCTTGTCCTAATGAAAAAGGCACTGTTGCTATGAAAGGATGCCCTGATACCGATGGCGACCTTATTGCGGATAAAGACGATGCTTGTCCGAACGTAGCAGGAGCAAAAGAATTAAAAGGGTGTTACGATACAGACAAAGATGGTATAATTGACAAAGACGACGAATGTCCCACTATCAAGGGCCTGGCAAAATACAAAGGCTGTATGGACAGAGATGGTGACAATTTTCATGACGGTATTGACCCTTGTCCTGATGAGGCTGGTCCTCTTGAAAACCTTGGCTGCCCTTGGCCGGATACCGATAAAGATGGAGTTATTGACCGATTGGACTCCTGCATAAACATTCCGGGTGTTGCAGCTTATAAAGGCTGCCCTATGGCGGTAAAATTAGCAGTGGCCGAAAAACGAATTTTACAAAAAGCATTTTCCAGTCTTGAATTTGAAAGCGGGAAGGATATCATCAAACCTGCTTCGTTTCCATCTTTAAATGCTTTGGCAAAGTTATTGGCGATCCATAAAAACGACTGGCAGCTAAAACTAAGTGGACATACGGACAATGAAGGGGCTGAAGAAAACAACTTAATTTTGTCGGAACAACGTGCGAAGGCGGTACAAAAATACCTCGCAAAAAAAGGGACTTCCGCAGAAAATATACTCACGGAATGGCTCGGCCAAACAAAACCCATTTCTGACAATGCTACAAAAGAAGGCAAAAAGAAAAACCGGCGGGTGGAGATGACGCTTCTGATGAAAAACGAGTAATACATAAAGCGTATCGGTAGCCTACTCTTTGATCACTTTTTTACGAAATGAGCCACTTTTATTTAATATTTCTAAAAAATAAATTCCTGGTAAAAATATTCCAGTCTCAGTTCCGCTTAAAGATTTTGTTTGGAGGAGAAGTTTTCCATTGTTATCGTAAAGCAGATACTCGTTTTCTGCAAATCCATTACTAGTGCTGATTGTGAGCTGATCGTGAAAAGGATTCGGAAAAATTTTGTAATTTTCTTTGGTGAGAGAAGATTCGTTTAAACCGGCCACCGTAAAATAATTGTTACTGCCATAAACAAAAGCAGTCACAGTCGGTGTTCCTCCCCCAATGATCTGATAAGTAGTGTAATTAATGTTTAATACTGGAAATTTTTTGCCGGGAGCATAATAATTGTAAATCGTTTGATTAAATGTACCGAAAGGAAAAACACCTATACTCAAAGTTAAGATCTCAACGCTTTTTAAGCAGATCACATTTAGAAAGGTCGCCGTGGGAAGATTAATAGTTCCCACACCATCAGCGGTGATTGTAATATTTCCATTACACGCGCCATTTGTGGTATTGTATTTAAAACTTCCACTCACAGGATCAGTTAGATTATATCCATATCCTACCGGGTACGTTGCAATAATAGCAGAGTTAGTGAAGGTCAAACTCAGGGACGGAGAGTAAGCGCCAAGTAACTCGGTTTGTTGTGGGCTGCTAATGGATTTATAAAATGTATATAAAAAATTGCGGCGTTGAGCAAAACTTGCACTTGGGTAGGCTGAAGCACTTACGGCTGCCGACGGGGCCACAAAAGAATCTACCACTAAAGGAAAAGCTCCCCCAAGGTTCGTATAATTCCAGGTACAGTTGCTTCCTGTTGTAGCAACGGGGAGACCACTCGTATACGCAGCAGTGTCGAGCCGGTAGCTTTTATCTATGTCGCCAATCACAGGTTCATTAAAGCTTTGTGTAATGGTTTGTCCATTAAATTTAGCAATAAGCGAGAAAAATAGAATAAGATAGATTTGTTTCATCTTTTTGTTTTTACGTTTAATAGAGTCCACCAACTATGATGGTCATGCCTGTTAAAGATAAAAAAAATATCCATCTTTTTAAACAGGCTTTAGTGGGAAGAACCTAATAAGATTCGTATTTTTAAAACATATTGACCGCAGATAAAAATTTAATTAAAGTAAGATGACACCAAAAGAAGCAATAGCGATCATGCTTGAAAAAGACCACTTTACGCGTTGGCTGGGCATTGAAATTGATGAAATTGAAAAAGGTTATTGCAAGCTTCATTTTACAGTTACAAAGGACATGCTGAATGGCTTTGAAAGCATTCACGGCGGCGTAATTTTTTCTGCTTCCGATTCTGCGCTGGCGTTTGCTGCCAACTCGCATGGTACAATCGCTGTGGCACTCGACGTGTCTATTACTTTCACCAAACCTGCCAAACAAGGTGATGTTTTATCTGTACAAGCAAAAGAAATTCATCTCGGCAACAAAACCGCTTTGTATGATATTCGCACCACAACTGGCGACGGACAGCTTGTAGCTCAATTTAAGGGCACTGTGTTCAGGACCGGCAAAGAAATCACCTAATTTCTTGGGTAAATAAATCTACATTTAAGTTTGTATTCGCTCTGACTTGCCCAGGATCCCGGCTTTTTTTCCTAAAATTCTTTTGGTATCTCATTGGATGTATTTTTTGATAATGTATCCCCTAGTTTTCGCTTAGTTCACTTTGGTGCTTATCATGTTTGGAAAAATACCACACACGAAGTTGAAGGGCGAGTCACTATCCGGGTTAATTCCATTTAAAAACCAATTCATCAAAAAAACACCATGGCAAAAAAACAGGTTAAACCGGCTAACGGAAATGAAAAAACAAAAAGTCTTCAGCAATTTACTGAAAATGGCGATGGCGAATTTTTAACCACTAACCAGGGCTTGAGGATTAGTGACAACCAGAATTCTTTAAAGTCAGGAGAGCGGGGTTCCGCCCTACTTGAAGATTTCATTCTGCGCGAAAAAATCACCCACTTCGATCATGAACGAATTCCTGAACGCATTGTACATGCACGAGGATCAGCAGCGCATGGCTATTTCGAATTATATAAGAAGATGGGGCAATACACCAAGGCTGGTTTTTTGAACGACACTTCCATTAAAACACCTGTGTTTGTGAGGTTTTCAACGGTTGCCGGTTCTCGCGGTTCTTCCGACCTTGCGCGTGACGCGCGTGGGTTTGCTGTAAAATTTTATACACAGCAGGGCAATTACGACCTTGTTGGAAATAATATTCCCGTTTTTTTTATCCAGGACGCCATGAAATTTCCTGATTTGATACATGCGGTAAAACCAGAACCAGATAATGAAATGCCACAGGCTGCATCTGCACATGATACCTTTTGGGATTTTATTTCCATAGTTCCGGAGTCGATGCACATGATTATGTGGGTAATGAGTGACCGCGCCATTCCACGCAGTTATCGCATGATGGAAGGATTCGGTGTACACACTTTCCGTTTTATTAATGACAAAGGAAACTCTCACTTCGTAAAATTTCACTGGAAACCAATCCTGGGCGTGCATTCAGTGGCGTGGGATGAAGCGCAGAATATCTCGGGCAAAGACCCCGATTTTCACAGGCGTGATTTATGGGAAGCAATTGAAAGCGGAAATTTTCCGGAATATGAATTAGGTGTACAAATTGTGGAAGAAAAAGATGAATTCAAATTCGGCTTCGATCTCTTAGATCCAACAAAACTGATTCCTGAGGAGTTGGTTCCTGTAAAAATAATTGGCAAAATGACCCTTAACAGAAATCCAGATAATTTTTTCGCAGAAACAGAACAGGTCGCTTTTCATCCCGGTCACTTAGTTCCCGGAATAGATTTTTCTAACGATCCATTATTGCAGGGAAGACTTTTTTCTTATACCGATACACAATTATCCCGCCTTGGAAGTCCCAATTTTCATGAGATTCCCATTAACCGTCCAGTAGTGGATGTTCACAATAATCAGCGTGATGGTCACATGCGTCAAACGATCAATAAAGGTAAAACGGCGTATGATCCGAATACGCTTGGCGGAGGCTGCCCCTTCCAGGCTATGATGAAAAATTTTGGGTTTACTTCTTTTCTCGAACGCATTGACGCCAAAAAGATCAGGGGACGCAGCAAAAGTTTTTTCGATCATTTTAGCCAAGCTACTTTATTTTTCAATAGTCAAAGCGAAGCTGAAAAAAATCATTTAATTAACGCATTGCGTTTCGAGCTGGGAAAAGTTCAGTCTGTAGAGATTCGCCAGCGCATGGTAAATTTATTGACACAGGTTGATAAAGGTCTGGCAAACAAAGTAGCAGATGCTTTGGGCCTTGTGGCAAAAAATCCTGAACAACCCACGAACCAAAGCGTACCGGCCGATGCCGATCCAAAAAAGTATCAATCTGCAAAAATAAAATCTTCTGTTGAAACTTCTAAAGCACTCAGCATGAAAAATACCAGCAAGGATTCGATTGCAACAAGACGCATTGCATTTCTTATAGCTGAGGGTGTTGATGAAACTAACGTGAATTCTATGAAAAAAAAACTGGAGGGAAAAGGCGCCATGGTTAAACTCATCGCACCAAAACTAGGAACAGTGAAATCACAAAACGGCTCTGCTCTAACGGTTGATGAAAGTTTTTTACAAGCCGCAAGTGTCGTTTACGATGCTGTGTTTATTCCGGGAGGTAAAAAAAGCTGCAACCGGCTGACCGCAGAAGCTGATGCCATCCATTTTGTGAACGAAGCTTACAAACACTGTAAGGCGATTGGTGCCTCTGAAGATGCACTCACATTTTTAGACGCTACTTGTGTAGGTATTGATAAAAAAGATGAGGGTATGATAGTGATTAAAAATGGTGCAGGGGACAAAGCGTTTGTACAAGCCATTGCGCAACACAGATTCTGGGAAAGAGAACTTGTACGACGTGTTCCTGCTTAAGGTTTACGACTTAACTGTAAATCGAAAAGCGTTCTATTCATTGTTAGATAAGGGAAAGGGGTCGTTCCTGCGCGCGCGGAATGACCTTTACTCTTCACAGCAAAGAAGGGCAGGAAAATAGCAAGGCCGCTTTATTATAGTAGGATACCTACACACCGAGCCCTGAATTGTTATTAAACTATCCTAAATTTAGGATTAGAAATTAATTCAGACCGTCTCGTTAATCCAAATTATTTATCTTTGAGCCGAAATTATTACGACCATAAAATAATTTCATAGCTCATGAAAAAAACTCTTGCAATTTTAACAGGCCTTGCAGGCTATATCCACATCATCTTATTTCCTGTACTGATTACCCTGATCGTCAGTATTGTGGCTTATCTCAGTATGCCCGAGGTGCTCGGTTTTTTGTTGTCGGTTTTTTTATGTTCCATCGGACTCATCGTAGGACTTATCATGGCCTTTAGAATTCTCAAAAAAAGAGGTCCTGCCGCTTTTGTACCAGCAGACGAGGTTGAGGAAATTGTGCGGGAAAATGAGGATCTTGAACAGTTGTAATTTTTAGGATTGCTACAGTCTGTAGCAAGCGTGAACGGTTAACAGCAGTATCTTTACCCGGGCCTATGAGCGATGTGAAAATACTGGTAAATGACTTTCTTTTAAGAGAACTTTCGGCGGAGACCCGAAAAATAGGTTCAAGGGTTCTTGTGAAAGCTACCGAACACCTTCCTGAATTTACAGCTGATATTATGGATGTGATCATCTTGCCCCATTCAGAATTCTACAGATTTAAGTTTACGGGCTACTACAAATTGTTTAATCACAATTCCGTAAAAGCACTTAAAGAACTTAGCAAACATTTTCCTTTTATTCCCGACTTTGAGCTTGGCATTGGGTATTTGCTAAACCTGGGATTTTCGCAAGAGAATTCTTCCAGCTATGATCCGATTAAAATAAGTCGTGAACTGGAATGGCTGAAAGCTTCATCCTTCCAACAAAACTGCATTCTACAAAACACGCCTTAAGCGCTTTTTTCGTCTCAGACAACACACATTTAAGTCTGGATTTAAAAGTCACTCCTTAACTATTGAAGTGTTTCACAATAATATTCTGTAAAATCTCTTTGGTTAATGGCTTTGTCACATAATCTGAAACAAAGTCCCATGTTTTTGATTTTGCTATGTCTGTTGGGTTTTGAGAAGTAGAAAGCATGATGATGATGGCCTTTTTTTGTAGATCTTTATTCAATTGTCCGTACTCATTTAAAAATTCCCAACCGCTCATTACAGGCATGTTAATATCGAGAAAAATAAGGTCGGAACTAGGATCATTTTTATTTTTTAAATATTCCAGCGCCTTTTTCGCTGAATCTTTTACGATCACAATGCCCGCCAGGTTATTTTTAATAATTTCCCTTTCGTGGAAAAAATTATCGTCATGGTCATCATCTACAAGCATGATACAACCTATTTTATTTGTCATAGCGTTAAATTTGGTATTGTGAAATAAAAAGTAGTCCCTATCTCCGGTAGCGATTCCAACCAGATCTCGCCGTGATGCATCTGCACTATTTTTTTGCAGTTGGCCAATCCAATACCGCTTCCCTGGTATTCCTTATTCCCATGCAACCGCTGAAAAATATCAAAGATCTTGTCGTAATAAATAGAGTCTATGCCAATACCATTGTCACTCACTGCGAACTGCCATTTTTCCTCAATCCTGATTGCCAAAATACTTATGTTTGCGACAGATCCTACCTTTTGAAATTTAATGGCATTCGTGATCAGGTTCTGAAACAACTGGCGCATTTCTGTTTCATAAATATTCAATATTGGCATTTCTGCGACCACGATGGTAGTCTTACTTGTTTTTATCAGGATTTGTAGGTCTTCTATCACGTCTTCAATCACCTTTCCACAATTTACCATTTTTAGCGTCTTATTGCTTCCAAGTTGAGAAAACGTTAAAAGAGAAGTAATAAGGAGGCTCATTCTTTTTGTAGCGTTATTAACAGACTGAAGGTATTTGTGTGCTTCTTCATCAAAGGTTTCATTGTATTTCTCTTCAAACAACTTCATATAATTAGAAACGGTTCTCAAAGGTTGTTGCAGATCATGAGAAGCGATGTACGCAAATTGTTCGAGTTCTTTGTTTACCATAATGAGCTCGGTGGCGCGCTTTTCCTTTTCTGCATTCTGGTAGGCAAGTTCTATATTGGCAACACCCAATTCCGCGGCGCGTTTTACTTTTTCGTCGTTTTGATAAGCTAGTTCTTTGTTAGCAACAATAAGCTCGGCTGCCCGTTTTTCTTTTTCTTCATTCTGAAAAATAAGTTCAACGTTAGCGATGCTTAATTCTACCGAACGTTTTTCTTTTTCCTCGCTCTGAAACACATGCTCCTTGTTAGCTATTACGAGTTCGGCGGCGCGTTTTGCTTTTTCCTGATTCTGGAATGCCAATTCAATATTTGCAATGATCAGTTCGGCAGAGCGTTTTCCTTTTTCTTCATTTTGAAAAATAAGTTCTTTGTTAGCTAAAAGCAACTCCGAAGCACGTTTGGCTTTTTCTACTTTCTGAAAATCAAGTTCTATGTTAGCAATCTCTAATTCATCGGCCCGTTTGCACTTCTCTTTTTTCTGAAAAGCAAGTTCAGTGTAGGCCGCCTTCAAAGCTAATTGAAGTTTGCCTTTTTCATCGCTTTGAGATATAATCTCTTTCCTGGCGATCATAAGCTCCGCCAGCACTTTCCCTTTTTCTTCCAGCTCAAAAGCGAGTTCCTTATAGACACGGATTAACTCATCCGACTTTTTGTTATTCTCCATAGTTCAATGTTGTGGGATAGTGTTTGTTACTAGAGGACATGACCAATCTGCGCATTGAAGAAACAACCTAACTAAGGTAGTTCTTTTAAATGACACTGCGGTATCTTAATCTGTGAACCTGGCTGATAACGAATTTACTTCAGCTAATCTTTTGCTATTAGGTCTGAATTATCAAATTATAACATTGTTCCAGTCTATTAAGAAGTTTACGAATATTTTCTTGCCGCGCTTTTTTTAATTTTGCGTCTCAACGATTTTAACTCAATTTTAACTAACGTAAAATTCATATGACACAAGCAAAAGGCTACGCCGCATCTAGCACTAAAGCTCCACTGGGGCCATTTACGTTCGACAGAAGAGAACCCGGAGTCAAAGACGTTCAGCTCGAAATTTTATATTGCGGGGTTTGCCACTCCGATCTCCACGTTGCTAAAAACGAATGGGGTGGTACCAATTACCCGGTTGTTCCCGGCCACGAAATTGTAGGTCGTGTTACAAAGGTTGGAAAAGAGGTCACGAAATTTAAAGTGGGTGATCTTGCTGGTGTAGGCTGTCTTGTAGATTCTTGCCGCAATTGCGACAATTGTAAAAAAGGACTGGAACAATTTTGCCGTAATGGCTCTGTGGGCACTTACAATGGAAAAGATAAAATAAGCGGTGGCTTCACTTACGGAGGTTATTCGAATCAAATGGTGGCAACAGAAGATTTTGTTTTAAAAATATCGTATAAACTTCCTTTATCGGGAGTTGCTCCTTTGTTATGCGCCGGAATCACAACCTATTCTCCTCTCCGGCACTGGAAGGTAGGAAAAGGGCACAAGGTTGCGGTAGTTGGTCTGGGTGGATTAGGGCACATGGCAGTAAAACTTGCGTCTTCTTTTGGAGCTGAAGTTACTATGTTAAGTACCTCTGCTTCTAAAGAACAAGATGCTAAGCATTTGGGTGCTCATCATTTTGCGTTGACCAAAGATGTAGATCAGTTAAAAGCTTTAGCAGGAAAATTTGATTTTATCATCGACACCGTTTCAGCGCCGCACAATTACAATGTTTATTTAAGTATGCTGAACACCGATGGTGTGATGATTTGCGTTGGGGCGCCTCCCACTCCATCAGAAATAATGGCCTTCAGCTTGATTGGTGGCCGTAAAAGTCTTGCCGGCTCGCTCATCGGCGGCCTTCCTGAAACCCAGGAGATGCTGGACTACTGCGCCGACCACAACATTGTATCAGACGTAGAGGTAATTTCAATGGATTACATCAATACCGCTTACAAGCGCATGCTGGCAGGAGACGTGAAGTACCGCTTTGTCATCGACATGTCGACCCTGAAATAAATCTGGGTTGGGAACGTTCACTAATTTCTATGAGCGTGCAAGAGCTTTAACAATTTATGAAGCGTTTGAAGATTTTCCCGGCATATAAGTGGTTAGCAGTCTCATAGATTAGTTGTGAACAGGCTAAATAATTTAATTTCTTTAAGATTGTTAAAATGCTTGACTTTCGCATCTATAAGAACTAATTTAGACTTGCTCTTTAAAAACCCGGAGTTTGAAACGGTTAACTAACTAAACACTTTTTCAAATTTTCCGGGTTTTAAAAGAGACAAATCCCCCCACACGCTTTACATTTTCATTAATACAGCACAGGTGCTGCTTGAAATTATTTTATCAAATCATGTAGATGATTTTAATGAATAACGTGTGCAAAAAAGAGGCGCTCTTTTGAAGCGCCTCTTTACGTTATAAAGAAATAAAATTTATTTGCTGATCGCTACTTTGCTGAAGGCTTTAATATTATCTGCTTCAACGCTAATCATATAAATACCGTTAGCCACAGAGCTTAGATCAACACCCACTGAATTTTTTCCAGCAGTGAGGCCTATTTCTTTTTCAGACACCAATTGACCAACAGAATTCATTACAGTAAGCTTCGCATTCTGAGTTTTGTTAGATGTTATTAAAATATTTGTGTTACCAGAGTTGGGATTTGGATATACACTTACATTTAGTGCGTTTGCTTTGTTTTTTGTTAAACCACTTGGAATGCTACTTGAAGCTAAATTAATATTATCCAAATACAGGTTATTTCCATTTTTATTTGTGGTTACAAATTTTGCTAATACGTTTGGTAGATTAAATCCGGGTAGCGTAACCGATATTGGCGTCCAATCGCCACCTTGTGGAGAAATGTAATCTACCGGATCAGGGCTTGTATTTACCGCTAAATTAGATCCTGCGGCGCCCCACATCGTCGTCCAGGTGTTACCACAATCTGACGAAAGCATTAACTCCAACTTATCTGTGCTTCCAGCCGTCCTTAATTTATAAGCCACATCAAAAGTCATAACCGGGTCTCCCACACCAGTAAGGTCGATAGCGGGTAACATTAATTCGTCTTTATCATTCAATACAGTGTTGTTAAAGAAATCATATTTAATACTATTACCACTACCAATGTTGTAGGCTTCAATACCTGTAGCATAAGACCAGTTTGCGGTCCCTGCATTTAGATTATTCACCAACCATCCCATGTAAGGCCAACCAGTGGCAGCGAATCCCTCAACAATTGGCGTACCCTGATAATTAACCACACCAAAAAAAGAACCCACAGCACCATTGTTTGCAGGATAATTATCTGTAGCGTTTAATCCTGAAATTGTATACGAGAAAGTGTGAACGCCAGTTTGTGCGCCCGAAGTAAAAGGATTTAGTGGAATAAACCCACTGAATCCGGGTTGAATATTCCCAGTCCATTGTGTTGTGTTTTTTGCCACACCATCTACATAGGGTGTGATGGTAACAGCCGTGATAGCTGATTGACCGTCATTTTTAACCGGAACCGTTGGCGCCATTGTATTGCTTGCGGAACATAAAAATGGCGGCCTAACAGAAGCTGCAACCGCATCGAATAACAACTTAGGCATACCCGTGCGCGAAACCTGCTCTACATATTTGGTTGCTTCGTTTTGAATAAATCCAACAAATTCAATTTCAAGATTCGACTTAATGTGGCTTGGAAAAACACAGTTCATAGAAAAAGTCATTATCTGACCTTGTGTCCAAGTTTGAGGAAGTGTTGTTCCATTTTGCAAAGTTGGGTAAGATTTTCTTGCGGCGTCTTCAAATTTTGTTTCACCATTTGTTCCAGATTGGACAGTAAATTGAATCAAACGTTCTACCAATACCGTGCGAAAAACCAGACTGCTTGTTGTGGAATAAGGAGAAGTTGCCTGAATGGTTACATTTACAACAGACGACACCGAAAGGTTTGTAATCGGATCTCTCGTAATAATGATGTTAAATGCAGAAGGCTTGCTTACAGCATTTGAAATAACTGTGTTGTTCAAATTTGCTGGATGTCCTGAAGTTGCTCCAAAATTAGTAGCATCACGCCCATCAATTTTACTTGAAGGAGCAGAATTAACCGCTGGGATATAACCATAGCCGCCATTTGCCACTGATTTCCAGCGCCAGTCGATCTCGGTTTTGTTAGTTTGGTACAACGACCACGTATTGCTGGGGGCCGAAGGAATTGGCACCTGCCATTTGATGGCAACAATACGTGTAGCATTGGTAACCGACAGAAGTAATGTATTTAAGCCGGGATTAGTACTCGCGCAGGGAGGGCACGTTTCACCGGTGAATTCTTCGTACAGCGTTACCCGGGGCGATTGCGCTGTAACACCTAAGCCAAACACAAGCAATAGGCAAACGATTAAATGTTTTTTCATGATATAGGTTTATTTTGATTTATATCAAATGTATTAAAATCTTTCGCAAAAAACACCCGGAAGGGAAATACTAAAAATTTGCCAGCTTACGGTGCTTTTCAGATGCCCACTTTCTAAAAAAACCTTACAAAGTACGCGACTTTAACATCCCGAAAACAGAACCGATGTTACAAAGCTATGCTGGTACTTAACAAACACATGAGCAGCACTACAAACCTCAACAAGGCCTCACAGAAGATATTTATAAAATGCATTCACCTTTTAGATGAAAACCACGCTCCTCAAATCATGTTGGCTAATATCTTTATTCATACTTGGAATAAGATCGGTTTATCTGCACATTTCTGCACTGCGTTGCATAAATAAGACAGGTGTTTTTCAACTGAATCACTTTTGCTGGATTAAAAAACATTTGTACATTTATCCCGAAGTGGTAAATAGACTTCCCACAATTTACAAACCCAAATATCCCGAAGATGATAAAGAACTTTGTTTTATTTTTAACGCTCGTCCTGTTTTCTTTTACAAATAAAGCGCAAGTTGACAGTGCGCAATTAAGAGTTGATGAAATCGAGAATTCCCTGAAGTACCAAACCGGAACTATAGAGCTGCAATCAGGCGGAGCTAAAATAAATACCCCTAAAGGCTTTCGTTTTCTTGATGGGACACAAAGCAGATATGTGCTCAGTGACCTTTGGGGAAATCCGCCGGACTCGAGTGTGATAGGAATGCTTGTTCCTGAAAATTCAGGCGTTCTTCAAATGGAGAGCTGGGCGTTTACAATCAGCTACGATGAAATGGGTTATGTGAAAGACGATGATGCTGCGGATATTGATTACGATGATCTTTTGAAAGAACAACAGGAAGAATTCAGAACCGAAAATCCGGAAAGGGAAAAACAGGGATACCAACCCATCGACTTTATCGGCTGGGCTTCGCATCCTTTTTATGATAAGGATAAAAAAATTCTGCACTGGGCCAAGGAATTAAAATTTGGCGAAGACTCATTACATACGCTAAATTATAATTTACGTGTTTTAGGTCGCAAGGGCATTTATATGATCAATGCCATCGCCACCGTAAATCAACTTTCGGAAGTAAAAACGCACATCGATGCTGTACTTGGTAGTGTTCAATTTAAAGAGGGTAATAAATACTCCGATTTTAATCCCGATGTAGATAACGTAGCGGCCTGGACTATTGGTGGCCTTGTTGCCGGAAAAATATTAGCAAAAGTCGGTTTCTTTGCGCTGATCCTTAAATTCTGGAAATTGATTGCTCTTGCCTTAGTAGGAGCAGGCGCTGCTATCAGAAAATTCCTTAAAGGCAAAAAGAACAAGGAAAAAGAATTTGGAGCAAATGCAAAAGAAGACCAGCCTCCTGTTTAACTGATAAGTAGTTTATAAATCCTAATTAGTGTCTGTCCGAAAACTAGGTGTTTGGATGGAAAAATTCAGTTTCGAGGCGTGTTAAAAAAAATGATTGTGAGGTTTACTGGGGTAAATGAGCGATTATTTTTTTTGACACAACGAC
>Ga0105046_10002250_pt1 | contig 30427 bp, 24 predicted proteins | sample MAT03_FD_78385 | JGI IMG/M metagenome (GOLD analysis project Ga0105046, IMG submission 78385) | Freshwater microbial communities from Lake Fryxell liftoff mats and glacier meltwater in Antarctica - MAT-03 (megahit assembly) | ecosystem: Environmental > Aquatic > Freshwater > Ice > Liftoff...
ATTGTTTGTGGTCACGATATTGGTGAGTTTGCTTTTGTAGGGGCAGGAACTGTAGTGACAAAAGATGTTCCGGCGTATGCATTGGTTATAGGTAACCCTTCCCGGCAAACGGGCTGGATGAGCGAATTTGGACACAAACTAAAATTTGATGCATCAGGGATTGCCGTGTGTCCGGAAAGTAATGAAAAGTATCAACTCGAAAATAACAGTGTAACTAAATTATCCTAGTATGAGAGTTTTGGATGGAAAGGTGAAGTTTGCAATCATAGGAAGTGGACACATCGGTAAAAGACATGCCGAAATGGTTCGCCGAAATCCAGAGAGCCAGTTGGTTGCAATGTGTGATATTCTTCCGGCAAGCCAAACAGGAGTTGAACAATTTGGAGTTCCTTATTTTAACAGTGCAAGTGAAATATTTTCTTCAGGACTCGAATTCGATGTTGTGAATATTTGTTCTCCTAATGGGTTACACGCCGAACATTCGTTAATGGCTTTGGAGCACCGTAAACATATAGTATGCGAAAAGCCGATGGCTCTCACCAAAGCCGATTGCGAAAAAATAATTTTCAAAGCTCTTCAGGTTCACCGTACTGTTTTTTGTGTCATGCAAAATAGATACTCGCCTCCAAGCAAATGGCTGAAAGAGATAGTTGAAGAAAAAAAACTTGGTGATATTTTTATGGTACAGTTGACATGCTACTGGAACCGCGATGATCGTTATTATAAAAAAGGAAACTGGAAAGGTACTCCCGATCTTGACGGAGGAACTTTGTTTACTCAGTTCTCTCATTTTATTGATATCATGTATTGGATCTTTGGTGATATCGCCGACATACAAGCAAAATTTGATGATTTTACCCATCAGAAAAGTACTGCATTCGAAGATTCCGGGTTTGTGAATTTTCGCTTTAACAACGGTGGCATGGGTTGTATTAATTACTCAACTGCTGTTTGGGATAAGAACATGGAAAGTTCCATATCGGTAATAGGAAGCAAAGGCAGCGTCAAAATTGGCGGACAATATATGAATGAAGTTGAATATTGTCATATCGACAATTACGAAATGCCTGAGCTGGGTCCGGTGAGTCCTGCGAATGATTACGGTGACTACAAAGGTTCGGCTGCCAACCACCACTTTATTGTTGAGAATGTAATCGACACACTTAAGGGAAGGACATCCATCACCACCAACGCACTTGAAGGATTAAAGGTGGTAGAAATTATAGAAAGAATTTACGCGTTACGCAAATTGAACAAATAGTTAATTTATCGGAAATGTATCAGGATATCATTAGTAAAAAAAGAAAAGTTGCAGTCATCGGACTGGGTTATGTAGGATTGCCTATTGCATTGGAATTTGCAAAAAAAGTTTCGGTGATAGGGTTCGACATTAATAAATCCAGAGTGGAGATGATGAAAAATAATATCGATCCCAGCGGTGAACTCGATGCCGAAGCCTTTAAAGGTTGTGATATTGCTTTCACCGATTCACACGATGTACTCAAAGAAGCTTCCTTTTTTATTGTCGCCGTTCCAACTCCTATTGATGAACATAATTTACCGGATTTGAAACCAATTCTTTCAGCCTCTAAAACTATTGGTCAGGTTTTGAAAAAAGGTGATTATGTTGTTTATGAATCAACAGTTTATCCGGGTTGCACCGAAGAAGATTGTATTCCTGTGCTCGAAGAATTATCCGGGTTGAAATATTTGCAGGATTTTAAAATTGGCTATTCTCCGGAGCGTATTAATCCCGGTGATAAAGAACACACTCTTGCCAAAATAATTAAAGTGGTCTCCGGATGCGATGCCGAATCGTTGGAGGAAATTGCAAAAGTTTACGAAATTGTGGTTCATGCAGGTGTTCATAGAGCATCGTCTATCAAAGTTGCTGAAGCTGCTAAGATTATCGAAAACACACAGAGAGATGTCAACATAGCTCTGATGAATGAACTCTCCATTATTTTTAATAAAATGGGTATTAATACCTATGAGGTACTCGAAGCTGCAAGTACTAAATGGAACTTCCTTAATTTCAAACCGGGTTTAGTAGGTGGACATTGTATTGGTGTTGATCCCTATTACCTTACTTACAAAGCACAGGAATTAGGATATCATGCACAGGTGATTAATTCGGGTCGGTATGTGAATGATTCGATGGGTTTTTATGTTGCGAAGCAAACTGTCAAAAAACTTATTGCACTCGGAAAAGATATCAATAAATCATGTGTGTTGATAATGGGTGCTACTTTTAAAGAAGATGTTGAAGACATTCGAAATTCAAAAGTCGCAGATGTAATTAATGAGTTTAAATCTTACGGAGTTAAAACCGAAGTCACCGACCCACACGCTTCCTCTGAAGAATTAAAACACGAATACGGATTTGAACTGGTCGAAAAAATAGGCACCGGTTACGATGCTGTTGTTATTGCCGTGAACCACAAAGATTATTTGAAAATTGATGAAGCCTATCTTTTATCGATTTGCGCTCCTGAAGCAGTAGTGGTAGATCTCAAAGGCATTCTCAGAGGTAAAATATCGAAGTTGAAATACTGGAGCCTTTAAGATTTCGTTATGATAACGAATTGAGGATCCCGATATAAATTTTTATGATGGATAGTAAAAAAGTACTGGTTACAGGCGGTGTTGGATTTATTGGTTCACATACTGTTGTTGAACTAATCAATCAGGGCTATGAGGTTACTATAGCCGATGATCTCTCCAATTCAAGACCTGAAGTCTTGGATGCCATTGCAGAAATCACAGGTGTGAAGCCCGCTTTTTATCAGATGGATTTGTGCGATGGCGCAAAAACCCGCGAACTCTTTCTTAAATGTAAACCTTCTGCAGTGATCCACTTCGCCGCTAAAAAATTGGTTGGCGAATCTGTCGAAAATCCATTAGATTATTATCACAATAATCTTGTTTCTCTGATGAATGTTATTCGCTATTCGTTGGAAACAGGTTGCCATCATTTCGTTTTTTCTTCCTCCTGCACTGTTTATGGCCAGCCCGATGTGTTGCCCGTAACAGAGAATGCGCCTCGCAAAGATGCAGAATCACCCTATGGAAACACAAAGAAAATATCGGAAGATATACTTTCTGATACTGTGCGCATCGCTCCTCTCAAAGTAGCATCGCTCCGATATTTTAATCCGGTAGGTGCCCATTCATCCGCCCTTATTGGTGAATACCCGCAGGGTGCTCCCGCCAATTTGATGCCGGTTCTTACACAGGCTGCTATCGGTAAACGTCCTTCATTTAGTGTTTTTGGAAGTGATTATAATACACACGATGGTTCTTGTGTTCGCGATTATATTCATGTTGATGATGTCGCTGTCGCTCACGTAGCTGCGCTCAAAAGATTGAAGAATCTTCCTCCTGATTCATGTATGGAAGTATTTAATCTTGGTACCGGAAAAGGTGTTTCAGTTCTTGAAATGATAAATAGTTTTGAGAAAGTTAATGGACTCCAATTAAATTATAAAATCGCACCACGCCGGCCCGGTGATGTTGAAAAAGTGTGGGCCGATACTTCAAAAGCAAATTCAGTGCTTGGATGGAAAGCGACCAGAAGCCTTGATGAAATGGTTGCCAGTGCCTGGGCTTGGGAACAAAAACTTGCTAAAAAAATTCTCCCTTAAAATAATTGTCAATTCATAAGTCAATGAAAATTTTAATTACCGGCGGAGCAGGATTTATTGGATCACATGTAGTGAGACGTTTTGTTCAACGCTATCCGGCATATACTATTTTTAATCTCGATAGCCTTACCTATGCCGGTAACCTCGAAAATATTCGCGATATTGAAAATGCTCCTAATTATAAGTTCCTGAAAGGCGATATTACGGATGAAGCTTTCATAAGCGAACTTTTTGCATTGCATAATTTTGATGCGGTGATACACCTCGCTGCTGAATCCCATGTTGATAGAAGTATCACTGATCCCTTACTTTTTATTAAAGTAAATGTGATGGGTACAGCCAACTTGTTGAACGTTGCCCGCAAATTATGGATCGTGAACGGTTCACTCAAAACGGGAACTAAATTTTATCATATCTCTACCGATGAAGTGTATGGTTCATTGGGAAAAGAGGGACACTTTACGGAAACTACTTCTTATGATCCGCGAAGTCCTTATTCAGCTTCAAAAGCCTCTTCCGATCATCTCGTGAGAGCCTACTATCATACTTTTAAATTGCCGGTAGTAATTTCAAATTGCTCCAATAATTATGGCTCGTTTCAGTTTCCTGAGAAGTTGATTCCGCTCATGATTCATAACATTAAAAACAATAAACCTTTACCTGTTTATGGTAAAGGTGAAAATGTTCGCGACTGGCTATGGGTGGAAGATCATGCTTCTGCCATCGACGTGGTTTTTCATAAAGGCGTTTTGGGTGAAACTTATAATATTGGTGGTAACAATGAGTGGACTAACATAGACCTTGTTCATTTGTTATGTTCTATTATGGATGAAAAGCTGTTCAGGCCAAAAGGTGAATCTGCAAAACTGATCTCGTTTGTAAAGGACAGAGCAGGTCACGATCTGCGCTATGCAATTGATTCTTCCAAACTGAAAATAGATTTAGGTTGGGAACCCTCTATCATATTTGAAGAGGGTTTAGCCAAAACAGTGGATTGGTATTTATCAAATCAGGAATGGATGGATCATGTAACATCAGGTGATTACCTCCACTATTACGAGAATCAATATCACCAACGTTAATATTAAAAAATAACTTCGACCCTAATTAACTTTCATCAATATATGAGTGATCCAACAAAAGCAGTTTTTCATTCCAATGATATCCAAAATAAGGCATTCCTAGTTACCGGTGGTGCAGGATTTATCGGATCTAATATCGTTGACTATCTGCTAACCAACAAGGCATTAAAAGTGCGTGTGCTCGATAACTTATCAAATGGATTTAAAAGAAACATAGAACCTTACTTAAATAATCCCGCATTCGAATTTATCGAAGGTGACATCACCGATCCTGCAACTTGTGTTAAAGCATGTGAAGGTATCAATATGGTTACTCACCAGGCTGCATTAGGTTCGGTACCCCGCTCAATTTCATTTCCCTTAAATACTCACGCCGCCAATGCCACAGGATTTTTGAATATGCTGGTGGCTGCCCGTGATGCCGGTGTAGATCGATTCGTTTATGCCAGTTCATCTTCGGTGTATGGCGATCTCACAGATTCTCCTAAAGTGGAATCACGTATAGGAAGATCTTTGTCACCATACGCAGTTTCAAAGTATACGAATGAATTGTACGCAGGGGTATTTGCGCTCAATTACGGATTGAAAGTTATTGGACTGAGATACTTTAATGTGTTTGGACCCCGTCAGGATCCTAATGGTCCTTATGCCGCTGCAATTCCTTTGTTTATGGATTCTTTGCAGAATGGGAAAGATGCATTTCTGAATGGAGATGGTGAACAAACACGTGATTTCACTTTTGTTTTAAATGCTGTACAGGCCAATATCCGTGCGTTTTTTACCGATAACCCCGAGGCATTTAACAAAGTTTATAATGTGGCCGTAGGTGAAAATATTTCCGTAAAGAAACTATTTACTGAACTTGCTGTTATCGCAGATAAGAACGCACAACCTAAATATCGCGAAGAAAGACCGGGCGATATTAAAAATTCTCTTGCTGATATCAGTCTGGCAAAAAAGTATCTTGGATACCAACCGGTGGTAAAACTGAAAGAAGGACTTCAGATTACTTTTGACTGGTTCAAAAAAACCTATTAATAAATTCATCCTCATTATTTATAATGTTTAAATCGTTATTCGGAGCATTCAGGAAAGAGGAATCAGTACTACCCGACTATTCTGTAGTTGGAGTGGACATGCATTCTCATCTCATTCCGGGAATTGATGATGGCGCCAAAACAATTGAAGATTCCATGACGCTCATCAGGGAGTTGTCGGGGATGGGGTTCAGGAAATTTTATACTACCCCTCATATCATGAGTGATTATTTCAGAAATACTCCTGAAATAATTCATCAAGGACTTGAAACAGTTCGTGAAGCCATTAAAGCAGAAGGTATTCCTGTTGAGATTGATGCTGCCGCTGAATATTATATCGATGATGGTTTTGTTAAGAAGCTGGAAAATGAAAAATTGCTGACAATAGGAGCGAATTATCTGCTTTTCGAAATTTCATACATCAATTGCCCCGATAATATTGAAGATATTATTTTTAGAATGCAGGTACAAGGCTATAAACCTATTATGGCTCACCCTGAACGTTATCCTTTCTGGCATAACAACTTTGATCAATATCGTATCTTTCGCGATCAGGGTGTTTTGCTTCAGCTAAACCTAAATTCACTAAGTGGATATTATGGTCATGATGCCAAAAAAATTGGTGAAAAGCTGGTGGAGAATGAACTGGTTGATCTGGTTGGTACCGATTGTCATCACTTGAAACATATTGAAGGTTTGAAACGTGGATTGAAAGAAAAATCGTTGAGAAAATTATTTGAATCAAACTTGTTGAATAAGCATTTGTAAACTTTATTATTTGAAGCAACTTCTTTAAATGTTATCCTTGCAATGAAAAAATATTTTCTTTCTCTGGTCAGTTATAATGCGTGGGCTAATCATAAACTGGCCTTAATAATTATTGATTCTGGTGATGATGCAGCCTTGTTGTTGCAGAAAAGCTCCTTCGCTTCTATCCGGGAAACAGCATTTCATATTTGGGATGCTGAAGGAATTTGGATGAAACGACTCAAAGGAGAATCTCTCGACGAATGGCCAAGCAAAAATTTTGCAGGAGCTACCAAAGATGGTTTGCACCTGATGGTTGACGGAAGCCGCGATTATATAAACTATGTGGAATCACTGAATGAAAAGGATTTCTCAACTGTTATCCACTATACAAATATTAAAGGTGCCGGTTTTCAAAATTCAATAGAGGAAATTCTGGCACATGTAATGAATCACAGTACTTTTCACAGAGGACAATTAGTTACCATGCTCAGAGGTGCCGGATGTGCGAATCTTAAAACAACAGATTTGATCGCTTTTTACAGAGAGGATGCACTGTAAACCAATTTTTTCTTAAAATTACAGTTCAGAGTGTGTCCGAATTTTGCCATTTTTAATTTCAAAACGTGGATCAGCCAATTTTATTTGTATCTTAACATTGTCATAAGGGTTTTTGCTAATGTCATGATAATGTATAGGTTATCGAAGATGTAAGCATGGTGAATATATGGAAAAACAGTATGTAACCACTTCAAAAACCCCTCAATACAGTATAATATTTCATCCAATTTTAAGCCAAAATATACATGTCTAAGCAATCGTCTGATCATCTTTTTCGGTTGATTAAATCGCTAACAACAGCGGAGAAGCGGTATTTTAAAATTTTTGCCGGAAGACATACCATTGGTGATAAAAATGAATATGTCCATTTGTTTGATGCAATCGACAAACAAACCGACTATGATGAAGTCAAGTTGATTAAACATTTTAAAAATTCCACTTTTGGTCATTCACCCGCCGTTGCCAAGAACAGGTTGTATGAAACCATTTTAAAAAGCTTGCATGCCTTTCATGCCGATAGTTCAGTGGATGTTGAGTTGCAACGTTTGCTGCATTCCGCTGAAATCTTATTTAAAAAATCACTCTACGACGACAGCAGAAAAATACTTAACCGGGCAAAAAAACTGGCCATCAAATATGAAAAACATTTTACACTCCTCGAGATTCACCGTTGGGATAAAAAATTAATCGAAAAGGATTCCTATGTAAGTAATAACATTGAAGATATTACTGAAATGCATAAAATTGACCAGAAACTGCTTGGCAAAGTCAACAACTATATCGATTTCTGGTACATAAAAAGCAGATTATTTTTATTGCTGAATAAAAGAGGGAAAGTGCGTGATAGTTCAGAGCTCAATAATTTTAAAACTATTATCGATAATACACTGCTCAAAAATGAAGATAAAGCTCTTTCCTATGAAACCCGATATCTTTACTATCACATCTACAGTGCTTATTATTTTGGCATTGGCGATTATAAAAACTCATACATCTATATAAGTAAGCATCTTGAGCTCATCGAACTTCATACTGAATTGTTTGAAGAAGAGCCCAATAAATATTTTGCTGTTCTCAGCAACATGATTTATTTATGTACCCAGTTGCGTAAGTTTGATGAAATTCCGGTTTATCTCAAAAAACTTAAAGAAATTCCAAAGGGGTATGTGAAAAAAATGACAGAGGATTTAAGTATAAAACTCTTTTCCAGTACCCACAGTGCCGAGTTGAGCTTGTATATCCAAACAGGAGCATTTGATCAGGCGTTCGATCTGGTTGATGAAATCGAAAGTGGTTTAAAAAAGTATCGTAACAAAATTAGCAAGGTACGTGTAGCTTATTTCTATTTTAATCTTTCTATTGTATATTTTGCTTTGGGCGATTATTCGGGTGCATTAAAATGGATAAACATGTTGCTCAATGATAACGATATCGATTCGAGTCAGGATATTCATTGCATCGGACGAATTTTTAACTTGATTATCCACCTCGAAATAGGCAATAACGATCTTATCCCTTATACTTTCAGATCTACCCAGCGCTATTTATCGAAACGAAAAAGAATTTATCGATTTGAAAGTGTTTTTCTGCAGTTCATTAATAAACTTTCAAAAGCTGATTCAGCCGGCGAAATCAGAAATACCTTTCATGCCCTGCGCCCCGAATTACAGTCGCTGGTAAAAGACCCTTTTGAAAAAGTGGTTTTTGAGTATTTTGATTTTATTACCTGGGTCGAAGGGAAATACCTCGGAATTCCTTTTCGGGAAATGGTTATCAAGAAAATTGAACAGAATAATATGAAAGAACTTATGAATTGAGTTCATTTTTAGCTTATTAACTATATTTTAAACCCTTGAATTCATTCAGGATTATCGTCCGGGATTTGATTTTTCGGTTTTTTTCACGAATTTTGCACTATTCATGGTAGTTTTATCCTTCTCTCATTAATTGATCGCTGGAGTGCTCCTTGATATATCATCGATGTTAATTGAGCATCGTACACACACGAACAAATTTATAAATTGTACTTCACATGAAAATTGATGCAAACAAAGTGGTTTCAGTAACATATCGACTCGAAGCAAATCCTACAGGACAAGAAAAACAACATGTTGAAACAGCAGGTGTTGATGCACCACTTGTGTTTCTTTTTGGCTCAGGAGGATTGATACCTGCCTTTGAAGAAAATTTATTAGGTAAAATTGAAGGAGATCAATTTTCCTTTAGCATCAATGCAGAAGATGCCTATGGTGAAATTGAACCCGAAGCGCTTGTGGATCTTCCCCTGGAAATATTTAAAGTTGATGGCGTTGTTGATATGAGCATCATCAAAATTGGAAATATAGTTCCAATGACCGATCGTGATGGCAACAGACTCGATGGAAAAGTTTTAGGACTCAATGGTGAAAATGTTAAGATGGATTTTAATCATCCCTTAGCCGGTCATCAATTGCATTTTAGTGGCGAAGTAGTTGAAGTTCGCGAAGCTTCTGAAGAAGAAGTCACCCACGGTCATGCGCACACAGGAATGAATGGACATTAATCATTCTTTTGTAAATACTATTGAGGCCCTCATCAACATGAGGGCTTTTTTTATTTTTGGTATTCGTTGCGGTTCGGCCCTCAACGGTAAATCATACTCAATACTACACCTGCAATCACCAATGTAATTCCAAGGATTGTTCCCATTCCATAATGTTCATCAAACAATAAAAATCCGGCCATAATTGCATATACCACACCGGTATAATTCAAAATTGAAACATTGGCTACTTTTTCCTGCTGAAGGGATTTTGTTAAATTTAACTGTCCCAGTTGAGTAAAAATACCAACCAAAATAAGATAGATCCAGTCCATGCCTTGAGGCATTTCAAACACAGGAATTGAAAATACCGAACCCGAAATGGTTCCCACCAACTGAAAGTGAAAAACAACAACCAGTGGATGTTCCTTTTCTTTAAGTGATCGGATAGTGATGTACGCAAATGCAGATGCAACAGCCGAAAATAATCCAATCAGTAAATAAGTGATTTCAATCCGTTCATCAAATTCTTTCATGATAAATACTCCTACGAAAGATATTAGGAAAAAAAGCCATTGAACAGGTTTTACATGCTCCTGTAACACAAAAATGGCAAGTATTGTGGTGAAGATGGGTGAAAGGTATTGTATGATTACCGCGGTTCCCAACGGCATATTTGCTATGGTAATGAAATAGGTGTAAAGTGCCACCGTACCGATGATGCCTCTTAATAATAGTAACTTTTTATTGGATCCCCGCCAGTCTACCGATTCTCTTCGAAGCATTACATAGCAAATCAAAAGAGAAATCCCACATCTGAAAAACACAATTTCTATCGCCGGTAAATGACTAACAGCCTTTATGAAAATGTTCATGATGGCAAAATAAAAAGTAGCCACAAGCATGTGCTTTGCACCTGAACTCAATGTCATCAATTTAATCCGCTCTTTCACGCCGGGTGCAAAAGTAAATATTTTAGCACATGACTCTCAAACAAATTATTTATATGAAAACATTTTGTTGCTAACTTTGGGTATGAATTCACCAACAAGTCGTCTTTTTGTTGCACTACCTGTCACGTCTCAACTTTTGAGCTCCATCAATCGGTTAAAGCTGTTAAATGAAAATCTCGAAGGAGTTAGGTGGACGCCTCCCGACAATCTTCACCTTACATTGTTCTTTCTTGGAGAAGTCAATCCAATTAATGTCTCTGAAATTATTAATCTAATGAATGAGGTACCGCAGCAGGAATTTCATATTAATTTTCATTCCTTTTCTTTAGAAGGTGGAAGGCCTTATCACCCTTCAATGATCTGGGCAAAGTTCAACAAACATCCCCAATTCACTCAACTTTCTTTGAAACTCAGAAAATCATTTGAGCCTTTTATTTCTGAACCGATGAAATTCTCAGAACCAATTCCTCATATTACGGTGGCTCGGATTAAAAAAGTACAAGATTTTATGCTAAATGTCCAGATGAACGAACCTTTTATTGTTAACGGAATGGAATTATGGCAATCGGTAAGAACATCAACCGGGGTGACTTACCCGGTATTGGCTAAAAAATATTAACGTTTAAATTAGTTCCCCAGTTTTTTGTAATTTCTGGCTAATAAAAATGCCGACAGAAGAGTAAAGCTTCCGCAAATAAAATAGGCCCATGTAATATTCGAATCTTCGCTGAACCAAGCTAGTGAAAAGAGAAGTAAAAAAAGTGATCTCAGCAATATGTTGATTACATTAAATACACTGTTGGTCCTTCCTATAATATCATTCGAAATATGGTTGAACAGATAAGTGGTTCTGAGCACACGGGCGCCGGCATTGGTAACACCAACAATGAAGGAGAAGACGTAAAATATGCCAACGGATTTTGTAAATGCAACAGTATAAAAAATTAATGTGGTAAGAACAAGTAAGGTTATGATTGAAAATACAATATTTCGATGTTTAAAAATCTTACGGATAAATACTCCTGCCAGCATAGCTCCAAGTGAATAAAATATTTCTGCAGAAGCATAAACATCCGAACCTTTGCCCAAATGCGTGTGAACGTAGAGTGGTAAAAGCATGAAGACCTGAACCATCAATACTACAAAAATGGAATATGAGTAATTTCCGAATGAAAATAAAGAGGGATTTTTTTTCAGAAATTTAATGCCGGCACGAATTCTTTCCAAAACCGGACTGCTATCGTAAAGCCGGTTTTCGGGAGGGGTGTATTTTATCATTGAAATCAGAAAGATGGAAATAAAGTAGGTGATGGCATCCATCAGGAAAATATCTTCCATCTCCCACCTCGCAAACTCAAATGGTAACTCAATAATCAGTCCGGCAAGGTTAATTTTTTTTCCTGACTCAACCCCGGTAAGCAGTAGCACTGCAAAGGCGCCGCTAAAAATAGAGGTAGCTTGATTTTGAATTTCCAGATAAGAGCTAAGTTTTCCGTATTGACTTGGATCCGAAAGCTCCTGTCCGAAAGCATACAAGGCACCAAAATGTATGTTATAATTGAACATGGTGGTCACAAATACAACCGCCACCAAAACCAATGGAACCGACCCCATCAAATAACCATACGATGCAACACCGAGTAAAATTATTCCGCACACCAGACTCAGATAGATGAATATATTTTTTCTTGGATACCGGTCAATCAAGGTTCCGGCATAAAGATTCCAGAAAAGACTAAAAAATGTAGCGCCGGCATAAATGGCACCAAAAAGAGAAGCTTTTCCTATGATTCCTGTAAAATACCAGGGAATAGCCAACATACTTATTCCCTGAGCAAAACCGGAAACAATGTTTGCAGAAAGCAGAATTTTCAGTGAATTTTTATTTTTCATATATTATCTCCGGTACCGTTTTCCTCCGAAAGATCTTAATTGTTTATTTTTGTTGCATGGAAACAAAAAGGCCTGCAAAGGTACATACTTTAAAGACTGCACTCGAAAAGCTGCGAAAGTATTGTGCTTATCAGGAACGAACTCAACAAGAGGCGCGTGATAAATTTTATGAGCTGGGTTTACATCAACGCGAAGTCGAACAGGGGATTTCATTACTTATTGAAGAGGGTTTTATAAATGAGGACCGTTTTGCCATCGCTTTTGCAGGAGGAAGGTTCAGAATAAAACAATGGGGCAAGAATAAAATTAAATCGGAGTTGCGGTTACGAAAAATATCGGAGTACTGCATCCGTAAAGCCTTATCATTAATCGACGATAAGGATTATATTAAAGCACTCGAAAAACTGATTGCTCAAAAAGGTATATCAACCAAAGGTGTTAACGAAGCTCAAAAAAAGTATAAGGTAGCAAGATATGCTATTGGTAGAGGATTTGAATCGGACCTGGTTTGGGGTCTCCTCAATGCTGAAGTAGGGTAATCGGACATTTGCGCTTTCTTAATTGCGGATAAAATCAGTCGGTTGCTGAAGAGGCTCTTCTTCTCATAATTTAAGTGACGAAAATGAGGAAAAAAGTATTAAAATTGGTAATTTTTGGAAACTAATAATAAAAATATATAAATTTACGTAAAGTTTTAAAGCCACCTGGCAGTTATGCATTTACTTCAAATTTTATGGATAGGATAGAGAAGGCAAGGAATTATATTTTGAACAGGATGCACGACGAATTAAACCCCGTTTTGTATTACCACAACGTTCCGCATGTGCTGGATGTTTTAAGCGCTGCCGAAAGCATTGGTAAAGCAGAAAATATTTCAAATGCCGACATGGAATTGCTTAAAGTCGCCGCACTTTATCACGATTCCGGATTTGTTGTTAATGCCGACAATCATGAAAAGCTGGGCTGTGATATAGCTGTCAGCGCACTTCCGGAATTTGGTTTTACTGAACAGGAAGTTGAAGTAATTTGTGGTTTGATTTTGGCAACACGTGTACCTCAAAGCCCTTCAGGTTTACTCGAAAAAATAATTTGCGATGCCGACCTCGATTACCTGGGTCGTGATGATTTTTTTAGTATCGGAAATAAAATATTCAGAGAGTTTATGGCACGAAATATTGTTGCCAATGAACAGCAATGGAATGAACTTCAGGTCAAATTTTTATCGGTGCACAACTACTTTACAAACACCTCAATTCGTTTACGGGCTACTAAAAAAGAAGAACACCTTAAACAGGTCCGGCAAATTTTGCTGAATTCAAAATAATAGATTTAGTTGACTGAAATTGAGATGGCTTTATCAACCGGATTTGCAGGTTGTAATAAGTAGCAAATTATGCAATGATCTGTTTAGGCATTTCAACAAAAAACATATCGATTTCCCCAATATTTTTTGCAGAAATTTTACCTCTGTGAATAAATTCAAATTGGTCTTTTACCAAATTATAAGTTGCTTCAGAAATATTTACTTTGCCCACTTCACCATTGCTCTCCATCCTGCTTGCAATGTTCACCGCATTTCCCCAAATATCATAAGCATATTTTTTACGGCCAACAACACCGGCAGTAATCGGCCCGGTATGGATGCCCACCCGTAGTCCCCAAACCGGAAGATTGTTTTCTTTCCTTTTGAGGTTGTGTTGCTCCATGAATTCCTGTATTTGTAATCCTGCTAAAATGATATCTGTTGGATGTGTTGAATTAGGAGTAGGTATTCCACCGGCGCACATATACGCATCACCGATAGTCTTTATTTTTTCGAGATTGTTGCGTTCAATGATGTCATCAAACGCAACAAAAAATGTATTTAGCTCGGCCACCAGATCATGAGGTTTCATCCCTTCTGCAATAGTGGTAAATCCTTTAAAGTCGGTGAAGAGTACCGATACACTGTCGTAGGAGCGGGGAGTGGCGTGGCCATCTTTCTGTAGTTCTGTAGCAACTTCTTGTGGTAAAATATTTAATAAAAGACTTTCAATTTCCACTTTCTGACGATCCAGAATTTTATTTGTTTTAACCTTGGCTCTGTAGTTTTTGAAAATAATAAAGGCAATGATGAAAATTAATATCAACCCGGCCATGAAAGCGTTTTTCGCAAACTTTTGTTTTTGAAGATCTATCTCCTGAAGCTCTTTATCCTTGTTGAGGATAGTAATTTGATCTTGCTTTTTCTCAATCTCGTATGCAAATAATTGCCCCGACATTTTTTGCTGATACTCTATATTGTACAAAGTGTCTTTTACATCATTCAGTTTCGACTGATACTCAAAAGCCTTCTCATAATTTTTTAGTTGAGAATATATTTTCGCAAGTCCGGTATACGTTTTCTTCAACTCTTCAGGAACATCAATGGTTTCGCTTATGATTCTTGCTTTTTCGTATGCTTCAAGTGCTTTATTAGTCTCTCCTTTGTTATCATAGGTCAGGGCAAGATTAATGAGGGCTGTGGCCATATCCCTCTTGGAATCGAGCTTTTCTGCAATAGCGTATGCTTGTTTTTGATAATTTTCGGCCAGCATAAAATCCTGCCGGCGTGCATACACTTTTCCAATATTCAGTAGCGCCGGTGAAAGTGCTTCGGATCCTTTATATCCGGAAATTGCATTTTCAAAATATTGAAGTGCCAGTGAATCTTTCCCTTGCTCAAAATAAATTTCTCCCAGGTTGGTCGAAATTTTACTCTCCATTTCATTGTTACTTGTTTGTTGCGCAAATACTAAAGCTTGCGAACTAAAATCGATTCCTTTGTCATAGGTCTGTTTCTTTTTCCCATAAATCACTCCTATGTTGGTGAGTGCCGACATAAGTCGAGTAGTATCCCCGATTTCTTCTGCAACTTTTTGCGATTTCAGATTGTATTCAAGAGCCATTGGATCATCGCTCTGGCTTTCATAAACCGCACCGATGTTGCTGTACATTCGTGCCACGTTTTTGCGGTCATCAATGGAGTCGTACATAGTCAAACTTCGTTGCCAGCTATCCACAGCTTCTCCATAATGAGCCTGATAAAACTGAGCCAGTCCCAAATAACGGTACGATTCAGCAATCCCTTTTAAATAATTGCCTTTTTGGCTTATTTCTAATGACTGATTAGCATATTCCTCCGCTCTCTTTAAATCACTATCCTGCATGAGTGTGCTCAACTCAATGAGTACGCCCACTTTTGATGAATCCGTCCTGTTCTGCTTTAATACTTTGAGCAAACTATCTTCCTGACTAACTGCTTTAAAAGGAAACAAGATACAACCCAAAATCAAGACCCCAAAAATGCTCCATGAGTAAAGGATGCTTTTGACTGGATTAAATAAATGACGGGTGACTTTGTGTATTAAATGGTTCACGGGGTTAAAAGTAAAAAAAAAGAGGGAGTTTTTAGCCCCCTCTCTTTTTTCAGTCAATAATATTAAAGTTTTACGACTCTTACTATCTGTTCACCGTTTTGATCAAATATTCTGATGAAATAAATTCCTTCGTTCAACGGAGTAAGGTTGAGTTCAACAGATTTGTTACCTGCTGAGAAGAATTTTTCTACGGAATATAATTTGCCAATCACATCAGAAACGGTAATTTGCACATCAGTATCAAATGCTTCCATATGCTCGATAGTCACCTTACCAATTGTTGGGTTTGGATAAGCAGTTAAGCCGGTGAATTCAACAACTTCACCATCAACAATTCTGCAATTTTGATTGACGATGATAGAAAGAGTTCTATATGAAGAGTATCCACATGAATTTTTAGATCGCACTTTCAATGTTGCAGAAGTGGTTGTACAGGTTGTGTATTTCACAGTAACCGTTGTTCCTGTGGTGCTTCCTACTATTGAGGCTCCCGTAATCTCCCATTTGTATGAGGTAGCTCCGGTGACGGCTGCAATAGAGTAAACAACCGCTGTCTGGCTCTTGCAAACTGATGCAGGGCCACTGATTGTTCCCGGTTGAGCAGGCGCGGCAGCAACAGTCAGCGTGCTGTTTGCACTGTATCCACAACTGTTATTAGCTTTCACTTTCACAGTACCTGTAGTACAGAACCCCTGATTGAAACTTACAGTGATGGAAGTTCCATTGTTGCTGGTGATACAAGAACCTAATGGAACCGTCCATGTGTAAGAAGTAGCACCCGGAACAGCGGCAATGCTGTAAACTTGCCCTGTTTTGTTGCAAAGATTTGATACAGGACCGGAAATTGCGCCGGGAGTTGCCGGTTTAGAACGGATGGCCAAAGTAGCTGTTGGACCATTGCCGCAACCGTTAGTTCCTTTAACCGTAACGTTGCCGGATACAAATCCTGATGGTAGCGTGATGGCAACATTGTACTGGCCACTTAAATTAGGACCTGTCACAGTAAGTGGATTTCCTGAATTCCCCATGCCATCACTTATAATACTTCCAGAAGGTGCTGTCCATATGTAACTTGTTGCACCGTTGTTACCCGTAATTCTGTAATTGTATGTACCACCTCCACATGCACCGAAAGTTTTATTTAGAGATGAACTTCCTGTAGTCCATACCGGTAGTGAAGGTGCTGTTCCTGAAACTGTAACAGAAACTGATTTTACAATGCTGCATCCTTTGGTGTCGGTAACAACTACTGTGTAATTGCCTGCTGCAAGTCCGGTGATGGTTGCAGAACTTGCTCCTCCGGGTGACCACAAGTAAGTATATCCCGGAGTACCTCCAGCAGGAACCACAGTTGCTCTTCCTATTGGAGTAGTACATCCGGTTGGAACTGCAGATATTGTTGCAGTCAGTGCTGATGGTACAGTAATGGAAACAGTAGTAGATGCTGAACATCCGTTTACATCTGTAACTGAATAGGAATAAGAGCCTGTACCAAGTCCGGTAGTTGCAGCTCCGCCATAGCTGTAACCACCTGTTCCACCTGATCCCTGAAGCACAACACTACCTGTTTGGCCATAGCAAGATGGTTGAGTTGGCGTAGCAGTAAGAGTGAGTAAAGCAGGCTGTGTTAGTGATCCGTTGACGTACTGGGTAGTGTAGTTTGATGGTGCAACCAATTGTGCATTTGCAGGAATAATTTGATAAGTACCCGCAGCAGGAATTCCGATTACAATCTGATTGAGATTATCAAGAAGTGTAAAAGTTGGTCCTGATGAAATCACCATCGCTTCTGTATCACTGTTTTTTAATCCTGAAACTGAATAGGTGAGTACCGGCTGAGTGTTGCATGAGTTGTTGATGCTGTCGGCTGAAATTGTAAGAACCGCAGGATTTACAGTCAGCGTTCCTAAACCATAGGAGATTTCGAAGTTGGCAGTGATTAATGCAGCAGGAGCTATAATATGAGTTCCAACATCGTAACCTGTGATTAGGTTAATAGGCTTGAACACTGTAATAGTATCAGTCAATGGCGCGCCGAAATCTTCTTCATCAAGAATAGTGATTACATCGGCAGAGCTGGTGTCGCCCGATGAAGAACTGTTAACCACAGATGAACCGCTAACAACACTTCGCAGATTCACCGTTGCAGTACCGCTTACAACCGAACGTAAACTCACTACCGAACGAAGATTGGCCAATGGTCCTGCACCATATAAAGTTGAGTTGGCTGAATCTACCTGATAATCGAATATTGATTCAGGAGCAATATCAATCACTTTAGTGGTATCGTAAATTGCCAGACCGCTAACAACAGATCGTAAACTTACCACAGAACGCAAACTCACCACGGAGCGCAGACTGGTTAGGAAACTTCTGTTTAACAAATCGGCACTTACAACAGATCTTAGATTTACAAAAATGCCATCATCTACCAATGCCACTGCATCGGTCATGCCGGTTTTATGATCTGAAACAAGTGAGTTGAGGAATGCGGCTTGTTCTCCGGGAACTATGTTGCTCTGATCAAAATCGTAAGTGAAACCAAGATTCAATCCATCAATTTCATCACCATACGTAATCGTGGTGTCGTTAGGAATAATTATTAGAGGCATTTTTTCAATCGACAATAAACCGTTATTAAAGGTATAGGTGAAGAATGTTTCGTAAGCAGGATCAATTACAGTAGCATTTGCACTGATGAAGTAAATATCGGCATTGCTGGTACTTGTTGCAGGTGTGTTGAACACGATAGGTGTTAATCCGAGATCCGCAAAGTTATAACCTGAACTTGCTAATAGAACTCCATCAACTGTAATGGTTGCGGTAAATGCCGGAAGTTGTTCTCCGTATTTTTTAACTTTATTATCTGCGGTCACCACCACATTCTTTTTAACGGTAGTGAAGAAATATAAGCTGTCGGAGTTACCACCGTCATTAATGAAAGGAACTATCGGTGGTGTATAAACGTAGAGCGGGAAGTTACCAAAAAAGGTTGGTACAGTTGCTCCCAATTGTGTGTTCGTCAGGAACGAAGTAGGCAAAGTATCGCCATTAAATATAATCACCGATTGAGTAGTGAAATAGTCACCTGAAACGATGATCTGAATTGGGACGGTTCCGGGAGTAACAGTTGTGTCATAGCCCAGTGTTATCACATCCGGAGTCGGAGCGGCAAAGGTGAGCATCGCTTCGTAGGGCTGGATATATCCTGAGCCTGTAGCGAAATCAGGTCCCGGAGAAAGAAGATCCAGTGCTGTGGAAGTCAATAATGATTTTACTTCAGCAGGAGTTAAATCAGTGCCATAAAATTTCTGTTTAGCATGTTTTAACAATGCACCTACCGCAGCTGCATGAGGAGCGGCAGCAGATGTTCCGAAGAAATTAGGGAACAAGTCACCATCAACATTCGGTCCCGATAAAAACACTGTGGTGTTTCCGCCATTAGGCGCAATCAAATCAGGCTTGCTGCGAACAACGCCATCAACAATAGTCCCTCCCCTTGATGAGAAATCTTGAACGGTAGGAGGGGAAACACCATAAGCAGGAGTGTTGAAATAATTAACGGCACCAACTGTGATCGCACTCTCAGCATTGGCCTGACCAACAATTGTTGAAGTTCCGGTTGCATATTCATTAAACACCAGTTCGCCACGGAATACAACCATTTTAACGCGTGCAGTTTGTGATCCTGCAGCTCTCACAATGGTAATGTTTGCGTTAACCGGATTAGTGCCGGGCACAATAAATGGCAACACCTCAATTGGATCACCACCAAGATTGTTTCGGTTGAATCCGAAGTAAGTGGTACCGTATGCATTTGTTAAATAAATATCAAAATCATTAACTGTTCCTGTTGAAGTTTGTCCCAGAGAATAAATGGAATCCTGCCATTGCAAAACAATTGTATAATTTCCCGGAGGAAGTGTGATGCTCTGTAAGTTATCGCCTCCGCCATAATCGTGAGCAAATCCAGATAAACCTAATGGAGGTGCTATTGGATTGAAGTTAGCTTCATACGATTTAGAATCAAAGTTACCTGCAGCAACAAAATACGATACTCCGAGTGCAGAAACAGAATCAACTGCTTTTGCAATAACTCCATCCTGAAAGAATGGTGAGGTGAGGAAGCTGATATCATCAGCAATCACATCACAACCTGCCTGCGCACATTCAATAACACCAGCGGCAAGATCACCTTCACTGATAACTCCCGTTCTGAATCCTAAATCGGCACCCGGGGCAATGTCGTGAATCAGTTGCAACATGGCTCTGCCCTCATCGGTTTTGTTTCCGTAAGGGAAGTCCTGAATAATGTGAACCGGAGTGTTTCTGTTGTCAGGATTGCCGGGTCCCGGTAAATCACCATTCACCACATTAGCAGCTGCAGGATTTCCTAAAACGGTATTGTAACTGTCGGAAAGAACACAAACTTTTACGCCGGTACCATCAACACCGAATGCCGGTCTTACATTTTGCGTTCCCTGAGCAGTATCTCCTTGTGTGGTTGTAATCCCACTGTTGGTTAATGCCGGATAAACAGGCCGCACGTAGTTGATTAATAAAGATGCAGGTGCTATTGAAAGGTTAGGCAGGTTTGCGATAGGGAATTTACCCGTAATAATTAACGGATTTAATCCATTAGGAATGGTATCAGTTAAATAATATCCGGTTGTTTGATAAATTAAATTTTTAAGATTTTGTGTTTGGCCCACAAGGGAAATAATTTCGATCCACACCGTGTCGCCGGCAAAAGTGAAGATATCGTTAATGGTATCGGAACCAAAGACGTAATTTTCGTATAGTGAACTCAGCTCACATCCGAGGTTCCCGTAAAATTTACCACCCGGACACGGAACATAATATGGAAGAATACATGGACCTTCTTCAATTGTTAGAGTGTCAATTGCAGAACATCCATTTGCGGGATTGGTAACGGTTAAGGTATAAATGCCCAATCCGTTTACAATCGGATTTGCAGTATTTCCACCCGAAACAATATTTCCTGTACCTGAAGTCGACCAGTTGAAATTAGCACCCGGTGTTGTTGAAGATCCCTGTAAAGTTACTTCGAGTATACTGCAGGTTAAGGCATTGCTTGAGCCGGCATTTGTGTTGGGTAATGACTGACTAGTGGTTACCATGGCTACATCAGTGGCCGTGCAGGTTCCTGAAGTAACGGTAAGCGTATACGTTCCTGCTGCACTAACGGTTGGAGTTGCAGTGTTGGCACCTGAAACAATCATTCCTCCGTTGCCGGCAACCCAACTGTAAGAAACACCTCCGGTTGTGGAGGATCCATCCAATACCGCCGTAGCACTTGAACAGGAAATTACTTTGTCATTTCCTGCATTGGCATTTGGTGTTGCGCAACTTATAAATGGAGCAAAATTTATAGTAACACCATACTGAACGTTCACTTGCGTGCCGCTCCATAAGGCTCCTGTAAGCTGTGTACATCCGGCTCCTGAGCCAATGCTGATGGCTCCATAAGGTGCGTATGCAGTTCCTAACCATTTTGATGCATTAGGCAAATTAGCACCATTTGCAATTGAAAATGCAGTGCATCCGTTTGATGATCCTGATCCTGTTCCATGAGTTTCGAGGAATATGCGTGAAGCACTTCCGCCGTTCATCAAGGTAGAACTGTTTTTACCGAGATTTACGTTTCCATGAACATAAATCACAATATTTCCGCTAGCGAGATTCTGAAAGTTGAATTTTAAATTATTGCAACTTCCTGAATTGCTTATCGATTTGAAAACATAAACTCCGGGGCCTGAAAAAGTAACGGTTTTGCTTCCGGTAAGAAGCATATCTTTATAGCTTCCGGGTGTTATGGTTGATGTAGAAGTTACGTTTGTGGTTCCAAATGCCGGAAATGTGATAGGCGTTGGTAGGGCAGGAAGTACAGGCAAATTTGGATTTCCTATAACATGCCCGCCTCCCGGTACAGGACCCGAATAAGTTGCTCCGGTAGGTCGTGTGACCACACCTGAAACGGTTCCACCACTTATAGAAATGTTTCCTTTTACATCCACGTTGCCATTGATAGCACCATTGGATCCTTTAGAAAAAATGGTTCCTGTAGTAACCGGAACGTTGGCTGCACTAACGCTGCCATTAACTGTGTTGGAGTTGGCAAGTATCACTTTTCCACCACTGTGAATGTTGCCACCAAATGTCATGGTGCCGGTTGTTTTTACAAGCACATAACTTCCGGTTTTTCCTCCGGTAATGTTGGAGGCTGAACCAATTTGTACCGCATAGCCGGGAGAGGCCGGTGTGGATCCTCCTGCCGGTTGTGTTCCGTTTCCGGAGAACAACACAAAATCCGTAATTGGAAGATTTTGCGTGAGTCCAATCATAGGAATCAACATGATTGTTAACAGGCAGAATGTAAAGAACCAGGTTGATTTCAATTGCGAGAATTTAACAATTGAAAACTTAGTGCCTTTGGCACTTAAATTAAAAGTTCTCATTTTTTTTAGGGGGTTAAGGGGGTTAAGGGGTTAGCAAATTTAAATAAAAATTCCAATATCAGTCAAGTGTGATTTGTAAGTATTCTCAAAAAATTAAACTTTTGTCATGATTTATGGGGTTAAATGTCAGATTTGTGAGGGTTAGCATTAATTTAAAGTTAAATAATTGTAAATCAAATATTTGGATTTGCGCCGACAAAAAAAATTTTGAGAATGAAAATGAAATTGGAGGTTTATTAATTAGCTGGGTTTTGTTAATTTTGCCATCTATGACAATCGATCAATTAAACGAGTTAAGGGAAAGAATTACTGCCCTGAGGAGGCATCTTTGACATCGACAAAAAGCTGCAGCTGTTAACTGAGGAGGAACAGCTAACACACGCTCCCGATTTTTGGAATGATCCTAAAAGAGCCGAGCGAATCCTCAAACAAATCAAAGAAAAGAAAACCTGGACCGATAATTTCAAGCAGAACGAAACTGCTGTTGAAGACACCGGTGTTTTGCTGGAATTTTTTAAAGCCGGCGATATTACCGAAAAGGAACTGGCAGAACAATTTAAAAAAGCAACCGCCCTTATCGAAGACTTGGAGTTTAAGAATATGCTCAGTGGCGAAGAAGACCACCTTGATGCAGTTCTCACTATCAATTCAGGAGCCGGAGGTACCGAAAGTCAGGATTGGGCCGAAATGCTCATGCGTATGTACATCCGCTGGGGCGAACGCCATAAATTAAAAATTACCGAAATTGAACGCACCGATGGTGATGGTGCCGGGATCAAATCCTGTACCTTGGAATTTGAGGGCTCTTTTGCTTATGGTTACCTGAAAAGTGAAAACGGTGTACATCGCCTGGTTCGCATTTCTCCCTTCGATTCCAACGCTCGCCGACATACTTCTTTTGCCTCTGTCTTTGCCTATCCACTTGTTGACGATACTATCAATATCGAAATTAAAGATGCCGATATCAGTATCCAAACTTCCCGTTCGGGTGGTGCCGGTGGTCAGAATGTAAATAAGGTCGAGACTAAAGTTCAGCTTACCCACCATCCTACCGGAATCGTGGTGGTTTGTCAGGTAGAAAGAACTCAGGGTGGAAACAAAGAGCGTGCATTTCAAATGCTTCGTTCCCAGTTATACGAACTGGAAATCCGCAAAAGAAACGAAGCCAAAGCCGTCACCGAAGCAGGCAAAATGAAAATTGAATGGGGATCACAAATACGTAGTTATGTGTTCCACCCTTATAAATTAGTTAAAGATAACCGTACCGATTATGAAACCTCCGACGTGCAGGGAGTGATGGACGGCGACCTCGACGAATTTATGAAAGCATACCTCATGGAATTCGCCACCGTGAAGTAACCGGTAACCAGTAACCAGTCGGCAGTCGTCAGTAACCAATACTTAGGAGAGCTTGTAGCCAATAACTAACTAACTAACTAACTAACTAACTAACTAATCCTTCCCTTGCTCAAAGTATACTTCAAGCCCAACTGCTCCACCTGCCGCACTGCTTTGCAGCTGATGAAAAGTAGCACCAAAGAGAAAATTGAGACAATAGAATACCTGATTGAAACACCTACTGTTGCTGAGTTGAAGGAGATTGTGAAAATGTTGGGTATTAAACCGGAAGAGTTGGTGCGAAAAAAAGAAGCGCTCTACAAAGAAAAATACGAAGGCAAAAAAATCACCGGTGTTCAATGGCTGAAAATATTGAACCAAAATCCCATCCTCATCGAACGACCTATCATTATTAAAGGAGACAAAGCCATTATTGGAAGACCCGTTGAAAAAATTGTAAACTTTGTAAAATAATAATAATTTTGGGAAGGAAACTTCTAAGTTGTAAGTTTTATGTTGTATGTTGTATGTTGTATGTTGTATGTTGTATGTTGGAAGTTGAGTGGGCGAAAATAATAATCTAAAACTTGTCCCTTGTCAACTTTACACTCGTCAACTTTACACTCGTCACTTGACACTCAACTAAAGAACCCAAAACCCAAAGAACTAAAGAACTAACATGTATAGAATAGAAAAAGATACAATGGGTCAGGTACAGGTACCGGCCGATAAATACTGGGGTGCTCAGACGCAGCGCTCGATTGAGAATTTTAAAATCGCTGAGGATATAAATAGAATGCCGAAGGAGATTATTAAGGCTTTTGCTTATTTGAAGAAAGCTGCAGCTCTGACAAATTTTGATGCCGGTGTTTTGTCTAAGGAGAGTTGTGATTTGATTGGGAAAGTGTGTGATGAAATTTTGGAAGGAAAATTAGATGATGAGTTTCCATTGGTAGTATGGCAAACCGGATCCGGTACGCAGTCAAACATGAACGTGAATGAAGTGGTTGCTTATCGTGCCCATGTGATCAGTGGCGGAAAACTTGCTGATGAGAAAAAAATTATTCATCCAAATGATGATGTCAATAAATCACAATCATCTAACGATACTTTCCCTACCGCTATGCACATTGCTGCATACAAAATGCTGGTAGATGTAACGATTCCGGGATTAAAAAAACTTCGAGATACGTTGTCGGCGAAGTCGAAGGAATTTATGAGTGTGGTTAAAATTGGCCGCACACATTTGATGGATGCCACACCGCTGACGTTAGGTCAGGAAATTTCCGGTTATGTGTCGCAACTCGATCATGGCATTCGTGCCATTGAACACACCTTGCCTCATCTTGCTGAACTCGCTTTGGGCGGAACAGCTGTTGGAACAGGTATTAATACACCCAAAGGTTATTCTGAAAATGTTGCCCGCCACATTGCACAATTAACATCAATTCCATTTATCACTGCTGAAAATAAATTCGAAGCACTGGCCGCACACGATGCAATAGTGGAAACCCACGGCGCACTCAAAACTGTTGCCTGCAGCTTAATGAAAATAGGTAACGATATCCGTTTACTCGCATCCGGACCCCGTTGTGGTATCGGCGAAATTTCTATTCCCGATAACGAACCCGGCTCCTCCATCATGCCCGGAAAAGTGAATCCTACCCAGTGCGAAGCCATGACCATGGTGGCCGCCCAAATCCTTGGAAATGATGTAGCCATAAATGTAGGAGGGGCTACCGGTCACTTCGAACTCAACGTGTTCAAACCGGTAATGATCTATAATTTTTTGCACAGCGCACGTTTAATTGGAGATGTTTGTGTATCTTTCAATGATAAATGTGCCATCGGAATTGAGCCACTCCGTGAAAATATCAAAAAGAACCTCGAAAATTCACTGATGCTCGTTACTGCGCTCAACACTAAAATAGGATATTATAAAGCAGCAGAAATCGCCCAAACTGCCCATAAACAAGGCAAAACTCTCAAACAAACCGCCATCGATCTTGGCTACGTCACCGCCGAACAATTCGACGAATGGGTTAAACCGGAGGAGATGGTTTATTAGTTTACGAGGCCTCCGAAGCTCTAGTGGAAATCTTGATTATTATTCTAAAGAGCTCAGGATGATTGGTTCTTGGTTTTTGAGTAAGTGATAGGTGGTTAGCAGTAAGTAGTAAGTGATTGGTACTGGTCACTAAATCACTGGTCACTAAAACATCGGTCAATGGTCACTAAGTCAACTTGTCACTTATCACTCGTCACTTGTCACTCGTCACTTGTCACTGGTCACTAAGTCAACTTGTCACTTATCACTCGTCACTTGTCACTCGTCACTTTAAACTTGTCACTTGTCACTCGTCACTTTAAACTTGTCACTCGTCACTTGTCACTTTAAACTTGTCACTTAAGTTCATAAAATATGCTTCTTATAAAAAACGCATCTATAGTTAATGAAGGCTCCATCAAGGTGGGGGATGTGCTTGTTGTGGACGGAAGGATTGAGAAAGTAGGGGAGAATATTGGGGTTAGTTCTTCTGCTAAGGTAATAGAGATTGATGCTACGGGATTGCACCTTTTCCCCGGTTGTATCGACGATCAGGTGCATTTTAGGGAACCGGGTCTGACACACAAAGGTGATTTGTTTACCGAATCGCGAGCTGCTGTTGCAGGAGGAGTGACTTCTTTCATGGAGATGCCCAACACAGTTCCAAATGCACTTACCCAGGAATTGCTGGAGAATAAATATCAATTGGCTGCGAACCGCTCGATCGGGAATTTTTCTTTTTTCATGGGAGTCTCCAACGATAACATTTCGGAGGTACTTAAGACTAATCCAAATGATGTTTGTGGCGTTAAAATTTTTATGGGATCATCTACAGGAAGTATGCTGGTAGATAATGAAAGGACTCTGGAAACAATTTTTTCCAGTTCACCTGCCTTAATAGCCACCCATTGCGAAGATGAGGCAACTATCTTAGCCAACCTCCAGGAATTTAAGCAGGAATTCGGTGAGGAATTATCAGTGAAATTTCATCCATTGATTCGCTCTGCAGAAGGTTGTTATATGTCGAGCCATGTGGCCGTTGGACTTGCAAAAAAGTACAACTCACGACTTCATATTCTTCATATATCAACAGCAATGGAGACCGAACTTTTCAAGAACGATCTGCCTCTTGAGCAGAAAAAAATTACTGCCGAGGCTTGCATTCACCACTTGTGGTTTTCGGATGCTGATTATGCAACATTAGGAAATTTGATCAAGTGGAATCCTGCTATAAAAACGGCGACCGATCGTGATGCTATCTGGAAAGCACTTCTTGATAATCGCATCGATGTAATCGCCACTGATCATGCTCCGCATACACTCGAAGAAAAATCGCGCAGGTACCTGGATGCTCCCTCCGGAGGACCACTGGTGCAACACGGTCTTATTGCCATGCTCGAATTTTACCATCGTCAGAAAATATCTCTGGAAAGAATCGCTCAGAAAATGGCCCATTCGGTGGCAAGATGTTTCCGCATCGTCGATCGTGGTTTTATTCGTGAAGGTTATTTTGCCGATCTGGTACTCGTGGATCTGAACAAACCTTATACCGTTACCAAAGAAAATTTATTGTACAAATGCGGCTGGTCACCCTTCGAAGGAACTACTTTCCGCTCATCGGTAACCCATACTTTTGTAAATGGAAACCTCGTGTATCATGATGGTTTAATTAAAGAAGGAACCACCGGCATGAGAATGAAATTTGATAATATGTAAAAATCAGAGCAACCACTTTTAGAATGAAAAATATATTAATAGCGTTACTAATGTTGGTGTTTACATCATGCGGCCCCGATGCCCCTGAGCCCCCTTCCGGTACCATTCCCAAAGACACCATGATCTCCCTTCTTGCCGATGTTCATGTTGCCGAATCCAGACTATTATTAAGCGGAGAATTCCTAAACAACCACCAGGTTAAATCGGCCTACATGCAGCAAGTCCTAGCAAAATTCAACATCGATACCACCCGTTTCAATCAAAGTTTTTCCTACTACACCTCCCGGCCCGATGAATTCGAACAGATGTATGAACACATCATGGAGGAAATTAGCAAGCGACCCCATACCCCTGAAACAAAGTAATTTTGTCTTAGTGCCTTCTTCAGCCGTCAAGTTTATAAGTTGAGTTTTCAACAACAAATTCAAAACGTATAAATTCACCTCCTTATTTTTTTTAATTGCAGGTATATTCAAACATACTCCAATTTTTGCAAACCAAAATAAATATGCATTCGGGCATACAAATACACAAGCATTTATGCAAAGCAAATAAAATTGCATGCGCACATGCATCCAAATAAAAATGCATTTATGCGAACATCCAAATAAAATTGCATCTATGCATACATCTAAATAAAAATGCATTTATGCATATATCCAAATAAAAATGCATTTATGCATACATCCAAATAAAATTTCATTTATGCATATATCCAAATAAAAATGCATTTATGCATACATCCAAATAAAATTTCATTTATGCATATATCCAAATAAAAATGCATTTATGCGAACATCCAAATAAAAATGCATTTATGCATATATCCAAATAAAAATGCATTTATGCATACATCCAAATAAAAATGCATTTATGCATTCATCCAAATAAAAATGCATTTATGCATACATCCAAATAAAATTTCATTTATGCATATATCCAAATAAAAATGCATTTATGCATATTTATTTGAAAGGTCGAGCGAAGCCGAGACCGGCAACCGTCACGGTGAGCGAAGCCGAACCGCGAGCGAGCGAGCGAGCAAGCAAACACCGCAAAGCAGACCGGCACACTATCCTGCCTGCTGCAGGCACGAAGCGCCGCAAGGAGCTTGTCGTGCCGATACCCCACTCACTCACCCCGCAACATTTATCTCCGCAAACTTTTCCAAACCACAAAACCAAATAAACTAAAACCTACTTCAAATACCCATCCAGCCATCTAAAAAATTCCCTTTGCCACAGCACACTGTTTTGCGGTTTAGTTACCCAATGATTTTCATCCGTAAAGGACAAGAAACGGGCAGGAACATTTTTTAATCGTGCTGCAGAAAATGCTTCCATTCCTTGGCTCAAGGGAACCCTGAAATCTTTGTCGTTGTGAATGACAAGAATAGGAGTGTCCCAGTTGCCGACAAATTTGATCGGGTTAAAGGCGGTATAACTTTTTGGTTGAGGTTTATCAAAATACGATCCTCCCATATCGAAGTCGGCGAAGAAAACCTCTTCGGTGACGCCATACATGCTCTCGAGGTTGAACACACCACAATGTGAAATAAATGTTTTGAAACGCTTGTTATGATTTCCTGCCAGCCAGTAAACTGAGTATCCGCCAAAGCTAGCACCAACAGCACCCAGCTTATCTTTATTCACATAATTTTCTTTGCTCACATCATCAATGGCACTCAGCAAATCATTCATTGCCTGTCCGCCCCAGTCGCCTGAAATCTGACGATTCCACTCTTCTCCAAAAGAGGGCAATCCTCTTCTGTTTGGTGCAACAACGATATATCCGTTAGCGGCCATCAGTTGAAAATTCCATCGGTAAGAGAAAAATTGCGACACCGTACTTTGTGGTCCGCCCTGACAATATAATAATGCCGGATATTTTTTTGCAGGATCAAAATCGGGAGGATAAATCACCCAGGTAAGAATCTCTTTTCCATCGGTGGCTTTCACCATTCTCTTCTCTACTTTACCCATCTTTACTTTTGCAAGCAGATCTTTATTGGTGAAAGTAATTTGTGTCGACACCCCTGTTTTAGGATCCACTCTGAACAATTCATTGGGCATTGAGATGTTCATGACAGAGGTAACAATCACCGGATTTTTCCCATCGCTGCTTAACGAATATGCTGTAATATCGGCTACATCTTTAGTAAGCTGACGAATTTGCTGAGCGCCTTTGAGGTAGGAATCAAGTACCCATAACTGATCGGTGGCATTGATGCCGGATGTAAAATAAATCAGTCTGCCATCTTTTGACCACGTTGCGGCTTCTACACTATAATCGAATCCTGTGGTGAGTTCTGTTTTGGTATTTGTTTTGAAGTCGAGCTGAAAAATACGGTTGCGATCGGCTTCGTATTTGGGTGTTTGCATGCTCAGCCAGATCAATTTTGAACCGTCGGGTGAAAAAGAAGGTTTCACATCGTAACCAGGCATTCCTTCAGAAATATTAACAGTTGTTTTCGCACTCAAATCATAAATATATATATCAGAATTGGTGCTCGTCGCATACGCTGCTCCGGAAAGTTTTTTGCAGGTGTAAGCAATTTTAGAGCCATCGGCACTCCACGCAATTTGATCCTCATCGCCGAAAGGCTTGAGGGGACTATCAAACGCTTCTCCTTTCATAATATCGGTACCGGCACCAATGAGCGAGCCATTATCGGACTGGTAAGTAGTCACAAAAACATGACTGTAACTCTCATCGGCCCAGGAGTCCCAGTGGCGATACATAAGGTCGTCGTAAATGCGGGCACTTGCTTTAGGAAGATCAGGGTATCTTTCGGCAATAGTTTGTCCGATTTTTACATCCATCGCATACCACAATTGATTTCCGTTAGGAGCAAATCCATAAGCTGAAATATCACCCTCGAGGTTACTAACCTGTTTTTTATTTTTTCCGTCGATATCCATTTCCCACATCTGGGTTTTACCGGATTTAGAGGAGAGGTACATAATTTTTTTACCGTCGGGTCTCCATCTTGCGGTGTTGTCGTTATCGGG
>Ga0105046_10002252_pt1 | contig 30422 bp, 29 predicted proteins | sample MAT03_FD_78385 | JGI IMG/M metagenome (GOLD analysis project Ga0105046, IMG submission 78385) | Freshwater microbial communities from Lake Fryxell liftoff mats and glacier meltwater in Antarctica - MAT-03 (megahit assembly) | ecosystem: Environmental > Aquatic > Freshwater > Ice > Liftoff...
TATGATCCTATGCTCGTCTCAAAGCAGAATCGTTACTTAAATATGTATGAATTACATTTCTTTATTGTACGTTTATGATTTTTCCTAAGAGACTTTGTAGTAAAGAAAATTGATTTTATGGAAGCCAAGAGGGGTGGTGATTTTAATACTCTTTGCAAATGCTTATAGTGCGCTTTTGCCAACTAAACAATACAATTCATTTTTTCTTCATTTTCTTTCCCATACCTATTCTCTATAGGTTATGCTGAAGAGGTAAAAGTCATTACCCTGTTACCACCTACCACCGCTCCGAACCATCTACTTCCCCTGCATCATCCCTGTTTTCCCTGCTTGCTTCCCGAGATGCTATCTTTTGCTGCTCCCGCTCTATCACCAATGCAGCAATGATGCGACCAGCATCTGTTTGCGGATGCTCCTGCAAAAGTGTTTTTAATTTTTTTTCGTTGATATCCATCCTGTACAATAACTGTATCAACCGATCGTAATGATGCAAGATCATTTCATTGATGGCCGCGGCCAGGGCCTGTTCCATCTGATACAGATCACCTATTACAACAGGTAGCTCAAACTGCGACTGTATTTCTTTTATCAATAAATGGTCGTTGCTCATACAAGTTATGTTGAATGACAGACAGTTAATTGGTTACTTTTCCTTTTTTATTCAGCAATTCAAAAAAATCATCCAGGTTATAATTTGAAGTTTCTACCACCGTTTTTTTAAAGTCTTCCGGATAAGGGTGCTTGAATTTCCATTGGTCAAAATATGCTTTTAATGCCGCATCCGTTTTTTGGCGGCCAATCACCACTTCTAACACATACATCCATACCGCCGTTTTAATGTACACTACCGTTCCATAATTTTCTTTGTCTTTGAAATCCGCAGAAGCCGTGCCAATCGGTTCTTCCATGGGTATTTGTTGGTTCATAATGTTGTAGAGGATGGCCAGAAACTCATCGGCATTTTTTTTCTTCACTTCCTCTGGTATGGCATCGCCAAAAATAGAATTGGCCCTGTATTTTTCTGCCTCATACCTAAACTGATAATAGGTATTGATGCCTTCATCCATCCAAGGATGGTCCCGTTCATTAGAAGCCAATATCCCATAAAACCAGTTGTGGCCTACCTCGTGGGTGATCACAGCATCCAACCTTTTTTGGTCTGCTTCCGGACTGGTGATCATCGTCACTGTAGGATATTCCATCCCGCCAGAAGTTTGGTTTTTTGGACCCTCCACCGCCTTTACAGTAGCGTAAGGATATTCGCCTAGCCAGCCTGAATATTTACGAACGGCATCTTCTACAAAATGACTGGCATGATACCATTGATCTGCCGATCTAACATCGTGAAAAGCAAACGCCTCGCTGATAGCGCCCGATGCCAATCGAAGGGTGTCGTATTGCACCACAAAATCTTTACTGGCAAACCAGGCAAAGTCATGAATATTTTTTTCCGTAAACTGAAGGGTTTTCATAGAAAAAGATTTGTTAAAGCGCACTCTTTCTGGCTTTGCTTTTTTTAAAGCATTTTTGATGGCTTCCTTTTCTGAAATGCCTGCAATCGTTTGGTCGAACAACAACCGATTGGCGGCACCTGTTTGTTTATATGCTTCCAACTCAGCAGTGTTTTGCAGGTTACCCGTGGCGGCTACAATGTAATCGGACGGCAAGGTTATGCTCACATCAAAACTGCCAAACTCACTGTAAAATTCACCCTGATCAAGGTAGGGCATTTCATGCCATCCTTTAACATCGTACACAGCCGGCTTTGGATACCATTGCGAAATCATGTAATAATTATCTGAATGCCCCAGCCTCGAGAAATAGCCAGGCAGCTTTACATAAAATGGGGTAGCTACCGCTATTTTTTCACCCGGAAATAAGGGCTCTCCCAAAGGCAGTTTAATGATATCAATGTGTTGAGGATGGGCTTCAATGGGGGCGGCTTTACCGTTGATAGTAAAGGACAAACTATCCATATATCCTTTTTCTTTAAACGCCTTCAATCTTTTTTTTCCTTCTTTATCAGCAGCCACTTGTTTGTACAAAGCGGTTTCATTATTCTTATAAGCATTGGGCCAAATGTGCAGCCAAATAAAGTTCAAGGTATCTGGTGAGTGGTTGATGTATTCAAAACTAATATTCGCTTTGATCGAATGCTCCTTGTCGTTGAGCGTTGCTACAATGCGGTAATTGACTTCCTGTTGCCAGTACTTGTTTTCTTGTGCAATGCTATGAAAGTTACTGAAGCAGAACAGGTGTAGGGCAAAGATCGTTTTTTTCATATTTGATGGGATTGAAATTGGTTTTCAATATTATGCAATTTTGCGCTGACTAAAAAAAGGGAATTTAGAAACGCTCCAGCACTCCGAGTGCAAACAAGGCGTAATCAAATTTAGCCGGATCTTTTGGATCAATGCTTTTCATCAGTTGAGTGAGCTCAACAGCCGTTTGCCAGTCGGTAGGTCGCCTTTGAATCAAGTTAAAATGTCTGGCTACCCTCGCCACGTGTACATCTAACGGGATCACCAGTTGCGAAGGCTGTATGCCCTTCCACAACCCAAAATCTACGCCATGCTTGTCTTTTCTCACCATCCAACGTAGGTACATATTGATTCTTTTGCAGGCCGATTTTTTGGCCGGACAAGCAATGTGTTTTAAGGTTCTGCTAGGTACATCGGGTAAAGAAAAGAAATAAGTGTAAAAACCATTCAGCGCATTTTCTATGTTTTCATCGTTGGGCTGCATCCATCGGGTAAAGGCAGTTTCAAGACTATCATGTTGACGGTAATGAAAATGAAAAAATGAAACAAAGTAGAGGAGATCAGTGTCTGTAAATGTTCTGTGTTTAAATCCTAGCAATCGTTTGAGGTCGCCGCTTTGGTGTTGCATACAAAATTCATGCGGAGCATTATCCATCCGCATCATCAACTCATTGCATTTTTGTATGATGGTGGTACGATTGCCCCATGCAAAAATAGCCGCAAAAAAACCGGCTATTTCAATGTCTTGTTTTTTGGAGAATTGGTGCGGAATGCAAATGGGATCTGCTGCAATAAAATCAGGCTGGTTGTATTTTTTTACTTTGTCGTTTAAAAAAACAACCAGTGCTGATGTGATCATTCCAGTATTTTATGTAGGATGTTCATTCCTAATTTGTCGGAAGTTGCATTGCTGTTGAACTGGTTGATCACCACCAATACATATTGCCCCGTTTCTTTTACAAAAGCACAAAAAGTTGAAAATCCATAAGTACCACCATTGTGCCAATAAATATCTGCACGATCTTTCTTTTTGCTGACATGCCATCCCCGACCAACCGATAGCGAGGGATTCAACGTTACAGTAGGGGTAGTGAGTTGATTGATGATGGCTTTGACATCTTGCCGGATAGGTTGGCTCATCGTTTCTAAATACTTTTTCATTTCCTCGCCGGTACACTTCAAGCCGCCGGCTGGGGCCAACACATTCATGTTCCAATATTCGGCAGCGGTGCTGTTGTCGATATAGCCCTGGCTCTTATTCTGCGATTGTTCGAGCGTGTTGTTTTTATCAACCATTTGAAAGGGTAGAAAAATGTATTGATCCAACAAAGCCGCATAACTTTTACCAGAAATTTTTTCTGCCAGCACACCCGCTAATCCTGCACCCAGGTTAGAGTATTCATAAGTCCCTTGTATTTTTGGTGTGGCTGTACGGAGATAAGTAAACAATTGATTGGAATCATAATTTTCATAAGGCTGCAACGACATTTCACTCACGTCTAAATTTTCGGGTAAACGTGGAAATCCAGATGTATGGTTCATTAAGTGTACAAACCGAATGTCACCCAACTGTGTATTGCTTTGAACACTCTCAGGCAAATAGGGGAGGATACTACTGCTGTCTGCAATATGGTGGTCTCTTAGCACGCTCATCAAAGTATATGCTGTGAATGTTTTGGTGATGCTCCCGATTTCAAAAAAAGTTTTCATGTCGAACGTCTTTTTTTGATCGGGCTGTGCAAAGCCAATGCTGTAATTTCCATAGCTGCTGCCATTGCCGTACACAACAAAAATGCCAGGCACTTTGGCTTTTGAAAAAGCGGTATCTGTTTTCTCTTTGATCCATGTTTCTAAGCTCTTGGGCTCTTGTGAGAACCCAATAGTAGGAAGTAAGCTGACTACCAACCCAACAAATAAACGGATACTTTTTAAATGGAACATATTATTGAATGGCTTGTTTGAGGTCTTCGATTAAATCTCCTGCATCTTCAATGCCTACGCTGAGTCGGATCAAGCCGTCGCTCAATCCGTTTTTGATTCGCTCGGCTCTCGGAATACTTGCATGGGTCATACTGGCCGGATGGTTGATGAGTGATTCTACGCCACCCAAACTTTCTGCCAGCGAAAATAATTTCGTGGAGGAAAGTACTTTGGTGGCCGCTTCTACACTTTCATCTTGCAAAGTAAAACTCATCATGCCACCAAAATCACGCATTTGTTTTTTGGCAATATCGTGGTTGTAATGGTCTTCGAAACCACACCAATATACTCTTTTTACTTTTGGATGGCTGCGCAAAAAGTTCGCTACCAATGCACCGTTTTCGCAATGCTGCTTCATGCGGACATGCAATGTTTTTATGCCGCGCAACACCAGGAAGCAATCCATAGGACCAGGAACGGCGCCACAACTTTTTTGGATGAAATACAATTGTTCTCTCAAAGCCGGATCGTTCATCACCAAGGCTCCTTGTATTACATCACTGTGGCCGCCAAGGTATTTGGTAGAAGAGTGCATCACAATGTCGGCACCCAAATCGAGCGGATTTTGCAAATAAGGAGAAGCAAAGGTATTGTCGACACACAACCAGGAACCTGCTTTTTTCGAAATGGCCGCCACTGCTGCAATGCCAGTAATATTCATCAATGGGTTGGTAGGCGTTTCGATCCAGATGAGTTTGGTTTTATCAGTAACTACTGCTTCAATGTTTTTAACATCAGTGGTATCTACATATATAAATTTGATGCCGAATTTTTCGAATATTTTAGTGAAGAGCCGGTAAGTGCCACCATACATATCGTTGGCCGCAATTACTTCGTCGCCGGGGCTCAATAATTTGATCACTGCATCTGTAGCGGCAACCCCGCTACTAAAAGCCAATCCAAATTGTCCGTTTTCGATGATGGCCAATGCCTCTTCCAGCGCTTTGCGGGTTGGGTTCTGACTGCGTGCATACTCAAAACCCTGGTTCACGCCCGGTGCAGATTGTACATAGGTAGAGGTTTGATATATTGGTGTCATGATTGCACCGGTACTAGGATCGGGTGTAGAACCTGCGTGAATAAACTTAGTGGCTGTTTTTTTTGAGGAAAGATCGTTCGTACTCATATCGAAAAGTTAAGTGAGCAGCAAAAATAAATATTATATAAGCAAAGTGTCGTTAATTATTCGCTTTGTTTTATAAGAGTTGTGCGGCACACAGGTAACGCCAGTCGTAATTATTGGCAGCATGGGCGCCCAAAGGGTTTACTTTTTTTAACATTACCGAAGGTTTCAGTACGCCCGCATTCACCATTTTTTTTCTAGATTCCTGTACATACTCAGTAAGTATTTCATTCCGCATCCATTTTTGCTGTGGGGGTTCATAACCGATCTTATCGGTTCTCCACAATACTTGATCGGGTAGTTTGCCCTGCATGGTTTTTCTTAAAATGTATTTCGTGTACCCATCTCTAATTTTATAAGAGGACGGTAAGGAAAAAACAAACTGAACCAACTCTGCACTTAAAAATGGTAGCCGCACTTCTACGCCGTGTGCCATGCTGTTTCTGTCAGAAAAACGAAGCAATTCTTCCAGCCCGTTTTCCATCACATTAAAATAAAGGATGTCATTCAGTTTGGTCACGATGGGTTTGTGAATCCCATCCCATTCTCTTCCTTTTACAACAGAAAGCATTTCTTTGCTGATATCAGGATGGTGAGCGATGTGGTGAAACTCTCTTTTTTCGAGGGCGATGGAAGTATGCGAAGGCAGGTATGCTGATAAAATGTTTTTAATACCCCAATACAAATCCATATGATGTTGCTTGAACAGCTGCCGTTCTTTTTTTGCACGAGCAAATTTATTGTGGCTGATCAATTCTTGCAGAAACCAATGCAAATATTTATTGTAACCGGCCAATACTTCATCGGCTCCTTGCCCGTCAATTAATACAGGTACATTGTGGTTAGCAGCGGTTTCAAACACTTTGAATTGTGCGTAAATACTGGAAGAAGGAAAAGGTTCTTCCTGGTGATGACAAAGTTTTTCAAAATCAGCAATCAAGCCGTCGGCGGTTGGATACACTTTGTGATTGTTAATGCCAAAATGTTGAATCATATCATCAATGTACACCGATTCATCTTTTTCAAAGCCGGGGAATACGGCAGAAAATGTTTGAAATTTTTCTGGCGAAAGATGCTCCAGCATACAACCCGTGAGCGCACTGCTGTCTAGTCCACCACTCAAGCTGGATCCAATGGTTACATCACTTCGCAATCTTTTTTGCACAGAATCTCTCAGCAAAAAATCAAATTGCTCCATGATGTCATCGGCTGATATTTTGGTAATGGTATGCCTATCGATATCCCAATAATTTACCACATGCATTTTAAAACTATTTCCATCTAGCAACAGATAATGTGCGGGTTGCAATGAGGTGATGTTGCTATAAAAAGTTTGTGATTTATCGCTGGGGTTTTGAACATATCCCAGCGTAAGGTAATTAAGCAACATTTTTTTTTCGATCAACTTCGGAACGCCAGCTGCCCAAAGTGCTTTCATTTCGCTGCCAAAAACAAAGAGCTTGTCTTCGAGGGCATAATAAAATGGTTTTTCACCAAATCGATCTCGGGCTGCAAATAGTTGTTGCTCCTGTTGATCCCAAATGGCAAAGGCAAACATACCATCTAAATACCGAAGGCATTTTTCTTTGTATTTGTCGTAGGCTGCCAGTATCACTTCGGTATCAGACTTGGTTTTAAACTGATAACCAAATTTTTTTAAGTCTTGTTTTAGTTCGATATAATTGTATATCTCTCCATTATAGGTGATGGTGTAACGGGAGGCAAAGTGCATAGGTTGTGCAGCTGCTTGGGAAAGATCGATGATAGCTAGGCGGCGATGTGCCAGCCCTGCTGTGCGCCTTTCGTTTACCCAAAAACCTTCCCCATCTGGTCCGCGATGGGCGATAGACTTTGCCATGCGACCCAACAATTCGTTGTAATTAATAGTTTGATCAGAAGAGATTATACCAGCTATGCCACACATATTGTAAATATAAGGAGTGCTTGACTGTAAAAGAGTTTCGGTGTTGCTTTTTCTATGATTTTGAAAAGTTGATGGGCAGTATTACTTTGATGCTATCCCATGCTATGATCAAGTCTGCGCCATAATAAGCGGGTTTAAATACCATCGTAAAATCTTCCAATGCTGGCTTTTGTTCCTGCACTGGCAGCTCTATGCGTGTGATATCCTGGTCGGGATCAACGTGCAATCCCCAGCTGTGCAAGTTGCTGTTTACCACAAGCACCCATCTATCTTCCTGCGGAATGCAATACAGCACATACCTTCCGGCGGACAGATTTTTATTATTGATCACCACAGGTTCGAAAAATTCAATTTCCGTAGATTCATTGGCGCCAAAACGCCAGGGTTGCCCGTACTTACACAAACTGTTTTCTGAATGGCTGAAAATGATTCGACCTTTTTTATGCGGCCTGCTGTAAATTACCCTCGCTACAGGGCCAGCTGTTTGTTGCGGCATGGCCATTTTAATTTGCGGGTATCCTTCCGGGTAATAACTCACATCCATCGGCGATTGATCTATCGATGAATAGGGATTTTTTCCGGAGAGCAGCGATAAGCTATCAGCATCTTTGGCGCCGGAATTGATAGCCTCCTGTTCTTTGTTTACACAACCTGCCATCCATATGATGCTACAACAAGAAATCAAAAAAAAGCAGGATACTTTTTGTAATTGGTACATATACAATTATTGTAAATAAATGGGCAGGTTTACTTTGGTATTGTCCCATGAAATATTCATGTTAAATCCGCTGCTGATCTTATCCAGCGAAATCGTAAATATTTCCACAGAATCGGTGATGGTTTGAACTGGTACGGTTATTTTAGCTACATCCTTTTTAGGATCATATCCAAATGAACCCCAGGTATCGTTTTCTTTGTTGAAGATGACGGTCCACTTATTTGCTTCTGGTATAGTGTACACCGTATAACGGCCCTTTTTTAGTTTGTAGCTGCCTATTTTCACATTTTGGAAAAATTCAATTTCAGTGGCTTCATTGGCTCCCAACCTCCACAATTTGCCATAAGCGATTAACTCTCCAAACACTACTCTGTCGCCCTTGCTGGGCCTGCTGTAAATCAATCTTGCCAGCAATGGACCGGCAGCCTTTCCTTGTATTTTGAGCATGGGAAAATTTTCCGGAAAATAACAAACATCCAGTGGAGATTTATCTAATGGAATAACTTTCGCTTGAGCAAAACCAGCTGCAGAGGCACAAAGAAAGCACATGGCTGTTAACAGGTGTTTCATATTTAATATTTTTTCAAAGATAAAAGAATCAATGTTCCGACAACTGTTGCAAAGTATGAATGGCAAATTTTTTAACATTCGGAAAAAACGCTTCGTATTGTTCCTGTATGTAATTTTTGTATTCTTTAAAAATTGCAAACGCAGTGTTACTATCTGAAATGTAAGCTGCCCGTCTCACCATCCCCGCCAAACTTTTTTGAATCCCATCTTCATACCTATAATGGTATAACCAGTTTTGTGAAACCATATAAGGTAACATGCTGGCAAACTTGGGTGGATATTCTTGCGTTGGGGAATGAAGTGCAGCATAAGTTCTTTGAGCAAAAGATTCTAGCACTTCGGCTGTTTCAAAAATACCAGCATCGTTGGCTAAAAAGTAGTCGTACACAATATCAGCGAACGCACCGGCGTACAAGCGGTAATGCGGCTTAAACAATGCGGCAATATTGCGGGTGGCTGGGTGCTGATCTGTATATTCATCGATGGCCCGGTGTAAACGAATACCAATCTGAACAGTTGGCCTATAATTATATTGCGTTTTTCCTTTTACATAATCACTCATCATATTGCCCGCCAGCACATCGGCATCTTCAAATGATAAGTATGCATGCGCCAAATAATTCATGTTTAAAGGTATGTCTATCCGGGCGGCTTTCGCCGCCGTTATTTTTTAATTGATGATACCTACATTTCATGCAATGCATTGCATTATACCGGCATGCTGCTTTTACATTAACGGCCATGCACCAATAACCAATCGCCCATTTTCTGTAAAACAACGGGTGAAATGGTTTCCTCCAATTCACCATACTCAGCCGCGGTACAAGTTTTGCAAGACTGAAACAAGTGATTCAATCCCGGCAAAGAAATAATATCGTATTGGGTAGATTTGCTTTTTTGAAGCGCAGTTTTAATGCCTTTCAGATTGGATGGCGCAAGGACTTGTATGTCTTTATCGCCATTCAATGCCAATACTTTGCACGACAACTTAGATAAATAAACCGCTGGATCAATCGATAAAAAATAACGAAACCATGTAGTCATCATTGGTTTCAACTGTTCACGAACGGCTACTGCTCTTTCGGCAACATTCTCCATATTCATCATCGTCAATATGCTGTCTGGTTGTTGTTTCGCCCATTCATTCGCGATCGCCAAGGCATTTGAAAAAATGGTGCCCGTGTCCTTGCTGCTGTTAATAGCCTTAGCCATTTCTTTAAAAAAGGAGCCTCCAATGGCTGCCGAAGAGGAATCTTCTCCCTGAGACAACATCACGGCTTCTACCTGTTCCCGCATCAGTTCGGGAGCGGGGGTGCTTGGACCAGCCAGCATTACAATAAAGGCAATATCTTTTCTTCGGGCGGCGAGCATGGGCGCTATCATGCCGCCTTCACTGTGGCCTATCAACCCAATGTGAGCGGTATCAATTTGTGGCTGTGATTTTAAAAAATCAATCGCTGCTTCTGTATCATTCGCAAAATCTGCCGTGGTACTTTCTTGAAATTTTCCGGTGCTTTTGCCCACACCTCTCTCATCGTAGCGCAACACGGCAAATCCTTTTTTGGTAAGATCGTCAGCAATCACCGCAAATGGCTTGTGTCCAAAAACGGTTTCGTCTCTGTCTTGCGGCCCGCTTCCAGTGATCAATATCACCGCAGGATAAGTAGGCGCCTTTACATAATCCACCCCAGGCAATGGTTTGGGATAAGTGAGTGTACCAGCTAATTTTATGCCTGCTGATTTGTTTTCAAAAGTAACTTCTTCTTCTTGATAGGGAAATGGAGGCTTGGGCGCTTGTGGTCTTTTAAGAGTGGAAACCGCCGCTACTTTTTTAAGTGGTAATGGAAGATCGGCCCCTTGGGTAAAAATACCATTGATGGAAGAGTCGTTGGTTAATTGCCCTCGAAAACTAATTCCAAATCTTTTTGCTTTTACATAAATACTATCCCCAAGGCTGTAACAGGTATCTGTGGGTAAAATGGCTTTTGTTTGATCCGGACTTTGAAAGGTTGCAGAGATCTTCCCGTCTTTTTCAGCAAAAATGAACACAATTCTCAATGGTGTTCCGGCCTGCAATCTTCCTTCCCAGGTGCCTTTGAAAGATTGTGCGCCGGCGTAAAAAGTAAGCGAGCTAAAAAATAGTGCCATCCATTGTTTCATAATAATGCTTTGTATGAAATTACGAAATAGCTGGTAGAATATGGTTATTGATCGTAGGCTTTTATGAGACCGTCTGTGTAAAAAGGACCAATTTTTTATGCCTTTAACTGCCCAAAAAAATTTACTTTTGTCGTCTAAAAATTTATACATGAGTAAAGGACCTGTTTCTAATTTTATAGAACACCATTACCGCCACTTTAATGCGGCTGCTTTAGTGGATGCTGCAAAAGGATATGTTACACACCTGGAAGAAGGGGGCAAAATGATGATCACCCTTGCAGGAGCCATGAGTACAGCCGAGCTGGGATTGAGTTTGGCAGAAATGATCCGTCAAGACAAAGTAGCCATTATCAGTTGCACGGGTGCCAATCTCGAAGAAGATGTGATGAACCTGGTGGCACACTCTCATTACAAAAGAGTACCCAATTACCGCGACCTTACACCGCAAGATGAGTGGGATTTATTAGAAAACCATTACAATCGGGTTACAGACACTTGTATTCCAGAAGAAGAGGCGTTCAGGCGTTTGCAAAAACACCTGGTAAAACAATGGAATGATGCAGCAGCCAAAGGCGAACGATATTTTCCGCACGAGTTTTTATACAAAACCGTTTTGAGTGGTGAACTGGAGCAGTATTATGAAATAGATCCTAAAAATAGCTGGATCGTAGCAGCAGCGGAAAAAAATATTCCTATCGTTTGTCCGGGTTGGGAAGATAGCACCACGGGTAACATTTTTGCTAGCTATGTAATTAAAGGGGAATTAAAAGCCGACTTGGTAAAAAGTGGCATTGAATACATGGTATGGCTGGCCGATTGGTATCGCAATAACTCTGCAGGAAAAGGGGTAGGATTTTTCCAGATTGGTGGCGGCATTGCGGGAGATTTCCCCATCTGCGTGGTACCCATGATGTACCAGGATCTGGAGTGGCATGATGTTCCATTTTGGAGTTATTTCTGCCAGATCTCCGATTCTACCACTTCGTTTGGTTCCTATAGCGGCGCTGTTCCCAACGAAAAAATTACCTGGGGTAAATTAGACATCAACACGCCTAAATTCATCGTAGAAAGTGATGCTACCATTGTAGCACCCCTAATCTTTGCATGGGTATTGGGTTGGTAAAATATGGGAAATAGAAACAGAAAAAAGCAGGGCACTTGTCCTGCTTTTTTGATGAAAGCAACAACCAACTGCCCAATTCATTGTTTAGATCATGGGATGAACAATAGACAAAAAATTAACATCGTTTGGTTTAAACGCGATCTGCGAATTACAGATCATGCACCACTATGTGCGGCACAGCAATCTGGTATTCCCTTTTTGCTGCTGTATTGTTTTGAACCCTCTGTGATGCAATATCCAGATAGCGATGCCAGGCACTGGAGGTTTGTGTACCAATCGTTGCTGGATATGCAAAAAAAGTTTGAAACCAAAAATGCACGCATGGTGGTGCTGCACCAGGAATTGTTGCCAGTGCTACAGGCGATTGCTGAACAGTATCAAATTGTACAACTTTTTTCTCATGTAGAAATAGGGAATCAGTTAACCTACCGGCGCGACCAAAACGTAGCTGTGTGGTGCAAAGAACAACACATTCTCTGGAAAGAATTTCCAACAAACGGCGTGATACGCAAATTGAAAAGTAGAAAAAGTTGGCAGAAAATATGGGAGGAGACACATAGAAGTAAACCCGAATTGGTGAACGAAACAGATTGGAACGTTTGTTCATTGAACGATGCAACTTTAAAAAATATTCAAGGAGATCCCTTGCCAGAAAACATTACCCAACCCAATCAATTTTTTCAACCTGGCGGCGAAATCCATGCCTGGCAATACTTGGATGGCTTTTTAAAAGAGCGCCATGTGAACTACAGCAAACACATTTCAAAACCTTTGTGGAGTAGAAAAAGTTGCAGCAGAATATCGCCTTATCTAACCTATGGCAACATAAGCATGCGGATGCTGTACCAATATACACAGCAACATTATGCCAACGCTCCCAACAAAAGAGCTTTGAGTAATTTCATCAGCAGGCTACATTGGCGTTGTCATTTTATGCAAAAATTTGAAGACGAATGCAGGATGGAATTTGAAAATGTGAACCGGGGTTACGATGCTTTGGTTAAACCTAGAAATAAAATATACATCCAGGCCTGGCAGCAAGGGCAGACTGGCATTCCGTTGGTAGATGCCTGCATGCTTTGCTTGATACAAACTGGCTATATTAATTTTAGAATGCGGGCGATGCTGGTGTCTTTTTTTACGTTTAACCTTTGGCAAGACTGGCGGGAACTGCATTTTTTAGCCCGGCAGTTTCTCGATTACGAACCCGGCATCCATTATCCACAACTTCAAATGCAGGCAGGCGTTACTGGAGTGAATACCATTCGCATTTACAACCCCATTAAAAATTCGGAAGACCATGATCCGGATGGTACGTTTATCCGGCAATGGATTCCTGCACTGCAACAGGTGCCCGCTCCTTTAATACATACACCCTGGGCCATGACTCTAGACGAGCAACTGCAGTACCAGGTGGAACTGGATAAAGATTATCCATTACCAATCGTAGACATCGACGCTACCCGAAAATTGGCCAGCGATCAGGTGTGGGGCATCAGAAAAGACAAACTTGTAAAAGAGGAGGGCAAACGCATACTAAAAAAACACACCCAACAAAAAGACCACAAATCCATAAAAAAGCGGGTAGTTGCTAAAAAGGAAAAAGTAAATTCACAAACCAGTTTACTCTTTAAAATGGATATTTGATAATGTAAACTTAATATATCATCCATCTAATTTGTGTCAGTTTTGTAACTCACCATTGAAACTTTGCTATTGAACTCTGTGTCGGCATCATCTTTTGGAAAAGATTTTTTATGGGGCGTAGCTATTGCGGCTGCCCAAAACGAAGGTGCCTGGAATATGGGTGGACGAACAGCATCTATTTGGGATCAGTTTGCAAAAAAAAAGGGATCTATCAAAGGAAGCATTACGCCAAATGAAGCCTGTGATTTTTACCACAGGTACAAAGAAGACTTGTTGCTGGCCAAAGGGCTTGGTTTTAATACTTTTCGTTTTTCTATTTCCTGGAGCAGAATTTTACCAGAAGGCATCGGCAGGGTTAACAAAGAGGGGATTCAATTTTATAACAATGTGATTGACGAATGCCTCAAGTTAGGCTTGCGCCCGTTTGTAACTTTGTACCATTGGGATTTGCCATATGCATTACACAAAGAAGGCGGTTGGACCAACTACCGAATACTACAATGGTTTAGCAGGTTTACGACCGTATGTGCCGAGGAATTTGGTGATCGGGTGAAGGATTGGATCGTTCTAAATGAGCCCATGGGTTTCACGAGTTTGGGCTACATGCTAGGTAAACACGCGCCGGGTAAAACAGGACTGAGTAATTTTTTGCCAGCCATCCATCACACTGTATTGGCACAAGCAGAAGGCGGTAGAGTATTGAGGAATTTGGTACCCAAGGCCTTCATCGGCACCAGTTTTTCCTGCTCAGAAGTGATCCCATATACTGATAGCGCAGATGATATAAAAGCAGCCAATAGGGTTGATATTTTATTAAACCGACTTTTTATAGAACCCGCACTGGGCAAGGGTTACCCAAGAGACGATTTTAAGTTTCTGGAAAAATTAGAAATGCAAAACAAAGCCTGGAAATATACCGAGCGCATGACTTTTGATTTCGATTTTATTGGACTACAAAACTATTTTCCAGTTTGTGTAAAACACAATAGTTTAGTGCCGATTGTGCAGGTAAGTGAAGTAAAAGCCAGCAGCAGAAAATTACCTCATACCGCCATGGGCTGGGAAATTAATCCCGATAGTTTTTACCGAATCATCAAACGGTTTTGGAAGTACGGTTCTGTGAAAGAGATCCTCATCACCGAAAATGGCGCTTGTTTCAAAGATGAATTGAAAAATGCAAGGGTGCACGACGCCGAACGCATCGCTTACTTTGAATCACATATTGCGGCCCTTAAAAAAGCAAAGCAACACAGCATAAATATTGGTGGCTATATGGCCTGGACGCTCATGGATAATTTTGAATGGGCAGAGGGATACAAAGCCCCTTTCGGATTGGTACATGTTGATCATCGGTCTCAACAGCGTACCATCAAAGACTCCGGTTATTGGTGGCGCGATTTTCTACTGGATATACAACCGTAATAAATCTTGTAAATTTCTAGCAGTTTTATCCGTCATTACTTATGCCGGAACCAACAATCTTTTCTCTCCCTTTCGTAAGATTTGAAAATGGTATTCACAGGGGCGCCATTGCAAATAAAGTGCTGGTAAGCAGTGCGCAGTAAGTAGTTAAAAGCGCCCATGTCTCCTGTAAAAGCAGTGCCGTTGTTGCTGTTATAAGTTTCGTGGATTTTCCAGAGTTGCTCAACAAAAGGCGCCATCAAGTTAATATTTCCTCCAATGATGCCACAATTCAGCAATACGTCTTCCGCATGTTCGGCTTCATAAAAGGCATAATCTGGAATTTGTATTCTTAAATGTGCACTGTGCTGTTCCATCCATTCATTCTGGAGTTTCTTCGGCTCATCTCCACAGAAAATAACTGCTGGTTGTTTTAAAAAGAACGGGTCGATAAAAGGATTGTTCAGCATCTCCACATCCGTAACATCCGTCAAAAAAACATTGGTCAACTGTTCCCGATGTAACTTTAAAAATTCACTGTAAATATAGTAACGGTAAACATTCGGATTAAAATCTGGATGGGCATCTACTTTGATAAAGTGTAACCATTTGTTTTCGTAGGATGAAATAGTGTCCTCCGAAAAATTGTTGTGAAAAAGGACGCCTGCCGCATGTTGTTGTTTCAAAGAATCGGCCCATTCTTTTACCAAAGAAAAATCGTTGTCATTCAAAATGTAATTTCGATTAACATCATATATACCGGTGAGATGGCAGGCCATTACAACGGAAGGAGGAATATGTTGAGTGAATATCATTTATGAAAGCTGCAGTGAAAGTATCTTCAATTATAGCGAAAGCCGATTTTAAGCAACTGCATAATTTTCGTTCGAAACGTTTGTCTTGAGCATTGAACAAATACTAAGCGGATTGTTTCTGTAATAAACATAAGTTCTCAACGGAGCTTTTTTTACCCGAAACTGAGTGGCGGCCCTTTCGTAAAATTCCGCATCTGCAGCATACATGCTCATGAAAGGGAATTGATCGAAAACGAATTTTTTCCCAAACAGTGTGGCAAACAATACGCAGTCATCTATATGAATTAATTGTTGCTGATCAAATTTATCAGGAACAAAATAATCTGCTTCTTTGTCTACGATCGTGTCTGTTAGTGATGATATGAGGTCAGCATGTATCATTTCTTTCATACAACTACTCAAGTGATGTGTACGGTATTCATCGTCTGCATCCAATATAGCAATGTACTCCGCGGAGCTATTACGAATTCCCTTGTTGATGGCGGATGATTGTCCGCAGTTCGGCTGCTGTAATAATCGAATTTTTTCTTTATGCAGTTCGCAATAGAGTTTCAGTTCGTCTGTAAACCATTCCTCGCTACCGTCATCTACAATGATTAGTTCTACATTGGAATAATCTTGTGCCAATACAGAGTCAATCGCTCTTTTAACGATGGGGAAAGCTGTGTTGTACACAGCCATTATTACCGAAATCCTTCCTTTTATTACCATAACCCGAACACGTTTTTAGAGTTGAGCAGCAAAATAAGGGTTTTCAGAGGAGTTTTGATCAACTTGTTGAAGGAGAACCCCGCTATTTTTTTAGTTTTTCCGGGTTAATAATAACTTAATCTGCACTTAACATTGGGGTTAAACAACTGTAGTTACTTTACAAAACGTTTCCATATGAAATCTTTTGTTTTTTGCCTGCTTTTGTTACATAGTGTTTTTTGTTTACAGGCACAGCCTACACTGCCAGTTCCCAATGTGTTTATTATCACTATCGACGGTGTGCGCTGGCAAGAAGTTTTTAACGGGGCCGATCAACGCATCATCCGCAACAACCAGTTTGTACAAGACAGCAGTTTAACCTTTGATATGTTTGGTGGAACCACTGCGATGGAGCGCAAAGAAAAGCTGATGCCTTTCTTCTGGCGCACCATAGCCAGTAAAGGACAATTGCATGGAAACAGGTTGTATGGCAATAAGATGAACGTGAGCAATCCCTACAACATCTCCTATCCCGGTTACAATGAAATTATTACCGGTTATGCCGATCCATTCATCCTAAAAAACAAACCTAGCCTCAATCGAAACAGCAACCTGCTCGAATTTTTGCAGCAACAACCAGCATACAAAAATGCAGTAGTAGCTTTTAGTTCCTGGGATGTTTTTCCAGCCATCATAAACGAATCAAGAAGTAATATTTCTGTAAACAGTGGGTTTGAAAATATGGAGCCCAGTACGCCCACATTCGAGCTTATCAATAGTGTACAAGATGGCATTCAAAACAAAACAGGCACCCGGCACGATCAGCTCACTTTTTTAAATGCAAAACATTACCTCGGGCAACATCACCCCAAAGTAATGATGCTGGGCTTTGGAGAAACGGATGAGTTTGGTCATCAAAAAAAATACGATCAATACTTGCAGCACATTAATCAAGTAGATCAAATGATCGCATCACTTTGGTACTATGTTCAAACAGATTCTTTTTATAGAAACAACAGCATATTTGTTATTACCACCGATCATGGAAGAGGCAACAAACCCGGTACCTGGCATTCGCACGGTATGGTTAGAGGTGGTAGCAGCGAAACATGGATGGCGTTGATGGGGCCCGGTATCGAGCCTATGGGCGAAATACAAGAACCAGCACAGTTTTACCAAAAACAAATTGCGGCTACCATTGCATCATTGATTCAACAAAAGTTTACTGCCAATCACCCGGTTGCTTCCGCTATGGAATTACCTTCTGCTAATAAAACCAATGAGGCGGTGCGAATGGAATTCACTTTTCAGTATAACGGGATGGCTAGTGTTTTAGATACCCATTCGATATTAATATGGTTGATAGTGTTCATGACGTTGGGCTACATCAAAAGAGTATCCCATAAACTGGCTGAATGAAAAGCCTCCCATCTAATCCTGAATACTAACTGCATTTTGATTGCCGATGTACATGGTAGCGGTGCCGCCTTGGTCAATTACTCTGCCCCTCACAAAAATTACTTTGTTTTTCAATACTTCTGTGAGATCATAATTAAAATTAAGGATGTCTTCTTTTTTTACAAATACGGTAAACACCTGATTGGGAAAGGCTTTGTCGAGATTGATCAGCACATTGCCAGCCCTGCTCAATCTGGCTCCAACCACCGTTCCACAGACCGTAATTTCTTTGTTGTTGCCCATCCATTGTTGGGCTACGGTGGTATTAAAATGATTCCGAGGCAGCGTTTCTTGTTCTAAAGGATTTACGTCTTGGTTGTTTTCGATAGGCAGCCAGTCATTGATACTGCGCTGGCTTTCCAATTCTTCCTGCAGCGCTTCGGGCAGTTTATTAAAAAAGTTAAGTCCGGTTAATTTTTCAATATCATTGATAGGCACTGCAAATGTGCCCAATACTTTTGTAATGTTTTCGTTGGGCATCAAAAATCCAATGCCTTTTTTATTGGTAAGGTCTACCACTACTTTCCAATATTGACGGGGTACTGCCACCTTATTTTTAGCGCGGGGCACGGTAGGCAAATCCGACGTTAAAACCGGACCTGTTAATACGTACAACGAAGTGTTGTTATTTCTATACAGATACCCTCTGATGGCATCTTCCAGTTCGCCCCAGGATCCGCGGTTGAAAGCCGCCAGTTGCGGACTCATGTTAGAATAGTAGTAGGATTCAGACAAGGCGGTTTTGCTCCATCTAAAATCTGCTGATGGCGCCAGATGGCCTCTGTCGTATCCAAAACCGTCATACTCAAAGCTGCTGTCTGCTTTTAATTTTTTCAAAAAATAATCTTCTTCCACTGCACTTCCGGTGGTTACTTTTTCATCTACCCTAAAATCGTTTGTTCTAAATACAGTTCCTTTGGTTACGTCTTGGGTAATCATGTGTGCCACCCACCTGGCTTGTTCAAATTGTTCGGCATATGCCAATACCATGGCTGCGTGTGGTACCAGTTGGTCTTGTGCCTGCAAAGCTGGTAGCCCAACTTGTTGAAGGTCTTCTATTATTTTTTGCAATTTTAATTGCTCTAAAGTTGCTCCAAGTAATTCGCGCTGTTGATCTAAAACAGCCAATTGGCCTGCGGCGGCTTTTAATTTTTCCGATATACTTTGAGCAACGATCGATCCTTGTAAAAGAAGGCCACAAAGCAGTGTAAATAATAGTTTCATGCTACAAAAAAATATAATGGTGACACTAAGTTAGGGCATTCGATGTTACGGAATTCCTATTTCTATGATCCAAAAAAATGGGCATTGCTGCTGCAATGCCCGGTTTGATGGGTTCAGATTGCTTGTCCGTTAAAATCGGATGCCTACGCCAACTTTAATGCTGTTATTGTAACCGTTTACACGGTTGTTAGCATCTATTCTGGTAAGTCCATGGTCGTATGCACCAGAGACGCTAAATCCATTTTTAAATTCGTAAGAGATACCACCTGTAACGCCCAGGTCCCATTTGTTGAATTGATTGCCCGCATTAATGGAACTGGTGAACAAGTTAAAACCAAGTAAACCTGCACTGGTTTTTAGATTAGAGCTGGCAAGGTAAGAAACCTGGGGACCAGCAAATATTTTTAATCCGCCACCCAAATTGGCTTTCAGTAATATAGGCACATCAATATAATCTGATTGCAGTCTGGCACTGGCGTTGGCGCCCAAAAATTCAATGCCCTTCAAGCCTAATTCGCCACGGAGCTCGTACCCTTTTTGTGTATAATAAATGCCTGGCTCTACCGTAATTTGCGCATTCAGAGGAATCCCTACAGATACCCCGGCAAAAAACCCCGTTCTATTTTGAGTGGTCACCATACCATCGGTAAAATCGAGGAGGTTGTTCAAATTACTGGCAGCTTCGCCCCTTATACCAGAAGAGGCCAATCCGGCTTTTACAGAAAATTGCGGAGTTATTTGCGCTGAGCTGTACAGCGAACTAACGGTAACGACTAAGAGTAGAAGTTGCTTTTTCATATTATGTTGGAAACGGATTTTGCAGCCGCTCTTTTTATCAGAATTGGATTTGCATAAAAAGATTAACGTGTATTGCGTAAGGTTTTGTTAAAGTAAAAATCAAACAGCGGCGTTTGTTAAATAAGGAACCGTGTCTTGCTAAAAATGGCAGGGATAGATACCTGTTTTGTCATTCAAGAAATACCGCAGAGTTTCTTTTGCCGCTACATTTGCTACAAGTATTCGATTTAACAAAACGGCTGAAATAACAGCAGGTGCTGTGACTCACTTTCACATATGATTTGAATAGCTGGCTCGATTTTTTCGTGTGTATGTGTAATACAATATGGTAGCACTTAAAAGAAAAAATATGAAACAAACTATGTGGAAATCAGCGGCCATTCTTTTTGTTTTTTCGTTGGCACTAGCGAGTTGTGGCACCACAGCATTCATTGAAAAAGATGATTCTGTAGACTTTAGTAACTATAAGACCTATGCATGGATAACTGCATCTGGCAATGAAGCACAAAGTAGTTTGGCTCAACGACAAATCAGGGATGCTGTAAACAAAGAGTTGCAAAAAACAGCAGGGTGGAGAGAAGTAAAGAAAAATCCGGACGTACTGCTTAGCTATGATGTTTTAATAGAAAGAACCTATAGGATGCAAAATGATCCTGTGTATTCCCGACCCGCGGTTCGTACTTTTTATAATCCTGGTCAGCGCAGGTACTTTAACGTGTATTACCCTTCCCGATTTGTGGGATATGACAACTACAACGTCTCAACCCGTGAAGGAACAGTAACGATATCTATGATAGATGCAAAAACAGATCAAACTGTTTGGCAGGGCTGGACAACCGATGAAATCAACAGCCGGAAGATGAATACCAACGAGGTACAAGTTGCCGTTAGATCTATTTTTAGAAAGTTTGATGTGGCAAAAAAATAACCCCCGTTTTAATATCCAGCAAGCCGGAGCCATAGGGTTCCGGTTTTTTTATGCTTGCATATTAAAAAAAGAAACCCTATTTTGACTAAAATTAGCTTACTATGGGTAAAATCTCTAAACACCGCCTTGCTTGTATCGTTTTTGCGATCATTATGGGCATCTTCGGTATTTTCCACCTTTTTAATGCATCGAGCATGGTGAATGTGGTGCCCAAATGGTTGCCTGGGGGCATTCTTTGGGTGTACGTTACCGGTGTCGGATTTATTTTGGCAGCCATCGCCATCCTCATCAACGTACAAACCAAATTGGCTTGCTATTTACTGGCGGTGATGCTACTGATATTTATTGGCACCATACACGTGCCTGCCATGATGGGAGGCGATCCCATATCCCGGCAATTGGCCATGTTGATGATGCTGAAAGATGTAGGTTTGGTAATGGCGGCCTTTCTGGTAGGCTATAATTCTGACAAGCCCGATGAAGAATAATTGGTTTTAATTGCAAATAGAATGCGGGTGGATCTTGTGATCTGCCCGTTTTTATTACTGACATGCTGTGAATAATCCCGCTGATTAGCGGGGAAAATCACAGAATAGGCTCTATCAACAGTCGTACTTTGCAGTTGAGCCCTTTTTGTTGGAATACCTATTTTGGTTATATAGGAAACAGTGGCGATGCTGTGTAACGCAAGATGTAGAACGATATAATAAAAAGATTTTCTATGTTCTTAACGGAACAAATGTGTCTTGAGTTCAATATAATACTTATTTTTAAAATTCATTTTGTGCATTATGAAACGGTTTTTCCCTGGCCCCCTTCTTCTTTTATGCTTCCTATGGTGGAGCAGCGAGTCATTTTCCCAACAAAAAGAAAGTTTCCATCTTCACCTCGATAAAGAAATTTATCTGCCTGGAGAAACCATCTGGTTCAAAGCGTACACTTTTTGGGACAATGCGCCCTCAGCAATCAGCACAAATTTGTATGTGACCGTATATGATGCTGGCGGGCGGCTCATCATCAACAAACAATATCCGCTCTTTGATGGCAGTTGTAATGGAGATTTCGTTATACCAGATACCATCCAAACTAAAGGGTTGGTTTTACAGGCATTTACTAAAAATAGTTTGGCTTCAGATAGTATGCATGTGTACAATAGAATAGTACCCATTTACCAATCATCTAAGCATAGCAATGTTGTAGCAACTTCTGCTAACAGTACATCCGAGTCGATTCAATTACAATTTTTTCCTGAAGGAGGTTCCATGCTGGCAGGAGTTACCAATCATCTGGTTGTAATGGCCATCAACCAAGGCGGAGAACCAATATCTACTGGGGTAGCAATACTAGAAGCGCAGACCAACACACTGGTAGACTCTGTTTTTACAGATGAAGATGGCGTCGGTAAAATACAATTGATGCCCCTGGCCGGAAAAACGTATAAAGGGGTATTGACCAACCAACAATCGATTCAGCAAGAAACTGCTTTACCTGCTATTATCCAATCGGGGGCAAGTTTGCACGCAGAATTAAGTGGAGATAAAATTTATTACAGCGTACAAAATAATGCAGATCTACCCAGGCTGAAAACCTTGCAGTTAGCAGTGGTATCGGGGAAAGATGTTTTGTATAAGGCCAGCCTGAATTTGACAAAAAGTAATCAAATGGTGAGTACAATACCAACCGATTCTTTCCCTCCCGGTATTATATCAATCACTTTGTACGACAATGACAATAATTTTTTGCAGGCCAAACCAGTGTTGATTGAAAAAAAAGGATCACTTCCTTTCATTCGCATCGTAGATAAAAACCTGCAAGTAAAAGGGAAAAACAGTTTTGATATTGTTAGCGTGGATACATCGCTGTACAATTTATCTGTATCTGTAACAGATGCCTTGTTCGACACAGAAGAATACCACTCGCTCTATTCAGAAATATTATTACCTGAAAGCAGTAGTCTGTTGCAACAAATCTTTACAAAAGCAGTTGCGGAAAAAAATCAACGAAAAATCGATCTGCTGTTAACTGCTGCCCAACTTCCCGTCAGCTCTGGCGCTACCCCTATTTTACCTGATGACTATCTGTCTGTAAAATTGGAGTACCGCGACGGCAACAAGACATTGCCTAAAAAAACAAGTCTTACCCTGATCATGATCGACAAAGCGGTTGGCAAACAATTTCATACCCTGCAACCCAATTCCCCTAACAGTTTCATCGTGACTGGGTTGCAGTTTTACGATTCTGCAAAAGCCTATTTTCAGGTAAACGAATACAAGGCTTTTAGCGAAAACCTACGCATCGAAATGGGAGATACATTGCACTATAAAAACTTTATTCCACCAGTGGATGACTATCTTTTTTCAATCCAAAAAAAGCTTGGTATTGGGGGAAACTATTTTGACAACTATAACCAGAATCTTCAACAATCATTTAATGAATTGCAAACCTTAAAATCCGTTACTGTAAAGAGTAAGTATGTGAATCCCATCACCAAACGATTAGAAGAGTTGGATAAAAAATATGCGACAGGCATGTTTTCCGGTCTCGCAAGAGGCTATCAACTGAATGCCTTGGATGACCCCGCTGCGGAGAGATCATTAGACGCGTACAATTACATTGCCATTCGTATTCCTGGCTTGTTGGTGGGAGGCCCTGTTGGATCTAGAATAATCGCAAATTCGTCATCCAAAGGTGGTGTACCTATTTTATTCATCGATGAATCTGAAGCGCCTGCTCAAACTCTTGAAACCATAAGCACCTCCCGATTGGCTTATGTGAAATTCGTTCCCGGAATTGTTATTGGAGGTTCATTTGTTTCAGATGCCGGGGCACTGTATGTGTACACCAAAAAAGGAGACGAACCTGGCCCGCAACCAACTGCTATGAAAAAATCTACCTTGAAGGGTTATGATATCAGCAACAACTTTAGAATAATAGATCACAGCGATACTAAAGCACCGCCCCTGGCAGATTATAGAAGCACTTTATATTGGAATCCATATTTGATATTGGATAAAACCAATTCCAAAGCCACCATCACCTATTACAACAATGATGTTGCATCCAAACACCTCATCATCCTAAAAGGTTATAGGGAAGATGGAACGTTGGTAGAAATCAGACAAATTGTAGAGTAAAAAGCAGGTTTATCTACAGATCAATTAAGTCGTTCGCTCCTAAAAAACGCTTTTGGTTACCTGCACTGTGAACAAAGCGTTTTTAATTTGATCCGACGATTGGTAAGTTAATCTACAAACAGATCCTTATACAGTTCTGCTCCAGGAACCACGCTGTATTTGCTAAGGTCGGTAACACCTTCTGCTGCCAACACTTCTTCATCAATAAAAGTATTACCCGTACAACTGTAACAAGGTCTGGATAAAATAATGTGTGCGGCATCTGCTATAATATCTACCGTGCGGCTCATGTTCATCAAGGCATCGCCTCCCAATAAATTTTGTACAGCCGCCGTGGCAATCGTTGTTTTAGGCCACAATGCATTGGCGGCGATCACGTCTTTTTTTAATTCCGCTGCCAGTCCCAATGCGATCATGCTCATATTGTATTTGCTGATGGTGTACGCCAGGTGATGCGCAAACCATTTCATATCCATGTTTAATGGCGGCGATAAATTTAAAATGTGTGGATTCACCCCGTTTTTCAAATGCGGGATACAAGCCTGACTCATCATAAAAGTTCCCCGAACATTGATGTCATACATCAAGTCGAATCGTTTTGGATCTAATTTTTCTGTGGGCGATAAATTGATGGCAGAAGCATTGTTGATGAGAATATCAATGCCCCCAAACCTTTCCACCGTTTTATGAATCACTTGCGCTATCTGGTCTTCAAAACGAATATCGCATTGTACCGCCAAGGCCTTACCTCCAGCCGCTTCCATTTCGGCAGCTGCTGAATAGATGGTGCCGCCGAGCTTTGGATTTTCTTCTACACTTTTGCTGGCGATCACAATGTTGGCACCCGCAGCTGCCAGTTTTAATCCGATCGCTTTACCGATGCCTCTGCTGGCACCTGTGATGATCACTGTTTTATTTTGAAACATATGGGGCTATTTTAACTAATATGCCACTGCTTACAGCAATGTAGCTTCGTGAGTGATATTGCAATTGTACAATTTAGAAATTGGACAGTTTGTTTTTGCATCTGCCACTGCTGCTTCAAATTGTGCTGCATTGATACCAGGAATTTTTGCGGTGAGGATCAGGTGCGACAAAACGATGGCTCCTGCTGCAGGATCTAATGTGATCTCGCATTTGGTATTGATTTCATCAGCAGTAAAACCCGCTGCATTCAACGCAAAACTTAGCTTCATGCTAAAACAGCCGGCATGTGCCGCAGCTACCAACTCTTCCGGATTAGTGCCGATGCCTTCTTCAAACCTGGAGCTGAAAGAATATTGGGTTTCCTTTAAAGTGGTGCTTTGGGTAGTTAAATGTCCGGTACCTTCTTTGCCAGTTCCTTGCCATACGGCGGTTGCATTTCTTTTCATAATAAAATTTTTTATTTGCGGAATTTGTTGCCCGCAAAGGTTAAATATAAACGATTTATGGGAGTAAATTTTCTTTAAAATTCGCTGCTTCAAAACCAACAATAATAGCACCATGGTATTCCACCACGGGTCTTTTGATGATGCTGTTGTGGGCTTGCATCAGTTTAATGGCTTCTGCAGCAGTGGTAACATCTTTCTCTGTTTCCTCTTTCAATTTTTTCCAGGTGCTGCTCTTTTTATTAAACAACGTTTCCCAGCCAACAAGTTTTATCCACTCTTTTAATTTGATAGCAGTGATCCCCTCTTTTTTATAATCGTGAAATTCGAATGCTACTTTGTTGTTGGTGAGCCATTGCTGTGTTTTTTTGATGGTATCGCAATTGGGAATGCCGTAGACTTGTATCATAAATGAAGTTGCTTTTTTAATAATCTGGAAGCGTTGGTTTGGTTTGAACGATGCTTTCTATTTTTTCCATTACCGCAGGTGTGAGCAACGATACTGCCTCCAATGCTTTAAGGTTTTCGGTGAGTTGTTGTTTTTTAGACGCACCTAGAATAACAGTACTCACATTCGGATTTTTTAAACACCAGGCAATGCTGAGCCCTGCAGTGGTAGTGCCAATTTTAGTGGCTAAATCTCCTAATTTTTTTACCTTTTTTAATTTCTCTTCAGTAAACCAGCGTTCTTTTAACCAGTCGAAACCTTCCAACGAAAATCTGCTGCCTTTTGGAATGCCATCGTTGTATTTACCACTGAGTAAACCAGCGGCCAGCGGACTAAAAGTGGTGGTGCCAAGTCCTACCGTACGAAATACGTCAAGCAACTCTTTATCCATCTTCTCTCTTTCAAATAAATTGTATTGCGGCTGTTCCATGGTGGGGCCAATGAGCCTAAAGTGTTGTGCTATACGGTGGGCTTCCATGATCTCTACACCACTCCATTCGCTTACGCCCCAGTATAAAACTTTTCCCTGCTGAATGAGGTGATTCATGGCCCAAACCGTTTCTTCAATAGGTGTATTTTTATCGGGCCGGTGGCAATAATAAAGATCCAGGTAATCAAGTTGCATGCGCTGCAGGGCTTCGTTGCAAGCTTCAATCAAATGTTTTCTGCTACATCCGATTTGGTTAGGTTTGGCGTCTGCACCTCTCCAGCCCCAAAAGGCTTTAGATGAAACAACGAAGGAAGTACGATCCCATTTTTTCTTTTTGATCACCCTACCCATCATTTTTTCACTTTCACCCAAAGCGTAGGCTTCTGCATTGTCGAAAAAATTGATGCCATGATCATAAGCAATGCCCATGAGTTCGTCGGCTACCTTATCATTTATTTGTTTGCTAAAGCTCACCCAACTTCCAAAGGAGAGGGCACTTACCTGCAAGCCACTTCGGCCCAATCTGCGATATTCCATCGTTGTTACTTTTAAGAAGAACAAGTTACTAAACAATGGCTACACCCTGTTTTGAAATAAGGAAGATTTCAATAAAAATTATTGGGGAAATTGTGATTTGGGTACTTGCACGATGCCTGTTACCGTTGTTACATGTCGGGTTTTAAAATCCTGGCTGGCTTCCATGCCCACGCCGTTGATGATTTGGGTTAGTGTTCTGATACGAACCGGTTTCCCGGTATAAAATTCATAACCAGTTCTACTTCTGTCCCAATACATTTCATCGGTTTCAAGAGTTTCACCTTTGATATTCACCACTTTGACGCTGTCTTTCAAAAACACCACATTTTCGCTTTCTTTGTAGCGTGCATACATGGCCGTTAGTTTGCTGTCGGCAATACCTTCTTCGTTGTAGAAGTTTACTTCCAGGGTTTTTGGGAATTCAATATAGCTCACACTGTCTTCTACCCGGTACATCAACGGAGCGGTAAGAATGGCTTTTGTTTTACCGGCTGTTGTAAAAGTGATGACCACTTCTTTGGCTTCTTCTCTACCCACTTTTTTCTTAAAGAGGTTGTTCACTTCCTGCTCGTCGTTTTCACAGGAACCTAAAAAAAGACAGCAGGCCAAGGCTGCTGTCTTAAATATGTTATGGGTGCTGCTTTTTTTCAACGTTTTGATCCTTTGTGGCGGATGCGTACAATTAGTTGTATTTAGGTTTCACAAACCAACGGGCATTCATAGATACTCCAATATTGATACGCATGTAATTTTCGCGTAAGCTTTGGCTTTCCTTGTTACCTCTTGCACCTAATTCAATGCCAGCATTGAGTGCAACGATTTCGCCGGTATAACTAATTCTTTGTAAAGAGGTTAACGGCATTCCTACGCCGGCAGTAAATGCATAGATGGGTCTGTTGTTATTAGCTATTTTGATGTAATCGTTGCCGAAATACATTCCTGCACGGTATTTTACGAAACTCCAGTATTTGCTTGGCAATGTATTGTCTTTTGCAGGATAATATTGTGCCCCTACCCGGATCATGTAACTATTTTGAACAAAATCTTTTTCGCCAAAGTAGCGGTAAGCCTCCCAATTCGAAAATTCAAGATCGGCGCCTAATAATAAATTTTTAGTGGCGTGCGTAAATCCAAAGCCATATGTTGCGGGTAGTTTTACTTTACCCGGTTGGTTGATCACTGCACTAATGGTATCAATAGTAAGGATGCCACCGTTGCCGTCGAATGCAATGGTTTCATTCACTTTATCTTGCTTTGCAGAAAGATTCTGTTGCATATTCATATATGCTCCAAAACGTAAGACGTTATTTTTCTTGGTAATGATTTCGTACTGAATACCCGTATTCAAAAAAGCACCACCGAATCTGGTGCTGGTAGAAGTGTTTGACTTAAAATATGCCACGGTATCGCTGATAAAATTGAGGATGGTGCTGTAGTCTCTTGAACCAAAATTATAACCGGTGCTAATACCAATGCTGAAATTCTTAATTCTGATACCGGTACTGAAGTTGGCTTGAGTAATTCCTCCCGACCCTTCGTAAATGGTATTGAGGCTATCAAGTCCTTCCGGACGAGAATTGTTTTCGATCTTGTAATTGACCCTTGTTAAAGGTCTCAACCCAAAACTGGCCCCCCAGAATTGTTTTTTCTTCAACATTTTTGCGGAAGAAAGTGGAACACCCAATTGCAGGTAAGAAATGAGCGTGTTAACGGATCTAAATTTTTGAGGGGAAGTATTGCTTTTGAGGTTTCTTATATCTATCTCGCCAGCTATGTCGAAAATAGTATTTCTAATTTGCCCCAAAGCCGCAGGATTTACCAGGTTAATACTTTGGAAATCGGCGTAGCCGGCTGTAATTCCTCCCATTGCTCTGCTGACCATATTTTGATTGGGAGCAATGTCGCCCATTCCATACCTGGAGTAGGGGGAGTTTTCCTGAGCCATGGCTGAGGTGGTTAGAAGTACGGCGGAAATGATGGTAATTTTTCTCTTAAACCCGTCAGTTGTTGATTTCACTAAGTGCATACAAACCTTTAAATAAAAAATGTTGGTCGGCAAATATCTCGTATTTAAGTTGACTGGCAAAATAGGAAGAATTACCCCCGGTTAAAACCGCGTTAAAGTTGCCGTATTTTTGACTGTATTTTTCGATGAAACCCTCTATTTCATTGACGATACCAACAATTACTCCACTTTGTAAATTGGTTTTTGTGTCGTACCCAATAAGCGGGAAATTCCAATCTGCACTCACCAACGGGAGCTTGGCGGTGTATGCATGCATGCTTTTGAAGCGCATCTCCATGCCTGGCGAAATGGCCCCACCCAGAAACTGGTGATACTGGTTGATGAAATTGTACGTAATACAGCTTCCCAGGGCAATTACCAGGTTATTTTGCTGCGGATAAAAATGAGCAGCAGCAGCCATCAGCGCCAACCGATCGGCCCCAATGGTTTCTGGCTTTCCTACCGGGGTGGTAAAATTGATCTTGGTGAGATGTGATAGCATGTGGAAAGACCTCCCTTCCGCCAATTGTGTCTCCAATCCAGGCCGATGGTTGATGACCGAAGAAAGCACCGCTTTATCTGGCTGAAACTGCTCTAGCAACGCAGCAATACTCGCTTCACTGTCGTCGGCAACTATTACTTCGTCCCTAAAATTGTTGTTATCGAAAATACCGGCTTTTAAACGGGTATTGCCAAAGTCGAGACAAACTGTTCTGCTCATGTTAATGGTTTATTTAGGAGAAATCAAACCCTTCCAGGTTTTTAAAGTGCCCATTCATTTTTATTTTACCTTTCAACAAGTGCATGTCCTCCATAATAGGTAGCACTTTATTCAGGTGTCTTTGCAAAAACTCCTGACGCTGCAATTCCTGGGGCAATTCCAGCAATCGGTATTCATCTTCAATTGCCAAACCTGCATGGTGAGCCACGTCAAAACTGTTGAGGAACTCATCTGGTTTTCCAAAATCTTTGCTGACGTTGAGTTTTTGATGCAGTGCTCTGATGGATTGCAAAATTTTTTTCATTTTGGCAGCATTGGTTTTTTCTAAGTTCTTCGGATAGGTAACGATGGCACCGCTGTACAATTTCTCAGGAATTTCTTTTAAAAGTTCCAATATTTTGAAAATAGCCAAACCTTCGGTTTTGATATCCATCTCTCCTTTGTCATATGCCTTGCTGATTTCTTTTATCCTCACAAGGGTGCCCATTTCTTGCATCGCGTTGTTGAGAACAGCGGGTATGCCAAAAGGCTTATCAGCAGCTTTGCATTCTTGGATCAAGGCTTTGTAGCGTGGCTCAAAAATATGGAGGTTGAGTTGCTCTCCGGGATACACTACAAGGCCTAAAGGAAATATGGGGATGAAGTTGGTCATATTATTTACCTGTCTGCATTAGAAGGCTGAGTAAAATTAAAAAAAGTTGTTACGCAATACGTCAATCACCAAAATATTTGTCGAAACTTTTTTATTGAAAGGCTTCATTGGTAAAAATCAGGTTTTCATCTTTCATGCCAAAGCTGAAATGGTACTTACTGGTAGCTGCAAACACCGATCTGGATGCGCCCATCCTCATGTTATCGTGCACTTCCACAAAAATCAGTTTTGCAAAAGGTAACCATTGTTCAATATTTTCGGCAAACAACTCCTTCTCTGAACCTTCTATATCGATTTTTAAAATA